>ERZ1645192.282-NODE-282-length-40134-cov-12.416477_pt1 | contig 40134 bp, 35 predicted proteins | sample MGYA00575354_ERZ1645192 | MGnify/ENA primary metagenome ERZ1645192 (study PRJEB40844, sample SAMN11349763) | freshwater sediment metagenome | isolation source: river sediment | host: Sediment | place: India: Faizupur Khadar , New Delhi | collected 2017-02-21 ...
CCCGCGGCGATGGCCGGATCACCGTGCTCACCGGCGCGGGCATCTCCGCGGAGAGCGGCATCCCCACCTTCCGCGGCCCGGAGGGGTACTGGACCGTGGGCTCGCAGGTGTACCAGCCGCAGGAGATGGCCACCTTCTGGATGTTCACCCACCAGCCGGACGAGGTGTGGAAGTGGTACCTGTACCGCATGGGCGTGTGCGCCCGGGCCGAACCCAATCCGGGCCACCTGGCCCTGGCGGAGATGGAGCGGCGCTTCGGCGACCGCTTCACCCTCATCACCCAGAACGTGGACGGCCTGCACCTGCGCGCCGGCAACACCCTGGCCCGCACCTACCAGATCCACGGCAACGTCTTTTTCATGCGCTGCTCGCTGGAATGCACCGAGGCGGTCTACCCCATCCCCGAGGGGGTGGCCGCCAAGACCCGGGAGGAGCATCTCACCGACAGCGACCGCGCCCTGCTCCGCTGCCCGCTCTGCGGCGCCCGCTCGCGGCCGCACATCCTGCTCTTCGACGAGTCCTACAACGAGCACCACTACCACTTCTACAGTTCGCTCGACACCGCCCGCCGGACCGCCCTGCTCATCGTGGTCGGCACCGCCGGGGCCACCAACCTGCCCAACCAGGTGGCCCGCGAGGTCTACCAGCACGACGGCGTCATCCTCGACATCAACATCGAGACCAACCCCTTCGCCCAACTGGCCGAGAGCAGCCTGCAGGGCTTCTTCCTGCGCGAACCGAGCGCCGCGGCCCTGCCCGCCGTGCTCGCGGCCATGGCCTGAGCGACCCGCACCCGGCCGGCACGCTTCCCTGCCGGCCGGGGGCGGGCCCGTTCAGGTCCGCCCGTCCCGTCCTTGCGCGCGCAGCCGTGCGCCCAGTCCGGCCAGCCTCTCCTTCCCCCGCTCGAGCAAGTAATACATAGACGGTACCACCACCAGGGTGAGGAAGGTGGCCACCATCAGCCCCCAGACCACCACCACCGCCATGCTCCGCCACCACTGGCTCGACTCGCTCACCCAGGCCACGCTCAGGTTGTGGAAATCAAAGGACACCCCGGTGATCATCGGCACCAGCCCGAGGATGGTGGTCACCGCGGTGAGCAGCACCGGCCGCAGCCGGGTGGCGCCGGCCTTGACCACCGCCTCGTCCAGGGGAAAACCGCGCTCGCGCAGCCGGTTGGTGTAGTCGATGAGGACGATGGCGTTGTTCACCACCACCCCGGCCAGCGATATCACCCCCACCCCGGTCATGATGATGCCGAAGGGCTGGCGGTGCAGGGCCAGGCCGAGGAAGGCCCCGCCCAGGGAAAGCACCACCGTGACCATGATCAGGAAGGGCTGGCTGATGGAGTTGAACTGGGCCACCAGCACCAGGAAGATGAGCAGCACGGCCACGGCAAAGGCCTGGCCGAGAAAGGTTTCGGACTCCTGCTGGAATTCGAACTCGCCGGTGAAGCGCACCCGGTAGCCGGGCGGCAGGGGCAGGTCCGCGAGCAGTTCCTCGGCGCGGGCGCGCATCACCGGGCCGGTGGTCACGGTTTCGTCCACGCTCGCCTTGACCGTGACCACCCGCTCGCTGTCGATGCGGTTGATGTCGCCGAGCGCGCCCGCGAAGCGCACCGTGGCCAGGGTGGAGAGCGGCACCAGGCGGCCGTCCGGGGCCGGGATGAGCAGTTCGTTGAGCACGTCCACGGTGCGGCGGTCCCCCTCGGCCAGCTGCACGGTGATGTCGTAGTCGTCGTTGCCCTCCCGGTAGGTGCTCACGTCCAGGCCGTTGTAGGCGGTCTTGAGGGCAAAACCGATGGCATTGGTGGTGAGCCCGAACAGGGCCGCCTTCTGGCGGTCGACGCGCACCTGCACGGACGGCAGCCCCTCGTTGAAATCGTCGCGGATGTCGCTCACATGGGGCAGGTCGGCGAGCAGCCGGCGGATGTGGCGGGCGGTTTCGCCGAGCACGGCGAAGTCGTCCCCGATGATCTCGATGTTGATCGGCGCGCCGGTGGGCGGTCCCTGCTCCTCGGTGGCGATGGTCACCTTGGCGCCGGGGATTTCCGCCACCCGCCGGCGGATGGTGTCCACCGTGGTCTGCGACCGTTCGTTGCGGTCCTGCAGGTCGAGGAAGCGGATGCCCAGGTGGCTGGGGGTGTTGCTGTCAAAGGCCGAACCCGGCCCGGCCGCGACCACGCCCTTCATGTAGAGCATGCGGATGTTCGCCAGGTCGCCGGGCGCGGTGTGCACCAGCCCGGAGGGCATGGTGTGCTCGCGGGGGGCCATGGCCCGCAGATAGTCGGCCCGGTCGAAGCGGTCGCGAGCGGCCGCGCCCGGGTCGAAGCCGGCGACCGCCAGCTCGACACGCTGCATCACCCGGTCGATGTAGTCCAGGTCCGCCCCCTCCGGGGTCTCGACATTGACGTACATGCCCTTGGGGTCCACCTCGGGAAAGAACTCCACCGGTTTTTCCAGGCCGATGACCAACAGCCAGACCTGGACGAGCACCACCAGCGCCAGGCCGGACATGCCGACCACCGCCAGCGGTCGCCTCAGGCAGAAGCCCAGGGTGGCGGCGTAGCGGCGCAGCAGGAAGGAGTCGATGGCCACCGGCTGCTCGGCCGCTGCCACGTCGGCATCGTTCGTGCCGGCGCCGGCCGGCTGGCGCATGAACAGCGAGGCCAGCGCCGGGGTGAACACCAGGGCCACGAACAGGCTGCTCGCCAGGGTGATGATCAGGGTGAGCGGCAGGTAGCGCATGAACTCGCCCATCACCCCGGGCCAGAAGAGCATGGGCGCGAACGCGGCCAGGGTGGTCAGGGTGGAGCCGATCACCGGCCAGGCCACCTCGCCGGTGGCGCGCATGGCCGCACTGACCCGGCCGGCGCCCTGCTCGATGAAGCGGTGGATGTTCTCGACGATGACAATGGCGTTGTCCACCAGCATGCCCAGGGCCAGGGTGAGGCTGAACAGCACCACCATGTTCAGGGTCACGCCGAGCAGGGACAGGGTGGTGAAGGTGAGCAGCATGGAAAAGGGGATGGCCAGGCTGACCAGCACCGCGTTGCGCAGGCCCATGGCCACGAACACCACCACCAGCACGAGCACCAGGCCGGTGAGGATGTTGTTCTCCAGGTCGGCCACCATGACGCCGATGTCCTTGGCCTTGTCCACCACCTTGGTGATCTCGGTGCCCGCCGGCCACCCGGCCCGGCGCCGCTCGATCACCCGGTCGATCTCCTCGCTGATGGCGATGATGTTCTCGCCCGAGCGCTTCTTCACGGCGATGTTCACCGCCTCGCGGCCGTCCAGGCGGGCGCGGCTGGTCTCCTCCTTGAAGCTGTCCGTGACCCGGGCCACGTCCTTGAGGTAGACCGGCTGGCCGTCGTGGGCGCCGACCACCAGCCAGAAGATTTCCTCCGGGGTGGCGAACTCGCCCGGCACGCGCAGCAGGAAGCGGCCCTGGCCGAGCCTGAGCGCCCCGCCCGAGGTGTTGCGGTTCTCGCTCTTGACCACCTGTTCGAGCGCGGCGAAGCTCAGGCCGTAATGGCCGAGCTTGGCCGGATCGACCTCCACCCGGATCTCGCGCTCGACCCCGCCGGTCACATCCACTTCGAGCACGCCGGTGACCGCCTCGATGTCGTCCTCCAGGTCGTCGGCGATCTTCTTCAGGCAGGGCAGGCCGCAGGTGCCGGACAGGGAGAAGACGATGATGGGCAGCTCGGAGAAGTTGACCTCGAACACCAGCGGATCCTCGTCCAGGTCGTCGGGCAGCTCGCCCAGGGCCTCGTCCACCTTGTCCTTGACGTCCTGCAGGGCCTGGTCGATGTCCGTGCCGGTGACGAACTCGATGTTGATCGAGCTGAGCCCCTCGGCGCTCACCGAGCGGATCTTTTTCAGCCCGTCCAACCCTTTCAGCTTCTTCTCGATCTCCATGGTCACCGAGGTTTCCATGTCCGCCGAGCTGACGCCGCGGTAACTGGTGGAGACGAAGACGTTGGGGATGGTGATGTCCGGGTCGCTCTCCCGCGGCAGTCTCAGGTAGCTGGTGACGCCGAAGATGAACACCAAAAGGGCGAGCACCAGCACCGCGGTGCTCGAGCGGACGGCGGTGTCGGAGAGGATCACGGCGTGCCCTGGCCGGGGTCGGTGAGCGTGCGGATGACGCGAATCCCCTGCCCCTCCTCGACCTCGCGGTGGCCCTCGACCAGCACCCGGTCACCCGGGGCGAGCCCCTCCACCACCTGCACCAGCCAGCCCTCGATCACCCCCAGGCGCACCGGCCGGCGGCGCACGGTGTCGCCCTCGGCGATGAACACGTACTGCTCGTCGCCGCGGCTGATGACGCTGTAGAGCGGCACGGCCAGCCCGTCGGGGATGCTTTTTTTGACGATGCGGGCACGGAAGAACATGCCGGGCAGGATTTCGTGGCCCGGGTTGTCCAGGGCCAGTTCCAGCCGGTAGAGGGAGGCGGCCGTGTCCGGCGAGGGGGCGAGGAAGTGGGTGCGGCCGACCAGCGGCCGGTCGCCCAGGGCCTGGATGGTCAGCGCCACCTGGTCGAGGCGGCGGACCGCGTCCACGTCCGACTCCGGGATGCCGACCACCGCCTTGACCCGGTCGATCTGCAGCAGTTCGGCCACCGGGTCGCCCAGGCCGAGGTACAACCCGACCTTGGCGTCGAGGCGCTTGACCACCGCGTCCATGGGCGCGGTGATCTCGCAGCGGGCGAGGTTCAGCTCGGCCCGCTCCAGTTCGGCGGCCGCGGTCTGCAGGCGGGCGGCGGTGGATTCCAGGGTGGCGGTGGGGATCACCCGGGTCTTGAGCATGGCCCGGCCGCGCTCGAAATCGGCCTTGGCCAGGGTGTGGGCCGCCCGGGCGGCGTCCACGGCGATGCGGTAGTCGGCCGCCTCGATGCGGGCCAGCGTCTGCCCGGCCCGCACCCGGTCGCCCTCGCGCACGAGCACCGCTGCCACCGTGCCGGTGATGCGGGCCACCAGGTCGAGCCGCAGCCAGGGCTCCACCACGCCGGGCAGGTTCATGGCCTCGGCCATGGGCCGGGGCTTGAGTTCCAGCAGGACCGCGTTCACCAGGGGCCGGGTCTCGACCCGGGCCGCCCGCTTCGCCTCGACGAGCTGCTCCCGGCGCGCGCCGATGAACAGGGCGAGCACCCCGATGAGCACGACCAGGGCGGCCAGGGCGACAAGCACCAGCCGCCCCCGGAGCAAACGGCGGATGCGGGCGGGCAGGGAGACGGGCCGCGCGCGCTGCGGGTCGTTCTCGGGCATGGGGGACACTCTCCGGATAAGCGGGGTGAGCTGGCCGGTGACGCGGAGGGTCACGGGCGGACAGAGCGCCCTGTGCAGGGCCTCGGCCGGTTTGTACTCAGGGTTAGGGAGGGCTGCAAGAAAAAAGGAGCGGCCCCGGCCGGGGCAAAAGTCTTGACCTTCGGCCATTGACCTGGGCCACCGGCAAGCTTATGGTGCCGTGCAGTGTTTGACGCCAGAAGACCAGAGGAGCCGCATGGATATCAAGGGATTGCGCAAGGAATACGCCAACCCGGTGCTCACCCGGGAGATGCTCGACCCGGACCCGTACCGCCAGTTCGAGCGCTGGTTCGAGCAGACCTGCGCTGCCGGACTGTCCGAACCCAACGCCATGACCCTGGCCACGGTGGGCGCGGACGGCCAGCCGACCCTGCGCACCGTGCTGCTCAAGCTGTTCGACCACGACGGCTTTGTCTTCTACACCAACTACGGCAGCCGCAAGGCCCGGCAGATCGCGGAGAACAGCCGGGTGGCCCTGCTCTTTCCCTGGGTCAAGCTGGCCCGCCAGGTGGCTGTCACCGGCGTGGCCGAAAAGGTGAGCCTGGCCGAGTCGGCCCGCTACTTCGCCAGCCGGCCCCACGAGAGCCAGCTGGGCGCCTGGATCTCCCAGCAGAGCGCGGTGCTCAGTTCCCGCCAGCTGCTCATGAACGAACTGGAAAAGATCAAGGCCCGCTTCAAGAAGGGCGAAGTGCCCCTGCCCGATTTCTGGGGCGGCTACCGGGTGCGGCCGGCCAGTATCGAGTTCTGGCAGGGCCAGACCAGCCGGCTGCACGACCGGTTCCTCTACACCCGCCAGGCGGACGCCAGCTGGACCATCGAACGGCTGGCCCCGTAAACGCCCCAATCCCGCCACCCTCCTTTATTCCCCCTCTCCGCGGATCGACTTGTCCATGCGTTTTTTTCCCACCTTCTCGTTGTGCTGCGTGTTCTTCGCCAACCTCGCGGTGGCCGCGGCCCCCGCAGCCACGGCCCCGCCCGCCCTGCTGGCCGCGCCCGCTGCAGCCGCGCCGGTCGCGGAACCCCCGGCCTGGCTGGGTGATGTCCTTGCCCAACCGCCCCTCCCGGCCGCAGCCGCGGCCCCGCCCCGGGCCCCGGAACAGCCGGCCCTGGCGCCGGCGGACGCGCCCGGACCGCAGATTGCCGCCCCGGAGGCCGCCCCCCGGTCGGAAAAAAGGAGCGGCCGCGCCGGCAGGGAGCGCCGCAAAAACGAGGCCGCGGCCACCCCGCAGCCAGCCCAGGCGCCGCCGCTGTTCGCCTTGCCGGCCCAAGCGGCCACGGCCGCCCAGCCCCACACCTTCTGGCGCGCTCTCTTTGCCCCGGCCGCGACCGGGGAACAAACCGCCTTTCCGCCCCTGCGCGCCGGCGTGCAGCCGCCCGAGCCGCCCCGGGAGGAGCCGGTGCGGATCGAGTCGGTGCTGGTCAAGCGGTTCACCCAGCAGGAGGCGGCGCGGCCCCTGCCCGCCTCCTCGTCCGACACCGAGGCCATGCTCGCCTCCCTGGTCGAACTGCAGAAAAACATCCGCCAGGAGATCACGGTCACCAAAAAACGGCTCAAGGCCAGTTCCTCCGAGGCGGAAAAGGTGACCCTGGAAGAGGAACTGAAGCAGCTTGACCAGCAGCTCTCGGACAGCGTCGCCGATTTCGAGCGGATCGCCACCGGGGTCGAGCCCACGGTGTTCATCCCCCAGGAGCAGACGGGATTCAGCTGGAAGGACGAACTCACCACCCTGCTCGAACCGACCGTCAAGGAACTCAAGCAGCTCACCGCCCGCGCCCGGCAGAAGACCCAGCTCAAGGAGGAGATCCTCGACCTCGGCAAGCAGGCGGCCACCGCCAACCGCGCCGTGGGCCAGCTGAACACCCTGATCGAGGCCAGTCAGGACACGAGGATCAAGACCTACCTGCGCGAACTGCTGCCGGCCTGGCAGAACATGCACAAGCGCATCCAGGGCAAGCTCGAACTGGCCCAGCTGGAACTGGCCAAGCTCGAGGACCAGAACGGCGGCGCGGCCCACAGCCCCACCGAATACGTCAAGACCTTCTTCCGCGAACGCGGCCTCTACCTGTTTGCCGCCGTGCTCGCCTTCGGCGGGGTGCTCGTGCTCTGCCGGTTGCTCAACCTGCTCCTGCTGCGCATTCTGCCCGGGGCCCGGCGCGACCAGCGGCCGCTGTATGTGCGCGTCTTCCAGATACTCTTCTCCGTGTTCACCGCCGCCGCGGCGGTGGGCGGGTTCGTGTTCGTGCTCTACCTGGCCGAGGACTGGTTCCTGCTCAGCCTGGCGCTCATCCTCCTGTTGGGCGTGGCCTGGGCGGTGCGCCAGGTGGTGCCCAAGCTGTGGCAGCAGAGCCTGCTCATGCTCAACCTGGGCCCGGTGCACGAGGGCGAACGGGTCATCTACCAGAGCGTACCCTGGAAGGTCGAGGCGCTCAACGTGTTCGCCAAGCTGCACAACCCGGACCTGGGCCTGACCCTGCGGGTGCCGCTGGACAGCATGATCGGCCAGGTCTCCCGCCCCTTCACCCCGGACGAGCCCTGGTTCCCCTGCCGCAAGGACGACTGGGTGCTGGTCGGCGCCAAGCCCGTGGCCAAGGTGGTCAGCTGCACCCACGAACAGGTCGAGGTGGTGGAGATGGGCGGCCGGCGCATCGTCTACCGCACCGCCGACTTCCTCGCCGCCACGCCCGTCAACCTGTCCAGCGGCTTCAGCCTGAGCATCCCCTTCGGCCTGTCCTACGAGCTGCAGCCGATCATCACCACCGAGGTGCCGGCAAAACTGGAGGCCTTCCTGCAGCACAAACTGGAGGAGCACGGCTACAAGGAGGGCTGCCACAGCCTGAGCGTGGACTTCAGGCAGGCCGGGGCCTCGTCGCTCGACCTGGTGGTGCTGGCCGGCTTCACCGGCGAGATGGTGCCCCAGTACCCGCGGATCGAGCGCGCCCTGAACAAATGGTGCGTGGACTGCTGCAACGAAAACGGCTGGGAGATCCCCTTCCCGCAGCTGACCGTGCACCGGCCGGGTGCGCAGCCGGCCTGACAACCTGACGGAGGACAGCCATGGTCGATGAACGGATCGTCCAGGAATTGGCCCGGATCGTCGGCGCGGACCAAGTCTCGACGGACAGCGCCGACCGCATCCTGCACGCCTTTGACGCCACCCAAGGCCGCTTTCTGCCCGAGGTGGTGGTGCATGCCACCACCACCGACCAGGTCAGCCGGGTGGTGCGGCTGGCCCACGAGCACCGCATCCCGATCCTGCCGCGCGGCGCGGGCAGCGGCTTCACCGGCGGCAGTTTGCCGATCAGGGGCGGCATCGTGCTCGTGCTCACGCGCATGAACCGCATCCTCGAGATCGACCCGGACAACCTCACCGCCACGGTGGAGCCGGGCGTGGTCACCGCCACCCTGCAGCGCGAGGTGGAGCGGCTCGGCCTGTTCTACCCGCCGGACCCGGCCTCCAGGGAGTTCAGCACACTCGGCGGCAACATCGCCGAGTGCGCCGGCGGGCCGCGCTGCGTCAAGTACGGCGTCACCCGCGACTACGTGCTCGGCCTCGAGGTGGTGACCGCGTCCGGCGAGGTCATCCACACCGGCGGCAAGACCATGAAGAACGTGGTCGGCTACGACCTGACCCGGCTGTTTGTCGGCTCCGAGGGGACGCTGGGCATCGTCACCCGCATCATCCTGCGGCTCTTGCCCAAACCCGAGGCGCGCAAGACCCTGCTGGTGGCCTTCGCGTCCATCGACGGCGCCGCCCGGGCAGTGTCGGCCATCATCCGCGGCCGCATCATCCCGGCCACGCTCGAGTTCATGGACGCCTCGGCCATCGACTGCGTCCGCCGGGCCATGGACCTGGACCTGCCCGACGGCTGCCGGGCGGTGCTCATCATCGAGGTGGACGGCGAGCCGGCGGTGCTCGAGGCCCAGGCCGCGCGCATCCTCGAGATCGTCGAGCCGCTCGGGGTGATCGAAACCCGGGTGGCGGCCACCGCCGAGGAGGCGGAGGCCATCTGGAAGGTCCGCCGCTCCGTCAGCCCGAGTCTGCGCCGGGTCAACCCGGACAAGTTCAACGAGGACATCGTCGTCCCCCGCTCGCGCGTGCCGGAGATGATCCGCGCCCTGGAGGCGATCTCGGCCAAGCACAAGGTGCCCATCGTCAACTTCGGCCACGCCGGCGACGGCAACATCCACGTGAACGTCATGGTCGACCTGAAAGAGGAGGGCATGCGCGCCACCGTGGACCGGGTACTCGACGAGATCTTCCGCACCACCGTGGCGCTCGGCGGCGCGGTGAGCGGCGAGCACGGCATCGGCACGGCCAAGATGCCCTTCATCGGCCTGGAACTGGACCCGGCCACCCTGGCCACCATGCGCGCCATCAAGCAGGCGCTCGACCCGCACAACATCATGAACCCGGGCAAGATCTTCCCCGAGCCCGCCAGCAACCCGCAGAACTGAGCCCATGGTGCACCTGAAAGACCTCGCCGACTACGCCGACCAGATCAGCCAGTGCGTGCGCTGCGGCGCCTGCCAGGCCCACTGCCCGGTCTACCGGGAGACGCTCGGCGAAGGCTCGGTGGCCCGCGGCAAGATCGCCCTGGCCGCCTCGGTGCTGGCCGGGGAGATCGGCCTCGAGCCCCGGCTCACCGAGGAGTTGAGCCTTTGCCTGCTGTGCGGCTCCTGCGTGGCCAAGTGCCCCAACCGGGTGGAGACCGACGGCATCGTCGCTGCCCTGCGCAGGCGGGTCACCGACGAGCAGGGGCTCTCGACCGTGGGCCGCGGGGTGGCGGCGCTCACCGGCTCGAAACCGCTGCTGCGGGGCCTGGTCAGGGGCGCGGGCCTGCTCGCGCCGCTCGTGTTCAAGCACATCCCGACAACGAGCGGCCTGCGCCTGCGTTTCGCCCCGGCCGTGCTCCGGGAGCGCACCCTGCCGCCCATCCCGGCCAGGAACCTGTTCGACCGGGTACCCGAACACAGCATGGCCGCGGCGGGCCGGCCGACCATCGGCCTGTTCGCCGGCTGCGCCATCACCTACCTGTATCCGCAGGTGGGCGAGGGACTGGCGCGGCTGCTCACCAGTTTCGGCTACGGCCTGTTCCTGCCGCGGAGCCAGGGCTGCTGCGGCATGCCGGCGCTGTCCTCGGGCAACGGCGCCCTGCTCACCGAGTTGGCAGAGGCCAACCTGGCGGCCTTTGCCGAGGGCGGCGCCGAGACCATCGTCACCGCCTGCGCCTCCTGCGGCGGCGCCCTCACCGGCCACTACGCCGACCTGGGCGAGGATGGCCGGGGCCTGGCCGACCGGATCCTGGACATCCACCAGTTCCTCGACCGGGAGGGGCTGATCGCCCGCATCGCCGAACTGCCCGGGCAGGCGGAGCGCATCCGGGTCACCTACCACGACCCCTGCCACCTGCGTACCCGGGGAATCACCCGCGAGCCGCGCGCCCTCCTGCGCGCCCTGCCCCAGGTGGACCTGGTGGAGATGGACGAGGCGGCCAGCTGCTGCGGCCTGGGCGGCACCTTTGCCGCCACCCAGGCCGAGCTGAGCCGGCGCATCGGCGACCGCAAGGCGGCGGCCATTGCCGCCAGCGGGGCGGAGCTGGTGGCCACCGGCTGTCCCGGCTGCGTGCTCCAGCTGCAGGACAGCATCGACCGCGCCGGCCTGCGGGTGCGGGCGGTGCACACCCTGGACCTGGTCGACCAGGCCCTCTACGGCGGGCACGCATGAGCGGGACGCGCACCGTGCGCCTGCGCTACGGCCGCTCCACGATCGAACTGGCCGTGCCGGCCGCGGCCGAGTTGCTCGAACCGCGGGAGCCGGCCCTGAGACTCGACCGCGACAGCTTCCGCGCCGGCCTGGCCGCGGAGCTGCCCGAGCCCCTGCCCTCCGGGCCGATCGTCATCGTGGTGGCGGACAAGACCCGGCTGTGCGGCTACCCGACCGTGCTCCCCTGGCTGGTCGAGCTGCTCGCCGAGCGCGGCGCCGGCCCGGAGCGGATCACCTTTTTCATCGCCTACGGGGTGCATGCCCGGCAAAGCGAGGCCGAGTCGCTCGCTGCCTACGGCCCGGTCTACACCCGATACCGCTTTGTCCACCACGACTGCGACGACGCGGCCGCCTTTGTCGACCTGGGCCGCACCGGCCGGGGCACGCCGGCGCGGGTGCGGCGCGAGCTGGTCGAGGCCGACCTGGTGCTCACCGTGGGCGCCATCTCGCACCACTACTTCGCCGGCTTTGGCGGCGGCCGCAAACTGCTCTTCCCGGGACTCGGGGAGCGCCGGGCCATCCTCGCCAACCACCGGCTGTTCCTCGACCCGGCCACGCGCACCCTGCACCCGCACTGTTGCGCCGGCCGGCTGGCGGGCAATCCGCTGGCCGAGGACCTGGACGAGATCGCCCGCCTGCTGCCCCGGCCGCTCTCAGTGCACGGCCTGCTCGACAGCTCGGGTGCGCTGGTCGCCTGCCGCATCGGCCGCGGACCGGAAGCCTTTACCCGGGCCTGCCGGGAACACGAGTGCTGTTTCCGGGCGCCCGGCGACCGGCGCTACCGCCTGGTGGTCGCCTCGGCCGGCGGCTATCCCAAGGATATCAACCTCATCCAGGCGCACAAGGCCATCGACAACGCGGCCGGGTTCGTCCGCGACGGCGGCACCCTGGTGCTGCTCGCCGAGTGCGCGGACGGGGTCGGCTCCGCCGGGTTTCTGCCCTTCTTCGACCTGGGCGGCCGCGAGCAGGCCTTTGACCAGCTGGTCCGGGACTACAGCGGCAACGGCGGCACCGCCCTGGCGCTGATGGCCAAGAGCAGCCGCATCCGCATCCGCCTGCTCACCGGACTGGACCCGGAGGTGTGCCGACGCATCGGCGTGCGGCCGATCACCATCGCGGCAGCGGAGCAGCTGCTCCGGGCCGAAGCAGAGAGCAGCGCGGTGATCGCCAACGCCTCCCTGCTCGTCCGCTGAGGCGACCCTTGCCGCCCGGCCCGCCGTCAATGCATTGCAGTTGCCAGTTCTACCACACCGTGCTATGCAGGCGGGCAGACAACCCGCTCAACGCCCGGGCCCGGGTGCGGCCGTCGCCACGCCGGCCGCACCCGCTCCCGACAACCCGGAACCGTCATTCCGCCGACCGCCATCGCCCATTGCCATGACCCCGCCCGCCAACCAACCTGTCCGCTCCTTTTTCGCCTCGGTGCAGCTGGCCCTGCTGCTGCTGTTCCTGCTCGCCGCCACCTCGATCATCGGCACCATCATCCCGCAGAACAGCCCGCCGTCGTTCTACATCGAGAAATACGGCGCCCAGACCGCCCGGCTCTTCCAGCTGCTGGACATCACCGACATGTACAACTCCTGGTGGTTCCTCGCCCTGCTCACCCTGTTCGCCGTGAACCTGGTGGTGTGCAGCCTGGAACGCATCCCCGGGGTGATCCGCACGGTCCGCCGCGACGGCCTGCAGACCGCGCCCGACCAGCTCGACCGGCAGCCCTGCCGCCAGGCAGTCGACCTGGCCGCACCGGTCGCCGAGGCCAGCCAAAGGGCCGCGGCCCTGCTCAGGGCGCACGGCTGGAAGCCCCGCGAGGCGGCGACGGCGGACGGCCGCCTGCTGTTCGCCGAGCGCGGTCCCTGGACCCGGTTCGGCGTGTACGTGGTCCACCTGTCCATCCTCGTCATCCTCGCCGGCGCCCTGGTCGGCTCGTCCACCGTGGCCTCGCGCCTCCTGCGCAACCCGGACTTCGCCTTCAAGGGCTCGGTGATGCTGCCCGAGGGGGAGAGCACCGGCCACATCCTCGCCTTCAAGAGCGGCCGACGCGTCGACCTGGGCTTCACCCTGCGCTGCGACGCCTTTGCCATCGAGTACTACGACAACGGCATGCCCAAAACCTACCGCTCGAGCGTCACCGTGCTCGAGGACGGCAAACCGGTGCGTACCGCCGAAATCGAGGTCAACCGGCCGCTCACCCACCGCGGCGTGACCTTCTACCAGTCGAGCTACCAGGCCGGCCGGGAGTACGTGGTCAGCCTGACCAAGCAGCCCGACAACCTGAGCCACACCGCGGTCGTCCCGCCGGCCCGCGAGATCGCCTGGCCCGAGACGGGCGTCCGCTACGGCATCATCAACCGGGAGAACCAGGGCGAGGTGACCCGGCGGCTGAAGATCTGGTTTGCCGACGGCCAGGGCGAACCCGCGGTGTTCTGGGTTCCGGCCGGCGAGGAAACCACCGTCGAACGGCCCACCGGCACCTACCGCCTCCAGGCCCGCCAGCTCTACGCCACCGGCCTGCAGGCGACCAGGGATCCGGGCGTCTGGCTGGTGTACGGCGGCTGCCTGCTCATGCTCATCGGCCTGTACATCGCCTTCTTCCTCTCCCACCGCAGGCTGTGGGTGCGGGTCGAGCCCGCGGCCCAGGGCTCGCGACTGCTTTTCGCTGGTACGGCCAACAAGAACCGGGTAGCCTTCGAGAAAAAATTCAGCGACCTCGTCGCTGAACTGGACACCCACCGCTAACCTCTATCGCCGCCCCCGCGGCCGGTTGCACGTCTTATGGACAGTTCACAACTCTTCGGCATCTGCATGCTCGCCTACCTGCTCTCCGCGGCCTTCTACCTGGGGCTGCTCATCTTCAAGCAGCCGCGCGCCGGGCAGATCGGCATGCTGCTCGCCCTTGCCGGCGTGGTCGTGCAGACCGCGGCCATCGGCCTGCGCTGGTACGAGTCGTACCAGCTCGGCCACGGGCACGCGCCGCTGACCAACATGTACGAATCGCTGGTGTTCTTCGCCTGGTGCACCACCCTCCTCTACCTGTACCTGGAATACCGGTACAAGGCGCGGGTGGTCGGCGCCTTTGTCCTGCCCTGCGCGGCCGTGGCCATGGCCTATGCCTCGTTCTCGGACCGGATCGACGACCGCATCAACCCGCTCATCCCGGCGCTGCAGTCCAACTGGCTGATCGCCCACGTGGTCACCTGCTTCATCGGCTACGCCGCCTTTGCCGTGGCCGGCGGGCTGGGGCTGATGTACCTGATCAAGCGGCGCGCGGTCCAGCGCCAGGCGCCCGCGGACTCCATCGGCGGCTCCCTGCCGGAGTTGCGGGTGATCGACGACCTCACCCACCGGACCATCGTGTTCGGTTTCCTCTGGCTGTCGGCGGGCATCATCACCGGCGCGGTCTGGGCCAACGAGGCCTGGGGCACCTACTGGAGCTGGGACCCCAAGGAAACCTGGTCGATCATCACCTGGTTCCTCTACGCCTCGACCCTGCACGCCCGCTTCACCCGCGGCTGGAGCGGACGGCGCATCGCCTGGCTGGCCATCGCCGGCTTCTTCGCCGTGTTCTTCACCTATTTCGGGGTCAACTTCCTGCTCTCCGGACTGCACAGCTACGGCTCGAGCTGAGGTCGACCCCGGCGCCGGAGTACGATGCGGCCACCCGGCGAACGTTGACAAGGCCCGGGCAGGGCGCTATACAACACGCACGGTGCTTTTTCTCGACCAACCCATCTGCCTGAGGAGGAAGAACATGAAACGAATTCTGGCGGCCGGAGCCATCCTGGCCCTGTGCTGTACGGTCGGCTTTGCCGGCAGTGCCGCTGCCGCGGACAAGGGGCCCGCGGAGATCACCCTCGAGTCCACCCTCGACCCGGCCAAGACCCCGAAGCCGGCCACCTTCCCCCACGGCGCCCACCAGGCGCGGCTGGAGTGCAAGACCTGCCACCACGGCAAGGGACCGGACGGCAAGCGCATCGACTACGTGGAAGGCCAGAAGATCGAGAAATGCGAAACCTGCCACAACACCAAGGCCGCCGGCATGCCGGAGAAGCTGAACACCTTCAAGGGTGCGGGCCACGCCCTCTGCCAGGACTGCCACAAGAAGACCAAGCCTGAGCTGGCCAAGTGCTCGGTCTGCCATAAGAAGTAACGAAACCCTGCCACCCCGCCGCGGCGGGCGCATAAAAAAAGGCTGTCCCTTGGGGGGACAGCCTTTTTTTTGTGCGGGCCGACAGGTGGCCGCCGGCGCCGGGGCGCTAGTCGCGCTCTACGTGCATCCTCGAGATGTCGCCCACCTGCAGCACCACCTCGCCCAGCGCGGTGAGCAGGTTGAGCCGGTTCTGGCGCACCGCCGGGTCGTCGGCCATGACCATGACCTGATCGAAGAACCGGTCCACCGGCTCCTTCATGGTGAGCATCTCGGACAGGGCCTCCAGGTAGGCGCGGTCCTGCACCAGCGGCAGCACCCGGTCGCGCACCGCGCCGAGGGTGGCGAACAGTTCCCGTTCGGCCGCCTCGCTGAACAGGTCCGGCCGCACTGCGGTCTCCCGATTGTCCTTGACGATGTTGCGGATGCGCTTGAACGAGCCGGCCAGCACCGGGAAACTCTCCTGGGTGCGGATGCGGTCCAGGGCGTCGATGCGCGCCAGGGTATCGAGGAGGTCGTCGCAGCCCACCGAGGTGGCCGCCTCCACCAGTTCCTGCGGCAGGCCGCCGGCCACCTGCTCGTTCTCGAACCGCAGGCGGATGAAGGTGAGCACCTCGGCCACGGTCTCGGGGCTCTGCTCGACCACGCCGGCATAGCCGGCCAGGGCTGCCGCGGCCGCTGAACTTAAGGAAAGGCGGATCTTCAGGCCGCGAATGATGCTGATCAGGCCGATGGCCTGGCGCCGCAGGCCGAAGGCGTCCTTGTTGCCGGTGGGCTTCTCGCCGATGGCAAAGCAGCCCACCAGGGTGTCCAGCCGGTCGGCGATGCCCACCAGCGCGCCGATGAGCGATTGCGGCAGGTCCCCGCCGGCGCGTACCGGCAGGTAGTGCTCCTCGATGGCCCGGGCCACGCCCTCGTTCTCGCCGTCGTGAAGGGCGTAGACCCGGCCCATGATACCCTGCAGCGACGGGAACTCGCCGACCATGGCGGTGAGCAGGTCGGCCTTGGCCAGCTGCGCCGCCCGCCGCACGTCCGCCTCCAGTTCCGGGGCGATGCCTGCGGCCAGGGTGCCGGCCAGGGCGACCAGGCGGGTGCTCTTGGCCTCCATGGTACCCAGCCGGTTCTGGAAGACGATGCCGTGCAGTTCGGGGCAGCGGTCGGAGAGCGGGCGTTTGCGGTCCTCGTTGAAGAAGAACAGGCCGTCCTCGAGCCGGGCGCGCAGCACCCGCTCGTGGCCGCTGGCGGCCAGGCGCAGGTCGTCGATGCGGGTGTTGTTCACCGCCACGAACCGCGGCAGCAGGCGGCCGTCCGCGCCGGCCACCGGGAAGTACTTCTGGTGCTCGCGCATCGAGGTGACCAGGGCTTCCTCGGGCAGCTGCAGGAATTTTTCGTCGAAGCGGCCGCAGATGCCGAACGGCTGCTCCACCAGGTTGGCGACCGTGTCGAGCAGCCCCTCGTGCAGCACCGGCCGGGCCTCGGCCACCCCGGCGTGTTCGCCCACCGCCCGCCGTACCGCCTCGACCACGCGGTCGCGCCGCTCGGCCGGGTCGACGATGACGAAACGGGCGGCCAGGCCGTCCCGGTAGGCGGCGAAGCTGTCCACGGCGAAGGTCTCCGGCGCCAGGAACCGATGGCCGCGGGTGGTGTTGGCGCAGACGATGTTCTCGATGGTCAGCGGGATGGTCGCGCCGGCGTACACGCCGAGCAGCCACTGGATCGGCCGGGCAAAGGCCAGGCTGCTGTCGGCCCAGCGCATGGACTTGGGAAACACCAGTTCGCGCACCAGCGCCTCGAGCACCTCGGGCAGCAGGGCCGCGGTCTCCTTGCCCTGCACGTCCTCGATGGCCACCAGGTATTCGCCCTTGGCGGTCTCGACCACCTGCAGCTGCTCCGGGGCAAGCCCGCGGGAGCGGGCGAAACCGATGGCCGCCCTGGTGAGGTTGCCGTCCGCGTCGAAGCCGGCCTTTTTCGAGGGGCCGACGTGCTCCTGGCGGCGGTCGGGCTGGCGCGGCTCGAGATCGTCGATGACCAGGGTCAGCCGGCGGGGCGTGCCGCAGGTGTGGACCCCGGTGAACGCCAGACCCAGGTCCTGGAGTTTCCGCGCCGCATTGGCGGCCAGGGCGTCGAGGGCTGGCTGGATGTACCCGGCCGGGATTTCTTCTGTGCCGATTTCAAAGAGAAGCTCATGCATCGCAGTCCGTTCCTGTTTGAGGTGTTCGGGAAGCAGGGCGCGGCCCGGGTGGTGCGGCGTGGTCCGCGGGAGGCCGCCGGAATCAGTGAATGGCAGCGGTTTCGGCCGGTTCGGGCCATTCGCTGGAGGCAAACGCTGCATACCCGCTGGCTATGTTTTTCACAACAACTTTGTACCGGTCGAAGGCGCCGCTGGCGGCGAGCACCGAACCGACCCGCCGGCACACGGATTCCACCGGCCCGGCCGGGTCCGGGGGCGCGGCCGCGCCCTCGCCGATGAGCGCGATCAGATCCTCGATCCACAGGAAGCGGTTCATGCGCACCGCCACCGTGACCATGCCCCAGATGCCGGCCAACGCCGAATCCCCGCCAGCGGTGGCGAGCCCGGTCCGCAGGGCCACCGGCACGTCCACCTCGACCACCAGGTCGAGGCGGTCGGCGAGCGAGCCGTGCAGCCGGCATTCGTAGCGTTCCAGCCCCGGGGTCGCGCCCTGCGCCCCGCCGTGCAGGAAATAGGGAAAGGCGATCTCCAGGTGGGCCGCCTCGGCCTCGAGCCGGACCTTCATCTCCTCGAGAATCCGGTGGAAGGCGCGGAGGTTGAACTTGCCGTGGAAACGGTTGAGGATCTCGACAAAACGGCTCATGTGCGTCCCCTTGAACCGGTGCGGCAGGTTGACGTACATGTTGACCCGGGCGACGGTCTGCTGGGTCTTGCGCTCCTTGTCGAGCACGATGATCGGGTAGGTGATGTTCTTGACCCCGACCTTGCGGATGCTGATGCGCCGCAGGTCGGGCAGGCTCTGGATATCCTTCATGGGGCCACCGCCGGCCGGGGAACCGGACAGGGGCGGCCGGCCCCGCCCCGCCGGCCGGTGGGCTCAGCCGAGGTGCTTGCGCACCACGGCCTTGAGTTCATCCAGGTTGGCCGACTTGACCACGTAGTCGTCCGAGGCCCAGCTGCCGAAATCCTGCTTGTACTCCGGGTAGGCGGAACAGAGGATGACCGGCAGGTCGGCGCGCAGCTCCTTCATCTGGCGGAGCACCTCGATCCCGTTCAGGCCCGGCATGTTGATGTCCAGCAGCACCAGGTCGGGCGGGTTGGCGCGGAACCGGGCCAGGGCCTCCTCGCCGTTGCGGGCCGAGTCGACCAGGTAGCCCTCGTCCTCGAACTCGCCGCGGTAGAGGAGTTGAATGCCGTCCTCGTCGTCGACCAGCAGAATGCGTTTCTTGTCCATGGCAGCCTCCTAGAGATGCACGTCGCGGAGGTACCGGCAGGTCTCCTCCGGCGGCATGGGATTGATGTAGAACCCGGTCCCCCATTCGAAGCCGGCCATGCTGGTCAGCTTGGGCACGATCTCGAAATGCCAGTGGTAGTGCTCCAGCGGCCCGGAACGCAGCGGCTGGGTGTGCAGGACGAAATTGTAGGGCACGTTGGGAATGCACCCGTCCAGCCGGCGCAGGGTCTCGGAGAAGATCTCGGCCAGGGCGGTGAGCGAGGCGTCGTCCTGGTCGGCGTAGGAGGAGCTGTGATGGCGCGGCAGCACCCACATCTCGAACGGCGTGCGCGGCGCGAACGGGGTGACGGTGACGAACTGGCTGTTCTCGCAGACCAGCCGGATCTTCTGCTGGATCTCCTGGCGGATGATGTCGCAGAAGATGCAGCGGTCCTTGTAGCGGTAGTAGTTCAGGCTGCCTTCCAGCTCCGAGGTCACCTGGCGCGGCAGGATGGGCAGGGCCACCAGCTGCGAGTGGCTGTGCTCGAGCGAGGCGCCGGCGGCCTTGCCGAAGTTCTTGAACACCACCACGTAGCTGAAGCGACTGTCCTTGGCCAGGTCGCGGATCCGGTCACGGAAGGCGCGGAAGGTGAGCAGCATGTGGTGCGGCGGCAGGTGCGAGAAACGGTCCTGGTGGTTGGGGCTCTCTATGATCACCTCGTGGGCGCCGATGCCGTTCATGCGATCGTAGAGCCCCTCGCCCTGCTTGTCCAGGTTGCCCTCGATGATCAGGGCCGGGTACTTGTTGGGCACCACCCGCAGCTGCCAGCCGGCGGTATTGGGGTACCCCCACTCCCGGCCGTAGACGAGCACCTCGTCCGGGGTGGTCTTCTCGTTGCCGGGGCAGAGGGGGCAGAAGCCGCCCTTGACCTTGAACTCCTCGATGAGGAAATCGGTCGGTCGTTTGCCCCGTTCCTGGGCGATGATCACCCAGCGGCCCAGGATCGGGTCTTTCCGTAATTCAGGCATGTGTGTTAGCGCCCCTGTTCCTTTTCTTTCTGTTCCTGTTTGGTCTTGCAGTCAATGCAGAACTTGGCCACCGGCCGCGCCTGCAGCCGCTTGACGGCGATATCCTCGCCGCACCCGGCGCAGATGCCGTAGGTGCCGTCCTCGATCCGCGCCAGCGCCTCGTCGACCTTTTCCATGAGTTTGCGCTCCCGTCCGCGGATGCGCAGTTCGAAGCTCCGGTCCGACTCCATGGTGGCGCGGTCGTTGGGGTCCGGGATATTCCCGGTCTGGCTTGTCATTTCGGTCAGGGTCTTCTCCACGTCGGAGTTGATGTCGACCTTCATGGCTTCCAGTTGTTTCTTGAACTGACTCAGTTCCTGCTCATCCATAGCCGCTCTCCAGCAGGGGTGAATTGATGGGGTGGTCGCTCAGGCCGGCCCGGGCCTGACAAACTCGCCGCTCTTGCCGCCGCTCTTGGCGAGCAGGCGGATGGCGGAAATCACCATGGTCTTGTCCACCGCCTTGCACATGTCGTAGACGGTCAGGGCCGCCACCGACACGGCGGTCAGGGCCTCCATTTCCACGCCGGTGCGGCCGGTGATGGCCACCTCGGCCTCGATGGTGATGGTGTGGGTGGCGTCGTCGAAGGCAAAGGCGATGTCCGCGCTGGTGAGCAGCAGGGGATGGCACAGGGGAATGAGCTGGTCCACCCGTTTGGCCGCCATGATGCCGGCGATGCGGGCCACGCCGAGCACATCGCCCTTGGCCATGGTACCGCTTCGCACCATCCGGTACGCCTCCGGGGCCATGGTCACCGCGCCGGCGGCCACGGCCCGGCGGACGGTTTCCCCCTTGCCGCCGACATCGACCATGCGGGCGTTGCCGGCCTCGTCGAAGTGGGTGAACCGCGCCTGCTCAGCCATGCGCGACCTTTTCCTCCTTGTCGGCCTTTTTCTTCTTCTGTTTGCCGAGCCCGCCGCCGAACAGGCGGGAGAAGAACCCCTCCTCCTCGCTCTGGCACAGGGCATCGAACTGGCGCAGCAGCTCCTTCTGTTCCTTGGACAGCCTGGTGGGCGTCTGTACCTGCACCTCGACGACCATGTCGCCGCGGCTGCCGCCGTGCAGACTGGGCACGCCCTCGCCGCGCAGGGTGAAGTGCTCGCCGGACTGGGTGCCGGCCGGAATTTTGAGGGTGGCGGTGCCGTGGATGGTGGGCACTTCCACCTCGCAGCCGAGGGCGGCCCGGGCCATGGACACCGGCAGGCGCAGGAAGATGATCTGCCCCTCGCGCTGGAAATGCTCGTGCTCGTCCACGTGGATGACCACGTACAGGTCACCGGACGGGCCGCCGCGGCGACCGCCCTCGCCCTCGCCGGCGAGCCGCATGCGCGAACCGTTGTCCACGCCCGCCGGGATGCGCACGTTGACCTTCTTGCTGCGGTTGACCAAACCCTGGCCATGGCAGTCGTTGCAGGGGTCGCTGATCACCTGACCGGCACCGCCGCAGCGGGGGCAGGTGGTGCTCACCTGGAAGAAGCCCTGGTTGCGGATCACCTGACCGCGGCCCTGGCACTGCGGGCAGACCTGGGGCTTGCTGCCCGGCCGGGCGCCGGTGCCCTCGCAGGTCCAGCAGGTCTCCTTCTTGGTCAGGTCCACCTGGCGGCTGACGCCGTGGACCGCCTCCATGAAGGAGATGCGGATGTCGTAGCGCAGGTCGTTGCCCGCAGCCGGCGCGTTGGGGTCACGCCGCCGGCCGCGGCCGCCGCCGCCGAAGCCGAACAGGTCACCGAACAGGTCGTTGATGTGCGAGAAGATGTCCTCGCTGTTGCCCGGACCGCTGTAGCCGCTGTTGCGCAGTCCTTCCTTGCCGTAGGCGTCGTAGATGCGCCGCTTCTGCAGGTCGCTGAGTACCTCGTAGGCCTCGGCGGCCTCCTTGAATTTCTCCTCGGCCTCGGCGTCCCCGGGGTTGCGGTCCGGATGAAACTTCATGGCCTGCTTGCGGTAGGCCTTCTTGATGGCCTCGGCCGAGGCGTCCTTACCGATGCCGAGGATCTCGTAGTAGCTCTTGCTCATAGTCCGCTCGTCCGTCGACGTTATTCGTCCGCGTCGTCCTCTGCCGCCGCCTCGGCGGCAAGTTCGGCCTTGCGCTGCTTGGGCAGTTCGTGGATGTTGTCGAAGGTGACCTTGCCTGCGGCGATCTCCCGCAGGGTCATGACGATTTCCTTGTTCTTGCCGGCCACCAGAAAGGGCTCGCCCTTGCGGTGCTGGCGGATGCGTTCCACCGCCAGGTGAATGAGGGTGAAGCGATTGTCATCGCCCACCTTGTCCAGGCAGTCTTCCACTGTGATTCGGGCCATGCTGTCCACCTCCATGGAATAAAAATCCCGGAGCGGTTGATCTCCGGGATGCACGCGCTGTGGTTCCGGCGCCCCCCAACGGACCCGCCGGGAAACCGGCAGGGCACCAGAACTGTTTTTCAGTAATCATTCTTCGCCAATTGGCAAGAGGAGCGGCGGAAAACCGCCCGCTCAGACGGCGAAGGGGTTGCGCAGCAAGAGGGTTTCCTCGCGGTCCGGGCCGACCGAGACAATGGCCGGGGCCACACCGGTGAGATCCTCCAGCCGGCGCAGGTAGGCGCGGGCCGCGGCGGGCAGGTCGTCGAAGGAGCGCACCGCGCGGATCTCGGCGTTCCAGCCGTCCACCTCCTCGTACACCGGTCGGGCCAGGCGCGCCTTGCGGATGTTTTCCGGCATGTGCGTCCAGGTCTGGCCCTCCACCTCGTAGCGGGTGGCGATCTTCAACTTGTTCAGCCCAGAGAGCACGTCCAGCTTGGTGACCGCGAACCCGGTCAGCCCGTTCAGGCGCACCGCGTCACTGGCCACCACCGCATCGAACCAGCCGCAGCGCCGACGGCGGCCGGTGGTCGCCCCGAACTCGTGACCTTTCTGCTGGAGGGTGTCGCCGATGGGGTCGCCCTCGGGCAGTTCCGTGGGGAAGGGCCCTTCGCCCACCCGGGTGGTGTAGGCCTTGAGGATGCCGATCACCTCGTCGATGTGCACCGGCCCGAACCCGGAACCGATGCAGGCGTTGCCGGCAATGGTGTTGGACGAGGTGACAAAGGGATAGGTGCCGTGGTCGATGTCCAGCTGGGTGCCCTGGGCGCCTTCGAACAGGATGTTTTTCCCCTCTTTGCGGGCCTGGTCGAGCACCACCGAGACGTTGCCCACATAGGGGGCGAGCTGGGCCGCGAACTCGTCGAACTGGCCGGCGATGGCGGCGTAGTCCACCGGCTCGGCCCCGAACTGGCGGGTGAGCACGAAATTCTTTTCTTCCACCGCGGCCTGGAGCTTGTCGTGGAACAGGGCCGGGTCGAGCAGGTCACCGACCTTCATGCCGGCGCGACCCACCTTGTCCATGTAGCAGGGACCGATGCCCCGGCCGGTGGTGCCGATCTTCTTTTCCCGGGTCAGCGAAGCCTCGCGGGCCTGATCGAGGCGCTGGTGGTAGGGCATGATCAGGTGGGCGTTGCCGCTGATGAGCAGCTGCTTGGGCGCGACCGTGATGCCGCGGCCGGCGAGTTCGGCCATTTCCTTCAGGAGCACGCCCGGGTCGATGATCACCCCGTTGCCGATCACGCAGGTCTTGTCCGGGTAGAGGACGCCCGAGGGAATGATGTGGAAGATGTACTGCTTGCCGTCGACCACCAGGGTATGGCCGGCATTGTTGCCGCCCTGGAAGCGGACCACGTAGTCCGCGTACCGGGTCAGCAGATCGACGATCTTGCCCTTGCCCTCATCACCCCACTGGGTGCCGACCACCACCACACTGGCCATGTCCTCTCCCTGATCGCATAGGTCATCATCGGGTTGCCATCCGTATGCGCCGAACGACAGCATCTTGTCATAGAACCGGAAGAGACTAGCAGAAAAGAATGAGAAAGTCAAACAGGAGAAAAAACCGGCCGGCAACGGGCGCACATCCGGAACGCGGAGGGAATCCGCCCCACGCAAAAGGCCCCGCCGGCTGTTCTGCCGGCGGGGCCCGCGTTGCCGCCCCTCTTCAGCTTCGAAAGAGGCAGGTCAATAGGAGGTCTTCAGGACCATGTCCTTGCGCATGGCCGGGTCGAAAATGCCTTTTTCCTCGGCTTTTTTGAACCACTCCTGCTTGAGGGTGTTGAGGAAGGTCTTCTTCTCGCTGATCTCCTTGGCCATGTCGAGACCGATGTGCTCTTGGGCCGCTTCCTTGGTGGCGAATTCCGGGGCCTCGTAGTCGGCGGCATTGTGTTTGGCCAGGACGACGCGCAGCTTCAGGCGGGCATCCTGTCCCTTTTTGATGGCGTTGGCGAGCGTGCGCAGGATCTCCTCCGGGGCATGGAAGAAGGCGCCGTGGCCGGCGACCGAGTAGTCCCAGCGCCACTGGGCGGCGCGGATATCCATGAGCGCGGGTTTCATCTCCTCCTCGGTGGCGCCCAACTCCCAGGCCTTGGCTGCCTCGAGGTGAGCCTTGGCGATCACCGCGGTGGCCTGGCGGGCCAACTCATCCTTGCGTGCCAGTTTCACCTTGACCGTCTCGCGGAACTCCTCCTCCGTGCCCTTGTGGCAGTTCAGACAGGTATTGCCGATGTTGTCCAGCGGGCTGCCGACCTTGTGGCTCGAGTACTTGACGCCGCCCTCACGCACGTAGGGCATGTGGCAGTCGGCGCAGGCCAGGCCGTTGCGGGCATGTACGCCGGTCTTGTAGGTCTCGTAGTCCGGGTGCTGGGCCTTGAGCATGGGCGCCTTGCTCAGCTTGTGGGTGAAGTCGGTGAAGCCGTAGTTGTTGTAGTACTCCTCCATCTGCTCCGGGGCGAGCCCTTTCTCCCAGGGCAGGGTGACCACTGCGGCCATCTTCTTCTCACCCTTGTCGTCCCACTCGGTCTTCTTGAAGTAGTACTCGACGTGGCACTGGGCGCAGACCAGGGAGCGCATGTCCTGGTGGGTGACGTCCGCGACCTTGAGGCTGCCCTCGGCGTCCAGGGCGCGCTTGAGGTAGTCGCGGCTCAGGGTCAGCTGCATGGTCTTGTTGTTGTGGCAGTCGCCGCAGCCGATGGGGTTGACGATCTCGTCACCGTACTTGGCCCACTTGCCGGTGAAATACTCCATCTCGCCATCGCGCTTGATCACCCGCGGCACGTCCGGCGACTTGCAGGTCCAGCAGGCGGTGGGCTGGGGCCCGGTGACCGCGTCCACCGGCGCGCCGGTGCGCAGGGTGTTGATGTTGTCTTCCAGGGCGTAGTAGTGACCGCGCGGCTTGTTGTAGTCCTTGGAGAAGGCGTAGCCGGCCCAGAGGATGACGATGTTCGGGTCGTCCTTGAGCACGTCGCCGATCTCGTCGCTCTTCCGGGTCTGCATGAAGGTGTCGTACTGCCGCGGGTAATGCTTGCCCCACTCCGAGGCGCGGGTCTCGCCATCGGGGATGGCCGGCACCGCGTTGATGGTCTGCTGTTCAGCCTTGTTCTCCCGGATGGACATGGTCAGGAGGAACATCGGCACCATGACGAGCACGCTGAGGATAATGACGATCGTTGATTTTTTCATAAACGTTCTCCCGGTATGAGTCTCCTAGTTCACCTTGACGATGAAGTTGTCCTGCGTGGCCGTCAGGTTGCGCATCCTGCCGTGCGGCGTGTGGCGATGACATTCCCAGCAGCGCCGCCCCATCTGCACGGTGGCGTCGGATTTTTTGTCGTACTGTTCGCTGTTGGCCAGCATCTGGGAAACCAGTTCCTTGTGGCAGCCGATGCAGTTGTCCTGAATCCTCCGGGCGGCGTCGTCGGTGACGCGCAGGTTGTCCCCGTAGGTTTTGAAGGTCATGGCCAGCGAGTGGCGGTAGCCGTCGCGCGACTTGGCCAGCATCTTGTTGAAGAAGGAGTCGTGCGGCAGGTGGCAGTCCACGCAGGTGGCCCTGGTCCGGTGCGCACTGTGCTCCCAGGTGTCGTACAGGGTCTGCATGGGGTGACAGGTGATGCACACCACCGGGTCACTCGACAGGTAGGAAAGCGCCTTGGATTCGCGGACCAGGTTGGCGAACATCCCGACCGCCGCCAAGGCTAAAAAGAGAGCTAAATATTTCATAACATTATCGACCTCCTCGGGCAGTGTGTCCGGTTAGTTGTCCCTGCCTGGGTGCATCTCCGGCAGTCCTCGTCTCACGTGCCGCATACGTTCCCTCACCTCCTTGTGCCGCTGTCCGAGGCCGGCCGGTGTCCTGCGTCCCGGCCGCAGCCGGGAACACCCTTGCCACTGCCGTCCGGTGGCGCCGGTCATTCATGCGAATTGTCTTATGATTTCGTGTATTCTTCTTCCCTTTCCCCTGGACGGCGGGGAACTGAAAAGGCCTCTCGTCTCCAGTCTGAATGCAATTTTTTTGATCATCTGTCATCAAAAAAGTTATAGATTCCCGGAACCCTCAATCCGACCGCCCGCGGAGACCACGCCCATGGAACACCAATTGTCCTCCCGTCGCCTGCAGCGCGAGGCCCACACCGTGGCGGCCATGATCCGCCGCTACTGCCGCGACCATCACCACACCACGGACCGCCTGTGCGCCGATTGCGCCGAACTGCTCGCCTACGCCCGTCGCCGGCTCACCCGCTGCCCCTTCCAGGAGCGCAAGACCACCTGCGGCAAATGTCCGGTCCACTGTTACGCGCCGGCCATGCGCGAGCGCATCCGCGAGGTGATGCGGTACGCCGGCCCGCGCATGCTCTTCTCCCACCCGCTGCTGGCGCTCATGCACCTCCTGGACGGCCTGCGCAAACCAGGCCCCCGTGCCTGACCGGGCCGGCTTGACACCTCCCGGCAAATCCCGTACACTTGCCACCTTCCCTGCCTCGCCTCCCGAACCTTGCCCAGGTGTTCGCCCATGTTTGGAATCGGCCTCCCGGAAATGATCGTCATCTTTGCCGTCGCCCTGATCGTGGTCGGCCCGGACAAGCTGCCCGGACTGGCCCGCTCACTGGCCAAGGGCGTGATGGAGATGAAACGGACGCTCAACCAGGTCAAGGAAAGCCTCACTCAGGAAGGTGAGGAGTTGGATTCGGTGCGCAAGGAACTGAAAGAGACCGCGGACCAACTCCGCGAAAAGGTGGGGGACAATGACCCTGCCGTGTGGCAGCTGCCGCAGGGAAGCGAGGCGAAGAACAACCCGGGCGACGATATCCTCGACCTCGAGCCGGTCGCCGCCGAACCGAGCGATCCGGAAGCGCGTGCGGACCTGGCCGAAACGGCCGAGGCGGACCAGCCCGAACCGCCCGTTGCCGGCGGACCGGAAAACCCGCCCACCGCAGAGGCAGCGGCTGCCGCCCCGCCGGCCGACGACACCGAACCCGCCGCCCCCGCCAGATCCGCGCCATGATCGAGGCGCTGGAACAGTTCCGGCCCCACCAGGAAGAATTGCGCCGGCGGCTCATCCGCTCGTTCCTGGCCGTGGTGCTGACCAGCAGCGTCGCCTACCTGTTCAAGGAGACCCTCGCCGCCTGGTGCATCCATCCCCTGCAGCGCGCCTACCCGCCGCTGGAAAAACTCGTCTACACCAACCTGCCCGAGGCCTTTCTCAGCTACATCAAGCTCAGTCTGCTGGTCGGCCTGATCGTGGCCTCGCCCTTTGTCCTCTACCAGCTCTGGCTGTTCGTGGCCCCGGGCCTGCTGGACAAGGAAAAGCAGCTGGTGCGACGGATCGTGCTCTGGGCCAGCCTGCTGTTCACCGGCGGCGGGGCCTTCGCCTACTTTGTCGTCCTGCCGCAGATCCTCGTCTACTTCATGAGCTACGCCCGGCCCGGGCTCCAGCCCCTGCTCAAGCTCGGCCTCTACCTGACCTTCACCGCCCGGCTGGTATTGGCCTTCGGCATCGCCTTCGAGATTCCCTTTCTCATGGTCATGGCCATCCGCGCCGGCCTGCTCGCCCGGGACTACTTCCGCAGGAAGCGCACCGCCTTTTACATCGCCATGATGGTGCTCAGCTTCCTGCTCGCCTCGGGTGAGCTGACCGCCACGGTGCTGCTCGCCCTGCCGCTGTTCGCCCTGTACGAGGCCGGCATCCTGGCCGCCCGGGTGTTTTCCGGCCCGGCCGCTGCCGCCACCTCCGATACCCCCCGCTGAGCCTTCACCACCCCCCGCCGCCGCCCGCGCCGGCCGCGCCGCCGCCACCGCCACCACTTGAGGAGGAACTGGCGGCACTGCTGGCCGCGGCCATGCCGCTGGCCGCAGCCCCCCACGACCCGGCCGCGCCGGCCCCGCCGAAGGCGCCGCCACCGCCGCTGAACCCGCCCACCGCATCCGCCTGACCGGCAAGACCGCCACCGGCAGGCGAAATCGCTCCGTAGGCTCGGAACCAGGAGTCCACCTGCGGCCCCAGCCCGAAGGCGAGCAGGTAGGGGAACCAGGCGTCGTCAAGCCCCGGCTGTTGCCGTTCGAGTTCCCTCCGACACCAGGCGCGCGCCGCGGCCAGCCGGCGACGCAGGTCGATGCCCGCGGCGGTATCCTTGCTGCGGGCCTGGTTGAAGGTCGCGTTGATCCAGGCCGCGGCCACGCAGGCAAGCCCCGCCAGGTGCAGCGCACCGGCAGGCAGGCGCAGCGACAGGAAGGACAGGGCGGCCAGCACACCGCCGCCGAACAGGAGCAGGAGCAGGGCCCAGGCGCGCACCGCCTCCGCCCGCTGGCAATATACATGGGCGACAACAGCGGTGACGGCCCAACAGAGGAGCAGCACACCGATGGGCAGCAGCAGCGGCCGCAGATCCTGCTGCTGCAGCAGGTTGGCGGCGATGAGCAGGAAAACGCTCCAGCCGCAGAACAAGGCCGCCAGCACCCACAGCCTTTTCCGGAAGGTGCCCAGCCGCCAGAACACGAGCGCGGCCGGCACCACCATCAGCAGGAAGCCGCCGCCCATGGCCCCGGCCATGGCCCTGAAACGCGCATCGGCAAAGGTCTCGGGCGAAAGACTGCCCAGCACCAGGAGCATCAGGCCAAGCACGAACAGGAGGGTTGACGGTATCCAGCCCCACCACCAGGGGCCCGCGGTCGTGCCGGTGAGCCGTTGCACCCGGGCCTCGAGTGGCTGGCGGATCCGGTCCACCGGATCGAAACTCCTGTTCTTCTCCCGGTAATAGTCGCGGACCAGCCGGGTATCGGTGGTGTCTCCCCGGACAAAAAGGCCGTCCACCAACTGCCGTTCGTAGCCCTTGAACCGGCTCCGTTCCTGCTGCAGGGTGAGGTGGAGGATCGGCCCGCCCGGGACCGGCAGGCGATGGCCGAACAGGGCGAAGGTGGGGTGCTCGACCCGGCTCGCCATCTTGCCCTCCTGGACCAGGCGGGCGATGACCGCGGCCACCTCGGCCGCGCCGGTGGTCTTGTCCCAGGTCGCACCCACCACCTCAGGGGGCAGGCTGAGCACCTGGCGTTCCACCCAGGCCCGGTCCACGGGTTCATCAAGGGTCGCAAACCGCCCCAGGCGGGCTTCATGGCGCCAGAAGGCGATGGCCTTGAGGAGCAACAGCAGCCACAGCCCGGCCAGCAGCCCCGGTCGCAGCCACGCCGGAACGACCGGCGCGGGCACGGTCGCACCCCGGGCGCGGCCCTCTGTCCCGGTGCTGAAAAAGGCCGGTTCGCCCCGGGTGTGGCGCAGCAGGCTGGTGAGTACCACGCTCTCGCCCGGCGCCAGGTGCGCCCGCTCCACCGCCGGCGGCAGCGTGGACTGCGCCTGCCAGACCGGGTCGAGCGCCAGGTCGAGGTGAAACCGCTCGATCTCGCCGGTGCGGTCGGGAAAGGCGAAATCATGGTCGAGCAGGTAGCCGTCCGCCCGCTGCAGCAGGATCCCGGTCAGGGTGTACTCAAGCAGGTAGACGATGGCCGTGTCACTGAACTCCGGGTCCGACGGCAGCCGGCTGCGCCAGCGCACCGTGTCCGTCCCCTGCCAGTCCCAGTGATCGACCTGCTTGAGGCTGCCCTGGCGGAGTGGTGTCGCGACCCCGGTTTGCGGGTCGATCCGGGCAATCCGGACCTGCTCCAGCCGCTGCCCCGGACCGACGTAAAACCGCCGCTCGCCGCCGTTCCAGTCGCCGCTGAACACCATCACCTGGCGCTCGCGCACGTGCAGGCGACCATCCGCGTCGAGGCGGGCCTGCACCGCCAGTTCCCGCCAGTGGAGCGAACGGGCCTCGACCCGGTCGCCGGCCGCGACCAGGAACACCATCACCAGAAGCAAGAGCCGCAGGTCAACGCGCATCCCGTCCCTCCCTGTCTGCCGGGCCGCCGCGGCCCGGTCCGGAAAATCCGGGCCGAAGCGACCAAAAGATGGTATAGCGGGCCTGCCCGCCCGTCCCAACCGGGACCGCCAACCAGTGCCAACGCAGGCGGCCGGAGAACCGCATGCAGCCGACACCCCGCAACGAACCAGCACCCACCCCGCACCCCACGCCCCGCACCGTGTTCACCCGTCAGCAGCAGTTGATCGGCTGGCTGGCGGTGTTCGGCTCGGCCCTGTTCTTCTACCTGGCCACCGCCATCATCAGCTGGGCGCGGCCCCACGTGGCGATCACCACGCCCTTCTACGTGTTCGCCCGCTTCCTGCTCGGTTTCGTCATCGTCAGCCTGGGCATGCTCCTGCGCCGCCAGCGGCCGGTGTGCGCCCACGCCCACCCCATCATCGGCCGCACCGTGACCAACACGGTGGCGGTCTACTGCTTCTACCGGGCGGTGGAAGTCGGCTCGGTGGCCGGCGCCAACATCCTCAACATGACCTACCCGCTGTTCGTCGCCCTGTTCTCCTGGTTCGCCTTGCGCGACGAGCGCGACCGGTTCGAGCTGGCGGTGGTGGGCGCGGCCATGGTCGGCATCTGGCTGATCCTCGACCCGACCCGCATCCACGGCGGCTGGCACAACCTCTGGGGCCTCGCCTCGGGGCTGACCGCCGGGGCGTCGATGATCTACCTGAACCTCTGCCGCCGCCACCACGACAGCGAGTCCATCCTGTTCTTCATGTTCGGTGCGGGCGCCCTGCTCATGCTGCCCTTTTTCCACGGATCGCTGTTCTGGCCGAACCCGGTCGAGTGGTTCTTTCTGCTCACCTGCTCGCTCAGCGGCATCCTCGGCCAGTACTGCCTCACCTACGGCTTTCTCTACGTGACCGCGGTGGAAGGCGCGGTGATCTCCTCAAGCCGCATCCTCCTGGCCGCCCTGCTCGGCCCGATGCTGGTCGCCGACCCGGCGCTCACCCTGGCCGGCTGGGCCGGGGCGCTCATCATCTTCGCCGCCAACGTGGCCCTGGCCCTGCGCCGACCCGCACCGGCCCGCTGACCCGAACTTTCCTCAACCCGCCTGCGGCCGCAACTCCTGCTTGAGCAGGCAGCAGCTGATGCGGTGCACCGGCGTGCCGTCCGGGTGGTAGCTGATGTTGTCCGGCTGGAGCAGCCGGTTCATGACGCAGCCCTCGGGGATGGCGAGCGGGAAGAAGCGCGCCTCGGTGAGGCCCTCGCGCCGCACCAGCCGGTCGCCCTCGATTTCGAAGGCGTGGATGGGATGGTCCTCGCAGAGCGGGCACTGGTAGACCCGGCCGTTGGGGAAGATGAAAAAATTCTCGGCCACCAGGCCGGCGCACTGGAAGACCTCGCCCGGATCGAGATAGACCTTGGGAAAGATCACGTGGATGGACCGCCGGGCCGCCTCGGCCGCCACCTCGGGCACGGTGGCCAGCCAGCGGGCCGGCTCCACCTGCCAGGACGCGGCGGAGCCGGTCTCGCAGTGGGCCGGGTTGCCGCGCAGGCCGATCACCTGGATGAAGAAGCGGCGCACGCCAAGCTCCTCGAGCAAGGCCGGCATGCGGTGCAGGTGGTCGATGTTCAGCCCGGACACGGTGTAGATGCAGCTGGTGGTGAAGCCCGCGGCCACGGCCCGGCGGATGTTGGCTGTGCAATTCACAAACACCCCCTCGCCGCGGATCGGGTCGTTGACCAATGCGTCCGGCCCGTCCAGGCTGAAGCTCAGGTAATCGAGTTCCTGCGGGGTGACCCGGTCCAAGAGGTCGTGGAACAGGTAGCCGTTGGTGTCCACGGTGACCGCGTAGCGCAGGGACTTGGCCGCGCGGATGATGGCCGCCAGGTCCGGGTGCAGGGTGGGCTCGCCGCCCAAGAGGATGAGATTGGTCTCACGCTCCGGCCGGGCGAACAGCTTGAGCCAGCGCTGCACCGTGGCCAGCGGCAGGGTGGCGGTGCCGTGCTCGGCCGGGTTGATGTAGCAGTGGCGGCAGCGCAGGTTACAGGCGGTGAGCAGGTGAAAGAAGACGTTGCGCTCCCCGGGCTGAAAGCCCACGGTGCGCGGCTCGGGTGCTCCGGTCATGGCGAATCCTCCGGGGTCTGGGCCAGGGTGTAGCGGGCCAGCAGGCTGTCCTGCCAGTAGGAACCGGTGCGGAAAAACCGCTGGAACAGGCGCAAACTCTCGTCCCGCCGCACCTGGTCGAGCAGGTGCACCTCCATCCCCCGGTAGAGCGGGTTGAGCATGGACAGCGGCAGGTTGGTGCCGCCGCCCATCACGTCCTCGTAGGCCCAGACAAAGCGGCGCACCCCGGAGAGCAGCAGGGTGCTGTAGCACATCAGGCAGGGCTCCATGGTCGAATAGACCGTCACCGCGCCCGGATCGATGGCGGGCCGGAGGGCGAGCAGCCGGTGCAGGGTGAGCACCTCGGCGTGGTCGATCTCGTTGCGGCAGCCCTCGCCACTGTGCTCACGGTGGCCGCGGGCAACGATGGCGCCGCCGGCAACGAAGACGCAGCCCACCGGGAACTCGCCCGCGGCCAGCGCCGCCCGCGCCTCGTCCAGGGCCGCGTCCATGTGGTGTTCGTGTTCTGTCAGGATCATCATCCACCTCGCAAAAAAAGGGCCGAAGCACTCCCCCGCCCCGCCCTGCCCGCTCTACCACATCCTCCACCCCCTGTCAAAACCGGGCCGGTTACATGGCCCGGCCGAAGCGGAGGATGTTCTTGCCGATGGCCACGCCGGTCTCGGGCTGCAGCCAGTCGTGGCCCTTGTCGACAAAGGGCAGGTACACGAGCCGGCTGACCGGGTCCACGAGGCGCACCCGCGGCAGCAGCGGGAAGACCAGGCGCGGGCTGGTGGTGGCCGCGGCCAGCAGGATCTTGGCCGCCTGCAGGGCCTCGGAGGCAGGCAGGGTCGCCGGGAACAGGCCGGCCCGCACCCGGCCGGCCTGCGGCCGCAGCTGGTGTTGGCCGATGGTCGCCTGGCGGCCCGCCTGGAGGAATATCTTGGGCCGCAGCTTGAAGGCCGGCGCCCACAGGCTCATGGGCCGCTCGCGCCACTCGGCCCGGGGCAGGAAGGGCTGGTTGGTGCGGACGACGAAATCCGCGTAGGTGGTGATCTCCAGGGCCGGGATGCGGCCGAAGAGTTGCCAGAACGGCAGGTACAGGGCGGTCCCCGGCCCGCCGGGCACGATCTGCCAGTCGACCGCGGCCAACCCCTGGTCCGCGAAACTCCAGGCGCTGTGGCAGTTGGCGCAGGTGAGCACCCGGCTGTCGGCCGTGCCGTCGAGCGGCCCGCCGCAGCGACCGCAGAGACTCGCGCGGAAACGGACGCGCCAGGGCTCCTGGAAGGGCTGGGCGCTCAGGCCGACCAGTTCCTGCGGACCGGCCAGGCGCTGACCGGTGATGGCGTCGACCAGGGTATCCCGCCGGCGGGTGAGCGGCAGGTAGAGGCAGCTCAGGCTCTCGCCGATGTAGGCGCGGTGGAGCAGGTCGCGGCCGGCCTGGCCGGTCTGGTTGCTCACCAGGGCGGCCTTGGCGAGCACCGCGCTCGCGGCCAGCGACTGTTCCAGGTAGCGGTGCTCGACGTCCGGGTCAAGCCGCCGCAGGCGCATGGCCTGGGGCCGCACGCCCAAGGACGGCGGCAGGAAGGCGGCCGGGTGGGCGGCCTGGGTGGTGTCCACCACCCGGTGGCTGATGGTTTCGCCGGAAACGAGGAAGATGGTCCCCTTGAAGCGCAGGTAGGGGGCGTAGAGCAGCCCCCGGTCCGCAGACCGGGCCGACGGCAGCACGTAGCGGAACGGCCGCCTGCCCTCCAGGTGGTTGCGCACCCCGCAGAAGGTGCAGGTGAGCAGCCGGTCGGTCTCGGCCAGTTCCACCGGTGCGCCGCACTGGGGACAGGCCTGCTCGATGCGCAGATCCATCAGCGCCCGCCCTTGCGGCCCGGTTCAGCCGGCCCGCCGCTCAGCCGAGCCGGTCGCCGCACTGGTTGCAGTAGACCGCGCCGGGCAGGTTGGTCGCATGGCAGCCGGGACAGACGACCTCGCGCGGGTGCTCGTCCGCCGGGTGACCGCAGCGCGGGCAGAAGGCCGCCTCGGGCGGCAGGTTGGCGCCGCAGTGGTCGCACTGCTGGCTGACCAGCTGCTCATGCCCGCAGAAGGGACAGAAGCGGGCCCCGGCCGGGATGTCGTTGCCGCACTCGGCGCAGCGGGCCTGGACCGCGGCAACGCCCGCCGCCGCCCGGCCGCCCGCGCCCTGCAGGTTGCCGAACAGGGCCGGCATCATCATGCCCAGCCCGAGCCCCAGGCCGGCGCCGGCCTCGCCCGTGCCGGTGGCCGCCTTTTCCATGGCCATGGCCGCCTTCATGCGGACGAAATTGTCCATGTCCTTGATCACGCTCAGGCGCGAGCGGTCGTCGATGGCCTGCTGCACCTCCTCGGGCGGGGTGATGGAGGTCACGTAGAGCCCGTCCAGGGCCAGGCCGAAGCGGGCGAAGTCCGCTTCCAGGGCCCGTTTCAGGCCGGCGGCGATGTCGTCGAAGCGCCCCGGCAGATCAAAAAGCGTGCGCAGGTGCTCGCCCAGGTAGTCGTTGAAGCGGCTGACGATCACCTGGCGCAGGTAGTCCTCCACCTGCTCGGTGGTGTAGCGGCCCATGGTCCCGGCCAGGGTGTTGATGAGCAGCACCGGCTGGACGATGCGGATGTTGAACACGCCGTGGGCGCGCAGCCGCACCAGGCCGAGTTCGGCGTCGCGGAAGGCCACCGGGTCGAGGGTGCCCCAGCGGAGGTCGGCAAAGACCTTGAGGTTGACAAAGAACACCTCGGCCCGCAGCGGGCTGATCAGCCCCCAGGGCGCGGACAACAGCTTGGTGACGATGGGGATGTTGCCGGTCTTGAGCGTGTGCCGCCCCGGGCCGAAGGCGTCGCCGGCCTTGCCCTTGTAGAAGAGCACCGCGGCCTGGCTCTCGCGCACGGTCAGCTGGGCGCCGTACTTGATCTCGCCCGAGCCCTCCTCGGGCAGCCGGTGCAGCAGTTCCTGCCCGGTTTCGTCGAACCATTCCAGTGCTTCCAGAAGAACCACGTTGTTCACGCCCATCTGTTCCCTCCCGGTGTGCCTTTCGTTGCGATACAAGCCTTGTGCATTATAGTGGGCGGGTCCTGCGCCACCAAAGGGAAACTGCAGGCGTGGGCAGAAAGTCAGCGGCCGGGATCAACCCGCCCCGCGCACCATAAGGAGAACAGCGGCAATGGACACATTCGCCCAGCAATGGACCCTGGAATCGGCCCTGGCCGTGCTCGAGCACCCGACCGTGGACAGCAAGCTCTGGGCCGAGGCGGTGGAATGGCTGCTCGTCTACGGCCCGCCGGAGGTCCGCGAACTGCTCACCGCGGCCAGCGGCCACGCCACCCGCGCGAGCTTCCCGGAACTCAAGCCGCAGGGCTACGGGCCGGACGGCAGCCCCTGCTACGACATCGCCGACCTGGCCCGGTCGCTGGGCATCAGCGAGGAGGAGGCCCGCCGCCAGCTGGCCGAAAAGGAGGCCCGCCACGGCGTCAGCCACGGCCTCGACGACGAGGACACCACCACCCTGCAGTAGCGTCCGTTTACGATTCGTCGCCTACCAGCCGATGCCGGCGGTGGCCACGCTGCGGTAGGGGATGAGTTCGAAGATGCGTTTGTGCGGGTCGATCTGGATGTGGTAGTAGCGGTCCTGGGGCATGTAGATGAAGGGGATCTCCGCCTCCTGGCGCGACAGGAAGCTGGAGAGGATCATGCGGTTGACCGCGCGGTGACCGACGATCATGATGTTCTCGTCGTAGTTGTTCAAGAAAAACACTTTCTTCAGGCCACGGTGGACCCGTTCCTCCATGGTCGCGTAGCCCTCGCCCTCCGGGTAGACGTAGCGGTACTTGTTCGGGCCGCGCTCGCGGGCGACCTCGGGCATCTGCCGCCGCACCTGTTCGTAGGTCATGTGCTCGCAGACGCCGGCGTTGATCTCGTTGAACTCCGGCAGGGCGATGATCGAGCAGGGCTGCTGGCGCTCGGCGATGGGCGTGGCGGTCTGCAGGGTGCGCTTGTGGTTGCTGGTGAAGATGATCGGGATGCGGATGGTGGCGAAGTGCTCGGCCAGGGCGTTGGCCTGGTCCTGGCCGCGGTCGGTCAGGTCCGAGTCGCCGCCGATGCGGTCCTCGCGGTTGTAGAAGGTCTCGCCGTGGCGCACCAGGTAGAGGTTGCGCACCACCCGGGTGGTGATGATGTCGCGGATGCGGTCGTAGTAGGGCAGCACCTCGCTGATGCGCTCCTGCAGGATGCAGCTGTCAAACGAATCCACCAGGATGCGGTTGGGCTCCTCGTCCAGCGGCTCGTAGATGGACTCGTAGTAGTGGATGCGGCGGACAAAGCTCTCCAGGGCCTTTTCCCGCGACAGGTGGCGGAACTCCTTGAGCCCGGCCTTGCGCTCCAGGTTGGCCTCCAGCGCCTCCTCGTCGGCGTTGACGCATTCCACGTAGAGCATGGGCAGGGCCGGGAAGGCCGCGTCGATGTTGCGCCGCCGCTCGCGGGTGACGTTGCTGGCGTCGATCACCGCCACTTCGCCGCCCTCCTGGAGAAAGGCCTGGGCCTGTTCGATGTTCAGCTGCGAGATCCGCTCGCGCATCTCCTTGCCCTGGACATTGGCCGGCGAGAAGAACTCCGAGGAGGAGGTGGAAAAGTCGGTGTCCAGTTTGCGGCGCAATTCGCCGTTGTTGAAGATGCGCACGCGCACGCCGTCCATCTCCAGGGTGCGGCCGAGCTTGCGGGCCATGGTCGATTTGCCCCGGGCCGGCAGGCCGACCATGACGATAACCAGTTTTCCCTTCATAGCTGTGCCTCCGGCGATGGTGCGACGTTGGGCGGATAGCTGCCTGATCGCGCCATTGTACGGAATGAGCGGCAAAAAAGCAGGGGAAAAGTACGGCCTGCGCGGGGCCGTCCCGGACCCGGCCGGGGGCTAGAGTTCGTAGAGGGTGTCGTCGTGGGCCGGCTTGCGGCTGGCGGCCTGGGCCTTTTTCTTCATGGCCTCCAGGGTGAACGGCTCGTCGCCGTCCATCAGCTCGCCCATGTCGCGCTCGATCGCTTCCGGGTCGTCGCCGGACTCCATGCGGGCGATGGCCTCTTCCATCTGGCCGCCCAGGGAAAGGCCGGTCTTGTCCATGAACTTGCGCATCAGCCGGGCCATCTGGCGCGGGTCGTCCTCGTTGACGTGCTCGGCCTCGCGCATCAGCCCGGCCATGGCCTGCTCCATCTTCGCCTCGTCCAGCCCGGCGAGCGGGTCGTCGCCCTCCCCTTCTTTCGCCTTGCCGATGGTGGCAAAGGTCGAGACCATCTTCTGCAGCTCCTTGCGCCCGCATTTCGGGCAGTCCGGCCGCTTGTCGGTGTTCGGCCGGCTGGAGAAGAAATTGAACACGGTGTTGCAGTCAGCACAGAAAAACTCGTAGATCGGCATGGCGAAAGAGGTGGTTGAGGTTGACGAACAGGCGCCCCGCGACCGGCTCAGGACGCGGCGAGCACCGCCTCCAGGTCGGCCGGGTCGATCTGGTCGGTGATCCGCACCCGGCCGATGGCCTCGGGCAGCACGAAGAACACCCGGCCGCCGATGGATTTCTTGTCCGCCTGCAGGTAGCGGCGGATCCGCGCCCGGTCGAGATCCGCCGGGATCACGGTGGGCAGCTTGTAGGCCTCGAGCATCCTGGTGATGGCCGCGACCACCTCCGGCTCGGCCACGCCGGAGCGCCGTGCCAGTTCGGCCACCGCGCGCATGCCGATGGCCACGGCCAGCCCGTGGATGAGGTGATAGCCCGAGGCCGCCTCCACGGCGTGACCGATGGTGTGGCCGAAATTGAGGATGCGGCGCAGGCCGCCCTCGCGCTCGTCGCGCTCCACCACGCCGGCCTTGAGTTCGCAGCAGCGGCGGATCATGGGCACGATGGCGGCCGGGTCGAGCGCTTCTATGGCCGGCCGTTCGCGCTCGAGGAAGGCGAAGAAGTCGGCGTCGATGGAGGCCCCGTACTTGATCACCTCGGCCATGCCGCCGCGGAACTCCTCCCCGGGCAGGGTGCGGAGCACGTCCGTGTCGATGAACACGGCCCGCGGCTGGTAGAAGGTGCCGACCAGGTTCTTGCCCTGGGCCAGGTCCACGCCGGTCTTGCCGCCCACCGAGCTGTCCACCTGGGCGAGCAGCGAGGTGGGCACCTGCACGAACGGAATCCCGCGCAGGTAGATCGAGGCGAGGAACCCGGCCATGTCGCCGGCCACACCGCCGCCCAGGGCGAGGATGGCGTCGCCGCGGTCAAAGCCGCGCTCGGCCAGGTCGCTGGCCAGTCGTTCGATGGTGGCCAGGTGCTTGCTCGCCTCGCCGTGGGCAAAGGTGAACAGCTCGCAGTCGATGCCCGCCGCGCCGAGCGATTCCGCCACCCGCCCGCCGTAGAGCGGCCCGACCACGTCGTCCGTGATGATCGCCCAGCGCCGGCCGATGCGCGCCTCGGCCAGCCGGGCCCCCACGGTATCGAGCACGCCGCTGCCGATGACGATCGGGTAACTCCGCTCCCCCAGGCCGACCTGGACCGTTTCCGTTCCCATACCCGCTTCCCCTGTGTGCGAAAATCTTCCGGCCCCTGCGGCCGCCGTCCCACTCGGGCGGTTCGTACCGTACCCGACCGCCGGCCGCAACAAAAAAGGGGAGACGCCGCACGAGGCGACGTCCCCCCTGGAGACAGCGGTGAAACAGTGGGTCTTACATGGCTGCGCCGGAGGCTGCGCCCTGCATCTTGACCTCGACCTTCTCGGTCAGGCCGGCATAGTACTTGCGGAGCAGAACGAGAACCTCGTCGCGACCGAAGTGGTCGACAACCGGGGCGCCCTCGGACAGAGCCTTGCGCAGCTTGGTGCCGGACAGGATGACGCGGTCGTCCTTGGTGTGCGGGCAGGTGCGCAGGGAGGCCATACCGTCACACTTGTGGCAGTAGAAGGTCCAGTCGATCTTCATCGGCTTGCAGAGCAGGTCCTTGGCCGGGTCGCCGGTTTTCGGGATGCGATCGAAGATCTGCTGTGCCTCGAACAGGCCGTAGAAGTCGCCAACGCCGGCATGGTCACGGCCGATGAGCATGTTGTTGACGCCGTAGTTCTGGCGGAAGGTGGCGTGGAGCAGGCCTTCGCGCGGACCGGCATAACGCATGTCGAGCGGGTACCCGGCGTTGAGGATGTTCTCTTTGACGAAGTAATGGTCGATGAGGATCTTGATGGCCTCGATACGGGTGGCGGCCGGGATGTCACCGGGCTTCAGGTTGCCGATGAGGCTGTGGATGATCACGCCGTCACAGACCTCGATGGCGATCTTGGCCAGGTACTCGTGCGAACGGTGCATCGGGTTACGCAGCTGCAGGGCAGCGACGTTGGCCCAGCCGCGCTCGTCGAAGATGGCGCGAACCTGTGCGGGGCGCAGGTAGATCCCCGGGTACTCTTTCGGATACTCACCCTCGGACAGAACCTTGACCGGGCCGGCCAGGTTGAACTCGCCCTGGGCGAAGACCATGATCACGCCGGGGTGATCTTCGGGGGCTACCTTCCAGAACTTGTCGCCGACGGAGTCTTCGCCTTCACCGCGGAAGACCTTCTCACACTCCCACTTCTTGTCGGCCTCGGTCATCTCGAACTTCTCGGTGACCTTCATGGTGGCGTAGGTCTCGCCCTTGTTGACCAGGGCAATCTCGTCGCCGACGTTGATGCCGCCGGCTACGGCTGCAGAGACGTCCAGGGTGATCGGTACCGGCCAGAAGGTGCCATCGGCCATCTGGAAGTTCTCGCATACGCCCTTCCAGTCTGCCTTGGTCATGAAGCCGGTCAGCGGCGAGAAACCACCGATACCCATCATGATCAGGTCGCCCTTGGCGCGGTCGGAAACCTCGACCTGCTTCAGGCCGGCGGCTTTCTTGAGTTCTGCTTCACGTGCGGCGCCTTCGAGCAGAGCGCAGACAAGACCTTTTCCACCGTGGGGGGCTACCAATTTCGAGCTCATAGTGTTTTCCTCTCTGGTTGTTTTCTGTGCGAACAGTTGACCTACACACATGCAAATCCGCGAAGCCGGGCCGAACCCGACACGCGGAAAACTGAACCGGCATTCAGTCAATGCTTGAGCTATTTATATGGGAGCACGACGGAAGTCAAGAGAAAAAATTATGG
>ERZ1645192.284-NODE-284-length-40107-cov-9.576351_pt1 | contig 40107 bp, 32 predicted proteins | sample MGYA00575354_ERZ1645192 | MGnify/ENA primary metagenome ERZ1645192 (study PRJEB40844, sample SAMN11349763) | freshwater sediment metagenome | isolation source: river sediment | host: Sediment | place: India: Faizupur Khadar , New Delhi | collected 2017-02-21 ...
TCTGGTGCAGTAGTCGCTGTGTGATTCACCCAGGACTGGTTTATCAGCCCGGTAGTCCCTGCAGTCCTTGTCGCAATCGTGTGCGAAGTTGACGGGCTCATTCCCTGGGCAGTGAAGGACTGGATCCCTTCGGTAACATTAGTCTGGAATGCCCCGTCCAGGTAAACAATTACATGGTCGAAATCGGCCGATGAGGGATCGGTCCAGTTCCAGGTGATACTGGTCTGCTGATACGTGACGTTATGGAGGTTTGAGACACTCTCCGGTGCTACCTGGACCGGAGGTTCTGGCGCGGTCGTCGCCGTGTGATTCACCCAGGACTGGTTTATCAGCCCGGTAGACCCTGCGGTTCTGGTGCTGATAGTATATGCAGTCGAGGGAGAAAGCCCTGTTGCGCTGTAGGTCTGGATCCCTCCGGTAACGTTTGTCTTGAATACACCATCGATGTAGACTATTGCATGGTCGAAATCGGCCGATGCAGGATCGGTCCAGTTCCAGGTGATACTGGTCTGCTGATACGTGACGTTATGGAGGTTTATGATACTTGCCGGAGCAGTTGGAGCCGCGTTGGACTCTTTCTGGTCCACGAGGAATCCCCAGGTAGTACCGCTCCTGTCTGTTGTCAGGCGAATCTTGATAGTATCGGTTCCATACCATCCGGTCCAGACATTTTCCCGGTCGCTAACTCCCCATATTGTGTCCAGGAGTACATCATTACCATCATAGAGTCTGATGGTATCCCCCGCATCGGAGAGATTGTATCTCTGGAAATGAATCCTTATCTGGGTTGCACCAGGTTCGGAGATACTCCAGGTATAATCGTAATCATTTGCATACTCGTGACAGGACTCGGCCAGAGCCCCGGGATCGGTAAGCGGGCAGGTAAGACTGGACCGGATCTCTTTCTGGTCTACGAGGAACCCCCACTCATCACCGATTGAATCAGAGGTGAACCGGACCTTCAGGAAATTAGTAGTGTACCATTCGGTCCAGACATTCTCTTGGTTCGTATCATCGCCATTGATGGTTTTCCGTGGATAAAAATCTCCGCTGTAATATAGCCGGATCATATCGCCAGAGGTCGCCAGATGATATCTCTGGAAATGAAGCCGCATCTGGCTTGCATTGGGGTCTGCTATATTCCAGGCATTGTCATACTCATCAGGGTAGGGATGGGGCGATTCGGCCAGGATCTCTGCAGCAACAGTTCCTGTAAGCAACGCAGTTATAGCAAGAGCGATAGCTATAATCGACAAGAAATTCCTTTTCATCATACCAGCTCCGCAAATTGAATGGCATTGATTGACATACACTTTCCATGGATTCCTTTTTTTATTGATGGTTGGAAATAAACAAGATGGGATTATATTCATTTCCTACATTTCCAAATTCTGTAACAAGAAAAGGTTTTAAAAGCGCTCATATTGCCTGGTTTCGGGCTTTGGAAGTCATTTCCTCCCCTCACAAAATACCGTTCAGAGATTCGCTGTTGCAGGAAGGACAAATCGTATTACAATGCAATCGCCTCAAAGAGAACGCATTCTTGACAACTTTAAAAAAATCTTCAATAAGAGATCGATTAGCCGCAAACTCGTCAATTCGTTCCAATAAGGTGTTTATTAAAAAGATACTCTTCCATCACTCAATATCATGGTGAATTCCGTATCCGCTGAAGTACGGTAGCGGGATGACGAATTTGGAGTTTAGCTTTCTTTAAAATTTAGATGGCCTGGGAGATTCAACCACGAAGAATTAAGGATCGGAAAAAATTTTGGGGGTATTTCCACTCCCCACAGACTACCGTGCACGAACCGTGAAGGCATTCACTCCAGTCGCCGATCCACCTGGCGTCGTGATAATGACGTTGTAAGGACCAGCTGCGGCAGTTGTCGGGATGGTCAATTGGCCTTTTATCTGCATTGCTGATACTGAAGTCAGAGTTGCCGGAGCGAGCAGTGTTCCTGCCGCGTTACGGAATTCCACCGTGGTTGATCCAGGGATAAAATTGGTTCCGGTGATAGTGAAACGAATTGTAGCCCCTGCCCTTCCGGATACCGGAGAAATCGAGGTGAATGTCGGGGGAGCCCCGGCACCGCCAAGCACCGTGAAGGCACCCACTGCACTGACAGATCCCCCTGTAGTCGTTGTGATGGTGACCGTATAAGCCCCTGTCACAGCCGTCGCGGGGATACTAATCGTGCCGGTGATCTGCGTTGCGGTAACATCGATCAATGTGGTGGGAGCGAGTACTGTTCCCGTAGCACTCGTAAACGTGACTGTTGTCTGGCCTGGTACGAAGTTTGTTCCAATGATCTCATAAGTCACTGCAGTCCCGACTGTCCCGGAAGCTGGATTGATGGATGTAAATGTCGGGGGATTCGCTCCCTGAACGGTAAATCCATTCACCAGACTCGCTACTCCTCCATTAAGGGTAATTACGGTGACCGTATACGGCCCTACCTGGGCAGTAGAGGGTATCGCAATACTGCCAGTGATCCGTGTTGGTGCCACCCGGCCCAGCACTGTTGGTGCGAGAACTGTTCCAGCAGCATTCGTGAAGATCACGGTAGTCTGGCCGGCCACGAAGTTAGTCCCGGTGATAGCGAAGTTCACCGTAGTCCCGAGCGAACCGGTAACAGGACTGATTAAGGTGATGGTCGGTGGATTGGTTCCCTGAACGACAAATCCGTTCACGAGGCTGGCACTCCCTCCACTGGTGGTCGTGACCGTTACGGTGTAAAGTCCGATGGAGGCTCCTGCAGGTATTGTAATGCTGCCGGTGATCTGTGTCGGGGTCACCGAAGTGATAGTCGTTGGAGCGAGGACAGCGCCCGCAGCACCGGTGAAGGTCACTGTTGTCTGTCCCACGATGAAGTTGGTACCGGTGATAGTAAAGATTATCGTCTGGCCCCGAACTCCCGACGTTGGATTGATGGAAATTATTGTGGGAGGCGCCACGATGCTGGTCATTGCAATGTTCGACCAGGGAGAGCTAACCGATTGGGTTGGGAATCCCACGGCAGGTGCAGCATAAGCGGTTGTATCCCCTACCACGTTAGTAGCCTGTACCCTGTAGTAATAGGTCTGACCTGGGATGATACTCATATCAATGTATTTCAAGGTATCCATTCCAGTAGTGAAGGTCACAAGACCCATGGTAAATCCTTCATCATCAGCCCTCTGGATGGTAAAACCTGTTTCATCGAGTGAATTATCATTCCATGTCAGGTCGACCGCTGTGCCGTTCATGGTAGCTACCAGGTTGGAGGGTGCATTCGGCTCGGGAGCAAAGAGCAGGGCATGCATCATGTCCATCTCTTCGTGGGCAAGGATATGGCAGTGGAAGACGTACTCCCATCCGAAATTGACAATATGGTTCAGCACCTGAACCGGCTGGCCGGCCGGATCGAACCAGGCATTACCTCCGCCCGGAGATGACCGCATCGGCTGATTAAGCGGCATCGTGGGATCAAGCGGGCGATAGCTGTTCGGGATAGCAAACGGCAGGTTGGGTGCGACTGCCCTCATCGCCACAATGGTGTCCTCGAGGGGATCAACCCTGAGGGTCTCCTTCCATCCGAGCTCAGTCTGGTCGGGGGGGATCACTGCATTGTCCCATCCTACCCGGTTGATCAGCTGGACGTTGACCAAGTGCCAGTGAACCGGGTGGGTATCGACACCGTTATGGGTGATCTTCCATATCTCAGTCCCATCTCCGAGTTGGGTGACCTGGTTGGCGTACTTGGAATCGGTAAGGATCTCAAGCGGTGGGCTTTCATAGCCGTAGAGCAGGAGGTTCTGCTGTCCCTGCGGGTTCAGGTACTGGAGTCCGAGGAATCCTGCCATTCGCCCATACTCGTCGTACGATTCTCCCATCTCGTCCTGGATGGCCATCGGGTAGAACGGGATGGTCATGAGCCCGTTTGAGAGGTTCAGGAACGTGTGGGAGGTCTGGTAGATCCTGACAAAGGTATCTGCCGGGAAGTTCGCTCCCTCATAGGCTGAGTTGTACTCTGCTGACGGGACGATGATCGGTGGCTGTGAGACCTCGAATACACCCCTCTTTCCAGGGGTATCGGCAAACACTGCCTGGAGATTTGCAAGGGTCACCTCGGTGGTGTCCTTTGTGACGGTATTTCCAACCCTGATCTGCATCATCGTCCGGGTATTAGGACCGTATCCCGGATAGGTTGTCGGTGTTCCGCCGATATCCGTCAGATCCGGCTTGCCGGTGTAGTAGTCGAAGTGGGGATCGAGTGCCGGGAATGCTGCGGGTGCATCGTTGTAGAGGATGAGTGTCTGTCCCGCGTATGCCGAGAAGTCCACTATCACATCCGCTCTTTCCGCAACTCCCAGGAGGAGCGAATGCTGGTTGACGACTCCTGCATTGAACGTGGTCGGATCATTGTTCCAGCCGACCGGGAGCTGGGGCACCACTACCGGTGCGGGTAAAAATCCACCCTCTGTTCCTATCTGGATCCAGTCGGGCCCTCGTGTCGCCGGGTCAGGCACTCCGCCTTCCCGTCCATCAGCCGGCCAGTCAGCTGGATACGTCGCGTTCAAGACCGCAGGGACCATACTTACCTCGGTCGGATATCCACCCTGCAGGTAATCGGATGAATTGGCTACATACAGCTGGAGATTGAAGAATCGGTCGTCAGCTGCGTTCAGGACACGGAACCGGTACGCCCTCGGCTCAACATTCAGTATTGGATAGACCGCCCCATTTACCATCGAGGTGTCCATGAAGGCTTCCATCGCCATGGACGGGTTTGGAGTCCCTGGCATGTACTGTGGCTCCCACGGGGCATAGTTGGGCAGGAGGGGATCAGGCTGGTAATAGGGGTTCAGCACCGGGCCGAATGGGACATTTGTCGGAGGCCAGAACCATGGACCGTATTGCCACCGGCCGAATGCATTCATCCCGGCTATATCGGCTGGGTTCTGGACCGGCATGTAGACGTGGGGATACCAGAGATCTCCTGTGTTCGGTACAGGGGAGGTCGTTCCGTCATTCCAGGTCGGATCCTGGAAAGGCATCGTAGCGGCGTCGACAAAGGTTTTGTCCTGCAGGACCAACGGAATCCCGATATCTGGGAGGACCTGTAATCCGTTCGGGTTGATCCCCGTGGTGTCGGTTCCAAGGATCATATCCTGTTCGACCGGATCGGTCACCAGGTACGCGCCAGCTTCTCCTGCATAGACATTCAGTCTGGTGATTCCGTGTGAGTGGTCATGGTAGAACATCAGACGGGCGCTCTGCTGGTTTGTATAGTAGAAGGTCAGGACGCCCTGCGGCGGGTTTGGTCCACCGTCCTGCATGTCGGGGACGTTATAGACACTCACACCCCTCGGATAGTCCGTATTCTCTCCCGATGGAGTGGTCCACTGGTGCGGTGTGCCGTCGCTGATCCACGGGGTTACCCCGCCATGCAGGTGGAGGGTCGCCCTATTTTCAGAATAGTTGAAGGACCATCCAGGCGTCACATCCATCTCAAGGGGACCCATGCCCGCTCCCATCACGGTCTTGTCGACAGGGAGGAACAGATCGCCAACCCCTTCTGCATTCGTGGGGAGGTTGTTGATGAAACGGATACGCACTGGCCGGTCCTTGCTTGCGATGATCAGTGGGCCAAGGTTATGGAATGTGTTGATTGCGGGATCGGGGGCATTGGTCTGCCGGTAACCGCGAAGCCTGGTCGGCGGGAGATCCGGGTGAAGTTGTTCATCGAACTCTCCCAGCTCGATCACATAGTAGTCACAACCAACGAGGTTTATCGCGGTGATCACTCCCCCGGACACGGTAGCGGTCGCGAAAGCATTCGTGGTCGCCCCACCTCCGATGAGCGTGACAATGGGGGCTTCTGAATAACCGCTGCCACCGGTATCAACCCCAATGCCGGTAACCGTCCCTCCTGCCACCGATGCAGTCGCTAAGGCCCCGGTCCCGGTGCTATCGGAGATCACGACAATCGGGGCAGAAGTATATCCGATTCCCCCGGCCGGGAAGGTTGTCTGGTCAGGTATGGCGACCGGGATAAACTGTCCAAGGCTGTTCGGTGTTGTTGGATCGAGTAAAGGTACAGTATCGACGAATTTACGAATCCCGCTGACGCCGTCAGGAGTGATGGTAGCACTGGCAGCTGCCCCGGTTCCTGTTCCGTCAGGATCGGTTATGATGATACGCGGAGCGTAATAGTCGATGCCTGGATTATTGATAGTAAATCCTGTAATTACCCCGGCGGTTATCTGGGGGGTAACATCAGCTCCTGAGCCCACTTCGTACACGTCCAGGACGACTGCGATGGTATTCGCTGAATACCCGCTCCCGCCTGCATCTACCGTGATGATCCCAATCGGTCCTTTTGGCATCGGGCTGTTGGCATAGTTCGGGTATGGCCCGAAGTAGTGTGGGATGCCACCGGGATCTATGGTCGCCTGCTTGACCTCTCCTTCAAGGAGTAACGGTTCATAGACCTCATTGAAGCGGGCAGCGGCTTCTTTCAGTTCAGCCTTGGTGGGCATCTTCTTGCTCTCCCTGATGTTGAACTGGCTTGAAGGAACGGTCGATTTCTCATCGTCCTTCTTTATATCAGCCTGGCTCGAACCTCCAATGATAACTGGCGTGATCGTCTGGTCTATCCTCTGATTGCTGGCGGAATCAGTTCCCGGATCATTCCCTGTGATGATGACCACCTGGTCTGTTGCCATAGCATCGGGACCAGTGCTCTCCTTAGCAATGGCCATACTGCAACAGAACAGCAGGAGGATAACCACAATTAAAATAGTAGATACCACTCCGGCAATCCGTACGCCGGAGCCAGCGTTCTCCTGATTATTATGTCTCGACATCTGAGCACCCCATGGGGCAATCGGTAGAATTAGCATGTTCTCTTCAAGGGCACAAGAACATGAAATCCTGTGCAGGAGGTGATCATCTCATCTGATATACTCACTGTCTATTTTCAAATTATGAAACAAAATGTTGAATGTTCCTCAAGAATCTCTGAATGATAGATGTCCTCGTACGGGGACGTTACAAGGATTGGCGGCGTGGTTCAATTCTTAAGAATACTGAAAAGAGCATAACAGATTTTATTGGAGCGAAAATGGTGGTGAAATTCCTTCGCATCGATGGAATTGTCCTTTTAGGCAATGATGCCGGCTAATGTTACCAGGGTCAGTGATGCCAAGGGTGGAAAGAACGTCGGATTGGATTCGCAACGGGCAGGACCTGGTTCTGTCCCCCCCCTTCTCTGGCGAGGACCCTGTTCCTTGGCATTTATTATTGCAGCCTCTCTTCCGTCAGCACGCCCGGTTCACGATATCCCTAAGGATCGGTTTCTGCATTGGTTTCCCAGGCCTTTCCAAATCCTCCTCCCTGACGGTATCATGCCCATGAAAGAATAGCTACCGTTTGACAGACTCTTCGTCAAGCAATAATTGTGATCGCTTTGTCATCGGCAACAAGTTTTTCCTACAGATTCATTCCCCTCTATCTTCGACCGGGAACTCCACCGTCACCTCAGTCCCACTGCTCGTGCTTTCGAACTTCATCGTGCCCTTCAACTGATGTTCTGCCAGGGTCCGCACCAGTTTGATCCCAAGACTGCTGGTTTTATAGACATCCAGATCCTTCATGAGCCCCACCCCGTCATCCTTGATCGCAAGGGAGAGCTGCCCTCCGTTTATCACTGCGGTCACCTCCACTGTCCCATGTCCTCTCCCTATGAATGCATGTTTGAAGACGTTTGAGAGGAGCTCGTTTACGATCAGGGCACAGGGGATGGCCTGGTCTACCGGGAGATAAATTCCAGGGGAATGTACCTGGATCTGGATATCATCCCCGCTATACGAGTAGATCGACCTGATCGCCTGGATCTGGTCCGTGATCTGCTCCTCGAGCCCGATTCTCCCGAACTGCCCGCTCTCATAGAGCCGGGTGTGGATCTGGGCCATGACGCGGATCTTCAACATGACATCGGTGAGGATGTCATAGGTGACCCGGTCACTGGTCCTCATCCGAGTCATATCAAGGAGGCCGGAGACAAGTTGGAGGTTGTTCTTGACCCGGTGATGAATCTCCCGGAGGAGCACCTCCTTCTCCTGGAGGGAGGTAGAAAGCTGCTCTTCGGCATATTTCCGATCGGTAATATCCTGGCCCTGGGCAATGACAGATACGATATTCTCACCGAAGGCATCATGGATCGGGGCGGAGTTCCAGAGAACGGTCCGGACACCCCCATCTTTTTTGAGCACCGGGATCTCCTCTCCGTCCCAGTATTCTCCGGCTATGGCTTTCCTGATGGGCCCAAGCGATTCATCCAGAGAGTCTTCAGGAAAAAGGATCGAAAGCTGCTGTCCAATCACTTCGCCTGACGATCTGCCGCACAGGCGCTCGAAGGCCTGGTTGAACCGGCTGATACGAAGTTCCGGGTCCCATACCACAATAGGGGCATTCGCATGGATGAGGAGATTCTCAAGATACTCCCTGGTCTCTCCCAGTTCCTTCTCGATCTGAGCCTGCTCGGTGATATCGAATGATACTTCCCCTGCACCCACCACCATACCTTCAGCATTCAGAAGAGGGGTATGAAGGATGCTGTACGTCCGCCGGCTCGAATCCGGGCCCGGGAATTCTGCCCGTGCATTGATGCTCTCACCGAGCATGACCTTCCTCCACTGCCGGATGTTATTGGCAAGTTCATCCGGCATGTCACCGAAGAGGTCGGTTATGCTCACCCCCAAAACGATATCTTTTCCCGTGATCTCTTTTACCACATCGGCATATGCCTTGTTGAAGTAGGAATAACGAAAATCCCTGTCCTGAGCGGCGATGATCACGTTGGTCCCTTTTGTGACGGCTTCCAGCAGGTCAAGGGCCTCAATCAGCCGGTCCTTGCCCTTCCGGAGCTCCTCCTCGGCCTGTTTCCTGTCGGTCACATCGCGGATGTTGCCGATCCGGTAGAGAGATTGGCCGGTATCATCCCTGATCACTGAAACACGGTTGGAAAACCAACGGTATTCTCCTTCCTTTGTCCGCTGCCGGTACTCTATCTCCCCGCTGCCTGCTTTTTCGATCCGGGACAAAGCGGCCTGGAATTCCGGGATATCATCTGGGTGGATCATCCGGAGCGTCTCATCCAGGGAAAGCGCCATCAGTTCATCATAGGTATACCCCGTCACTTCCCGGGCTGCCGGGCTGATGTATTCATACCGGCCTGTCCGGAGATTAAACCGATAGATGACATCCCGCGATGTATCGAGGACGGTTCGGAACCGTTCCTCGCTCTGCCGCAATGCTTCTTCGTTCTGCTTCCGTTCAGTGATATCGATGCAGATGCCCGTCATCCGGAAGGGATTCCCTTCATTATCGTAGAAACCATGTCCGATCGCATTGATCCACCTGATCTGTCCATCAGGCCGGATGATCCGGTAGGTGCTGTCCATCGTCCAGTGGTGATCGAGTGCATGATTGATACTCTTGTGCGCAATCTGCTTGTCATCGGGGTGCAGTAGGCTCTCCCAGGTTGAAAATGAGGCAGATACCTTGCCCGGATCGAGCCCGAAGAGAGAGAAAAGATGTGAATCCCATTGTAGAGTGCCATCTTTCAGATTCCAGTCCCATATTCCCCCACCGAACGCTTCCTGCGCCAGTCGTATCCTCTCATAGCTCACGCGGAGCGCTTCAGCAGTCCTCTTTCGGTCGGTGATATCGGTAAATAGAACTGCGAACTGCCGAGGCTTCGGGCAGAACGTAAAGACATCGTAATGATGATCGAGGACATTCGAGTGGAGATCGAAGTGGTCGGGCTTTCGCGACATGGCAACCTTTCCGTAGCGCTCGACCCAGAGGGGATCCTCGCCTGGAAGGACTTCTGTCATCCGCTTCCCGATGATGTTTTTTCGTTTGAGCCCAGTCAGTCGTTCGAATGCCGGATTTACATCGAGGAACCGGTAATCAACAACCACTCCGTTATCATCACACACGACCTCGTGAAGGGCAAAGCCTTCACCCATCGTCTCGAAGAGATTTCTGTACTTCTCCTCACTCTCCCGCAATGCCTGAACGTCCTCTGTCCGGTCGGTGGCGACGATACCGATTGTTCTGATATCGCCGTAGAGGAGGGAGTTCATTGCTATAATAACCGGTACCGATCTCGAACCCCTTCGAAGGCGGATCTGACCTTTCCTCGGCGAAGTGATCGTCTCCCGCATCATCGCTTCGAACGCAGGGCGATCCCGGTAGACAACATGATCTGACAGAGCGCTGCCGAGGAGCTTCCCGAGTGGCACCTGGACCATTTGAGAGAAGGCCTTGTTGCAGTAGAGGATGATTCCTTCCTGGTTCAGCGTCAAAGCGCCTTCAGTGATATTTTCGATGAGTGCCTGGTAGGTGTGATCAGCCCCTTCCAGGGTATAGATCTTCCTGGCCTCATCTTTCCCGACGATGATCGCGTCGACTTCCCCCGAGCGGATCGCATCCAGCGTCTCGGTGAGCTCCACGACCTTTGCCCGTAACTCTTCTGTCTCCCTGATCTGCTCCTCTTCTGCCGGGATCATATCCTCACCTACGGTCCGACTTTCACTGCCTCGGTATCAGGTCGAGCCCGACCAGCACCCGGTCCTTGTTGGTCATATCACCGATGATCCGGCGCAGGGGGAGGGGAAGCTGCCTGATCAGGGTCGGGGCTGCAAGCACAAGGTCGTCCGGGATCATTGTGTTGTCCTGGTAGATGTCAATGACTTCGAGGTCGAACCTCCCCTTGAGATGCTCGTCGCAGATCTTTCTCACGTTATCAACTGCCACCTGGGACCGGGCGGAATTTCCTGCGATGTAGAGACGGAGGACATACCTCGCCGAATTCTTCTCCCGGAGCAGGCGCTCGTACTCGTCTGTGACGTCCTCTTCCCTTCCCTTCTTCGGGGTTGCCATCTCAATCTACCTTCCGGATATCAAGTCCGACGAGTACTTTCTCAGTGTTGGAAAGGTTTCCGATGATCTTTTTCACCGGTTCCGGGAGCTGCCTGATCAGGGTTGGGACCGCAATAATCTGGTGATCTTTTGCCAGCTGGGGATTTTTCAGCAGATCAATCACCTCGATCCGGTATCTGCCTCCAAGATGGGTCTCGCAAATCTTCTTCAGGTTTGCAAAGGCAGCCAGTGAGTTTTGCGTCTGCCCTGCCACATAGAGCCGGAGGATCCATTCCTCTCCCGCTGCCTCCTCAGTCTGTGGGGTTTCAGTAGCCATTCAGGATACTCCTTGTCGAATCAGGTTCGGAAGAGTGTCATAAAGCGCTGGCAGAACGACCTCCTGTCCACGATACGATCGCCCTGATAGCTGCAGGTACGGGAATGTCCGGGGATTCATTCCTCCACCCCTCTTATTGCTTCCATGCCCTCCCTATCCGCCAAGGTCTCTTTCTCCTGCAAACGCTGCTCGCTGATGAGGGACTCAAGTTCCTCTTCTTCTGCAGAGAAACGCTCCCTTATCGCCTCTATCTCGCGCTCCATCTCCTTCCTTTTCTGTTCGAGATCCCGATTCTTCCGCGAGAGTTCGCGTTCCCTGAGGAACTGCTCTGCCTTGTCCCTGTTGGCCCTCGCTACCCTGGCTGTTCCGAAGAGGACCGCCCTGCTTCCGGTATACACATCAAGAAGCTCTATCCCGGCATCGGAGAGGACGAACTCGCGGAGCTGGTTCGAATGGGGGAGGCCCCGTGCCTTGACGATCGAAAGCACCCTGTTCCTTTCCCCATTTCCTTCAACGTTCTTCAGACTGATCCACGCATCCATCAGCGATGAGACATGCGACTGCGTCGGTTCAATTGAATATGCCTCCTGGGAAGACATGGCACTGAGGTTGGTGAAGAGCCCGGTAATCTGATTCGTCTTAATATAATCGATCAGCCTCATCAGCATCGAACGCACCTGGATATCGTCCCCGACAGGAAAGAGGTTCGAGACCGGGTCGACGATCACGACTTCCGGGGAGAACTCCTGGATGAGTTTCATCATCATCGAGAGGTGCATCTCGAGACTGAATGCCGTAGGTCGTACTGCATGGAACCGGAGCGCTCCGCCTGCCACGAACGTGTCAAGAGGTATTCCGATGGACTTCATATTCCGGATGATCTGGCTCTCCGATTCCTCAAAGGTGAAAAAAAGGCATCGTTTCCCTCTAACGCAGGTTGCCTCTGCAAATTTTGCGGCGAGGCTGGTCTTTCCCGTCCCGGCCTGCCCTGATACCAGTACCGAACTTCCCCGGTAATAACCCTCTCCGCCAAGCATCGCATCCAGGCGGGGAATGCCGGTCGGGACTTTCTCGCTTCCTGCCTTGTGCGTCAGGGAGAGCGAGGTGATAGGCAGGACGGAGATGCCATCGGACGAGATCAGGAAAGGATACTCATTGGTGCCATGAGTGCTGCCACGGTACTTGACAATCCGGAGCCTGCGGGTCGCAATCTGGTTGGTCACCCTGTGGTCGAGGGTGATCACGCAGTCTGCCACATACTCCTCGAGGCCATACTTGGTGATGGTGCGATCGCCACGTTCTCCGGTAACGACGGTGGTGACACCCCGATCCTTCAGCCAGAGAAAGAGCCTGCTGAGCTCCGATCTGAGTATCGCTTCATTTGAGAACCCTGAGAAAAGGGCCTCGAGTGTATCGATCGCGATTCGTTGTGCACCAACCTTATCGATGAGCGCCCTAAGCCTGATGAACAGACCTTCGAGATCATAGGTTCCTGCCTCCTCGATCTCTGATCGATCGAGATGGATATGATCGAGCACAAGGTTCTGTTGCCTGACCATCCTGTCCAGGTCGAATCCCAGCGAGGCAAAGTTTTTCTCGAGATCCCCGACCTTCTCCTCAAACGAGACGAAGACCCCGGGCTCTCCGTACATTTCTATGCCCCGGGCCACGAACTCCATTGCAAAAAGGGTCTTTCCGCACCCCGGCCCGCCGCTGACCAGGGCAGGACGACCTTTTGGGAGACCTCCCCCGGTTATCTCGTCAAATCCCTTGATCCCGGAAGGAACCTTGGCGATACCAGGTTCCGTGCTCTCCGCTCTCGTCTTTCCCTTCCCTGCTTTCATTGTATCGATCTCCCTATACTGCCCCTTTCCATGGGTGCAAGAGATTAAAAGACCAGATATGAAGAACTCCCCCTCATCTGGAAGTGGGACTGAACTGTGGTCCAGAGACAGCCCGCACCTCCTGTAGGATCTCTTCGATGGCCTCTTAAATGACTCACGGTAAGACCTGGCAATACGTGGTACAGCTAAGTGACATATCGGTCATCATATCAATCATATCACATGTTTCAAAATTTGAAAATATCCCAAGTAGATAAATACCTAGGTAAACCGACATTACAATCCTATGACTTCAGATAAAGTGTTCAGTGGAATCGGCGCTCTTCTTATCATTCTCGGTATTTTGGTGATCCTGACTCCCTGGGTTCTTTTTCCGGTTTGTGAAGTGGAAGGGATGTACCTGACGACGTCGGCAGGGGTCCAGATGCCCATGAAATGCGGCTGGACCGCCCGGGCGGAGACCGGGATGGGGGCATTGATCATTGTCGCAGGCGGACTCCTTATGGCCCGGCGTTCACCTGAAACACGGCAGGCGGTCGGCGTTTTCAGCGCTGCCGCCGGAATACTTGTTGTGCTATTCCCGACGTATCTCATTGGAATGTGCAGACTGGCCGATCATCCCTGCCGGCAGTTAACCCTTCCAGCACTCGAGGTCCTCGGGATTATCATTCTTATCATCGGAGCATTCCTGATCTGGAAACGGGAATGATATGGGTGATCCGGGAGCGTTCACTTTTTCCAGGCTTATACGGAGGAACCTGGCAAACCGGCTGTATCGGAATATCGCGACGATATTCGTCTTTGCCCTTATCGCGGCAACATTTTTTTCAGCCCAGTTCCTGTTGAACGGGGCAGAGCAGAGCCTTGACAAGGGCATGTCACGGATGGGTGCAGATATCCTTGTCCTTCCAGAAGAGAACGCCATGGCCGGCCAGAATATCCTCCTCACCGGCCAGCCGACCAGTTTCTTCTTTGCAGATTCCGGATTTGAGCGGATCTCGAACATCCCCGGGGTCGCAGAAGCCAGCCCGGAGATCTTCATTGCCACCCTGTTTGCCTCGTGCTGTGCAGCCCCGGTCCAGATGATCGCGATAGATCCTGAAAACGATTTTACGGTCTCCCCCTGGCTGGCAGAGAATGCTGGTGTGAAACTCGGGCAGGATGACATCATCATCGGCAGCAATATCATCCAGAACGTCGGTAAGGATCTGATGTTCTACGGCCACAATTTCCATGTGGTCGGGATCCTCGATCCGACGGGGATGGGCGTGGACAACTCGGTATTTACCCGGATCGAGGATGCCTATGTCATGGCAGCGGAGTCTGATACAAAGGCCGTAAGGAAACTGACTATCCCGGAAGGGAAAGTATCGGCGGTGCTGGTCAGGGTGGAACCGGGGGTGTCCCCTTCGACGGTTGCAACCAGGGTTGAAGAGGAGATCCCCGGGACAGAAACCATACTCCCCGACGGTCTTTTAAGCGCGGTGAAAGGTCAGATGGTCGCTATGACGACCCTCCTCTATGGGTCGGCCCTCGCTGTGACGATAATAGCAATACCGCTGATCGGGGTGGTTTCAGCCATGGTAGCCCATGAACGGAGAAGGGAGGTCGCCCTGCTCAGGGCACTTGGTGCGACCAGACGTTTCGTTATCCGTGTTATGCTTGCAGAATCCTTTGTCCTTGCCATTATCGGAAGCCTGATGGGGATAGGGGCTGCTGCAGGTTTTCTTATCATCTACCAGGATTACATCACGTACACCCTGCAGGTTCCGCTCATTATTCCATCAGCACTGACGTTGCTGGCAGGTGGAGCGATCTCGCTTTTCCTTGCGTTCGGGATTGCCGGAGTATCGTCGCTCTATCCTGCGTACCTCATCATCCATTCGGAGCCTTTCGATATTATCAGGAAGGGAGGAGTATGATCGAAGCAACGAACCTTACCAGGATCTTTTCCAATGGACATTCAGAAGTGCGTGCCGTTGATAAGGTGCACCTCGAAGTGAACCGGGGAGAATTCAGCATGATCCTCGGGAGATCAGGGAGCGGGAAATCGACCCTGCTGGGGATGCTCGCCGGACTGATCCGGCCAACTTCAGGGACAGTCCGTATTAAAGGGACCGATATCAGCAGCCTCTCAGATGACCTGATCTCAGAGCTCCGTGCCCGGGAGATCGGATTCGTCTTCCAGTTTTCGGGGCTCCTCCCCACCATCACGGTCATCGACAACCTGATGCTACCGGCCCTGTTTTATCCAGGAAAGACCGATGTCCGGAAACGAGCCCTTGGCCTCCTTGATAGAGTGGGACTGTCAGACCGTGCGGATGCATACCCGGGGACATTATCCAGCGGCGAAATGAAACGGGTTGCCATTGCAAGAGCCCTCTCCAACAGCCCGTCTCTCCTTATCGCCGATGAACCGACCGGAGATCTCGATGTTGACACCGAGTTTGAGATCATGGAGCTGTTCCGTCAGCTGAATGGCGAGGGGATGACCATCGTGATGGTGACCCATAATCCGGATCTCATGCGGTATGCCACCCGCATCTACGGCATGGAACAGGGAAGACTGGCTGAGGGATTCCATTCGGTTCATACTGGCCATGGACCCATGGAACCATTGCACTGAAGGGGACCAGATCAGAATGAAGCAGAAGATGAACTACCTGACCTACATCATCGCCGGTATCCGGAAAAAACCCGGGCGCAACCTTGCAACGATCTTCTGTTTTGCCTTCATCGCTGCCAGTATCTTTTCAGGCCAGTTCCTCATGGCGGGTGCTGCCAGGAGTGTTGACCAGGGGCTCTGGAGAACAGGCGCTGATATCGCCGTTGTCCCCACCAGATACCTTATCCACCTGGGAGCTGCAGGACCGGACAACACGATGGCGATCGTCAGGATAGAACCAACTCCCTACCGGGTACCTTTGACCACCATGGACACGATCCGGACAGTGGAGGGTATAACCGCTGCAAGTCCCCAGCTCTATGTCTCAACGCTCGATCTTCCGGAGATCGCTCCGATGCCGTTTGATATTTACGGTATTGATCCGGAGACCGATTTTGCCATCCAGCCCTGGCTGCAAGCTCCCCTGAAAGATCCTCTCGGCCCGGGAGAAGTGATAGCGGGAAACAGCATACCCGGGAAGGTAGCATCAACGATACCGATTGCCGGTCACGAGTATACTATCGTGGGAAAGCTGGACCCCACTCAGTCAGGGATCGATCACACGCTCTTTTTCCGGATGGAAGATGCCTATGCCCTCGCATCAACCAATGGAGTTATCCCTCCCGATTCTCCCCGGATCAATCCCGGGGAGATCAACGCAGTGCTTGTTCGTATCGGACCTGAGCCGGTCTGGTTCCGCACTTCAGGAACGCTCGATTTCAAGCCGTCCTACCCGGGATTTATCAAAGATGTGATAAGGAAACAGTTCGAGCCGACCTATGCAACAGCGATCGGCCGGCATTATGCCATCACGCCGATGTCTGAGGAGATCACCGCGATTCCTGACTTCCTCTCGATCATCTCCGGAATTGTTGTGGTGGCAGCATTCCCCCTCATTGCCCTTATTGCCGCGATGGTTGCCCACGAGCGCCAGCATGAGATCGGGCTGCTCCGGGCACTTGGTGCAAAGAGGAGGATTGTTGCAATGCTCGTGATCAGCGAGGCCTCCTTCCTTGCTCTTATCGGGGGGATCCTTGGAGTGACCGCCAGTGTCCTGGTATTTGCCCTGATGAATCCGTCAGGGATCCTTGCACCTGCACTCCAGGTATCGTTCAGGATGCCAGGGTGGAGCGAGGCCGGAGTGATAGCCGCACTTGCAGTCCTGATCGTCCTTGCCATCGGGAGTATTGCTTCGCTCTATCCGGCTTACCAGTCCAGCAGGATGAATCCGTACGAAGCGATCCAGCGTGGTGGAAACTGACATGGACAATGACCGAACCAGTTATCTTAAGGGATCGTACACTATGAATTCAGGCTGCATCGATATTCGAGTTCTATTACCCTTCATGCAGGTGGAGTATTCATGACCATCAATCCAAAACCTGAGAAGATAGTACCCGTCACCTGGCTCCTTTCCGGGTGCCTCATCCTGCTGATCTGCCTTCCGGGATGCACCCAGATCGCCGGCCAGGATGAAGAACCGACTCAGAGAATCAACAACCTGACATGGTACCTTGTCACCTTCCATGAGGATGGCAGGGTGGAGCCTGTCATAAACGGGACGACCATCACCGCGTTTTTCAACGAGGATCTTGTCTCTGGATCTGCGGGCTGTAACCAGTATTCCGCATCTTATTCCGGGGGACCGGATTCCCTGACCATCGGGTCGCCCATCTCCACGGAGATGTATTGTGAGACTCCTCAGGGGATCATGGTGCAGGAGACCCATTACCTGTCAATGCTCCAGAGATCTGGTTCCTTCCAAATCAATGAGTCAACCCTGGAGATTGCTGATGGCAACGGGACAACCATCCTCACCTATACGGCAATCCCGCCAGATCTCATCACCACCTGGCGCATGATCACGTTCGGGACGGCAGAGGGGCAGACATGGACCCCTGGGACTCTCACGACCATCACCCTCCGGTTCAATCCCGACGGAACGATCAGTGGAAACGCCGGTTGCAATGATTACACTGGAAAATTCCAGGTCAACAGGGCAGACTCCCTTGTAATAGGCATCACGGGAATGACCAAGATGTACTGTGGGATCGGCGGTGTCATGGAACTGGAGGATGCCTATACGGCCATGCTTAGACAGATGCGACAATTCTCCTTCAATGATAACAAGCTTCTGTTGTCGGATTCTACGGGATATATGCGGATGCTGTTTGAGAGAAAACTTCCCTGATTTTTTGGATATAAATACTGGATTGCACTGGGGGGTATGTCCTGGGTTTTATGACGCCGTTCTGTTTTTTGATGAGATGGATTGGATTTGATTTCAGCGGGAATGGTGTCGTTGGATTCCGGGATGTCGTCATTTTATACAACCAGGTGGATTGAGACAGGATATCAGGGACACGAGGATAAACCAAATCTCGTCGTCTTATTATTTCGGGGTATTAGATTCCCAGTACTGGTAGTCTTCTCTTGTCCATCAATAACCCATGCGGGGATACCCCGCCCCAATTTCCTAGGGGTAACCTTCAATCACACCTTGGATGATTCCAGTATATATTCATGAAATCACTATAGAAACAGACCGTCTGATCGCAATGGTTGCAGCCGGATGCAGGACAACCTGTTCCAGAATCTGATATCTCGGGAGAATGATACCTTCGTGAAAACTTGTTTCCCCTTGAAAAAGTATCCCAGATCTGGTCAAATATCTCATTGGCAACAAACAACGCTTCTGAACAGGGAGGTTCGGGAATTGTCTTCACCACTCCGGGATTGGCAGGTCAGCTTAAAATTACTCTCTTTTAAAACCATGATTTGAGACAAAATATGTGATGATGACGGAATGTAATCTCAGTTTTAATGGTCCTCGTTCCATGATCCCGGTCCCGAGTTCTCAAGGGAGATATCGAGAACGCCATCAGAGAACCTTCTCTCTCCTATTCGTTCATCCGGAGGGATGACTATCTCCTTTTGTAGTATTGTTCCTCCCTCATGGACAGTAACAATCAGATTTTTCTCCCTATGGTTCGATCCGGATCTGTTCCTCGGTTACGCCAGGAAGGCCGACAATAACCCGAATACACCTGCTCTCTTCGGTTATCTGAACAGGAGGATCCAAAACGGCACAACCAGGAGGGATGCCATCAGGGTCTCTGGTCATAAGGCATTCCTCGGCTGAAATCTATACCGTATCCTCGGTAACAAAAAAAATCCGATCTCTTCCTCAAATTTACTGTATCCTGCCCACCATTGGATGTGGGATCCGGAGAAATGTAGGGGGATTTATTTCTGTCCAGGCAGGGTTTTCTCCGATATACGGTATCCTCGGGAGAGCATGATATCTCGGTTGGAGTCTTTGGTGTGTGATACCTTAGTGCTGGTGCAGGGAGGGAGGGGTAGACTTCGAATCTGGTTCCGATGAGGCTTTTCTCTCGGGTATTGGACATGGCATTGCTTTGCTGTGGGAATCACTCCCACAAATCCTCTCTATTCCCGGCATCAAGATAAAGATTGGCAGTTTTTTCGAAAATTGTTTCAAATTATGAAAACCTTCTCTCCATCGCATCAGAGGGAAGATGGAATCCTGACTCGTGGAGAAGAATTGCACTTATTTTGGATTTCATCGACAGAACTGGCGAGAAAAGTTATTTTTGCTCCGGAGGCAAGAGTGCGACAGAACCCTCCCCTAGAATATGCCTGAATACAAACTTGAATTCGTTCAAGCGGTTGTCGATGTATTTTCTTCCTGCTTCGGTAGGAGAGTACAGCTTGGATTTTCCTGAGGTCTTCATCGTGAGGTATCCTTTCTTTTCGAGATCGTAAAGATACGTGTAAATCCTGGCCTGGGGGATGAGAACATGGTACCGGTTGTGAATCTCATGGACGATGTCGTATCCTGAGACGGGTTTTCCAAGGAGCGAGAGAACGACCGGTTCCAGTGATTTTTTCACCACATCATCGATGGTAGCCTGGGGGACCACCGCAACCGATTCGGTTGGAAAGGATTGGTGGGCAAAGGACAGGGTGGTATCCTTTCCCGTGGAAATGATGATCTTTCCCATCCCCTCTGAGATCTGTTTTATTTTATGGTGATCGATATCAGCCATGTCCAGTGCGATGATGCCTGACACAGGTGCCCCCTGGCTCTTCTGTTTCAGGATGAGATCTTTTATGGCAAGGATATCGGAAAACTCGTCGGTATCAGAAAAATCAAGAAGAACCTGGAGTGAACCGTTCGACGAATCCCGGGGCAACGACGCTGAACACCGCTCCAGAATCTTGGGCAACAGAAATGCCTCGCCTTTTTTTACCCGTTTCATGTACAAATCGCCGTTCTGGATCTCTTTCAGAAAATATTTTTGCAGGACGGAATGGTGGTACGCAAAAAAGTTGCGTCCTCCTCTCTTCAGTCCTGCCTCGATGGCAAACTTGAATATCGGCTCTCTGATAGCCGGATCAGCATAAAGGAACAGGAAAATATCGGTGAAAATATCCCTGAGGAGCAGGGTTTTGATCTCCGGAAGGTCGAGGTACTCTGCACCCATCTCCATCCCCTCTTTGCGAATGTGTCCTTTTCCTGGAACAGCGGTAGCCTTCCGGAGTTCCTGCTCAGACGATTTGCGGAAGAGTGCGACCTCGATCCCGGCCTTGATCTCCAGCTCATTGAACGGTTTCACGATGTACCCGTATGGCCCGACGAGTTTTGCCTTCGCGATCGTGGCATCATCGGCAAACGAGGTGACGAAGACGACGGGAATATTCATCTCGTCGGCAATGGTTTTAGCCGCGTCAATCCCGTTCAGCCTCCCCGGCATGACAATGTCCATCAGTACCAGATCCGGGTTCAGTTCTCGTGCCTTCTCGATCGCATCCTCACCAGATGCTGCGATACCTGCAACGGTGTACCCCATTGCATTCAGACGCTCTTCCAGTTGCATTGCAATAATTGCTTCATCATCTACCACAAGTATGTTTGACATGATCAGGTACCTCCCGGACGAAGCGGAAATTCCACCGTCACTTCGGTCCCATGACTGCTCATAATCATTACTGTTCCATTCAGCTGTTTCACAAGGCTCCTGATGAGTTTGAGGCCAAGGCTTGTAGTTCGGTAGACATCCACATTCTCCGGAATTCCGGAACCGTCGTCTCTCACAACGATGTGAATATGGCCATCCACCTGCTTAGCAGACACGTCTAGCAGACCCTGTTTTTTCCCCCTGAACGCATGCTTGAATGCGTTGGAATCGAAGAAACTCCGCAGGAGGGATTCGCTCCCTTCCAGTGTTTCCCTCAAATTTTCTTGGCCGGAAAGAGCATCTGTGGCTTCTTTTCCTTCAGCACCTGGTTTGTTTTCGTCATCAGGAGATGGAGACGCCCTGAAATTCCCGATAGCTGGTACCGTTTGCGTTCTTCCTTTTTTTCTCATCTGAGAACCTTCGTACGGTATTTGCGAGGGAATAATGCTTCTTATCAATGGATCCCCCAGCACCGATAGAATCAACGATGGTATTGAATCTTAACACTTTTCACGGATTAATAAGGGAATGTCATGTTTCAAATTTTGAAACATTGTTTACATCCGGAAAACCAGGTAATACAACAAGGGCTACTCTCTGTAATCCATTTGATTGATGGGAGTATGACAAGGTTAGTTCTCGTTTCTCCCCCATAATTCCGGCATGCTCCCTGTTCTTCCAGGGATAATTCGGAAGGGGATTTTGTAATCGGTCGGTTTTGAGTACTGGCAGGGGGAAGATCAGAGAAACCAATAGCTCAGGACAAGTGTCCCGGTGAGCCAGATCAGATATGCGGCGACCAGGCTCAGAATAAAGGGATACCGATTCATCAGAAGGAAGAGGGCGAGGACAAACAGCAGGGTAGGGATCATGAACGAGAATGAGGCAAACACCAGTTCCTGGGTAGTCTGGGCTCCGTTTTCGACGTAGGTGAAGATGAAAGCCAGGGTGGTGACGATCGGAGCGGCAATGAGGATACCGCCGTATCTCGGATCAACAAACCGGGAGAGCCAGGTCACCCCGACCACCATCCCGCCCCCGACCAGGAATTTGAAGAGCGTGTAGTAGGTATCCGTCCACATCAGAACTCACCCGGGTTTCGGTAGAACCATTCATTCACCTTGCGGTCAAGGATTGTCCAGATTGCCCCAGGGAATAACAGGATTTCTCCAACAAGTGATGGATATCTCTGTCATCCATTCGACAAGCTTTCGCGACGATGCCATAAGGTGCTTTTCAGCCCATCCCCGTAAACCATATCCTCTTCATCAAATCATCAGCGGTGGATTCCTGCTATCTCCCGGGAGAGACGTCCATTGGGAAAAAGGTGGAGAGGATCTTAATATCCTCCTCCGCCTCCTCCTCCGCCTCCAGCCCCCTCACGCCCGACAATGACGGTGATGGTATCGGTCGCTGGAGGGACCAGGGGGGTGTGATCATTATTCACAAGCTCTACTGCCACAAGGTGGTATCCCCCGGGAACATCAGTCCAGGTATAGGAAGTATTTGCAGTGGGAGCATACCGTCCGGTTGCGGGGATTGCAGGGACCCCGGGAGTGGTGGGGGCGTCCACATCAAGGAAGTAATGGATGTGCCCTTCACCCGGCACATTGACTCCTCCAAGGGCATCAACGAGCTGGAAATTCTCGACCGCGATGGTGACGGTGAAGTTGGTGGGGCCTGCGATCCCCACATCTTCGGGAGAGAGTATTCTCACGCGGGGGGAATTGGCAGCGACCGTTGGCAATGTTGTTGCAGCCGTCGTTGTAATAATGGGGGTTGCAGTGGGAGTCGGAGTCTGAGTCGGTGGTTGAGTCCCCCCTGGCCCTGCCGGTTGCGTGGTGCATCCGGCCAGAAGGACGGTCAGCAGGAGAAGGAGTATCAAAGAGAGTAACAAGGTTTTTTTCATTGCAGCACCTTCGTTTCTGTTTTTGTGAAAGGTGAAATCCCATACACCCGGCTCTTGATATGTATTTCCTGTCGTTATAAAATCTGAAAATACAGGACATGATGGATTCGGGCGCGTCTCTCACACAGAAAACACATTTCAGCGTTGCTTTGGAGATAATGGAACATTCAGATTGAAAAGTGGATCATTCCGTAGTTTTTTTCAGCAACGAGATCGAGGGACCACCCATCAGGTTGATCGCGGCATCGCCTGAGTCACTATTATTGATGAAATCCTTTGGATAGCTCTCAAAACATGCATTAAAAAGGCGCAGGATGAGGCTGTTGATATTCACGCCGATTTGTTTCTATCCTGTATACAGATCCAGTTCTTAGACACTTTATTAGTAGGAGGATCTGGCATTTTCGGCCTGTAGGGGTGTGCCAATGGATTAAGTGATTTTTTATTCAGGCACTTTTCATGGATAAGGGGTAGCAGGGTAAGACGTCTCAATAGTGACGAGATCCCATCTCCATCAGCAATAGCAGTGCCAGCGTGTTTTCAGAATCTGAAAATTCCCCATACCTCTTTATGATTGACCATCTCTCCCCTCACTGAAGAATAGGAAAGGGTGACGATGCAACAGATTACCGCAAGCAAGAAATACCCCAACGGGATCCAGGTGTCCTGGACCAAGGAAGGGAGAGATGAGAACGAATTCTTCTCGTACGAGGACCTGGTCGATCTGAAGATCAACGCGTTCGATCTCCTGGAAAATCCGCGATCCTATCGTATCAACCCTGCCGGTCATCAGATAGAGACAATGATGCCTGGATGTGACCTGAATTCCTGCGAGGGAGAGATCGTCATCTCACGTCTCTTCGATGCACCGCGGGAACTATCATGGAGGGTGTGGACCGAGCCGGAGTTGATCATGCGATGGTGGGGACCGAAGGGGTTTACGGCTCCCTCCTGCAAGAATGATCTCAGGGTGGGTGGGACCTATCTCTATTGTATGCGGTCTCCGGATGGCCAGGATTTCTGGAGCACCGGGATCTACCAGGAGATTGTGAAACCAGAACGTATCGTCTGCACGGACAGCTTTGCCGATGAGAACGGGAATGTCGTGCCGGCGACCTACTATGGCATGAGCCCTGATTTTCCTCGTGAGATGCTCCTGACCGTCACCTTCAGGGAGCAGGCGGGCAGGACCCGGCTTACCCTCCAGCATACGGGTCTTCCCCCCGGTGAGGTGAATGACCTGACAAGGAGCGGGTGGAATCAGTCCCTGGACAAGTATTCCGGTGTGCTCACAACGATTGTATTTGGTGGAGGAAAAGTTCCGGTGGTGAACAGGTAGGGGTATCGAAATAGGGAATCAGGAGGACCCAGATATGATTCAGCTCAGTCTTACGGATGAAGAGATATTGGTATTAAAGAAAATTCTCCAGGAGTATCTTTCCGATTTGAGGACGAAGGCCGCCAGCACCGACCGGCAGGACTTCCGTGACATCCTGAAAAAAGATGAAGAGACGATAAAGAGGACGTTGAGAGCGCTTGGCTGAATTGGATCCTGATAGGGAGAATTAGTGGTCATGCAGCCCTTCTTGAGAAAGTGACCAGACGTATCTCTGGCGGAGAAAGGCAGGTTATCCCGTAAGTCAAGGGATGGATCCGGGGAAGGCTGGGAAATTCGCAACGATTTCCGGGTGCCGAATGCCTCCTGGTACCCCCCCTCTTACTCGGTAACTGAAGGCAGGCCTCGAGTCTGCTTTATTCTCGTTAATCCGGAATGAGCATGAGACAACAATTGAAAAGAATCCATACCCTTTTCATCAGGGTACAGTATGCATACGCATGTCACCCCGATCGCATATACTGTTGAGTCTTGTGATAATTGTTGGATTCATACTCCTAGCCGGGTGTAGCTCCCAGCCAAATCCCCCATCGACCCCCACTCCAACGCAGACGCCCGTACAACCCGGAACCGACCTGACCAACCAGAACGCTCCAGAAGCTGCAACCTTCTCTACATATCACTATCAGACAAAACTGCATACTCCCGATGTCCCGGTCGGCCTGAAGTTCGTGGCCGGCGGGTTTTCTGCCCCCATGCAGGTTGCAGATCCGCATGATGGGAGCGGCAGGCTGTTCCTCGTCGATCAGAACGGGTATGTAAAGATCTTCTTCATGAATGGGACCGTTCTCGAGCAGCCATTCATTGATGTCAGGGATCGGATGGTCAGGATTGAACCCACGTATGATGAGCGGGGGCTCCTCTCGGTAGCATTTCACCCGGATTATGCCTCGAATGGCAGGGTGTTTGCTTATTACAGTGCCCCGCTTCGACCGGGAGCGGACCCGGCTTGGAGTTGCACCAACCACCTCTCGGAGTTCCGGATCTCTGCTCTTGATCCAAACCAGGTGGATATGACGACCGAAACGGTCCTGCTTCAGGTGGATAAACCGTACCAGAACCATAACGGGGGAACACTCCTTTTCGGCCCCGATGACGGGTATCTCTACCTTCCTCTTGGTGATGGAGGCCGGGCGGATGATACCGGTATGGGTCATACTCCTTTGATCGGCAACAGCCAGGACCTCTCGACTTTGCATGGCAAGGTGATCCGGATCGATGTTGACCGCACGAGCCCCGGGAAACGCTACGCTATACCTCCCGATAATCCCTTCCTCGCGAATGCAAGTAATCTCCCGGAGGTCTATGCCTATGGGTTCAGGAATCCCGCCTATGCCACCTTCGATTCCGGCAAAGGCCACAGGATGTTCATCGCCTCGGCCGGGCAACAGCTCTTTGAGTCAGTGGATATCCTGTACAGAGGCGGTAACTATGGCTGGAACATCAGGGAGGGAACCCATTGCTTCAATCCGCAGAACAACCTCCAGCCCCTCACGGGATCCTGCCCGACAACCGGCTACCGGGGGGAGCCCCTGATCGGCCCGGTGGTCGAGCTGGGACACGATGTTGGCAATACCATTGTCGGTGGTGTGGTGTATCGTGGCAGTATGATGCCTGCACTCCAGGGTGCGTATCTCTTCGGGACCTGGGCTGACGGGAACCGGATGTCCGGGGGCGGGACCCTCCTCATTGCAGATCCTCCCTCAGATCTCGATATCGAGACCCTCCCTGACGATGCTGCAGCGCTGACTCCTGCACAGAATGCCATGTGGAGTACGCGGATCCTATCAGTCGAAAACAACCCGAGCAGGCGGATCAATGCCTTCATCCGGGGCCTCTATGAGGATCCCAACCATGAGGTTCTCGTCCTGATCAACCAGAATGCCGGACCGGGCCTCTCTCCGCAGAATTCCGGTCAGATCTGGCAGATGGTGCCTGCCGGTACTCCGGGGCTGGTGGATACCTCCACCCCCCAGATGTAAAGCCGACCCCTATCCCAAATCCGCCGGTATCTGTATCGGCAGCGGCACTTCCCTTACAAGGAAGGGATCTCGTCTGAACGATAATGTGACAGAATATTTGATTCTCCGACTTCCAGGCCAGACATTGGTATTACGAATAAGACTCCTTGCTCCATGCCCGGCCATACATCATTCCGGATTCGAGTGAGTCCTCGCAATGGAAATTACAGAAGCCGAAGTTAATTGTTACCCGAAATAAATGGGATGCCCGCCTCGAACCACAGCCAGTAATTCATAAACCAGGGAATAAAGCGGCGGTTCCCCTGGAAGGAGGTATGTTTGAACTTGCCGTCTGGTATCAGACTCCTTCCGTTGATAGGTGATAGTGTACGGAGAACCGTCATCACGATATCACTATTGGGATTTATGATGGTATGTCTTCGTTTCAATAATTGAAAGAAAATACAGGGCGGAAAGAGCCGATATGGTACGGGAATGTTTTCTTTTTAGGATCTCAAATCCAAAAAGACACAGACATGGACATCATAGGCAGGCTCCGGGAGGATCTATTGTTCTAGGCATAATTGAGTCATGTTCCCGATGCCCGACAAAAAAAAGAGACTACATTGAAGTTATAAACAGGAGGATTGAGGGAATTTGCCCGGTCAACCCTTCATCATTCGATGAGGATCTCTTTCCCCCGCGCCTCTTTGGTCTTCTTCAGCCGCAGCTCGAGCACCCCGTTCTTGAAGCTGGTCGCTACTCCCTCCTGGGTAACATCTGCCGGGAGGAATACCGTGCGTGACCTGCTCCGGAACGAACGTTCGTGCAGGTAATACTCTTCTTTCTTCTCCTCCCTCTCTTCCTTATGGTCGATGGAGATCACGAGGATCTTGGGGTCCACCAGCTCTACATGGATATCCTGCTTCTCGACACCGGGGAGATCGGCTACCACCGTGATTTCATCCTCATGGTCCCGGACATCGACGGTGATCTCCAGCCACCTTGGCAGGGATGGCCACCGTACCCGTTCCGGTTCAAAAAAGCCGAAGCCAAAACCCCTGAACATCTCATTAAAACGTCTCTGCAAGTCGATCATCAGTGCATCGTAATCACGGATCGTTGCAGGCAGGTCATTTCGTACCATATGTCTCCTCCATTCCCTGGTGCTCCAGTATCGGAAGGTCCAGGGCAATGTGTGCCATACCGACTGACATGATAATAGTTGTTTCGGGATGTTGCAGTCTCTGAATCACTCACTGACACATGAAGTCAGGTATTTATACCCCCTGGCCTTATTGGAGGAACAACAAGGAGGGAAAACGATGCCATACCGCTGGAAAAAGAAGGTCGATGTTGATGAGACCATTGTCGTCATCAAGAATGTGCTAGACAACCAGTCAGATCTGCCAAACTGGCTGGTGAACACCATTTATGGAGCTATCCGGGATTCCGATCCTGCCATGACGAAGTACTTCTACACCGAAGTGAAGCGATACGTGCCTGCGACGATGAAGTATTTCGAAGAGGGTTCAGTGCGGACTCCGATCTGAAGAACCTCTCCTTTTTGTCTTATTGATTCCGCTCCAAAATGGATTTTTACGGTTGTTTACAGGAAACACGTCATGTTTGTCCACCCCGGCATCTTCGGAATGAATCGTAACAAAAGTGTTTCGCCCCATGAAATGAACATTTCCAGGGTATGGTCATCATGAGTACTGCGCACCGATTTTGTATATGATCCACTGTCACGTCGTATATCGGTCGTTACAAAAAATGAATTATACCATTATTTTTATCAGTGGAACCGGTCATAGCCGGAATCATGCCAAGACTCAATCCTATTCTTCTCACGCTCATCGGAGTAGTGCTCTTCCTGGTGATCGCCGGGTGCACTTCCCCGCCGGTTATCCCGGCAGTTCCGAAAGTAACGATCATGGAACCTGCAAACGGTGCCACCCTCCCTTCCGGAGTGGTAGCGGTGACAATCCAGGTGCAGAACTTCTCCATTGTTGATAAGGAGGGGCAGGTCAACGTTCCGGGAGAAGGGCACGTCCATTACTACCTCGATGTCAGCCCGATTCCGAGTAATCCAACGAAGCCCGCTCTCCCCGCAGACACCGATGCCATCTGGGCACATGTTGCAGCACCATCCTACACCTTTACCAATGTGTCACCTGGAATGCACACCCTGTCCGTCCAACTAGTCAATAATGATCATACTCCTGTTGTTCCCCTTGCCACCAGTATGGTATCAGTTGTTGTACCGGCCCCGACCTCTATCATACCCACCCCGACGACTACCGTACCGACCCCGACTACCGTGCCGCCAGGGGAGACCATTCCCCTCTCACTCGTTGCGAAGAACAATGCGTTTGACAAGAGCACCATCACCGTTCCGGCCGGGGCTGCAGTCGTTATGACGTTTGACAACCAGGACAGATTCCCCCATAATGTTGCGCTCTACACGGATTCCACTGCAAGGACGATGATTTACAAGGGAGAGATAATCACCGGTCCCAAGGTGATAACCTATACCTTCAACGCGCCCTCCCAGTCCGGGACTTATTTCTTCAGGTGCGATGTACATCCGTCAACGATGACCGGTTCTTTTGTCGTCACCTGATACCCTTTTTTAATGGAATCCTTCCCTGGATATTCATGAGAAGTGAGCCCTGTAATGCTCCGGTTCCAGATCCTGCGATCAAAAACAAGTGGGTGAATGAAAACCTCACCATCCCGGACAACCCGGTTTCTGTCATCCAATGAAAGAGGACGGTGAGAAGGAGCAGGCAGGGTGCTTTTGATCATTCTCTAATGCCTTATAGCTCTGGTGATCGTGTCGGATTGTCTCATGAACCTGAGAGTTCTCACAAACCGAAAAAATGGAGGGGTCAATGTTGGAGGTAAGGAGGAAAAATCAGGGGGTCAGGGAATTTTGGTCCCCCAGATGGTATGTTCATACCGCTGTGCTTTCTCTGCACCTCTCGTGCAGAAACTTTTGTACTTCAGGCCCGCGGCTTTGGTCACCGGGCAGGTGGGGCACATGCACCCTTTCTCGGCAGAGATACACATGAAACTCTTTCCGGTTGCGCAGAAGAGTAATTCTTCATTCTTCTTGGCACAGGCGTTGTATGTCGGACAGGTCGGACAGATACAGGCTTTCTTGTTCTCCGCAATCCATTGTGCCTGCTGGTCTGCCGTCATCCCCTTCATCTTCTTCATCAGATCTTCAAAGGCATCCATGGGAACACCACAACGATGTAGGAGGAATAGATGCCATTAAAGATTTGCTTGATTTCCAAAATTTATAACAAGGATCAGAGGACTGTTAATCTCCTCTTCCCGGTGATGATCCCTGTTCCCGTAAGTTTTATGGTCCAACATACGTGATTACGGTCATACGATGAAGGTCCCTGATACCAGGGAGACCCGGGATCAGTGTCTCTGTCCCGGATGTCCCTCATACCCCCACGTGTGTAAAGGCGAGGTGTTGTATTGTTCTGTCGGCAGTACCTCATGCGACATCAATGCAAAAGGATGTATCTGTCCCGATTGTGCAATCTATGCACAATATTCCCTTGAATGGATCTATTTCTGCGACAAGGAATTCGATAAGGAATCGGGAGTGGTGATGCGGAAAAAACGCCACGATGAGGATAACGGGGTGTATCAGGAGATTCACGACATCAAGACAATTGCATCAACCGGAAGGAGTATGGTGCGTTCGATGGGATCGCAGAAACAGCTCCCCTTCTCATTGGATGATCTTCATCTTGTCCCGGCACAGATCTCCCAAATCCCCAGAAACCGGGAAGATCCGGTGAACACCCGGACCGTGATCGGCCCGGCTTCGAAAAGGCCCCTCGTATCCTCTTCCCCTGTTCTGATATCCGGAATGAGCTATGGGGCCGTCTCAAAGAATGTAAAGCTGATCATCTCCCAGGTGGCTGCTCAGGAGAAGATCGCGTTCAATTCAGGAGAAGGGGGCGTTCTTCCTGAGGAGCTCGTGGCAAAAGATCACCTGATTGTACAGTATTCGACAGGACGGTTCGGGATCAGCGAGACACTGCTTGCCCAAGCTGCAGGGGTGGAGATACGGTTCTCGCAGGGGGCCTACCCGGGAAAGGGAAGTTTCCTCCCTGCCGCCAAGATGACTCAGGATATCGCGAGGATACGGGGGTTGAAAAAGGGTGAGGATGCATACTCCCCGGCCCATCATCCGGATATCCGGAATCCCGCCGAACTTGCAGGGAAAATTGACTGGCTCCGTTCCGTGACAAGGGGTGCCCCGATCGGGGCGAAAATAGGCTGTGGGGCAATCGAGCAGGATATTTCGGTCCTCGTATCGGCGGGGGTTGACTTCATTGCTCTCGATGGATTCGGGGGAGGGACCGGAGGGACCAATGACTTCGTACGGGAGCATGTCGGGATTCCCCTCGTGGTGGCAATGCCTCGTGCTGCACGGTATCTGAAGGAACTGGGGGTCAGGGATAATGTCTCGCTGATATGCGGGGGATCGCTCCGGACTTCAGGAGATGTCACAAAATGCCTTGCTTTGGGGGCGGATGCAGTGTATCTCGGCACCGCCGCTCTTATCGCCATCAACTGCGAACAATACCGGCTGTGTCATACCGGTCTCTGCCCTACCGGAGTGACCACCCAGCAACCTGACCTGGTACGGCGATGCGATGTGTCAAAAGGCGTCGTCCGGCTGGGAAATTTTATCAGGGTCATGACTGAGGAGATCGCATCCCTGACCCGGATTGCCGGCAAAGACACTATCCATGATCTCACCTGCCGCGACCTGGTCTCTTTCAACAGGGACCTGGCGCTCATCACCGGGTGCCCATGGGTGGGTGAACGATCCGGGGGAGCAGCATGAATCCTGGAGACGAACTGGGTACCATTTTGACCACAACCTATTTTGACAACAACCTATGTTTCAAAAAATGAAAGTGAGACTAGTGGTTATCAGTTCTGATCTTCTATCAGGATTCCATGAACTCCCTGTCAGCCCCGGCACCTCCCGTTGCCGTGATCGCACCCCGTTCTGATCCTCCTGGCAGATCTGATCGCTCCCTCCCGGGGAGGACTCCCGCCAGGACAGACCCGGGCATTCCGGATTTCTTTGATGTTACCACCCGTACTGTGATGGAGAGATTTCACGAACAGTGCCGAATCGAAGGGGTGCCTCTCCACCCTGAAGAGCTGATCGAATGGGGGTTGTTCGAGGCGTTTCTTACCGCCCATGTGGCCCCTGATACGCATAGGGACATCCCCTGCATGTTCCTCTGGGCTGAATGGGTCAGGTTTTCCTTACCCCGGATGCGAACCTTCCCTTCGCTCATCCGTGAGAGAGAATTCCGTACGTTGATCAGGGAGATCTTTGGAATGGAGATCGCAGTGTATGACCAGCGTGGGCCGATATACCCTGGAATTCACTACGTTTCGAAGAGAAGTTCGGCCTGATCGGGAGGATTCCCCCCCTCTCAAAGGTGAGGCATTGTGGACGATAGGAAGCACGAGCCCGTGCACGAAGCTGGCCATGATCCCAAAAAAGTTCCCCCCCCGATGGATCATGGAGCTCCAGGAGATCATGCCCCCACGGGGAATCTCCACGAGAAGCACGGAGCTTCAGGAGATCATGCCCTCACCGGGAATCCTCCTCTCCACGCAAGGCACGGATCAACCGGGGGATCGGAGCCCGGAATGCACGGCTCCCATGGGCATATGATGGAGGATTACCGGAGGCGGTTCATCGTCTCGATGATCCTCACGGTGCCAATCCTCATTTTATCATCAACAATCCAGTCGCTCCTCGGATTCACCCTTGTCTTTCCCGGATCTGACCTGGTGCTCCTCGGCCTGGCTACTGTGGTGTACCTCTACGGAGGATGGCCGTTCCTGGAGGGGATCGTCCGTGAGATCCGCTCCCGCCTCCCTGGCATGATGACCCTGATCGCGGTTGCCATCACCGTGGCGTATGGATTCAGTGCATCGGTTGTCCTTGGGGTCGTCTCGGGGGATGCGTTCTTCTGGGAACTGGCCACCCTGATCGATATCATGCTCCTCGGTCACTGGCTGGAGATGCGATCGATCCTCGGCGCTTCACGTGCCCTTGAGCAGCTGGTCATGATCATGCCATCAGAGACGCATCTGTTGAGAGATGGTGGGGCAACAGAAGAAGTTCCTGTCGATCGACTCGTGCCGGGAGACCGGGTGCTGGTAAAGCCGGGTGAGAAGGTTCCCGTAGATGGAATCGTGGCAGAGGGGAGATCCAGCGTCAATGAATCGATGCTCACCGGTGAGTCCCAGCCAGTCGCGAAGAAGGGAGGCGACGCGGTCACGGGAGGATCCACGAACGGGGAAGGGTCTCTGGTCGTGGAGGTGACAAAGATCGGAAAGGACACCTATCTCAGCCAGGTGATCGAACTCGTGCGGAAAGCCCAGGAGAGCAGGTCCCGGGCACAGGACCTGGCAAACCGGGCAGCCCTCCTCCTCACCCTGATCGCCCTCTCGGTCGGTGCGATCACCTTCCTTGGCTGGTATCTCCTTGTCGAGAGCCTGGATTTTGCCATCGAACGGATGGCCACCGTCATGGTCATCGCCTGCCCTCATGCTCTTGGCCTGGCAGTCCCGCTTGTCGTTGCGGTCTCGACCACCCTTGCGGCAAAATCAGGTCTCCTGATCAGGGACCGGCAGGCCTTCGAGCGGGCTAAAGACCTCCAGGTGATTGTGTTTGACAAGACCGGGACCCTCACACGGGGGATCTTCGGTGTCACCGACATACTTCCCTTCGGGGCATGGGAAGAGGATCAGGTCCTCAGGAGGGCCGCCTCACTGGAGGCATACTCGGAGCACCCTATCGCACGCGGGATCATGCGGAGCGCTGAAGAACGGAATAGTGATCTGATCGCTCCTGAACACTTCAGGGCCATTCCCGGGAAAGGGGTGGAGGGAGAGATTCAGGGTATTCTCACGCGGGTTGTGAGTCCCGGATACCTGGAAGAGGAGGGGATACCGATAGAGGACCAGAGGGTGGAGAAGGTCGCATCGCAGGGAAAGACAGTGGTGTTTGTGCTCCAGGAGAGGACTGTTATCGGGGCACTGGCGCTGGCAGATATCATCCGTGGTGAATCCCGCGAGGCGATCTCCCGTCTCAATGGCATGGGGATCAGGAGCATGATGCTCACGGGGGACAACCGGTTTGTTGCCCGGTGGGTGGCGGAAGATCTTGGGCTTGCCGATTACTTTGCCGGGGTGCTCCCTCACGAGAAGTCAGGAAAGATCAGGGAAGTCCAGGAGCAGTACCGGGTGGGTATGGTCGGTGACGGGATCAACGATGCCCCTGCCCTGGTCCAGGCAGATCTGGGAATAGCGATCGGGGCAGGAACCGATGTAGCGGTCGAGAGCGCAGATATCGTCCTTGTCCGGAGCGATCCGCGGGATGTTGCCGATATCATCGCGCTGTCGAGAAAGACCTACTCAAAGATGGTCCAGAACCTTCTCTGGGCTACCGGATACAACAGTTTTGCCATCCCCCTTGCAGCCGGTGTTGCCTCCGGATACGGCATCATCCTCACTCCTGCGTTCGGGGCTGCCCTCATGAGCATCAGCACGGTGATCGTTGCGATAAATGCCCAGATGCTCAAGCTGACCTGAGGTATCGGAGTGTCCTTTGGTTGTCTGCTTTTGCTTGTCCTCGGTGTTAAAGGACATGACCTTTGGTATCCCTCTCCAGGACCGTAATTGATCATTAGCCTGCTTTTAAAAGCACATGTATCCCCAGGGCTTGGTCAGTTGAGAGAAATTTCCTTGGCCAGATCAGGACTCTCATGGTCCCTTGAAGAACATCCCGAACGCTTGATCCGGGAGATGCCAGGGCTGCTATAAGGCGTTAACGCTCCCTGCCGGAATTGTAATGTTTATTTTACATTACTATCGAATACGTACGAGACGACTCATGGAATTACCCCGCTGGCTGAAACGTGGACTTGCCGGTATTATCGGATCTGCAGGTCTAGCATACCCGGTCTGTGCGGCTATCTGCCCGAGGGGAAAGGGGTTCTGCCCTTACCCGGGCCGCTGTTTCTTGTATACGGATGTCGATGCCAACGCCATCTGCGATTATACCCCCCGTTCGGTTACTTCAGCTCCGACCGCAGCCAGCCCCACTCCTGCTGCCTCCCCGGTCGTGGAGGCGACCTCCTCCTTATCAACCCCGGGCACCTCATCTGTCACACCCGCTGCAACGGGCTCCGCCTCTGTCACACCAGCTGGAACGGTATCCTCGAATGCCTCCGTTCCGTTCACCCCGGATGCAGGATTCTTCCTCCCGGATGGCCTGATCATGGGAGCGGTGGCAACCATCTCTCTCGTTCTCCTGTTCTTCTTCCTCTTCAGGTCAGGGATCCTCGGCCCCCGCCTCCAAAAAACCGTTCCAGCTCTCGGGGCGTCGGCATTGTTCGCCCTTGGGATCGGGGAGATGGTCACCTATCTCCTGCTCGGCGAGGAGACGCTGGCGTCGGCATTCGCTGTCATCTACCTGCTTTTCGGGACTATTCTTGCAGCATGGGTCTGGAAGAGCGGGGCAATGTCGCGAAAGCTCGCGGTCGCAACAGTGATGATGAGTGCTCTCTTTGGCTTTCTCCTCCTCGCCCCACTTATGCCGATGGAGTTTCCCGGGATCGTGAGTATCGCGACCTCCGGCCAGACCCTGGCCCCGGGGATCATCGGGATCCTGGCAGGGATCGGGCTCGTTCTCCTCGTCGGGAGAACCTTTTGCGGCCATCTCTGCCCGGTCGGATCGGTACAGGAGCTTGCCTGGAACGTGCCGGGGAAGAAGATCGATATCAGGAAAACGCGGTATCTTGAGGTGTTCCGTGCCGGGGTATTCGTAGCAACCGTTATCGGAGCCCTCTTTTATGTGAACCTGATGGAGTATACCGGGATCTACGATTTCTTCTCGCTGACCCTCTCCATAGGGCTCGTTGTATTTCTCGTGCTGCTTCTCCTTTCCATATTGGTATACCGGCCGGTCTGCCGTGGGATCTGCCCGTTCGGCCTGCTCTTCTCCATCCCTGCCCACTTCAGCCTCTTCCGCCTGCGGAGGACCAGTGCCTGCATCAGCTGCAAAAAGTGCGAGAAGGCCTGCCCAGCCCATGTTGCCGGGCAGGATTCCTCGAAGCGGGAGTGCTACCTCTGCGCCCGGTGCACGGCTGCCTGCCCGGTACCGGGTGCCCTGGTCTATAAAAGGTGAGATTTCAATCCGCGGCTGCCACTCCAGGGTGAAGAACACGATAAAAGACCGGGTGACATGGTCAAAGGAACCGGGTGACCTGGTCAGCCAGTCCCTCCTCCAGCCCGGCCATGAGTGCTGATAATACCTTTCACCCGTCGGCTGAGCCGGGATACAAACAACGGATGAGTCATCCGGGTATTCAAGTCGGTACCAGCAGGACATACCGGATGGTACCCTCTTCCATCCCGGCTCCGCCTTCCGTGATCCCATCGGGAACAAACCCGCTCTTTTCCAGGACACGGATCGATGCTTTCAGTTCCGGATAAGTGATGGCAAGGATCCTACGGACTCCTGGAAGGGTAACAATGAACGAGACCAGGTGTTGTATCGCTTCGGTTGCATAGCCCCTGTTCTGGAACTTCCTGAGAACAGAGTACCCGATCATCACGGTCTCCGTTTCTCCCGGGACAGATGCAATCCCCCCGCTGCCGATCAGGACGCGATCCTGTCCATACCGGATCCAGTACCAGGAGCAGAAATGCGGGTCGGACTGTTCAGCCTGCATCCGGATAAACTCATCCATCGTGGTCTCATCCAGGAGCTCGGGCGGCCAGGAGTCAGGGATGTCAGCATCCAGGAGCCGTGCAAGCATTGCCCTGTCGTTCCTGTCACTGATCAGCATCCCAAGGGTGGCGGGTATGAGTTCGAGTCGTGCGGTCCGGATGGAGGGATACTGCATCATTGTCTCCCTACTTGACGGTGAACTCCCCAGTGAGATTAATGGTATTTCCCTTGATTAGAAGGTTGTTTCCCTGGCGAGGAGAAGAGGATCCGTTCTGTCAGGATTTCCCGTCCCGTTCATCGAAGATGTCCTTTGTGGAGGAGCTGCCCGAACACCTCAGGTTTCAATGCGAGAAAACGGAAGATCTCCCGGACGGGAGGATACCTGCGACATCCAGTCACAGGCAGTCTCCTTCCAGCCGGTAGGTATACCATTCGAGCCTTGCGGCCCCGATCTTCTCGTAAAACTGTATCGAGGGTTCGTTCCAGGTGAGCACCATCCAGTCCATCCGCCCGCACTCGCGGATTCTTGCCTCATTCCTGCAGAAGTCAAAGAGCCTCCCTCCCAGACCCTGGCCCCGGTATTGTTCGAGCACGAAGAGATCTTCGAGGTAGAACGTAGGCCGGGCAAGGAAGGTGGAGTAGGTGAAGAAGAAGGTCACGAAGCCGACTGCCACATCGCCAAGCCTGCCGAGGTATGCCTCGTATTTCGGGGGATCCTGGAGGAGATCTGATTTCAGACGTGACCTGGCTGCATCATCAGGGGGATTGAGATGTTCGTAGCACGCCAGTGCTTCGAGCAGGTGCAGGAATTCCGGAAACGTCCGGTCGGTCACTTGCCTGATCGAAAAATCTTCCATGCGGTCGTTCTCTTCCATGTACAGCACCTCGCTTCCCGGAACCTGGTCAGGTGATGGTCCCTGTTTGGGCCGTCTCACTCACACGGCGTAGTTCCTCTCCCATCCATTCCCGGGAACAGGGGGACCGTGCAGATCATTTTCAGGGTCCTATCTCCCGTGTTCCGTACCTGGTGGAACTCGCAGGGCATGGGCAGGAGGGCATCACCGGCACGAACCTGGTCCTCTCTCCCGGCCTCGGTCCGAAGCACCCCCTCCCCCTCGAGGAAATACATCTCATGCTCTTCCCTGTGATTATGAAACGAGGTGCATCCTCCGGGGGCTATCTCCATCAGACGCAGTGCATAGCGGGGGCATCCATCATCAGAAGTAAGGAGGAACCGGGCTTTGAACCCTGAGAATCCCGGCTTTGTTACCGGCTCAGCAGGGACGTCGGAAGCATGTTTGAGGATCATGATACCGGGTATATTCCCCTGACTGAATGATAATGATACCCTGGTACCCTTTCCCCACACCTTCTCCCCCTCCCTTCATTTTTCAGGCCATGGTGGGGTGAAGGCAGAGTGTTCATGTCCGAATACCCAACTATACTGATGATTGATATGACAGGGACATCTGATGACTTCATGAGGGAAATGATCGGAAAGACGAAGGACTACTGCCTTGTCCTGCTCTGGGCCGGACCGAACCGGTACATGGCCGGGGTGGAAGCGATCATCTGGGAGCATGCACGGAGAAATTTCTCTCTGCGATCTTCGGGAAAACTCCCAATTGTCTGCCCGGTCAATGACGGCAGCGAGCTCTGTGGTGTTGGGATATTTGCAACGGGTCCTGAGGAAACCAGGAATATTATGAACGAGGACCCTGCGGTGATGAAAGGGATATTCTCGTACGAACTCCATCCCTGCCGGAGTTTTCCCGGTGACCGTCTGCCCGGGCAACTGGGGTGAAGTTCATTCCACAGGAGCACCATCCAGTCCATCCGCCCGCACCTCCGGGTTCGTACATCGAAACGGCAGAAGTCAAAGAACCTCCCACCAAGCCCCGGCAGGATTCACCGACAGAGTGATATTCGAGGAAAAGTGTTGGTTGGGCAAGGAAGGAGGTGGTACAAGACAATCACAAAACCCCCTGGCATCTCAATAAGCCCGCCAATATCAACACTGCGCTTCTACCTCCAAAAAAAAAAATGCTGGTGGTCGATCTGAACTGCAGTACCCAGCTCATTGAATAGCCCCTTGAGGAATTTTCCTTTGGAGAATCCTGATGGAATACGTTTTTCTTCGGGAATACATAGTTAATTGAGTTGATTTGTTAACATCATTGCCTTGCAAATTATTATCATCCCTCAATAGATCCTCCTTCACATCTGCCACCATATTACCTCTGGGTTTTTACGTCGGTTGTAATGATGACAGATCGTGATGATGAGAGGTAACGCTCTCCTCACCAGTCAAACATTTCATGGATATTCCAGGAGGGAAAAGAAAAATGAAGATTGATCATTTCTTTACGATGTTTCTGCTCCTTATTGCATTTCTCATGCTCATAGGGAACGTGCAGGGCATCTCCCAGGATGACCTGAACAACATTGTTATCAGGGATGTATTGAATGATAAAATGGAAGGGATGTGGGTGTATGCCAAGCCGGAACCGGTTGAGGCTGGCAGTACGATCACCACATGGTATGGTGACATACTTCTCCCTGAGAAGGAGGGATGGCTCTTCTTCATCGATGATGCTCCGATGCAGAGCTGGGCGCACCCATGTCGGTACATCTTCGTTGATGAAGCCGGTTCTGTGACCGTCAGGGACGCGCTGGGGCCCCCGATGGATCTTGCGAAGTGGAAGAAAGTGGCAGGCGTTGCGACACCCCTAACGTCCCCCCCATCAGCCATGGTTCCGTCAGCGATCCGCGGAAGCATCAATGCTCTGCCGCCCTGCATGAACCCCGGTCACTGTTATGCGGTTATCATCAGCGGTGGGGCAGACTCCTACAATAACTGGGAGCGCTATTACGGGGATGTATCGTTCATGTACAAGACCCTTGTGAATGATTATGGGTATCTGGACGATCACATCATCGTTTTGATGTCGGACGGAACTGACACCGGTCTTGACCAGCATAAATATGACGATTCGTACGTGAACTCAAACCCTGATCTTGATGGTGACGGGGACGATGATGTAGGGTTCTCGGCTACGAATGCGAACATCGGCACGGTCTTCGATGATCTCCAGACAAGACTGGAAAACAGCGACCACCTGTTCATTTTCACCACCGACCATGGCGGCCCCGAAAATGACCCTCAAGTGGGCACTGACGTCATTATCAATCTATGGTACGAGACAATGAGGGACGACCAGTTTGACGCCAATCTGGATAAGATCACCGCTACCGTTCCCATCATGATTACCATGGAACAGTGCTACAGCGGCGGGTTCATCGATGACGTGATCCCCGGGCCTGTTGGCCAGGAGCGGGTCATTGCGACCGCGGCAAACGCGTTTGAATCTTCTTGGGGTGATACTTTTAGCACTCTCTGGATTTCTGCGGTTGCAGGCCATGACAAGGGTGGTGCATCGGTCGATGCTGATACCAACAACGATGGGACAGTTTCGATGAGTGAAGCATTCATCTACGCCAGAGACAACGACCATGAGAGTGAGCACCCCCAATATGGCGAGACCCCGGTAAATATCGGATCTACCCTCGCGCTCAACTCCTGCTATTCGCCTGTCGTGCCGATTGCAAATGCGGGGCCGGATCAGACTATTGAGCAGGCCACCCTTGCAGGAACGCCGGTAATGCTTGATGGCTCGGCCTCGTCCGATCCGTGCGGGGAGGCCTTGACCTATAGCTGGACGTGGTCTGGAGGATCAGCGACAGGTGTCACACCGACGGGAACCTTCCCGCTCGGGACAACCGTAGTAACCCTGGTGGTCGCTGCGGATGGACGGAGCAGCGAACCGGACACGGTATCTATCCTGGTACGAGATACCACCGTGCCAGTCCTGACAGTTCCTGCTAATATTATCGTCGAACAGGCGACACTCGCCGGTACGATTGTGCCCTTGACCGCGTCGGCGACCGATATCTGCGATGCCTCGGTGACCATCACCAATAATGCCCCTGCAATCTGTCCGCTCGGTGTAACAACGGTGACTTTCACCGCGACTGACGATTCGGGCAATGCAGTATCAAAGTCCATGACCGTGACCGTTGTCGACACTACGCCACCTGATTTGACCGTTCCTGATGATGTTGAGGTTGAACAGGCCACCCTCGACGGCACTGTGGTATTGCTCGTTGCAAGTGCTAGCGACATATGCGACGCGGATGTTGAGATTACTGACGACGGCCTGGCAATCTACCCACTTGGTGTAACAACGGTGACTTTCACCGCGACTGACGATTCGGGCAATGCAGTATCAA
>ERZ1645192.285-NODE-285-length-40101-cov-23.001823_pt1 | contig 40101 bp, 33 predicted proteins | sample MGYA00575354_ERZ1645192 | MGnify/ENA primary metagenome ERZ1645192 (study PRJEB40844, sample SAMN11349763) | freshwater sediment metagenome | isolation source: river sediment | host: Sediment | place: India: Faizupur Khadar , New Delhi | collected 2017-02-21 ...
GAAACCCACACCAGCCAGAAGAATGAATGAAAAAATGCTTTCCATACCGATATGAACCTCACCTTCATGAGCCACAAGGCAAGGATGGCCAGAAAAAACAGTATGGCTATGGAAGATACGCCAAACCAGTTGTCAATAAGTGTTTCGGAGAGAAAGGCACCCATCACCGAAGCCCAGTTTTTCACCGAACCGCGGATAGAAAGCGATTCGCTGAAACTTATATTATCAAAAACACTTTTATCGGCTGCACCGGTAAAGTAATAGGAAATAAAGGAAAGTAAAGTATATAAAACGATGACTCCCAGAAACATACCGAGGATGAAATGAGTCCTTTCATCTTTCAAAAAAGAAAAAAATCTCTTGAAAAATCCGGTTCTGTTTGTCGAACGATATGTTTTAGCTTGTGAAGGCTTTCTTTGAGTGGATGTATTTTTTACAGGTTTTTTGGGAGCCATTTTTACAGGTTTTAAGCTATTTCAGAGGACAGAAAACAGATGTCAACAGTCCAAATTAATTTGCAAATTTAATAAAAATGAATGGCAATGAAAACGGTTTTGATTAAATTTGCAGGAAAAAAAAATCGGTATGACAAAAAAAGAAAGATTCAGTAATATTCTTGCCTGGTTTGAAGCAAACAGACCTGTAGCCGAAACCGAACTGATGTACAAAGACGCTTTCGGTTTATTGGTAGCAGTCATTCTATCGGCACAATGCACGGATAAACGCGTAAATATGACCACTCCGAAGCTGCTGCAGGACTATCCCACCCCCGAAGCCATGGCTGCTTCAACTCCGGAGGTGATTTTTGAATACATCAGGTCCATCTCCTACCCCAACAACAAATCCAAGCACCTGGTAGGAATGGCTCAGAAGCTGATTTCAGATTTTAACGGCATTGTGCCCGACAATGTGGACGACCTGCAAAAACTGCCCGGCGTAGGCCGTAAAACAGCCAATGTAATTGCTTCGGTAGTTTACGACAAACCGGCTATGGCGGTTGATACGCATGTTTTCCGTGTTTCGGAGCGGCTTGGACTGACCACTGATTCTAAAAACCCGCTTGAAACCGAGCGTGAACTGGTAAAACACATTCCTGCCGAAATTATTCCGAAAGCCCATCACTGGCTTATCCTGCACGGGAGATACGTGTGTATTGCCCGTAAACCGAAATGCGAAGAATGCGGACTGAAAGCATGGTGCAGGTATTATTCAAAAAATGCAGCAAAAACCGACAAATAATTAAAGAAAAAAGTGCTGTTCATTTAATAAATTCCATTAAATATTCAGTCAGGATTTAAAACCTCCCAAAAGTTAAAAACAGTTGCTCATTTTCACCGTATTTTTTTGTAATTTTGTAGCTTAAAATTCAAATAAAAAAGTATGAATTCAAATCTTATGAACTCCACCATGCGTCATGGTCTGATTCTTGGAATAGTTTTTTCTGTTAATTTCATTTTATCCATTTCCGGCAATATGTTTTTCGGATTGTTATCCTACGTGGCAGTCGGGCTCATCATATATTTAACATACAAATATACAATAAGTTATCGCGATACAGATTGTGCCGGAACAATCAGTTACCGTCATGCATTGTCGTTTGTTATTCTGCTCTTTGTGTTTGCAGCGCTCATATCGGCAATCGTCAAATATGTTTATTTCCAATACATAAATACCGATTTTCTGCCTGAATTGATGAACAAAAGCATTGAATTGATGGAGCAAATCATGCCTTCGGTACCTGAAGAAACGTATGATAATATGGAAAAAATGATGTCGCCCATCAACTATTCTTTGACTGTAACGTGGATGAATGTAATTCTTGGATTTTTAGTGGGTTTGGTCATTGCCGGTCTGGTAAAAAAGGAAAAAGACCTTTTTGAGAAATAGAATAAAATAAGCAAAAATACATATAATTAATTGATTATTAAACATATACAAAATGGACATTTCAGTAGTTGTTCCGCTGTATAACGAGGAAGAATCGCTCCCCAAACTCTACGAATGGATAGAACGGGTGATGGCAGAGAACGAATTCAGTTATGAGGTTATTTTTATTGACGACGGGAGCACCGATGGTTCCTGGAGTATCATTGAGGATATGCAAAAGTTGAATCCGGCTAAGATACGCGGAATCAAATTCCGCCACAACTACGGTAAATCGCCGGCTCTATACCGGGGATTCGATGCTGCTAATGGCGATGTGGTGATAACGATGGATGCCGACCTGCAGGACAGCCCGGATGAAATTCCAGAATTGTATCACATGATTATTTCAGGCAATTACGACCTGGTTTCGGGCTGGAAGAAAAAAAGATACGATTCGAAACTCACCAAGAATCTGCCTTCAAAACTATACAATGCCACCGCCCGAAGAGTGACGGGACTCAGACTGCACGATATGAACTGCGGCCTGAAAGCCTACAGGAATGATGTGGTGAAAAACATCGAGGTTTTCGGTGATATGCACCGGTATATTCCCTACCTGGCGAAGAATGCCGGCTTTACACGTATCGGCGAAAAGGTGGTAACGCACCGAAAACGTGAATTCGGTGAATCGAAATTCGGCATGAGCCGTTTTGTGAATGGTTATCTGGATTTGATGACTCTTTGGTTTTTATCCCGGTTCGGGAAAAAACCGATGCATTTTTTCGGCACGATGGGCAGCCTGATGTTTATCCTGGGGTTCATAGCCGTTGTAATAGTAGGAGCACATAAGTTATATGCCCTGAGCAACCATATTGCGGCGCCTCTGGTGGTTGATAGTCCGTATTTTTACCTGTCGCTGGTGCTGATGATCCTGGGTACACTGCTTTTTCTGGCCGGATTTGTGGCGGAAATTGTTACCCGCAATTCGCCCGAAAGGAATAATTATAAAATTGAAAAAGAAATATAATTTTTCTGATTAAAAAATGAAACAATTGCTGTTGGTCGGATTCGGCGGGTTTTTCGGAAGCATAGCCCGCTACTGGATGTCAAAATTAAACCTAACCTGGGATTTTCATTCCATTCCGATGGGTACGCTCGCTGTCAATATCATCGGAAGTTTTCTGATCGGTTTTATGTTGGGCATTTTTATGAACAGCAACCTGCTTCACACTAATCTGAAACTGTTTCTGGTAGTGGGATTTTGCGGAGGTTTTACCACATTTTCGTCATTTACCAACGAGAATTTTCTACTTTTGCAAAACGGCCAGTATCTCACAGCACTCATTTACATTGGAGGAAGTATCATAATAGGTATTTTGGCTGTCTTTGCCGGTTTTTTAATAGCAAATCAACTTTAGAAATATGGAAACGGAATATAGTGTTTTGAAAATTTTCATGAGTAATACCGATAAATCGGGGTTGGATCTGCTCTACGAAAAAATTGTAAAAGAAGCTCAAAATCAAGGCATATCAGGTGTCACGGTGTTTCGTGGTATTATGGGATACGGTTTGAGCAGTACCAGAATAGTGAATTCAAAATTCTGGGAAATATCTGAAAAACTGCCTGTCATAATCGAAATGACAGACAAAACCGAAAAATTAAACGATTTTTACCATTCGATGGAAGAAAAACTGAAATCAACCGGCAAAGGCTGTCTGGTTTATATTCAGCCTATCAACATTCTATTGCATCAATCCGGAAAAAAGTAAATGAATATGGAAATCCTTAAATACACCATTCCGGCACTTCTGGTGGTACTTGTAGTGTACATTTTGCTCTATCAGCTCTTCAAAATGGAACGACAGGCAAGAGAAACCGAACTGAAAAAAACCGCTCTGCCGCTCATCACCTCTACCCGCTTACGGGCTTATGAGCGGCTGACACTTCTGCTCGAGCGCATAAATCCGAACAATCTGCTTATTAACAGCACCGCACCAGATCAAACCTGCCTCGAACTGCAGTCCGAACTGCTCGCCACTATCCGTCGTGAATTTGAACACAACACATCGCAGCAAATATACGTGAGCGAATTGCTCTGGCAAGAAATTGATGAGGCACGTGAAAATCTGATTCAGCTCATCAACACCTGCTCAGCACAATGTAAAGCCGATGAACCGGCAACGAAACTTGCCAACATCATTGTAGAAGTATTCAATACTCCCGAAGATACAGCTCTGAACGCTGCATTGCGTATGCTGAAAGATGAAGTAAAAAAACTCTTATGACGAAAGTAAAATTTAAAATCCCGATACTGACTATCCTGTTGATTTCGGCATTCATTTTTTCATGCGAAAAAGATGAAACCTGCCGCAAAAGCCGGATTGTGGAAACAGGTGCAGGATTCTACCTGGACTCGGTGAATACCACCACCGGCAAAAGAGTGCTCGTAAAATCTACCATTGACAGTCTGTGGGTCAGCGGAATTGGTGTTGATTCGTTATTGTATAAAAAAACAAAAACAAATGCCATCAAGCTGCCGTTGAATCAGTTTGCCGAAGAATCAAAATTCCGGATGAAAACAAATAAGGTAGTAGATACGATAACCATACGCTACAAAAACAAGATTGAATACCTCTCGCTCGAATGTGGAAGCATACGTACGCACACCATCGACACCGTATTGACTTCCGGGCATTATATACGCAGTGTAGCCATTATTAATCCAACCGTTAACACACTTTCAGTTGAAAACATACAGTTATTTCATACTAAGTAGCATCCTGTTGTTTTGCGTTACGGTTCAATCCACAGCACAAACAAAAGAATCCGTAAAAAAGGATAGCATTCCATTTCTTCAGGGAATTTGGATTGAAGCCGATGTGGCACCTGTGTTTGAACGGGCACTCATTAACAAAAATGCTTACAGAGCGCAGGGAAATATACAGGTGAATCTGAAAAACAAATATTATCCCGTAATTGAATTTGGCTATGCGGGAGCCGATAAAACGGCATCAAACGGCATTGAATTCAGCACCAGCGGATTTTTCGGAAAAGCAGGCGCCGACTTAAGTATGCTGAAACCCAAACCCAATTCCACTCAGAAAAACAATAATTTTCTGGTTGGGCTTCGGCTTGGAGCGAGCCGGTTCAACTACTCGTTGTATAATCAAACCATTACCGATAATTACTGGGGTAATTCAGAGACATTCAACCTCGAATCAATCTCTTCAACCAAATTGTGGTATGAAATTGCAGCCGGTATGCGGGTTGAAGTTTTCAGAAATATCTACATGGGCTGGACCATACGCAATAAGCATTTGATTTCGAAAACCGAATCGGGTCAAACTACTCCCTGGTACATCCCCGGATATGGAATCGGGAATACGTCCGTTTGGGGATTGAGTTACAGCATAGGTTACAGAATAAAATAAACGACACAACTACATACTAAATCATTATCTAAAAAAAATTATGAACACAACACATGAACTCAACAAAGCAGCTGACAATATACGCATTTTGAGTGCTGCTATGGTAGAAAAAGCCAATTCCGGACATCCGGGAGGCGCTATGGGTGGAGCCGATTTTATCAATGTACTCTATTCCGAATTTCTGGAATATGACCCTGCTGATCCACATTGGGATGCCCGCGACCGTTTCTTTCTGGACCCGGGACACATGTCGCCCATGCTATATTCGGTACTTGCACTCACCGGAAAATACACGATGGAAGATTTGAAGCAATTCCGTCAGTGGGAAAGCATTACTCCGGGACATCCCGAACTCGATGTGGCGCGAGGTGTTGAAAATACCTCCGGTCCGCTCGGGCAGGGACATACCTACGCTGTAGGTGCTGCCATAGCTGCCAAATTTCTGAAAGCCCGTTTTGGCGAAGTAATGAATCATACTATCTATACTTACATATCTGATGGAGGCATCCAGGAAGAAGTATCGCAGGGAGCCGGCAGAATAGCAGGACACCTGGGTCTGGACAACCTGATTATGTTTTACGATTCAAACAACGTACAGCTATCTACCTACACCAATTCGGTAACAAGCGAAGATGTAGCAATGAAATACAAAGCCTGGGGATGGAAAGTAATGGAAATTAACGGAAACGATGTAACAGAAATAAGAACAGCTCTCAAAGAAGCCAAAAAGGAAAAAGAAAAACCAACATTGATAATCGGAAACACGATCATGGGGCGTGGTGCTGTGACTGACGAAGGACAGAGCTACGAAAACATGGTAGATACACACGGTCAACCACTTGGAGCAACAAAAGCCAGTTTTGCCGCCACCATCCGCAATCTGGGCGGCGACAGTGAAAATCCTTTTGTGATTTTTGATGAAACGAAAGCATTGTATGCCAAACGTGAAGCCCAACTCAGAGAAATTGCCGGAGAAAAGAAAGCTGCCCGACAAGTATGGGCTGACGAAAATCCCGAAATGGCTGCCAGACTCAATCAGTTCTTCTCCGGCAAACTGCCCGAGCTGGACTGGAAATCAATAGAACAAAAACCGAATCAGGCTACAAGAGCCGCTTCTGCTACTGTACTCACATTCCTGGCGGAAAACGTTGAAAACATGATTGTTTCGAGTGCCGACCTGAGCAATTCTGACAAAACTGACGGCTTTCTCAAGAAAACCAAAGCCCTGCAGAAAAATGATTTTTCCGGAAAATTCCTTCAGGCCGGTGTGGCAGAACTCACCATGGCCTGTTTGTGCAATGGAATTGCTCTACACGGCGGTGTGATTGCAGCATGCGGTACGTTCTTCGTATTCTCCGACTACATGAAACCGGCAGTACGTATGGCTGCACTGATGCAACTGCCCGTGAAGTACATCTGGACGCACGATGCATTCCGCGTGGGCGAAGACGGACCTACTCATGAGCCGGTGGAACAGGAAGCACAAATCCGGCTGATGGAGAAACTGAAAAATCATCACGGAAAAAACTCCGTTTTGGTACTCCGTCCGGCTGACGTGGAAGAAACTACCGTTTCGTGGAAAATGGCACTGGAAAATACGGATACACCCACTGCTCTTATACTATCGAGGCAGAACATTACCAACCTTCCGGCCAAAGACCGCAAAACGGCTGCCTACGAGGCCGAAAAAGGGGCTTATGTGGTGGAATGCGACGGAAATCCGGATGTGGTATTGCTGGCATCGGGCTCCGAAGTAGCTACACTGGCAGAAGGTGCTGCGCTGCTTCGGAATGATGGAATGAAAGTAAGAATTGTTTCGGTTCCATCCGAAGGTTTGTTCCGAAGCCAACCCCAAGCCTATCAGGAAAGTATATTGCCAAAAGACATTAAAAGATTTGGACTTACAGCCGGCCTGCCGGTCAATCTGGAAGGCCTTGTGGGTGAAAATGGAAAAGTGTTCGGACTGGAGTCTTTCGGTTTTTCAGCTTCTTACAAAGTGCTTGACGAAAAACTCGGATTCACTGCCGAAAACGTATACAAGCAAGTGAAAGCTCTTTTCTAAAAAAGTACGAATTGGTTTTGAGCATAAAAGAACTATTCAACTCTTCAGCGTCTGATTTTTTCAATCCCTGGAGAGTTGAATTGTTTTTATTTTCAAGAACAAAAAGCTGTCTGATAAATATCCTTCGGGAAACAGGTGTGCTCGCTGACTAACAGTCTTATTTTGAATTAATTAACTTTTTTCTAAATGGATTTTATCACCATTCTTCTCATAGCTGTCGGCTTATCGATGGATAGTTTTGCCGTTTCGATAAGCCGGGGAATGTGCACTCAAAAACTTAAATTTTCTCAGGCATTTTTACTGGCAGCAATTTTTGCTGTTTTTCAGGGGCTAATGCCATTGATTGGATTCGGTGCCGGACAGGTTTTTGCTGATCAGATTCGGGCTATCGACCATTGGCTGGCATTTGCAATCCTTCTTCTCATCGGGATAAAAATGATTTTTGAGAGTGTGAAACCAGATAAAGTAAATGAAACAAAGAGAAATTGTAACAACGAATGTAACTGCGACAATAAAAACTTCAGTCTGAAATATCTTGTAATTCTTGCTGTGGCAACCAGCATCGATGCACTTGCTACCGGCTTGATATTCACACCTTATCCGGATAGGATACTGATGGCTGTTTCTTTAATAGGCATCACAACTTTTGTATTTTCATACGCAGGCGTCAATCTTGGGCATAAATTCAGGCACGGATTCAAATTTAATTTCGAAACAGCGGGAGGTATAGTATTGATTATCATAGGACTAAAGATACTGATTGAACATCTGAATGCATAAAAAAATGCCGGATCAATCAGTTTGATTTCCGGCATTTTGTTTTTCGAAATGATTTTTATCTTTTTCCTTACTTTAGTTTGGATTTAATCCATTCATCCATTGCTTTGGCAGCCCGACGTCCGTCGCCCATAGCAAGTATTACGGTAGCTCCGCCCCGCACAATATCGCCTCCGGCAAAAATCACTGGCATCGATACGGATTGCAAAGTATCTTCATTTACCACCAAAGTTCCCCTTTTACTGGTCTGCAATTCGGGTGTGGACTGAGCCAGCAGCGGATTTGGTGATACCCCAACACTCACAATAACCTCATCCACCTCTACCGTCACGGTTTTGCCGGGAACTTCTACCGGCGAACGACGTCCGGATTCATCCGGTTCGCCCAGCTGCATCACCTGCAACACCATGTGAGTAACACGTCCGCTTTCGTTACCAATATATTCTATGGGATTATGCAACGTCATGAAATCGATGCCTTCGCTTTTAGCGTGAATTACTTCTTCGCGGCGGGCCGGCATTTCTTCTTCGGAGCGACGATATACGATGATGGCTTTTTCGGCACCAAGTCGGCGAGCCGTTCGAACCGAATCCATAGCGGTATTGCCTCCGCCAATTACAGCCACTTTTTTACCTTTGTAAACCGGTGTGTCCGAATCCGGATTGGCAGCATCCATCAGGTTCACACGTGTCAGATATTCGTTTGACGACATCACACCAACCAGGTTCTCGCCTTTGATATTCATAAAACGGGGCAAGCCTGCACCGCTGGCTACAAAAATTCCCTGAAATCCATCCTGCTCAAGTTCGTGAATAGCAATCGTTTTTCCGATGATGCAATTGTTCATGAAACGAACGCCCATCTGTCGTAAATTGTCAATCTCCACATCGACAATATGATTTGGCAACCGAAACTCGGGGATACCGTATTTCAATACACCGCCTATCTCATGCAATGCTTCAAATACATGCACTTCATATCCCAGTTTTGCCATATCTCCTGCGAATGAAAGCCCTGCCGGACCGGAGCCTACCACTGCCACTTTCATCCCGTTGGCAGGTGCTGTTTCAGGCACAGAAATCTGTCCGCTTTCACGCTCATAGTCAGCTGCAAAGCGTTCCAGATGACCTATTGCAACCGATTCTTTATTCATTTTCACATGAATGCATTGTGCTTCGCACTGACGTTCCTGCGGGCACACACGTCCGCAAACTGCCGGAAGTGCCGAAGTTTCTTTCAGTACTTTTGCTGCTTCCAGAAATTCACCCCGTTCGATATTTTTGATAAAACCCGGGATATTGATATTCACCGGACAGCCATCCATGCAGGTGGGATTAGCACAATCCAGACAACGGTGTGCCTCCTGGATAGCCATCTGAGGAGTTAAACCCAGATTGACTTCTTCGTTCCGAATATGACTTCTGTATTCGGAATCCAGCTCAGGCATTTCAACACGATGTAGATTCGTTCTTTCCTTCGCTTTCATTTGAGCACGCAATTCAACGCGCCAGGTATCATCTCTTTTTGTCATTTTTTATGTAATACTTTTCTTTCCATTTCTTCTTTTTCCTGTTCTCTGTAACCTCCCAGGCGCATCAGCATTTCATCAAAGTCAACCTGATGAGCATCAAATTCGGGTCCGTCCACACATACAAATCTGGTTTTCCCTCCTATTGTAACACGGCATGCACCACACATTCCTGTGCCATCTACCATGATGGTATTGAGTGATGCTACCGTGGGTACGTTGTATTTTCGGGTGAGTTCGCTTACAAACTTCATCATGATTGCCGGTCCGATGGTGACACACATATCCACTTTTTCGCTCTGAATGACAGACTCGACACCATTTGTAACCAACCCTTTGTTTCCGTAGGAGCCATCGTCGGTCATGATTATCACTTCATCGGAATTTTCACGCATTTGTTCTTCCAGGATAATTAAATCTTTTGTCCGTGCAGCCAGTACGGTAATTACCCTGTTACCGGCTTTTTTCAATGCTGCCACAATAGGCATCATGGGCGCTGTACCTACTCCACCGCATGCACAAACTACCGTTCCGAAATTTTCAATGTGTGTAGCTTTTCCGAGCGGCCCGACCATATCTGTAATGTAATCTCCGGCTTCGAGAGCACATATTTTGGTTGAAGAAACACCCGTTCGTTGTATTACAAGTGTTATTGTACCTCTTTCAACGTCAGCATCGGCAATGGTTAGCGGAATTCGTTCGCCCTTCTCACCTACCCTTACCATCACAAAATGTCCGGCCCGGCGTGCTTTAGCAATCAACGGAGCTTCTACAACGAATTTCACAACATTGGCTGAGAAATTTTCTTTACTAATTATTTTATTCATTCTTTTTTTAAAATCAACTTTTGGCGGGTTTTCAATTCTGTTTTTTTACGGAGTTTCCGGATCTGTCTGAATGGGTTCGGTTTCCTCGTTGCTTATTTTCAGATCGGGAATCGGCAACGCTTCAATCGGAACTCTCTCGAAAATGCTGTCGTTCGATTCACCATCGTAAGCAGCCGAATAATCGCTTTCGCATTTATAATCTCTTGAAATTTTTTCTTTTGGTTCGGAAGGAAATTTTGCTCTGTACTTTGAGAATTTCTGGTCGGCAAGCACTTTTTCCATAAATAAGGCAAATACCGGCAATGCAGTTCTGCTTCCCTGTCCCATGCTTCCGCTTCGGAAGTGAATGCTACGGTGTTCGGCTCCTACCCACGAACCGGCAACCAGTTTGGGTGTAACTCCGATATACCAGGCATCGGAGTAGTTGGACGAAGTACCTGTTTTTCCTCCGAATTCGGTATCCCAGCGCATCAAATCGTAGTTCCACAAGGCTCTGGATGTTCCTCCGGGTTCGGTGATACCGGCTTTGAGCAATTCGGTCATCAGAAAGGCATTTTCGTACGATATTACCCGCTTGGGTCTGGCTTTGTGTTCGTAAATCACATATCCGTCCTTATCTACAATTTTTGTAACAATTACAGGTGCCATATACATACCTTCATGAGTCACCGTACTGTATGAATTGACCATTTCGAGCAACGACACATCGGAAGCTCCCAGACTTAGCGTGGGTACTTCTTCCAGTTTGGATTTGATGCCGAGCAGACGCGCTGCACCGGCAACATTCTGAATGCCAACATCTTTGGCAAGTTGAGCAGCTACTGTGTTTACTGAACGGGCAAATGCCCTTTTAAGGGTCAGATTGTTATAGGAATAACTCCTGTTGGCATTTTTTGGTTGCCAGGCATATTTTCCTTTTCCCCAAGTAAATGGTTTATCTTGGTAACGGTCACACGGACTTTTTCCGGCTATCATTCCGGCTGTATATACAAAAAGCTTGAATGTGGAACCCGGCTGCCGCTTGCTTTGAGCCACTTTATCGTAGTGCCAGTAATTGTAATCAATATCGCCCACCCAGGCTTTTACCTGCTTGGTATCAGGCTCCATGGCTACAAAACCACAATGCAGAAAATGGTTCATTAACCGAATGGAGTCCATCGAGCTCATAGTAACTTCTTTAGTGCCCTCTTTATAGTCAAATATTTTCATTTTACGGGGTTGATTCAGATATTTCTGAATGGAATCTTCATCACCGTTAAATTGCACGCTCAACGATTTGTAAACCGATGATCGCTTAGTAATTTCGGGAATAAAATTGGTAAGTTCCTTACCGTTTTCATCACGCCAGGGATTCTGACCGGACCAGTGATCGAAAAAATTTCTCTGCAGAGTTTTCATTTGTTTATGAACAGCTTCTTCGGCGTATTCCTGCATTTTTGAGTCAATGGTTACATATATTTTGAGTCCGTCGGCATAGATATCGTAACCATTTGTTTCACCCCATCGTTCGAGAAACTTGGTGAGGAATGAACGAAAATAGGGTGCTACTCCTTCATTGGGTTTTTCGACTTTATAATTAAGTTTTATGGGTAATTGTTTCAGCGAATCGGCTTCGTTACTGCTGATGTAATTATTTTGGGCTAGCTGTCCGATAACTACATTTCTCCGTTGTTTGGACCGATCCGGATTGAGGTAAGGATTGTATGCTGTGATTGCTTTCAGAATGCCGACCAGCACAGCCGATTGTTCATAATTGAGTTTATCGGGCGTAGTGTTGAAATAAGTGCCTGCAGCAGTATGAATTCCGTATGCATTGCTCCCGAAACTAACAGTATTGAGGTACATTTGCAGAATTTCATTCTTGGAATACAACAATTCAAGTTTCAGCGCTGCCGACCATTCCTTTGTTTTTTCGATAGGAAGTCGCAAGCCGGGCAGAGAGCCAAGTAAGCCGCGTGAATACTGGCTGCGGGTTTTGAACATATTTTTAACCAACTGCTGAGTAATGGTACTTGCACCGCGTGGATTTCCGCGCAGCATATCTCTTGCTGCAGAGGCGAGTCCTCGAAAATCTATTCCGAAATGTTTATAGAAACGTTTGTCTTCTGTGCTGATTAGCGTATTTATCATTTCATCCGAAATCTCTGACAGAGTAACCTCTTTGCGGTTTTCGGTGAAATATTTCCCGATAAGTTTTCCGTCGGAACTGATTATTTCTGATGAATAAGATTGAGGAGGATTTGCAATGGCTTTGATACTGGGCGATTTACCATACAGATACAAAAAATTAATATCGACCAAAAGCAAATAAAATGCAAAAAGAAATACAATTGTAAGAAATGTATTCAATACTTTTCGCCATGTGGGGAGATTCTTGAACCTCAGAATACGCCTTTCGCGCCATTCAATAAAAAGAAATAACCAGTTTTTCAGAACATTGAATATTCTTTTGATAAATCTTTTAATTTCTGTGAACTCCATGTTATATTTTTTTGATTTCAGTACAAAAATAGTAGAAATGTTTCAAACTTTGAGCTTAAGGAGAAAAAATGTAAGCTTTTTGACCGAATTCAAAACAATAACATGAACTCGTATTGTTTTTTTACAATGCGACATCTACGGGGCTACCCATTCAGGAACGGAAGAACCGTATGATAATAGAAAATTAATTTTTATTATGAACAGAAGCACCGAAGAAACTACATTATAGCTCTATTAACAGAAGTCAGGACTGTCTCCTTATTGTTCTCAAAATCTTATGAGGAAAGAAACGTAAAATAAAAAAAGGTCTTCTGTACCGAAAACCTTTTTTTTATCATTCTAAAGACCGAATTCTTTTTTTATTTCATCGACCATATCGAGTTTTTCCCATGTAAATAACTCCACATTTTTCTTAAATTCTTTGCCCGATGCATCGATAAACGTTTTTTCCACTTTTTTAGGAGTACGTCCTACATGACCGTATGAAGCTGTTTCTTCGTATATCGGATTTCTGAGTTTGAGTCTTTTTTCAATTGCTTTGGGGCGCATATCAAACAATACAGCTACTTTTTCAGCTATCTGCACATCCGTAAGATTTACGTTGGATTTTCCATACGTATTCACATAAATATTCATCGGATTGGCTAAACCAATAGCGTAAGCCACCTGAACCAGCACTTCGTCGGAAACTCCTGCTGCTACGAGGTTTTTGGCAATATGACGTGCCGCATAAGCTGCCGAACGGTCAACCTTTGAGGGATCTTTACCCGAAAATGCACCACCTCCGTGAGCTCCTTTACCGCCGTAAGTATCCACAATAATTTTTCGGCCGGTAAGTCCGGTATCGCCGTGAGGACCACCGATTACGAATTTTCCGGTTGGATTGACATGCAGTACATAGTCATCTTTTATCAGCCTGGCAAATTGAGGAACCTGAGCTTTCACACGCGGAATCAGGATATTGCGCACATCTTCCTTAATGATGGAAAGCATCTCATTATCAGCTCTTTCCTGCCCTCTTTGATCGCTGGGATGAATAAAATCATCGTGCTGAGTTGATATCACAATGGTATGCACCCGAAGCGGCTTGTTATTTTCGTCGTATTCTATCGTTACCTGCGATTTGGAGTCGGGACGAAGGTAAGTCATCAGCTTGCCTTCGTTTCGGATCACCTTCAGTTCCTTGACCAATGCATGCGACAAATCCAGTGATACAGGCAGGTAATTAACAGTTTCGGTACAGGCATAACCAAACATCATACCCTGGTCGCCGGCACCCTGATTCATCGGTTCTTCGCGTTCCACACCCCGGTTTATGTCCTTGGATTGCTCGTGTAAAGCAGAGAAAATACCGCATGAATTTCCGTCAAACATATATTCACTCTTGTTGTAACCAATACGGTTGATTACCTTTCGGGCAATGGTTTGAATATCAACATAAGCCTGTGAGCGAACTTCACCTGCTACTACCACCTGTCCGGTAGTAACCAGCGTTTCGCAGGCAACTTTCGAGTTGGCATCCTGAGCCAGAAAATTATCAAGAATGGCATCTGAAATTTGATCGGCCACTTTGTCCGGGTGCCCTTCTGACACCGATTCGGAAGAAAATAAATAACCCATAATATTGATTTTTGTTTTTCGCCGGCAGGATGTATAATTACAGCAACTTACTAGCAATCATCACATTGCCGGCAGATTAATAAATATTTATTGGGAAAGAAAAAATGGACTGTAAAAGAAAAAAACGGAAAGTTAGTTACAATTTAGCATTTTTTTTCGTGGTTGCAAGCAGTCCAAATCTATCCACATTTGTTTCGGGTGCAAAGATACAAAAAATACCGAAAAAGGCCAAAAAACAAAAAATATTTTTTTAGCTAAAAAAAAATCATTTCAGCAATTCCTGAATATCTGCTTCGATATCGGCCGGTTTCACTCTCGATTCATATCTTTTCAACGTTTTTCCGTCTTTTCCTATCAGAAATTTGGTGAAATTCCATTTTATTTTCTCCGGTTCGGCATTTGGAACGCTGTTTTTCAGATAGGTGTAAACAGGATGAGCATTTTCACCGTTCACATCAATTTTCTCAAACATGGGAAATGTGACTCCGTAGTTAGCCTTACAAAATTCAAGAATTTCTTCGTTACTTCCGGGATCCTGATTGGCAAACTGATTGCTGGGGAAACCGAGAACTACAAAACCCCGGCTGCTGTATTTTTTATATAATTCTTCGAGGCCTGCAAACTGTGGTGTAAATCCGCACTTACTGGCTGTATTTACCACGAGTACAATTTTACCTTTGTAATCACTCAGTTTAATTTCTTTTCCCTGCATATTCAGGGCCGAAAAATCATAAAAAGTTTGTGTTGTGGAGTTTAGAGCAACCTGGTTCGCATTTTTTTCAGATTCACCGTTTTTCTTAACCGATGAACAACCTGCTATAGCTAAAGCCATTATAACTATGATGATCAAATTTTTCATGATGATTGAAATTTTAATTTTTACATAAAACAAAAATCATTTCGAATGGTTCAGCCAATTTTCAATATATTCTTCACATTATCGAAAACTTTAATAACTTTACAAAAATAATATGAAAAGATTATGTTAGGAGCAATTATTGGCGATATAGCAGGATCACGCTTTGAATTTAACGGATTCAAAAGCACCCGTTTTGAGTTGTTTGATCCTGCCTGTGATTACACCGACGATTCGATTTGTACGGTGGCAATCGCTGACGCTGTTTTGAACAAAAAATCGTATCAGGATTCATTGCTGGAATGGTGTAGAAAATATCCAAATCCGATGGGAAGCTACGGCAATCGGTTTTCAGCCTGGATAAAAAGCGAAAACCCACAACCTTATGGCAGCTTCGGCAACGGATCTGCCATGCGTGTAAGTGCCATAGGCTGGCTTTTTGAGGATGAAGTTGAGACACTCAGACAGGCAGCACTTTCGGCCATCCCCACCCACAACCATCCGGAAGGGATAAAAGGTGCTCAGGCTGTGGCATTGGCCATTTTCAGAAGCAGAAACGGAGCTGATAAATCTGAAATAATAAAAGAAACGGAGCAGAAATTTGGTTACAATCTCCAACTCACCTGCGATGAAATTCGTCCTGCATACTGTTACAGTGAGACCTGCCAGGACACTGTTCCACAAGCCATTACAGCATTTCTTGAAAGTACATGTTTTGAGGATGCCGTTCGTCTGGCCGTTTCGCTGGGCGGCGATGCCGATACCTTAACAGCCATTACCGGGAGCATAGCCGAAGCTTTTTATAAGGAAATTCCAAGTGTAATTAGCAAAAAAGCACTGGAATATTTACCAAAAGACATGAAATCTGTCATAAATCAATTTTACAGAAGCATTTAAAATATTTGGAAATGCATTTCAAGAGGGGCAAAACTTTTTTATCCGTTTGATTATTTCATAAAAAGAGTTAACTTTGCAAACAGAAATCTGAACAAATTCAGTTTTCAAACATTATACATATAAATGCTGGGGTGCCTTAATATTTCGGGCTGAGATCATACCCTTTGAACCTGCACGGGTAATTCCGCGAAGGGAATAAGAATCAATCAATTCACATTTCAACCGTTCTAACTGGCTCTCTCACACCATTTTATAAATCATAAAATAAAATCAGATGAGAAGACACTTTCTTTTTACACTCGTGTTGATTAGTACACTGGCTGTTCAGTCTCAGAATTTCATTCGGGGCAAAGTGCTGGATGATAACAATCAGCCCATCCGGGGAGCCTACGTAATACTCAAACAAACATCTCGAACAGTAATATCCGATCCGAAAGGTGAATTTTACTTCGGAAATTTAAGCGACTTCGCCTATACGCTTCAAGTAAAATGCATTGGATATGAGGATTTTCAGAAAAATGTTCAGACAGGTTCAGATATTCAAATTGTACTGACGCACATTTCGATAAATCTTGAAGAGGTTAACATTCTGGCCACCCGCGCTACCGACCGTTCGCCGGTGGCATTTTCCAATGTCACGAAACAGAAAATCGAAGAGCGAAATTCGGGTCAGGATTTGCCTTATCTGCTGGCATTTACACCTTCATACATCACCACTTCGGACGCCGGCACCGGGATTGGATATACAGGATTTCGCATTCGTGGTTCAGACGCTAACCGTACAAATGTCACCGTCAACGGAATTCCGCTGAACGACTCCGAATCACACAGTGTTTTCTTTGTAAACATGCCCGATTTTGCCTCATCGCTCCATTCCGTGCAGGTACAACGGGGTGTAGGTACTTCATCCAACGGTCCGGCCGCTTTCGGTGCGAGTATCAACATGCAGACCGAAGTGTTGAACAATAAGCCTTATGCCGAAGCAGGAATTACTGTAGGGTCATTTAACACGCTGAAAAACAGCGTGATGGCAGGCACCGGAATGATAAATAATTTTGCGGTAGATGTACGCCTTTCGAATATTATTTCCGATGGTTATATCGACCGCGCGTCGGTAGATATGAAATCGTATTTCATTTCGGGCGGATACTACGGCGAAAATACACTGGTAAAATTCATTACTTTTGGCGGAAAAGAAAAAACCTATCAGGCATGGAACGGGGTGGATCTGGAAAATCACACACGTACTTACAACGAACTCGGCATGTACACCGACAACAAAAACGAAACAAAATTCTATGATAATCAGACAGATAACTACAACCAAACACATTATCAACTGCATTTCACACAGGTGATAAATGCCGGCATGAACTTAAATGCCTCATTACACTATACACGGGGTAAAGGATATTATGAAGATTATAAAACCGACCGGAAATACGTGGAGTACGGCTTAACTCCTGCTACAGTAAACGGAAGCATACTCAGGAAAACCGATCTGATTCGTCAGAAATGGCTCGATAATCATTTTGGAGGTGCCACAGTTTCATTGAACCGGAAATACGAAAAACTGTCGTTGACGGCAGGTGGAGCTGCCAACAAATACTTCGGCGATCATTACGGCAAAGTAATTTGGGTACGATATCCAAACAATGCAGCCCCCGGCCACACATATTACTTCAACGAATCAACGAAAACCGATGCAAATATTTATGCAAAACTGAATTACACGATTACCGACAGATTGCATGCCTATGCTGACTTTCAGTACAGATTCATTGAACATAAGATGAGCGGAGAAGATGATAAATACGATGCGGATAAAGGTTCCATGCGGGATATCACACAGTCGCATATATTTCATTTTTTCAATCCGAAAGGAGGCCTGAATTATCAGATTAACAAATCCGGCAGCCTTTATGCTTCGTTTGCGATAGCCAACCGTGAGCCAAACCGCAACAATTATACCGATGCCGGACCGAATGAGGTTCCCGAAAGTGAACGATTGTATGATACCGAATTGGGATACAGATATTTATCCAACAATTTAAGTCTGGGAGCCAACCTGTATTATATGAAATACAAAGGGCAGCTTATTCTTACCGGAAAAATAAGTGATATTGGCGAAATGCTTACTTCGAACATACCCGACAGCTACCGGGCAGGTGTGGAACTGATGGCCGGATTGAAGATTACCGAAGGTTTACGCTGGGATGGAAACCTGAATCTGAGCAGCAACAAGATCAAAAATTTCAGAGAATACGCCGACGAGTACGATGCTGAATGGAACCGAACCGGAACAAAAGAGAATTTTTTTAAAACAACAAACATATCGTTTTCGCCAAACTCTGTGGCTAACAGTATTTTAAGTTACTCATTCAAAGGTATCGAAACAGCATTTTATTCCACATTCGTCGGGAGGCAGTACCTGGATAACACATCTGACGTGAACCGTTCGATTGATGCTTACTTTGTGAGTAACCTTAGGCTGGGGTACTCGTGGAAAATGAAAAAAATCAAATCAGTTGATTTTAATCTGCTCATTAACAACCTTTTCGATACCGACTACGAAACAAACGGGTATAACTGGTACACCTATTACCTGGCGGGTGAAAGAATAAACGAAAAAAGATATTTCCCGCAGGCAGGCATTCACTTTTTATTTTCTACTGCAGTGAAATTATAATACCGTTGATATTCTATCTTTTGAATCAAAGAAAAACGTCTGAAAAATTAATCTCAGACGTTTTTTTAATGAATTATTTTTTGTCGTGTTTGCTTTTGGTTTTTTGATATTTGAATCGCTTTATTTTTTGCGAAGCGGTCTTCTCAAAAGGTTCTTCCATGATGTCCACCCGGTTAATCTGAGAAGAGCGTCCCAATTTTGAATTAATATCTTTTTTTAGTTGGTTTTTCCAATCGTGGTAATGCTCTTTCTTTTCTTCGATGATTAATTTGATGTGTTCAATGTTTTTCTCTGCCATTTCCAGATCCAGCAAAATTTTAGCCACCAGGAAACCATCTTCTTCAACAACCAGTGATTCAGACACATAAGCTGTATTATTGATAATTGATTCGATATCCTCGGGATAAATATTTTCGCCGCTCGCTCCTATTATGGTATTTTTCAGCCGACCTTTGATAAAGAGTCTTTTTTTCTTGTCGAACTGCCCTAAATCACCGGTACGAAACCACTTGTCGGTGGTAAGCACTTCGGCGGTAGCTTCCGGATTTTTATAATATTCGAGCATCACATTCGGTCCTTTAGCCCAGATTTCACCCACACCAAGTTCATCCGGTTCATTTATCCTGAGTTCCACACCCTCCAAAGCATATCCCGTAGATTGCAGTTTGGTTTGATGAGGAGCCGCACCTGCCAGCAGCGGGGCTGTTTCGGTGAGTCCATACCCGATAGCATAAGGAAATTTTGCCTCCTTCAGAAATCGTTCCACATAATAATCGAGTTTAGCACCCCCAATACCAAAGAATTTCAACCTGCCTCCGAAAGTTTTATACAATTTCTTTCCGGCAATGTGGTGAATTATTTTTCGGGTTACGGGAGTTCTGTAAACCAACTTTTTCAACATCGAAGTTCTGAACTTGAGATAAATCTGATTTTTATACAGTTTTTCCATTATCAGCGGCACCGAAAGCATCATGGTTGGTTTAATTTTTTCCATAGCTGCTATTAAAACAGGCGCAGTGGGCAGTTTTTCGAGAAAATAAATGGTCGCACCGTACATAATGGGATACAACATCCCGATGGAATTCTCATAAGTGTGAGACAGTGGTAAAAATGAAAGAAATACGTCGTTGTGATTTATTGGCTGAACTGTATAGGATTGCATGGCCACAAAAGTAACACTTTTGTGCTTCAATACCACTCCTTTTGATCGTCCGGTAGTTCCGGATGTATAGATTATAGCTGCTACATCATCTTCTGTTACATCCGTTTCAGTTATTTTATTTGAATCAAAAGTTAATTTTGAAATGTCACTCAAGAAAGAAAAATCATCCAGTTTAATTTTTACTATCAGATCCGGAGTTTCAATTTGACTTACTTTTGGAAATAAGCGTTCACTCACGATTAAAACTTTTGACTCTGAATGAGTTAACACATTTTCAACCTCTTCGGTTGTAAAATCAGGTAAAATAGGTACAATAATCAATCCCCGGGATACTACCGAAAAATAAGCAATCACCCAGTTGGGCATGTTATGTGAAAAAAGGGCAACTTTATCCCCTTTTTTCAGTCCGGATGAAAATAAGAGAGCTGCAAATTCATCAATTTTTTCACCTAATTCCTTGTAAGTAATGGGTTTGCCGTCTACAAACGAAACAGAAGTACAATCGGCAAATTGACTGACAGAATAATCGATCAGCGATTTGAGGGTGAGAGGAGTTGGAACTATTTTTTTATGCATAAATGATATTAATAAGACTCTGATTAAATGAAAAATGTGCGCAAAGATAATGAAATAATCATAACTTATTGCACATTTTCAGTTCAATTGTGCATTTTTTATTTATATATTAAAAATATACAGGGTTTTTTGTTCAGATCCGGTTTTTGTGATTTCCAGGCCGAAACTGTTTTTGTATGTATAAATTCTGTCTCAAGGGTAATATCTGCGGCTATACAGAGTTTCGTAGCCGGATTACAAGCAGTCAGAATGTCGTCCAGCATTTTCATGTTTCGGTAAGGAGTTTCGATAAAAATCTGCGTTTGATTTTCGGAGTAAATTCTGCTTTCCATCTTTTTCAAAGCTTTTATTCTTTCCGATTGCTGTACAGGCAGATAGCCCAGGAAGGCAAAACTTTGTCCGTTGAAACCCGAGGCCATGAGCGATAGCAAAATGGACGAAGGACCCACCAAAGGCACTACGCGAAAGTTTTGCTGCTGTGCCAGCGCCACCACATCGGCTCCCGGATCGGCAATGGCCGGGCAGCCTGCTTCGGAAATAACACCCATGTCGTTTCCGGTTTTGAGTGGCTGCAGAAACTGAGCTATTTCTTCCGGTTTAGTATGCTCATTGAGTTCGAAGAAAGTGAGTTCATCAATAATAATATCCCTGTTGATTTTTTTCAGGAAACGACGTGCAGTGCGTATATTTTCAACGATAAAATAGCGAATGGATGTAATAATATCCGCATTTCCCCGTGGAAGTATTTTATCCGTTTCGGTATCACCGAGGGTAGTGGGAATTAAGTAAAGCCCCCCCGCTCCCCGAAGTGGGGATATGTGTGAATCCTGTATTTTCGAATTGTTATTCATGGTTTATCCTAATTGTAAAATTATGAGTATAATCAGAATATTCAAAAAAATCATTGTTCAGAAGTTTTCAATTTTTCCAGTTCTTCGGCCAGAATCTCCCATTCGTACATTTTCTGTTCCAGTTCCCGTTGTTTTTTCTGCAAAAGCATAATAAATTCAGGATCAGATGCTTTAGCCGGACTCTCCAGTTGTGTCAGCATTTCTGAAATTTCCTTCTCAAGTTTTTCCACTGCATTTTCGGCAGTTTCCACGTCTTTTTCGGCTTTTCGGATTTTTTTGCTCAGTTCTTTTCGGGCTTCATAAGCCTCCTTACCTCCTGAAGGGGAAATAATTCCCGTATTTTCATCATTTTCGGGATTATTTACTTTCGTATTCTTCAAAAATCCCCCTTGTGACGAATTTAGGGGACTTCCTTTAAGGGGTTGTGTGACAGGACTTCCAAGTTGATTCAAATGCTCAATATTCTTTTTCCGAAGGAAATCATAGATGCCTCCCAGGTGTTCGCGCACTTTTTTGTCGGCAAACTCATACACTTTGGTAACCAATCCGTCGAGAAATTCACGGTCGTGCGAAACGATGATGGCAGTTCCGTCAAAAGCTCTGATGGCGTCTTTCAGCACATCTTTGGATGGCATATCGAGGTGATTGGTGGGTTCATCAAGAATAAGCAGGTTAACCGGTTCGAGCAGCAGGCGGATCATGGCAAGGCGGCTTCTTTCGCCTCCTGACAGCACTTTCACTTTCTTGTCGGATGCTTCGCCGCCAAACATAAACGCTCCCAGAATATCACGGATTCGGGTACGGATATCTCCGGTTGCCACGTAATCAATGGTTTGAAAAACTGTGAGATTTTCATCCAGCAGTGATGCCTGATTCTGAGCAAAATAGCCGATTTTCACATTGTGTCCGAGTTTCATGGTTCCGGAATAACCAATTTCATCCATGATACATTTCACCAGCGTACTTTTACCTTCGCCATTTTTACCCACGAACGATACTTTTTCTCCGCGGTTGATAATCATTCCGATTTTATCGAGTACAAGGTGATTGCCGTAAGCCTTCGAGAGATTTTCAATTTCAACCGGAATGGAGCCCGAACGGGGTGAAGGAGGAAATTTAAGGCTCAACCTGGAAGTGTCTTCCAGATCGACTTCGATGCGAACAAGTTTCTCCAGCTGTTTGATACGCGACTGAACCTGAACAGATTTTGTAGCCTTATACCGGAAACGTTCGATAAAATCTTCGGTATCCTGAATCATTTTCTGCTGATTTTCATACGCTCGCACCTGTTGTTCGTGTCTTTCTTTTCTGAGTTCGACGAATTTGGAGTAGTTCACGTTGTAATCGTAAATTCTACCAAGTGAAATTTCGATGGTACGGTTTGTAACTGCGTCAATAAATGCCCTGTCGTGTGAAACGAGCAATACGGCGCTTGCTGAATTGACCAGAAAATTCTCCAACCATTGTATAGATTCAATATCGAGGTGGTTGGTAGGTTCATCGAGCAGCAGGATGTCCGGGTCCTGAAGCAGAATTTTAGCCAACTCGATACGCATACGCCATCCTCCGCTGAATTCAGAGCACTGCCTGTCAAAATCTTTCCGGAGAAAGCCGAGTCCCATCAGTGTTTTTTCAATTTCAGCATGAAAATTTCCGGGATTGATGATTCGGTAATGTTCGCTGGCTCGGCTGTGTTTTTCGATAATTCTGAGGTATTCATCGCTATCGTAGTCAGTCCGGCTGGCCAGTTCACCGGCATATTTTTCAATATCCTGTTGGACCTGAGTAATATGTTCAAACGCTTTTTCGGCTTCCTGAAGAACGCTTGTGCCTTCATTATGCACCATATTCTGAGGCAAATAGCCAATGGTAAGGTCCGGGGAAATTACAATATTTCCGCGAGTTGGGTTTTGTTTTCCGGCAATGAGTTTTAGAAGGGTTGTTTTTCCTGCACCGTTTTTACCTACAAGGGCAATTTTATCTTTTGGATTGATAAGAAAACCAATGTTGTCAAATAATGGCGATCCGCCAAACTCTACAGTAACCTGCTCAATGGAAATCATATCAATATGGTGAAAATCTTTACTTATTAGAGAGATTTGTATTTTTCTTATTTTTATCGACCAGAGTCCAGAGGATTTTGGTAAGCAGGCTGCAGATTATCAAAACCACTAAAGCAAGTACGCCATTGGAAAGATTTCTTCCTAACACAGCAAGAATTATAAATACTGCAGAAATGCCCATAAGTATAAATGTAACCTGCCTGTGCTTCAATCCCAGGCTCAACATCAAATGATGTACGTGATTACGGTCGGCTCTGAAGGGCGAGTAACCTTTTTTTATTCTGGTAATCATTACCCTTATGGTATCAAAAAGCGGCACAATGAGTACCGTAAAAGCCACAGCAGGTGCGGCAGATATCTGGTACTTTTCAGGCAAATCTCCGGAGGCGTTTATTTCACAAAATGAAAAAATAAACACATTGAAAATGTATCCAAGTAAAAGCGAACCGGAATCGCCCATAAAAATTTTATTCTTATCAGAAAACACATTGTAGTAAAAGAACACAATCAAAGAGCCGGTCATTGCAAAAGCGGTGATAGATAAATCGGGATGACCGATGAGCTGGAAATAGACAGCAAAGAAAAGCGAGTATAAGATTCCAAGTCCCGAAGCCAAACCGTCAATTCCATCAATCAGATTCAGGGCATTGACAATGACAATGAATACGAAAAATGACAAAAAATAGCTGAAGATCAGCGGAATTTCATAAATACCCAGAAAACCATGCAGATTTGAAAGTCTGATATCGGCTATTACAATGAGAAAAAATGCGGCCAACAGTTCACCGAAAAGCTTTGAAGATACTTTGATATTGATTAAATCATCGATAAAACCCACAATCAGAATAATAAATAGTCCTAAAAGTGTAAACTGAACCGAATAAAACACCTCAAAAGAAAACAGAAAAACAGTGATCAGAAATGATACAAAGATATTAACACCCCCTACATTCGGAATTTCCCCCGAGTGAGAAGTCCTTTTATTCGGACTTACCACAAAATTGTAGTTCTTGGCTATCCGGATCACTACGGGCATAAAAAAATAGCCGATAGCAAATGATACCAGAACAACCAGAAAAGGAAATTTGTGTATATAAGGAATGATTTTATCCATCAGTTTTGCATTTTTTCAATATCGAGTTTCTCGTACTGAGAATTGTTGCTGACAAACTCGGGTACAATCGATTTCATCTGCGATACGGTAAGGTAGTTTTTACCCCGATAGCTGTAGTTTATCAATTCATCAATTTTAACTGAAACTTCATCGTAATCATACTCACGCACAGTTGCCACCATTATTTTCGGATGGTGAGTCTCTTTGGTAATCTCTTTTTTATTCAGGAGTTCTTCATACAGTTTTTCACCGGGTCGTAATCCGGTGAAAACAATCGGGATATCAACTTCGGGTTTAAATCCGGCCAGCATAATCATCTTTTTAGCCAGATTCAGGATCTTCACCGGTTCGCCCATATCAAATATAAATATTTCGCCACCATTGCCTGCTGTTCCGGCTTCGAGCACCAGAAGGCATGCTTCAGGAATTGTCATAAAATAGCGGATAATCTCGGGATGTGTAACCGTAACGGGACCTCCGTTTTCGATCTGACGCTTGAAATAAGGTATTACAGAACCGTTGGAACCCAGCACGTTGCCAAATCGTGTAGTGATAAATTTGGTAGTGTTTTCATTTTCCGAAAACATTTTTTTATTTAGCGACTGAACGTAAATCTCAGCAATTCTTTTTGACGCTCCCATTACGTTGGTGGGATTCACGGCTTTATCAGTCGATACCATTACAAACCTGGAAACATTGTATTTTACTGCCAGATCAGCCATATTTTTTGTTCCCATTACATTTGTCTGAATACATTCAGTGGGATTATCTTCCATTAAAGGTACATGTTTATAGGCTGCAGCATGAAAAACAATGTCCGGCCGGTAAGTATCCATCATCAGTTTCATTCGTTCGTTGTTCCTCACATCTCCGAGAAAAGCGCTGAAATTCTGATTCGGATATTTTTCTTTCAATTTCAGAATAATTTCGTGCATAGGCGTTTCGGCCTGATCCATTACTACGATAAGTTTTGGACTGAAAGCAATGCTTTGTTTCACAATTTCGCTGCCAATTGAGCCAGCAGCACCGGTGATGAGCACCACTTTGTTTTTTAATTCTTTCGAAATACTTTCTGTTGAAATTTTGATTTGAGGCCTTTCGAGCAAATCTTCGATCTGAATCGATTTAATCTGACGCGGTGAAAGTGTTTCGCCTTCCCAAACACTCATAGAGGGGACAGTAAGAACCGCCAGCCCATGGTTAATAAATATATCCAGGTCAGTTTGAGGATTAATTTCTTCCATTTTCAGCGGTGATACAATCACAGCACGCGCTTTTCTGACTATTTTCTTTACCGATTCTTCAGTGAGTTCATACACTTTCACACCCATCAACATTTTTGAAGTCACTTCCTTGTCTGTATCAATAAATCCCACGAGCTTGTATTTGATTCTTTCGTTGCTTCTGAGCATTTTAGCTATTGAGGTTCCGGCCGATTTTGTCCCAAATATCATTACCGGAGTAGTATTGCCTAGGTTTGATGAAATAGTATCATGTACTGTTTTCACAATCAAACGCATCAAAAATAAAAGGAAAAAAGCGGTAACAGCGTAAAAAAGTATCGAAAGATAGTAGAATAATTGATGGCCGAAACCAAAGTAACTGATAAGATTAAATACAATAAGCACACCAGCTGTCGAAAATACTGCAAACAATAATTTAATTGCATCGACGAAGCCGGAATATCTCAGAATGCCTGCGTAAGTGTGAAAAAGCCAAAAGAAAAAAAGTTGAACTGAAATAACAAGAATCAATTCAAGCCCCAAAGGCAATTGAGTTGTATTTGAAATGATTGAAAGTTTTGATGCAATCAAATCGGAAAACCAGTATGAAATGATAGAAGCTGCCACATCAACAGCCAACACCACCCATCTGGGAAGGTACTTAAATGAAATTAGATGTGAAAAAATATCCGATTTGAATAATGAGTGAGATCCATTTTTTTCCATGATGATTTTCTCAAATTTTTATAAACAAAGTAGATAATTAATTTTTCAGGTAATTGTTATTTGCTATTTTTCAGTGTATTACGTTTAGGCTGCAAAAAGTGGAAAAAGGAAGGTCTCTACCTTCCCATCCTTTTTTTAAAAAAAACATAGAAAATTTTTAATCCTCAAGCTGCATGTTGTGAAACACATTCTGAACATCTTCATCGTCTTCGATTTTTTCGAGGAGTTTGTTTACTGATGCCCGTTGTTCTTCGGTCAGAGATTTCACGTCGTTGGGGAATCGTTCGAATTCGGCGCTGTGAATCTCAAAACCATTTTCTTCCAGGTATTTCTGAATAGTGGAATACGATGCAAACTCACCATAAATGATTATTTCGTCTTCATCCTCTTCTATCTCGTTGGCTCCGTAATCAATGAGTTCGAGTTCCAGTTCGTCAGTCGCTAAATTCTCTTTTTTGGCTACATGAAACACACAATTGTGGTCAAACATGAAGAGTACAGAACCCGAAGTTCCAAGTGAACCACCGTGTTTGTTGAAATAACTGCGGATGTTTCCTACGGTTCTGGTCGGATTGTCAGTTGCCGTTTCCACCACTACAGCTATTCCGTAAGGTCCATAGCCTTCATATACCATTTCCTTGTAGTCCGATTCCTCGCGCGAAGATGCCTTTTTAATAGCCCTTTCCACATTTTCTTTGGGCATATTTTCCTTTTTGGCTTGCTGAATGAGCACCCGTAAGCGCGGATTGGTATCAGCTTCTGGTCCGCCTTCGCGAACAGCAATGGTGATTTGTTTTCCCAGTTTGGTAAAAACACGGGCCATATTGCCCCATCGTTTCATTTTTGTGGCTTTTCTGTATTCAAATGCTCTTCCCATAAATTGTTTGAGTTATTTCTTTTTTATTCGGTAAAAAAAGAATTTCCACATTGAAATTCATCCTTTTTTACCCCACAGTTGTTTTAATTTTAGTCATCAGAAAGTCATTTTTTGTTTTTTGAAAAGTGACTTTTTGAAGGTTTTGCAATTTTCAGTTTGCAAAATTAGGAAAATAGCCCGAAAAATCCATAAGTTTTTGAATGAATTTCTTCAATCCTTTGTAAATTAAAAAATTATTCGTAATTTTGCACCGAAATAGAAAAACGTGAGGGGGGACATACAGTCCCCTTCTTTGTTGTAAAAAAACCAATCAATGATTTCAAAAGACACTGTAAAACAGATAGTTGAGTCATACATTACTGCCAAAGGGTACTATCTGGTAGATATAAATGTCACAAAAGACAATCATATTTCAGTAGAAATAGATCACTTTGAGGGAGTCTCAATTGATTTTTGTGTAGAACTTACCCGGGAAATCGAATCCGGAATTGACAGAGAAACAGAAGATTACGAGCTTCAGGTTTCTTCAGCAGGGCTTACAGAGCCTTTCAAGGTACTGAAGCAATACCAGAAAAACACAGGGAACGAAGTAGAAGTGCTCACCAAAGAGGGCAAAAAAATCACGGGCGTTCTTACAGCTGCAGATGCAGAAAAAATTACACTTCAGATTGAAAAGCAAATAAAACCCGAAGGAGCAAAACGAAAAATCACTCTCTGCGAAGACTTGGAAATACCTTACGAAAATATTAAAACAACAAAATACATTATCAGATTCAAATAATCATGGCTAAAAAAGAGCATATCAATTTAATTGATACATTTTCTGAATTCAAAGAGTTGAAAAGTATTGACAGAAGTACTTTAATCAGCGTAATGGAAGAATCGTTCCGGAATGTAATTTCTAAAACATACGGAAGCGACGAAAATTTTGACGTCATTATAAATCCTGACAAAGGCGACTTTGAAATTTACCGGAATCGTACTGTTGTTCCCGACGATGAACTGGAAAATGAAAATGTGGAAATTTCACTTTCTGAAGCTCAAAAAATAGATATCGATTACGAAATAGGCGAAGAAGTAACTGATACAGTTGACTTTACTGCTTTCGGACGTCGTGCAATACTTACACTCCGCCAGACCCTTTCGTCCAAAATCCTTGAGCTTCAAAAAGATAGCCTGTACACCAAATACAGCGAAAAAATAGGTGAAATAGTCAGTGCAGAACTCTATCAGATCTGGAAAAAAGAGATGTTGCTGATGGATGAAGACGGAAACGAGCTGTATCTGCCCAAATCAGAGCAAATACCCTCCGATTTCTACCGCAAGGGTGAAACCGTCCGTGCCGTTGTAGCTATCGTAGAAAACAAAAACAACAATCCAAAAATCATACTCTCACGCACTTCACCCGTATTCCTTCAACGACTGTTCGAACTTGAAGTTCCTGAAATACATGACGGATTGATTACCATTAAGAAAATTGCCCGTATTCCGGGTGAAAGAGCCAAAGTAGCCGTAGAATCATACGACGACCGAATTGATCCGGTAGGTGCCTGCGTAGGTGTAAAAGGTGCACGAATTCATGGCATCGTACGCGAACTGCGCAACGAAAATATCGACGTAATCAATTACACCAACAACACTAATTTATTCATTTCACGCGCACTCAGCCCTGCCAAAATCACTTCAATCCGGCTCAACGAAGCCGAAAAGAAAGCCGAAGTATATCTGAAACCCGATGAAGTTTCGCAGGCAATAGGTAAAGGCGGTCTGAACATCAAACTCGCCAGTATGCTCACCGGATACACACTCGACGTATTCAGAGATATTGACGAAACTGAAAACGAAGAAGATATCTATCTGGACGAATTCTCCGACGAAATAGATCAATGGATTATTGACACGCTGAAATCCATCGGATGCGACACGGCAAAAAGTGTTCTGGCTATTCCGCGTGAAGATTTAATACGTCGTACAGATTTTGAGGAAGAAACCATTGACGAAGTACTGGATATTCTGAAATCCGAATTTGAAGAGTAACCGGAAATAATCATTGCTTGTAGTATTCATGAATATTTCAGGCTGAAAAACATTAAAAATAATTGATCAGGCGGTTAATTACCCGAAGAACAATTCAGATCAGAAAAAAACGTAACCCGTAAACAAACAATATGTCTATCAGATTAAGCAAAGCTATCAAGGATTTGAACGTGGGATTATCTACTGCAGTAGATTTTCTTGCTAAAAAAGGACACAAAGTACCTTCCGATATTAATTTCAAAATTTCTGACGAAGAATATCTGCTGCTTGCAAAAGAATTCAACAAAGATATGGCGCTGAAATTAGAGTCGGAACGACTGAGCCTGGAACGTCAATCCAAGGAAAAAGCCGAAACAGTAGCTATCGAAGGTTATCAGAAAAAACAACCCGAGAAAAAGGAAGAAGTAATAAAAGTAACTCTTTCAAGTGACCTGCGTCCTCAAATCAAAGAAGTAGGACATATTGATCTTGATAAAAAGCCAAAAACAGCTCCAAAACCCGAAGAAAAACCAATTGTAAAAGAGCCCGAAAAACCCGTTGCGAAAGTTGCAGAGACGAAAACTGAACCAAAACAGGAAAAAACCCCGAAATCCGAAATCAAACCAGAAGAAAAGACTGAAGTAAAAGCGGAAACCGGTACAAAACCTGCAAAGGAAATAAAGCAGGAAACGAAACCTGAAAAAACTGAAGAATTCAAACCAAAACCCGAGTTAACCGAAACGGAGATAAAAGTACAACCGGAACCTGAAAAAGTAGCTGTAAAGGACACCAAACCGCAAGAAACCGCTGAACCGGAAGACAAGCAGAATGAAGACGAAGTTTACAGAATTGGAAAACCAAAACTTACAAACTCACCGGTTGTAGTAGGTTCTATTGATCTGGACAGCCTCAATCAGAGCACAAGACCCAAGTCAAAGACCAAAGAGCAGAAACGTAAAGAACGTGAAGAGCGAAATAAGGCTTCAGTTGAAATCAAAACTAAAAAAACTGAACCTGTAAAAGCATCAGACGCAACTGCTGCAAACAAACAGAGTAAACGCAAAAGAATTAACAAACAACACGTAGACCTGAGCAAACCCGAAAACTTCGACACCGGAAAAAAACCCGCAAAGAAAGAACACTTCAAAAAACCGATTAAAACAGTCGTAAACGAAGAGGATGTTCAGAAACAGATTAAGGAAACTCTCGCCAGACTTTCGCAGGCTAACAACAAACGGGGAAAAGGAGCCAAATATCGCCGCGATAAACGCGAAAGCATAAGCGCCAAACTTCATGAACAGGAAGCACTGGAGCGAAGCGAAGAAAAATTGCTGAAACTCACCGAATTTGTTACCGTAAGCGAACTGGCTACCATGATGAACGTATCGGTGAACGAAGTGATAGGTACCTGTATGGCCATAGGCATGATGGTATCCATCAATCAGCGCCTGGATGCCGAAACCATTAACATCGTAGCAGATGAATTCGGATTCAAAACAGAATATGTGAGTCATGATGTGGTTGAAGCCCTTGCTGAAGAAGAAGACAACGAAGAAGATCTGGTTTCACGCGCCCCGATTGTGACAGTCATGGGTCACGTTGACCACGGTAAGACTTCACTGCTCGACTATATACGTAAAACAAACGTGATAGCCGGTGAAGCCGGAGGAATCACACAACACATTGGTGCATATAATGTTAAACTGGACAACGGACAGCGAATCACATTCCTTGACACACCCGGTCACGAGGCATTTACCGCCATGCGTGCACGTGGTGCCAAAGTTACCGATATGGCAATCATCATTGTAGCAGCCGACGATAACGTGATGCCTCAAACCATTGAAGCAATAAACCATGCCTCGGCAGCCAATGTACCGATTATTTTTGCAATCAACAAAATTGACAAACCGGGCGCAAATCCCGAGAAGATAAAAGAAACGCTGGCAAATATGAACTACCTGGTAGAAGACTGGGGCGGAAAATATCAGTCACAGGACATATCGGCCAAGCAGGGAATTGGAGTAAGCGAACTGCTCGAAAAAGTACTCCTCGAAGCCGAGCTGCTCGAACTGAAAGCAAATCCGAAACGACGCGCCATCGGTTCGATCATCGAATCATCGCTTGATAAGGGACGCGGATATGTAGCCACAGTACTTGTGGAAAACGGAACTCTTCATCAGGGTGATATTGTTTTGGCCGGTATCTATCAGGGCAAAATTAAAGCCATGTTCAATGAAAGAAATCAGCGCATTGAAGCTGCAAAACCTTCCGAACCGGTTCTTATTCTCGGATTGAACGGAGCACCACAGGCTGGCGATACATTCAATGTGGTAGACAGCGAACAGGAAGCAAAAGAAATAACCAACAAACGCGAACAACTGCAGCGTGAACAAAGTATCCGCACTAAAAAGCACTTTACACTCGATGAACTCGGACGACGAATAGCACTGGGCGATTTCAAAGAACTGAATATCATTGTAAAAGGCGACGTGGACGGATCAATCGAAGCACTTGCCGATTCATTACTCAAACTTTCCACAGAACACATACAGGTTAACGTTATTCACAAAGCTGTGGGTGCTATTTCGGATTCTGATATACTTCTGGCTGCAGCATCCAACGCTATCATCGTCGGATTCCAGGTACGTCCTTCTGTTTCTGCCCGTAGAATGGCCGAAAAAGAAGAAATAGATATCCGCCTGTATTCCATCATTTACGATGCAATCGAAGAAATAAAATCGGCCATGGAAGGAATGCTTTCGCCCGAAATAAAGAAAGAAGTGACCGCCACCATCGAAGTGCTTGAAGTATTCAAAATTTCAAAAGTAGGTACTGTAGCGGGTTGTATTGTGCGCGAAGGAAAAGCAAAACGCTCAAACAAACTAAACCTCATCCGCGATGGAATTGTAGTCTTCACCGGTGAACTCGACGCTATCAAACGTTTCAAAGAAGACGTGAAAGAAGTAGGTGTAAACTTTGAATGTGGTATCAGCATCAAAAATTATCATGACATACGCACTGGCGACATCATCGAAACATTCGAAGAGATTGAAGTCAAACAAACACTTTAATACAAAATCTCTTTTCGGCAAATGACCGGAAGATGAAAACCGATCGTCATATTCTTCAAATTTCCATTTCAGCCGAAATGGAAATTTGCTTTTAAATACAGACCTGATTATACTAAAAAAGCGTTTACGACGTTTTTCAAACAAACAGGAAAGTCAGTATGCTTATTAAATCCACCAACATACTTTTCATTGCACTTTTGCTAGTACTCATTTCGGGCAACCGGATGAATGCTCAGGGCAACCTGCCATTTGCCGATGAAAAAAAGATACATTACGGATTCTCCCTGGGTATGAATTTTATGGATTTTGCAGTCGTACCGGCATCCACGGCTCATGATGCCAGCGTGACCAACATTATCCCCGGATTTTCAGTAGGTGCAATCACCGATTTGCGCCTGACACGTTACCTGAACCTGCGCTTCACTCCTACTCTCATGCTCAGTCAGCGCATTCTGAATTATTCCGATTCATCAAGCACCGATTTACTGTCAGTGCCACTCTATCTGCCTCTTTACCTTAAATACAGCTCTGTAAGAACCGGTAATTTCAGGCCCTACCTCCTCGCGGGCGGAGGACTATGGATTGACTGGGGCAGAAACAAAGAGCGAACTGTACTGCTTAAACCATTCGATGTGCTGATGGAAGCAGGCGTGGGATGCAATATTTATTTCTCGTTCTTCAAACTGGCACCCGAACTGAAATTTTCATTCGGTTTCAACAACATGCTGACTCCCCTCGACGAGCGCGACGCAGGTGCGCTGCTCAACCCTCAAACCATCAGGCACACCGAATCAATCAGCAAACTCACTACCCGCATGATTACACTCACATTCAATTTTGAATAGATTTTTTTCTCCGGAATGAAATACATAATTTTGTTTCAAAAAAAAACTCAGCATTAAAATGAAAAAAGCAATTGTTATAGGTTCTACAGGATTGGTAGGCACAGCATTGGTCAGTCAATTGTTGGAAAACGACAATTATTCGGAAGTGATTTCGTTTGTGCGCAGAAAAAGTGATTCAGCTCATCCAAAACTAACCGAACATATCGTGGATTTTGACAAACCCGATTTATGGAAAAATCTTGTAAAGGGAGATGTGCTCTTTTCGGCAATGGGAACAACTATTAAAGCAGCTAAAACCAAGGACAATCAGTACAAAGTAGATTATACCTATCAGTTTGAAACGGCTAAAGCAGCTTGTGAAAGCGGTGTTCCCGTATATGTACTTGTCTCATCGGCAGGTGCCAGTTCCAGTTCATTGAATTTTTACACCAACATGAAGGGAAAACTGGAAGATTCGGTAAAACAGCTTCCGTTCAAAACCATCCAGATACTGCAGCCCGGGCAACTGGACGGCAACAGAAAGGAACACCGGACAGGTGAAAAAATGGCGCTGAAAATGATGCATTTTTTCAACAAGATGGGTTTTTTGATGAAATACCGCCCCATTCAGGGAAGCGAAGTGGCCCGGTTTATGATTATGATAGCCGAAAAACCTGTTTCGGGAGTGTATAAGCTGGATGAACTGTTTAAGATTAAGTAGCTGTTGGTAAATCAACTAAGTTACAGTCAATTGCAATTGACTGCTACTTAATCTTTACCAAATCTTTTCTCTGATCTCCTCATAACTATCAAAAACCCTATCCGCACCGGCTTCTATCAGGGCTTCCCGCGGTAATGAAGTTGTCAGTCCGAAAACAATGCAACCGGCAGATTTTCCGGCTTTTATACCATTGACTGAATCTTCGATTACGAGCGTGGTTTCTTTTTCGCCACCCGTCCGCTCCAAACCCAACAAGTACGGCGCTGCTTTTGGTTTATGCTCGGTGGTATCTTCTTCACAAACCACGATATCAAAGTAATTTTGAAAAGGAAATATCTCTGAAACCATTTTCAGTGTTTCGTTGGAGGAGGACGTCACAATGGCTCGCGGGATGTTTTTCCGGATGACAATATCAATGAAATCGAGAAATCCGTCGATGGGTTGGAGTTCGTGAATAATCTGCTCGAAAATCTTGTTTTTCTGGTCGAGCAGGTAATCCAGTTCAAAACTACTATTCAGATTATCAATCACATACTTATAAAACGACGAGTCACTTTTACCCACAAACTTTTCCAGCAAATGATCGGGATAGCTGATACCGTGATTGGTCAACACTTCTCCCAAAGCCCTCAGATGCAGACTTTCAGAGTCAACAACTACTCCGTCAAAATCGAAAAGGATGGTTTTTATTTGCATATAGTAGCCCGCCTCAATCCCCCGAAGGGGGACTTAAAGATGTGTATTCAAGATCGTTTAATTTTTTTTATATCAGACGGGAATAAAACTGCAATAAATTGTGTATCTCTAAATATTGGCAATTACCAAAAGTCCCCCTTCGGGGGATTTAAGGGGCTAATAACTTCTTGTACCTAATCCGTTTGGGTTCCACATCGCCCAGTCGCATTTTCTTGTTTTCTTCGTATTCCGAATAACTTCCTTCGAAGACAAACACCTGCGAATCGCCTTCAAAAGCCATGATATGGGTACAAATCCGGTCCAGAAACCAGCGGTCGTGGCTGATAACCACTGCACATCCGGCAAAATTTTCCAGTCCCTCTTCGAGAGCTCTCAGCGTATTTACGTCGATATCGTTGGTAGGTTCATCGAGTAGCAGCACGTTGGCTTCAGATTTCAGTGTTAGAGCCAGATGCAGCCGGTTTCTCTCACCACCGGAAAGTACACCGCATAGCTTTTCCTGATCGGCGCCGGTAAAGTTAAACCTCGAAAGATAGGCACGTGCGTTGATATCTTTTCCGGCGACGCGGATAAATTCTGTTCCGCCCGAAATAACCTGATACACCGATTTTTTAGGATCAATATCAGCGTGCGACTGGTCCACGTAACCTATTTTCACAGTCTCCCCCACGTCAAAGGTACCTTTATCCGCTTTTTCCATTCCCATCATCATACGGAAAAGCGTGGTTTTTCCAGCTCCGTTCGGGCCGATAATGCCCACAATGCCGTTGGGTGGCAGCATGAAGTTGAGATTTTCAAACAATAGTTTCTCACCGAATGCTTTTGAAACCGCAATTGCCTCCACCACTTTGTTTCCCAAACGCGGTCCGTTCGGTATGAAAAGTTCCAGTTTTTCTTCCCGTTCTTTCTGGTCTTCATTCAGCAAGCGGTCGTAAGCCTCCAGACGGGCTTTCCCCTTAGCCTGACGGGCCTTGGGTGCCATGCGTACCCATTCCAACTCGCGTTCAAGTGTTTTACGTCGTTTGCTTGCCTGTTTTTCCTCCATTGCCATCCGGGTGGTTTTTTGCTCCAGCCACGAAGAGTAATTTCCTTTCCAGGGTATGCCTTCTCCCCGGTCCAGTTCGAGTATCCAGCCTGCCACATTATCCAGAAAATAACGGTCGTGTGTAATGGCAATGACTGTACCGGCATAATCGTGCAGGTGATTTTCGAGCCATTCTACCGATTCTGCATCCAGGTGGTTGGTTGGTTCATCGAGGAGAAGTATATCGGGCTGTCGGAGCAGTAGCCGGCATAGCGCCACACGGCGGCGTTCGCCACCCGAAAGATTTTTCACCAACGCATCTTCGGGCGGACAGCGAAGAGCATCCATGGCGCGGTCGAGTTTATTATCGAGATTCCAGGCATCGGCGTGATCGAGCAGCTCCTGCAATTCACCCTGACGGGCAATGAGTTTGTCAAAATCGGCATCCGGTTCGGCAAACTGTTCGTTGATGCGGTCATATTCGGCCAGCATGTCCACCACTTCCTGGGTACCTTCCTGTACAATTTGCTTTACCGTTTTAGTATCATCGAGCTGTGGTTCCTGTTCCAGATAACCTACGGAATATCCGGGAGAGAAAACCACGTTGCCATCGAAATTTTTCTCAACACCTGCAATAATTTTCAGCAAAGTAGATTTTCCGGAGCCATTCAGCCCTATGATTCCAATTTTGGCACCGTAGAAAAACGAAAGGTAAATATTATTCAGAACTCGTTTTTGAGGCGGAAAAGTTTTGGAAACTCCCACCATGGAGAAAATAATCTTTTTATCGTCAGCCATATTTATTTTTTTAACAGTTAGATTGTTAGATAATAGACTTTTAGACGGATGACCGAAGTTGTTCGGGTGTTCGGTTGTTCGGATGTTTAGGTGTTATAGAGCTAAACGATCAAACCAATGAACAAATAAACTTCAAGCTTCGTGTTACCAACTCCAAGCTATTTTTGGCAAAGATACGAGAAAAAGGCACAATAAACAACGTGATTTTATTACCTTTGCATCCTGTATGAAAAAATTGTTTTTTATCATAATCGGTTCACTTTGTCTGATCCTCGGAATTACAGGAATTTTTCTTCCCGTTTTGCCTACCACTCCTTTTCTTTTGCTTTCTGCTGCTTTGTTTGCACGCAGTTCGGACAGGTTGTACCTGTGGCTTATCAATCATAAAATTTTCGGTGAGTACATTCGTAATTTCAGGGAAGATAAAGCCATCACGCTTCAGGGAAAGATTATTTCCATCTCCACACTCTGGTTGTTTATGCTTTACAGCATTTTTTATATTGTGAGTGAGAAATGGTATCTTCAGGTTTTACTGGGGAGTATTGCTTTGGGAGTTTCGGTGTATATTCTTTCCTTTAAAACGAAAGTGAGTGCCGGAAAAAACAAGGATTATACTGAGGACTGACCATTTTTGTTTTTCACCAACTCTCTGAGAGCACACTCGCACTCACAGGATTCCTGTTCGAGTAATCCGCTTCGTTTGAGGATATCATATTCTTTTTCAAATCGTTCGGTGAAGATATTCTTTCCAAGATTATCTTCTATTTGTCTGGTAGTCCACCATTTTGTCTGAAATACTTCATCTTTTTGAGGTTTCAGTTCATCGGTTTTGCACGAGATAAACAGATAAATATATTGATCGTTGAACCTGCCGTTGTAAATGTAATTTGTCAGAAAAAGAAATTTTTGCTGGTCCTGATTATACAACTTTTTGGTATATTTATTCAGTACCAAATCAATAGATTCGGTCATACGCACACTCCGGCTGAGTGAGGCATCCCAGAGCAACGGCTCGTTGATGTCATCGGCTTTTCGTTGCTGCAAATAAATCATTCCGTTTTCAAGGAAGTATAGCCTTACCTGAGGATGCATCAGCCTTTCTTCTTTTGGATGATCGCGCCTATATTGCACACTCCCTGTAACTCTACCCGATTCATCCACTACCGGTACCCAGTCTTCACGGATAAGCCTCGCTCTGATGATGCTTACACGAATTAATTCAAACAAAGCGGCAAATATAAGTGTGCTGGCATACAAGTATTTCAGGTATCCGAGGGGTATCTCTTTTTTATGAATATCAAAAATGCGAAAATAGAGTGAAAAAAACACAAACGCTATCACAATTAACATCAGCACCCGGGCAACGCGGAAAAGTTCGTTTTCGTTGTTAAACATCGGCAGTTTGTAAGGAAGTGCTTTGGATGCAATCTTGCCCAGTGATTTTTTTTGTAAAATCATGAGTAGAATAAACAAAATAAATGTCAGTTCGTCGATATAAATCAAAACAGGATGAGTATCAGGGACAAGGCTTGAAGTAAATCCGATAATCAGGTAGCAAACAGCCAGCATACCATGCCAAATAAACATGCCTTTGTACATGTAATAGATGTAAAACATCATTGCGAATGCTATAGGGAAAGACACTTTCCAGGCTGTATTTTCACCCCAAAAATCGTCGGCAACCATAAAAATAAGTGCCGGCAGAAAATAAAGAATGGGATTGAAAAATGATTCCCGAATTTGTTGTTTTAATAGTTTCATGAAAAAATATTGCCGTAAAAAATCTGCATTTTTTTAAAAAATATCCTCAGTCTATTCAATAAACAAAATAGACTAAGGATAGTTCACTCGCATGAAGTTTAGAGTTGGAGCGGCTTGCAGGTTTTAATCCGAAACAAAAAAAACAGAAAATCCGGAATAAAAAATTTACGGGTTAAACTCCAGCATACGGCTGATATACTTGCCGATAATATCAAATTCGATGTTCACGGTTGTGCCCACTTTGATTTGGTGAAAGTTGGTGTATTCGTAAGTGTAGGGAATTATTGCCACCCTGAACGAATTATTGGTTGGTTCCACCACGGTGAGGCTTACGCCGTTTACAGTCACAGAGCCTTTATCCACAGTCATGTAGCCTTTGCGGGCTTTTACAGGATCAAATTCGTACTCAAAAGTAAAATACCAGCTTCCGTCCGCTTCTTCTACGTTTTTACAGATCGCAGTCTGATCCACGTGTCCCTGAACAATGTGACCATCCAGCCGGCCATTCATCATCATGCTCCGTTCCAGGTTTACTTTGTCGCCTACTTTCAGCTTCCCGAGATTGGAAAGATTCAGCGTTTCTTTGATAGCCGTAACGGTATAAGTGTGGTCAGTTTTTTTCACTACGGTGAGGCAAACGCCGTTGTGCGACACGCTTTGATCAACTTTCAACTCATTGACAAACGAGCAGGTCATTGTCAAATGCAGGTTTTCCTGTTCTTTTTCCAGTGCAACGACAGTTGCTGCTTCTTCTACTATTCCTGAAAACATGATTTTTATACAGTTTAATTGGTTATATGGAGTTTGTTTTTTACTTATTGAACTTTCGCATGTTCATATTAGTTTATAAATCAAAAAGATTAAGAATGAATAATATCTATTAGTCAGATAGATAAACATTTTTCAGGAACAGGGGCTTCCGCCCCTTAGACCCTGACTTACTTTTTGTCTTGAAACAAAAAGTAAGCAAAAAATTCAAGACTGCGCCCGCTTCACTCGAAAAATTGGCGTTCGATCGGCTAAATCGTCCAAACTCGCCTCAATTGTTTTTAAAATTAGAAACAGTTGAGCAGGCTCAAACAAGGACGATTTTTAACGCCGCTCTCTCTGATTTTTCGGTTCACCGGACGAGGTCGCTCGTTAGCAATCTTCTCAGCGAATACTATATTATAATCTGCGAAAGTTTAGTTACTTAAATAAATCTTTGGTTTTTTTCCAGAAAGTAGATGGAAAACTCACTTCGCTTCCACGATTATCTACTTCAAGGGTAACATTTGCGCCCATTAACAGCGGGAAATTATCGTCGATATGACCGGCGGAGAAATTGAAACAAACCGGGTAGCTGTAATCCTTTACTGCCCTGGCAATGATTTCATAAATAGTCGCATTCATATCCGGATCTTCTTCGGTATCTGAAAATTGCCCCACAATCAGGCCTGAAATTTGTGCCAGCGCACCGCTGATACGCAGATTCTGCATCATGCGGTCAATCTGATACGGTTTTTCGCCCACATCTTCGATAAAAAGAATGGAACCTTTGTAGGGCAGATCAAAAGGCGT
>ERZ1645192.286-NODE-286-length-40059-cov-10.740601_pt1 | contig 40059 bp, 40 predicted proteins | sample MGYA00575354_ERZ1645192 | MGnify/ENA primary metagenome ERZ1645192 (study PRJEB40844, sample SAMN11349763) | freshwater sediment metagenome | isolation source: river sediment | host: Sediment | place: India: Faizupur Khadar , New Delhi | collected 2017-02-21 ...
TCATGGTCCGCGCCCAAGCCCGCCGATTCCATCGCCGAGAAGCGCGCCGAAGCGCGGATGAAAGGCTATGTCGGCGAAGCCTGCGGCGAATGCGCCAACTTCACCCTCGTGCGCAACGGCACCTGCCTGAAATGCGACACCTGCGGCGCGACCACGGGCTGCAGCTGAGGCTTGTTGTTACGCGTGAATAAACATCGGCCGGCGGAAACGCCGGCCGATTTGTTTTTGGCTGCTCGCGGCCTTTATGCGCTTCGGCGGGCGGGTCGCAGATTGTTAGACGCGTCCCTGCCCGGTCGCCTGTCCCTTCGCTCTGGACACCCTTGCCCTGAACGCAATTCCGGGACTCTGGCGCAAGCGTTAATCCCTTATCCTGGGCAGAGAAGCGAACAGAAAAGCATAGTTCATCGGCGCGCGCGGCAGAAACACTTGGCGCTTATGTAAACGCCGCGGTTTCTCTCCGGATGGCAGACAGTAAAGCGACGTCCTTTCGCGGCGGCGATCAATCGAGCTTTGCGGTGCGGCGACTTCGTTGCGCCCGGCTCCCAGGAAAACGGCAGGCCAATGGCTCAGAATTCAACGACCTTTCGCCGGGCTGGAATTCCCATCACTGCCGCATTGGTCGCAACGATCGCCCTGCTGACCGCGCTGGTCGGATTGCTCTGCGCCTGGATGGTCGCCTCCATGGGCGCTGCGGACATCCGCCGCCAGGAGCAGATCCTGCTGAGCGAAATTTCCGCCGACGTCGCGCGCGACCTGTCGCATGCGATGGCGGAGCGCGCCGCCGAAATCCGCGCCATTCGCGATCTCTTCGAGCGGGAACTGGCGGCCGCGCCGGCGAGCGAGAAGCGCGCGGTGATGGAGCGCGCCCGCGCCAATCGGGATTACTTCACCTGGATGGGCGTGGTCGACGAGAGCGGCGCGATCCGCATCGGCACCAACGGTCTGCTTGAGGGCGCCAGCGTCGCCGGCCGCAATTGGTTCGAGGGCGCGCGAAGGTCGCCGGCATTCTTTGGCGAAGCGCATCCCGCGACCTTGCTGTCGACGCATGTCGGCAATGCGGACGGCGCGCCGCTCTACCTGCTCGACATCGCCCTGCCCCTGCGCGACCGCAACGGCGCGGCGAACGGCGCCATCGGCAGTCATTTCAACTGGCGCTTGATCGAAGAGATCATCAAACGCGCGATCGACCGGCCGATCGGCGCGACGCCGCTGTCGGCCGCTCTCGTCGGCGCCGATGGCAAGATCCTTTTCGACACCGCCGGCGCGACCGGCGCAATATCCGGGGCATTGCTGCAGATCCCGTCTGGCCGGATGATCGAGGGCAACTGGCCGTCCGAAGCCGACACATCCTTCGTGGTCGCGGCGGCGGCGCCCGCTGTCGGCGTCTTCAACGGCATGAACAGGCGCGTTCTGGTGCGCGAGCCGGCCGCCGCCATGCACGCCGGCATCAGACAGATGACCTGGCGCATCGCCGGCGTCAGCCTTGTCGTCGGTCTGCTGTTCTCGCTGCTCGGCGTTTTCGCCGTGCGTCTGATCACCAATCCCCTGCGCGTGCTGGTCGCGCATCTGGACAGGTTCGCAGAAGACGCGGCGATGCCGGTCGCGCTGAACCACAGCCGCATCACCGAGATCCAGAACCTGCGCGACGCCTTCACGCGCATGGCCGCCAAGGTCTCGACCCAGAAAGAGCAATTGCGCGATACGCAGTTCGAGATTCTGCGAGCTCTGGCGACCGCCAGCGACGTTCGGGACCACGAGACGGCGAACCATTCGTTGCGCATGAGCCTCTATTGCCAGCGGCTGGCGCGGCTCGCCGGCAAGACCGAAGCCGAGGCCGAACAGATATTTCAGGCCAGCCAATTGCACGACGTCGGCAAGATCGGCATTCCGGACGAGATCTTGCTGAAGACCGGCAAGTACAACGAGGCCGAACGCGCCGTCATGCAACGCCATTGCGAGATCGGCGGAGCGATTCTCAGGGGCAAAAATACGCCCCTCACGGTTCTGGCCCGCTCCATCGCGCTGACGCACCACGAGCGCTGGGACGGCGACGGCTATCCGAACCGGCTTGCCGGCGCGAGCATTCCGCTTGAGGGCCGGCTTGCCGCGATCTGCGACGTATTCGACGCGCTGCTGTCGAGCCGTCCCTACAAGCAGGGCTGGTCGATCGAGAAAGTCACGGCCTATCTGCAAGAACAAGCGGGGCGTCATTTCGATCCGAAACTGACCGCCTTGTTCCTCGATCACATCGACGACTTCATCGCCATCCGCAACAAGCTCCCCGATCAACCGGATGCGGTGGCGCCGGGCGGCGTCGCCGCGTTCGCGGCAAGCTGAAGCGCGCCGCCGCGGCGCGCCTTACGTCATCAGCTTCAGCGCGTCGGCGAAGAAGTCAGGGCCGCCGAAATTGCCGCTTTTCAGGGCGAGCAGCATATCCGGCTGCGCGCCAAGGGTGCGCAGGACGGGCACGCCGGCGGCGATTTCCGGGCCGAGGCGGAAGGCGGTGAGCCGCAGCCGGTCGACGACGGCGCCGGAGGTTTCGCCGCCGGCGACGATGAGGCGGCGCACGCCTGAGGCGACCAAAGCCTCTGCAATTTGCGCGAAGGCTTGCTCGATGGCGTGGCCGGCCGCGTCGCGGCCGTATTGCGCCTGCACGGCGGCGACCTGATCGGGCGTCGAGCTGGAGGCGACGAGCATCGGCCCCTGCCCGATCCGCGCCCTGGCCCAATCGATCGCGCCGGCAGCCTCTTGCGGCCCCTGCATGATCTTCGCCGGGTCGAGGCGCAGCACGGGCATGATCTTCTCAGCCGCGACGATCTGGCCGAGCGTCGCCTGCGAGCAGGAGCCGGCAAGGCAGGCGGCGAGCCCGCCGACGGGCGCGCCGGCGTCGGCGGCATGCGCGCCGCCCGCCGACAGGGCGCGGGCGAGGCCGAGGCCGAAGCCGGACGCGCCGATGGAGACGCGATGGCCGGCCGCGACCTTGCCGATGATTTCGAGATCGCTTTCGGACACGGCGTCGGCAATCGCGGCGGCCTTGCCGTCGGCCGCGAGTGCGGCGAGGCGGGCGTTGAGCGCTTCAACGCCGCGCGTGATCGTGGCGTGATCGGCAAGTCCGACGCCGGCCCTGCTCTGGCGCGCCAGAACGCGGACGAGATTGGCGTCGCGCATCGGGTTGAGCGGATGATCCTTCAGCGGGCTCTCGTTGAGCAACACGGAGCCGACGAAGAGATGGCCCTGATAGACGCTGCGGCCCGTTTCGGGAAAGGCCGGCGTCACCAGCACGATGGGTTCGCCCGCATCGGCGCGCAAGGCGTCCATGACCGGGCCGATATTGCCCTCGTCGGTTGAATCGAAGGTCGAGCAGATCTTGTACATGACATGGCCCGCGCCGCGCCCGCGCAGCCAGCCGTCGGCCTCGCGCGCGGCGGCGACGGCCTGCGCGGCGGGAACTGAGCGGATCTTCAGCGCGACGACAACGGCGTCGACATCGTCGAGCGCGAGATCAGCGGAGGGGACGCCGATGGTCTGAACGGTGCGCAGGCCGTTGCGCTGCAGGGTGTTGGCGAGGTCGGAGGCGCCGGTGTAATCATCGGCGATGCAGCCCAGTTTGAGGCTCATGCGCGCGCTCCCTTGTAAGGCGCAAACCAGCCGAGACCGTCAGTCGTCACGCCGCGCGGGCGGTATTCGCAGCCGACGAAACCGTCGAAGCCGAGACGGTCGAGCTCGTCGAAGAGGAACGGATAGTTCAATTCTTCGCTGTCCGGCTCGTTGCGCGACGGCACGCTGGCGATCTGGATATGGCCAATGATCGGCATGGCCTTGCGCAGGCCCATGGTCACGTCGCCGTGGATGATCTGGCGGTGATAGACGTCGAACTGCAATTTCAGATTGGGCAGGCCGAGTTCGGCGATCAGGGCTTCGGCAAAGCCGAAATCATTGAGGAAATAGCCGGGCATGTCGCGCCCATTGATCGGCTCGATCAGCAGGTCGACGCCGCGATGCGCGAGCTGCTCGGCGCACCAGGCGACCGACTGCCGATAGGCCGCGATGGCGCGCGCATCCGTGCGCTCGGCGAGGCCCGCCATCAGGTGGACGCGGGCGACGCCGCTGGCCTGAATATAGGGCAAGGCGCGAGCGAGATTGTGCTTCACCTCGTCGAAGCGCCCGGGCAGCGCGGCGACGCCGCGCTCGCCCTTGGCCCAATCGCCGGGCGGCAGGTTGAACAGAGCCTGCGTCAGGCCGTAATGGCCGAGCTTGGCGGCAATGTCGTCGGGCGAATGATCGTAGGGAAAAAGATATTCGACGGCGGTGAAGCCCGCATCCGCCGCCGCGGCGAAGCGGTCGAGGAAAGCGTGCTCTTGAAACATCATGGTGAGGTTGGCGGCGAAATTCGGCATGGCTTTCGCTCCTTCTCAGGCTTTGTCGCCGGGCAGTTTCGCCCCGCCAACCTGCGCATAGATGCGGGCGACGGAGGCGTCGTCATCGCGGCCCATGCCGGACGCCGAGGCCATCAGGAACATCTGCAGCGCGGCGGCGGCGACCGGCACGGGGAACTTCTGGCTGCGCGCCATATCCTGGATGATGCCGAGATCCTTGACGAAAATATCGACGGCGCTGCGCGGGGCGTAATCGGCGTCGAGCACATGCGGCATGCGGTTTTCGAACATCCACGAATTGCCGGCCGAGGCGGTGATGACCTCGTAGACCTTGCGCAGGTCGAGGCCCTGCTTGGCGGCGAAGCTCATCGCCTCGCTGGCGGCGGCGATATGCACGCCGGCGAGCAATTGGTTGATCATCTTGAAGGCCGCGCCCTGCCCCGGCTCATCGCCGAGTTCGTAGAGATTGGCGGCCATGGCGTCGAGCGCGGGGCGCGCCTTCGCAAAAGCCGCCTTAGAGCCCGAGGCGAGAATGGTCAGCGCGCCTTCGGCCGCGCGCTGCGCGCCGCCCGAGATGGGGGCGTCGAGATAAAGCCGGCCTGTCGCCTCCAGCTTTCGGGCGAGGCGGCGGGCGATGTCCGGGTCCATCGTCGCCGAGGAGATGAACACGGCGCCCGGCTTCAGCGTTTCGGCGACGCCCTGCGCGCCGAACAGAATGTCTTCGGTCTGCGCGGCGTTGACGACGACGCTGACGACGATGTCGGCGCCCTCGGCGGCCGCAGCCGGATCGGCGGCGCCGCGGCCGCCGGCGCGGACGAAGCGCGCCACCGAATCCGCCGAGACATCGCAGCCGGCGACATCGAGGCCGGCGCGCAGCAGCGATTGCGCCATGCCACAGCCCATGGAGCCAAGACCGATGACGGCGGCGCGGAGGCGATGCGAAGCGTTCTGGTCAGACATGTGCGAACTCCGGGCGCGCGCCGCATGACGAAATTTCAACGTCACGGTGGCAATGCGCGGCAAGCTTTGGTAGCGTTCACATCGTGACATATCAGATCATTGCACGACCGCCAATTGCGACGTGCGGAGACGTTCGAAAATTCGGGGCGACAGAATGAGCGACGCGAAATTGCGTGAGGACATTTGCCGCTTCGGCCGTTCCCTGTTCGAGCGTGGGCTGACGCCGGGCTCATCGGGCAATATCAGCGTGATGCTGCCCGACGGCGGCTGGCTGGCGACGCCGACCAACGCTTCGCTCGGCTTCCTCGATCCGGCGCGGATTTCCCGGCTGGACGCCGCAGGAAGGCTGGTGTCCGGCGATCCGCCGACGAAGGAAATTCCGCTGCACAGCGCGCTCTACGAATCGCGCACGGCGGCCAAGGCCATCGTGCATCTGCACTCGACGCATTCGGTGGCGCTGTCGATGCTGCCGGAGATCGATCCGCGCAACGCCCTGCCGCCGCTGACGCCCTATTATCTGATGCGCGCCGGCGAGACGGCGCTGGTGCCCTATCACCGCCCCGGCGATCCGGCCGTTGCTACCGCTATCAAAGGGCTGGCGGGGCGCTATTCCAGCGTGCTGCTGGCCAATCACGGGCCGGTCGTCGCCGGCGACAGCCTTGAGGCGGCGGTCTTCGCCACGGAGGAGCTGGAAGAGACGGCGCGGCTCTATCTGCTGCTGCGCGGCCTCAACCCGCGCCTGCTGACGCGGGCGCAGGTCGACGATCTCGTCAACACATTCAAGCTCGACCTGCCCTCGCAGGACGGCCACCACGACCACGACCATTGAGGCGACCATGTTTCCAACCGTCATGGCCGGGACAAGCCCGCGGATGACGTCGGGGATTCAGGACCGCCAAGCGTAATCCGCCCATCAGCCATTCATTGAAATTGACGGAGCCAGCATGTCCACGACCGCCGAGCAGATGATCGAGCCTGATCTCGCCAGGACGCCCGCCATTCCGCGCCTGACCGGCGTGTTCCCGATTGCGCCGACGCCGTTTCATCCCAATGGCGACCTCGATCTTGACGGCATGAAGCGCGTGCTGGACTGCATGATCGACCAGGGCGTCGACGGCATCTGCATTCTCGCCAATTTCTCCGAGCAATTCCTGCTGACGGATGCGGAGCGCGACGTGCTGACCGGGCTGTGCCTCGACCATGTCGCAGGGCGCGTGCCGGTCATCGTCACCACCAGCCATTTCTCGACGCGCATCGCCGCCGAGCGCGGCGCGCGGGCGCGGGCCGCCGGCGCCGCCATGCTGATGATGATGCCGCCCTATCACGGCGCGTCGCTGCGCGCCGGCGAACAGGGCGTGATCGAGCATTTCGCCGCCGTTGCGCAGACGTCCGGCCTGCCGATCATGGTGCAGGATGCGCCGATGAGCGGCGTGACGCTGTCGCCTGCCTTCCTCGCGCGGCTGGCGCGAGACGTGCCGCTGGTCAGCTATTTCAAGATCGAAGTGCCGTTCGCGGCGGCCAAGCTGCGCGACCTGATCGCGCAGGGCGGCGCGTCGATCGTCGGGCCGTTCGACGGCGAGGAATCGATCACGCTGATGGCCGATCTCGACGCCGGCGCGACCGGCACGATGTGCAGCGCCCTGCTGCCCGAGAAGATCAAGACCGTCGTGACGCTGCACCGCGAGGGCCGGCGCGCCGAGGCGGCTGCGGCCTATATGCGCATCCTGCCGCTGATCAACCACGAGAACCGGCAATGCGGATTGCGCGCCGCCAAGACCGTGCTGATGGAAGGCGGGGTGATCAGGTCGGACGCCGTGCGCCATCCGCTGGAGCCTTTGCATGCACAGACGCGCGACAGCCTGCTGGAACTGGCGCGCGAAGCCGACGTGCTGGCGCTGCGCTGGGGCAAATAGCCCGAACGGACTCAGCGATGGCGGCGGATCCTGGCCGGAACCGCCGCCGGCGCAAGGCTCTCATCAGTCTGTGATTGCGCCTCGTCCGCATAGGACAGGCGCAGGAAGAAGACGAGGATGGCGACGTTCGCCCACAGCTTCACCGAGGCGAAGCTGAAGACGAACAGGAAGAACAGGCTGTTGCGCAGCGGCGGCGAGACGATGCCCTGCATCGCCGTCTCGACGTGCAGGCGCGCGAAATCCTGCACGATGGCAAAAAGCGCATAGAAGCAGGTCATCAGCACAAGCGCCGGCACGAGATAGAGGGCGCGGCGGACGAATTCCTTCAGAGCGGCGACGCACACCCGCTTCTCGCCCCTGTCCTGCTGCAACAGCATCAGAAACGCCAGCCCGGCGCAGAAGGCGCACCACGGCTTGACGAAGAACGCGACATCCAATGTGTCGAAGGCGATGCCGTCGGGACCGACCAGAAAGGCGATGAGATCATCGCCTTTGAAGAACGGCAGCCACAGCAGCGTGGCCAGCGAACACAGGGCCAGCAACCGCAGGAACAGCATTTTCGCCGCCAGGAATTGCTGCGGCACGCTCCAGCCGATCAGCGCCTTGTCGACATTCTGGACGATGAACATCCGCCGCACGCAGACGACGAAGGCAATCAGCGTCGCGTAGACCGAAAAGGCGAGCAGCAAAATCCCGATGACGCCCCAGTTTGTCGCGAGATAGCGCAGGCCGGTGGCGAAGACGAGCCATGGCACGGCTTCGAGGAGTTTGAAGGGCCCGAAGTTGACGCTAGGTAACGTCGGCGCGGAGGAGCGGGAAAGAACTGCGGCTGTCATGCATGCAGCCTGGCACAATCCGCACGTCAGAGTTGTTAACGTGCGGATCGCGCCTTAAACTACAGATAAATCTGAGTTAATTGACCCAGCGACATCAGCCGATCTTGCCGCCCAGCTCGTCCTCGACATGGGCGCGGATGATCTCGTCGAAGTTTTTCTCGGCCGTGAAGCCCAGAGCCTCGGCGCGGCTGGCGTCCACGCGGCGCGCCCAGCCCGAAACGATGCGGATGATCGTCTCGTCGGGCTCGCGGCGGATCAGCTTGACCGCCTTTTCGCCGGCGACGCGGCGCAAGGCTTCGATCTGCTCGCCGACGGTGGCCGACAGGCCCGGCATCGACAAGGCGCGGCGCGGGCCGACGGGGGCCAGATCCATGGTCGCGGCGTGGACGAGGAAGCCGATGGCGGCGCGCGGGCTGGCGTGCCAGTGGCGCACGTCCTCCGACACCGGCAGCACGGCCTCTTGCCCCGCCAGCGGCTCGCGCAGGATGTTGGAGAAGAAGCCGGACGCAGCGGCATTGGGCTTGCCGGGACGAATGCAGATCGTCGGCAGGCGGATCGACAGGCCGTCGAAGAAGCCGCGACGGGTGTAATCGTTGAGCAGCAGCTCGCCCATGGCCTTCTGCGTGCCATAGGAGGTCAGCGGCGTCAGATAGAATTCTTCCGGAATCGATTCCGGGAACGGCGCGCCGAAGACCGCGATCGACGAGGTATTGACGACGCGCGGGCAATATTTCTGCCGCAGGCCTTCCTGCCGGATTTCCTCGAACAGATGGCGCGTGCCGTCGAGATTGATGCGATAGCCCTTGTCGAAATCGGCCTCGGCCTCGCCCGAAACGATGGCGGCGAGGTGGAAGATCACATCGGGACGGCCGGCGACCAGCTTTTGCGCCACGGCACGGTCGGAAATGTCGACGGCGAGCGCCTCGACCTTGCCGGCATAGCCTGCGGGCGCGCTGGGGGCGACGACATCGGCCAGGGTCATGCGGTCGATGGCCTTGCCGCCAAGGCCGCCGTCGCGCACCAGCCGCTCGGTGAGTTTACGGCCGATCATGCCGGCTGCGCCGATAATCAAGACATGCATAAGGCGTTTCTCCGCTTTGTTCAGCCCGGCGTTCGCGCCGCGGCCAAGCTTGCAGCCGCCTTGCGAGGCGGCGAGCAAAAAATGTGAACGGGGAGAGATTCCCCCTTCCCTTTATCGCTGAACATCATAAAATGGGAGCGCTACCAAGAACAAGAGCGCGGATCGCCCCCGCTCAAAAAAAGATACGCGACGCCACGGCGAACGCGTGCATCTCAGGGGAAACGAAGCCGGAGCAGCGCCTGCAGCGCGCCCGGATTCTTGGAAACGAACAAGAGGTTTGCTATGGCGTCGGTCGACATCGTGAATGTGCGCAAGTCCTTTGGCGCCGTTCCGATCATCAAGGGTGTGGATGTGCAGATCGCCGATGGCGATTTCGTCATCCTGGTCGGTCCCTCCGGCTGCGGCAAATCCACCCTGCTTCGCATGATCGCCGGGCTGGAGCACATTTCGGCCGGCGAGATCCGCATCGGCGACAAGGTCGTCAACAACCTGCCGCCAAAAGACCGCGACATCGCGATGGTCTTCCAGAACTACGCGCTCTACCCGCACATGACGGTGGCCGACAACATGGCCTTCTCGCTCAAGCTGCGCGGCGCGAGTCAGGCGGAAATCGACCAGCGCCTGAAGCCGGCGGCCGAGATTCTCGGCCTGTCGAACCTGCTGGACCGCTACCCGCGGCAATTGTCGGGCGGTCAGCGCCAGCGCGTCGCCATGGGCCGCGCCATCGTGCGCGATCCGCAGGTGTTCCTGTTCGACGAGCCGCTGTCGAATCTCGACGCCAAGCTGCGCGTGTCGATGCGCACCGAGATCAAGGAGCTGCACCAGCGGCTGAAGACGACGACTGTCTATGTCACGCACGACCAGATCGAGGCGATGACCATGGCCGACAAGATCGTCGTCATGCATGACGGCCTCGTCGAGCAGATCGGCGCGCCGCTCGAACTCTACGACCGGCCGAACAACCTGTTCGTCGCCGGCTTCATCGGCTCGCCGGCGATGAATTTCATCAAGGGACGCCTCAAGGACGGCGAGCCGAGCGTTTTCGTCACCGCAAAGGGCGGCGTCGAACTGCCGGTCGGCAGGACGCCGCCGGCCAGCGCGCAAGGGCGCGACCTCATTTACGGCGTGCGGCCGGAGCATTTCCGCCAGTCCAGCGTCGGCGTGCCGGCGCGGGTCGTCGTCGTCGAACCGACGGGCTCGGAGACGCAGGTCGTCGTCGAAGTCGGCGGACAGGAACTCATCACCGTCTTCCGCGAGCGTATTTTCGCCAAGCCCGGCGAAGACATGCGTCTCGATATCGCCGCCCAGTCGACGCATCTGTTCGACGCGCAAACCGGCATTCGCCTCATCGCCGAATAAAACGCGCGGACGCCGTCGCGGGACGGCGAAGCACCGCCAATAAACCTCAAAAGTCCCGCGAAACTGCAAGGGAGAACGCCATGACCATTTCACGACGCGACCTTCTCGCCGGCACCGCCGGCGTGCTCGCGGGCAGCAGCCTTGTCGGCCTGCCGGCCTTCGCGCAAGGCGCCGCCGAGCCGACCTTCAAGCCGGAAGCCGGCGCGAGCCTGCGCGTGCTGCGCTGGGCGCCCTTCGTCAAGGGCGACGAAGACGCCTGGATCGCCAACACCAAGAAGTTCACGGCGCAGACCGGCGTCGAGGTCAAGATCGACAAGGAAAGCTGGGAAGACATCCGTCCGAAGGCCGCCGTCGCCGCCAATGTCGGCTCGGGCCCGGACGTCATGCTCGTCTGGTTCGACGACCCGCATCAATATCCCGAGAAGCTGCTCGACGTGACGCCGCTGGCCAATTATCTCGGCGGCAAGTACGGCGGCTGGTATCCCGGCCTCGAAGGCTACGGCAAGAAGGACGGCAAGTTCATCGCCCTGCCGCTCGCCTCGATCGGCAACGCCATCATCTATCGCGACAGCCATATGAAGGCTGCCGGCTTCTCGGCCTTCCCGAAGGACACGGCCGGTTTCCTCGAGCTGTGCAAGGCGCTCAAGGCCAAGGGCACGCCCGCCGGCTTCGCGCATGGCAAGGCGGTCGGCGACGGCAACAATTACGCCCATTGGCTGCTGTGGAGCCATGGCGGCAAAATGGTCGACGCGGCCGGCAAGGTGACGATCAACAGCCCGGAGACGGTCGCCGCGCTGAAATACGCCACCGAGCTCTACAAGACCTTCATTCCGGGCACGGAGAGCTGGCTCGACATCAACAACAACCGCGCCTTCATCGCCGGCCAGGTGTCGCTGACTGCGAACGGCGTGTCGCTCTACTATTCGGCCAAGAACGATCCGAAGCTGGCCGAGATGAAAGAGGACATGCGCTCGGTCAACTTCCCCATCGGCCCGGTCGGCCAATCGGTGGAATTGTGCCAGGTGACGTCGAGCATCATCTTCAAGCACACGAAGTTCCCGCAGGCGGCGCAGGCCTACCTGAAGTTCATGTATGAAGCCGAGCAGATGAACGACTGGCTCAAGGGCTCCAGCGCCTATTGCTGCCAGCCGCTGAAGGCCTTCGAGTCCAATCCGATCTGGACTTCGGACCCGATCCACGCGCCCTACGCCAAGGCCTCGGCCATGCTGCGCCCGAACGGCTACGCCGGCCCGCTGGGCTATGCCTCCGCCGCCGTCATGGCCGATTACGTCCTCGTCGACATGTTCGCCGAAGCCGTCACCGGCCAGCGCACGCCGGAAGAAGCCGCCAAGCGCGCCGAGCAGCGCGCCATGCGCTACTACCGCGTCTGATCGCGCAGCGCCGTCCCGCGAACACACGCGGGGCGGCGCTTTTTGTTTCAAGTTGACAGCGCCGGAGATCCGCATGAGCGCGCGCGCCGCACCGTCCTTCCTTTCGTCGATCGGCCAGAGCCGCAACATCCCCGGCCTCATGTTCATGCTGCCGGCGGCGGCGTTCCTGTTGTGCTTCCTCGCCTACCCGCTTGGCGTCGGCACATGGCTCGGCTTCACCGACACGCGCATCGGCCGCGCCGGCGTTTTCGTCGGCCTCGAAAACTACCAGTCGCTGTGGAACGATTCCGTCTTCTGGCTGTCGGTGTTCAACACGATCCTCTATACGAGCGTCGCATCCGTGCTGAAGTTCGCGCTCGGCCTGTGGCTGGCGCTGATCCTCAACGAGAACCTGCCGTTCAAGTCGTTCTTCCGCGCCGTCATCCTGCTGCCATGGGTCGTTCCGACCGTGCTGTCGGCCATCGCCTTCTGGTGGATCTATGACTCGCAGTTCTCGGTGATCTCCTGGGCCTTGATGAAGTTCGGCCTGATCAATCATCAGATCAACTTCCTCGGCGATTCCACCAATGCGCGCGCCTCCGTCATCGCCGCCAATGTCTGGCGCGGCATTCCCTTCGTCGCCATTTCGCTGCTGGCCGGCCTGCAGACGATCTCGCCGTCGCTGCAGGAAGCCGCCTCGCTCGACGGCGCGACGCCGTGGCAGCGCTTCCGCTATGTGACGCTGCCGATGCTGACGCCGATCATCGCCGTGGTGATGACCTTCTCGGTGCTTTTCACCTTCACCGACTTCCAACTCATCTATGTGCTGACCAAGGGCGGCCCGGTGAACGCCACGCATCTGATGGCGACGCTGTCGTTCCAGCGCGGCATTCCCGGCGGACAATTGGGCGAAGGCGCGGCGATCGCCGTCGCGATGGTGCCCTTCCTGCTCGCCGCCATTCTGTTCAGCTTCTTTGGCCTGCAACGCCGCAAATGGCAGCAGGGCGGATCGGATTGAGGAGCCGACCCATGACTTCGCAAACCAATTCCGCCGCGCTCACCGATGATGAAGTCGGCATGGGCTATCTCAGCAGCCTGCCGCGCCGTGTCGTCACGCTCTACATTCCGCTCGGCCTGTTCGTCTTCGTGCTGCTGTTCCCGTTCTACTGGATGGCCATCACGTCGGTGAAGCCGAACGACCAGTTGACGGATTACGACAAGAACAGCCCGCTGTGGGTGGCGACGCCGACGCTGCAGCACATCAAATATCTGTTGTTCGAGACCTCCTATCCGGGCTGGCTGCTCAACACGATGATCGTGGCCGTCGCCTCGACCTTCCTGGCGCTCGCGGCGTCGGTGTTCGCGGCCTACGCCATCGAGCGCGTCAAGTTCAACGGCTCGCGTTTCGTCGGCCTCGGCATCTTCCTCGCCTATCTGGTGCCGCCGTCGATCCTGTTCATCCCGCTGGCGTTCATCGTCTTCCAGCTCGGCATGTACGACACCAAGCTGGCGCTGATCCTGACCTATCCGACCTTCCTCATCCCATTCTGCACCTGGCTGCTGATGGGCTATTTCCGTTCGATCCCCTACGAGCTGGAGGAATGCGCTTTGATGGACGGCGCCTCGCGCTGGCAGATCCTGACCAAGATTGTGTTGCCGCTGGCGGTGCCGGGGCTGATCTCGGCCGGCATCTTCGCCTTCACGCTGTCGTGGAACGAGTTCATCTACGCGCTGACCTTCATCCAATCGTCTGAAAACAAGACGGTGCCGGTCGGCGTGCTGACGGAACTGGTGCGCGGCGACGTGTTCGAATGGGGATCGCTGATGGCGGGCGCGCTGCTCGGCTCGCTGCCGGTCGTCATCCTCTACTCGTTCTTCGTCGACTATTACGTCTCGTCGATGACCGGCGCGGTGAAGGAATGATCGCGCCGGCGCAAAGCTCACACGGAGTTGCATCAATGACAAAAACAGCGCTGGTGACAGGCGCGGGCTCGGGCATTGGCCGCGCGGTGGCGCAGGCCTTCCTGCGCGAAGGCTACAACGTCGTGCTAGCCAGCCGCCGCATCGAGCCGCTGCGCGAGACGGCGGCGCTTGCGGGCGCCAGCGACGCCAACGCGCTTTGCGTCTCGACCGATGTCGGCGCGCCCGATCAGGTCGCTGCGCTGTTCGACGCGGCGGTGGCCAAGTTCGGCCGCGTCGACGTGGTGTTCAACAATGCCGGGGCCGGCGCGCCGGGCGTCAATCTCGAAGACCTCGCCTTCGAGGATTGGAACCGCGTCGTCTCGGCCAATCTCACCGGCCCGTTCCTGTGCACGCAGAACGCCTTCCGCGTGATGAAGGCGCAGAATCCGCGCGGCGGACGCATCATCAACAACGGCTCGATCTCGGCCACCGCGCCGCGTCCCAATTCGATCGCCTATACGTCGACGAAACACGCCGTCACCGGCCTGACGAAATCGGCTTCGCTCGACGGGCGCAAATACGACATCGCCGTCGGCCAGATCGACATCGGCAACGCGCTGACCGACATGGCCATGGCCATGACCAAGGGCGTGCCACAGGCCAATGGCGAAATCGCCATCGAGCCGACGATGGATGTCGAGAACGTCGCCAAGACGGTGCTCTACATGGCAAGCCTGCCGCTCGACGCCAACGCCCTGTTCGTCACCGTGATGGCGACGAAAATGCCGTTCGTCGGACGGGGCTGAATCGCGTTTCACCTGCCGGAAGGCTGCGGCTCATCTATCCAACGTCATGGCCGGGCTTGTCCCGGCCATCTGCGTTTTGCACGCGGGAACGTTGCGGCGCGGCGGCGCGTGGATGCCCGGGACAAGCCCGGGCATGACGTGTGGGAAAGAGTGGGCGCGCGCTTTGCGCTGTGCGCGGAGCGTCGCCCGTCAGCACTTCACGAAGGCCTTGCCGTAATTGTCGGCGGCTTTCATCGCCACGACGATGTCGATGGGTTCGATGTCGAAGGGCTCGTTGGCGATGTTGCCGCCGTTCTGCACGACCTTCTCAGCGACGCGCATCAGGCCGGAATCGTCGTTCGGATCGATGCCGATCTGCGCCAATTGCACCGGCAGGCCGACATCGGCGCAGAAGGCGAACAGCTCTTGCCGCAGATCGTCGGGCTTCGCGCTGAGGAACAGCGAGGCGAGCAATCCGTAGGCGACCTTCTCGCCGTGCAGATATTTCTTCGTCTCGGGGATTTCGGTGAGGCCGTTGTGGATGGCGTGCGCCGCTGCAACGCCGCAGGATTCAAAGCCGACGCCGGACATCAGCACGGAGGCTTCCACCACGGCGTCGACGTCGGGCGTCGCCAGCCTGGCCGCGACATCCTTCGTCGCCTGACGGCCGCGCGACAGGATGACGTCGCGGCACAGCGTCGCCGTCGCCTGCGCCAGCAGGCCGCCGCGCTCGCCCGGCACGTTGCGGGCGAAGGACTGGCGGCATGACTCGGCCTCATACCAGGTGGCGAGGCCATCGCCGATGCCGGCGACGAAGAAGCGCACCGGCGCTTCGGCGATCATCGCCGTATCGACCAGCACCACATCCGGGTTGCGGGTGTTGATGCGGCCGAGCATGACGCCCGCGTCGTCGTAGAGAATCGAAATGCCCGAGCATGGCGCGTCCGAGGCGGCGATGGTCGGCGCGCAGATATAGGGCCGGTTGATTTCATACGCCGCAGCGCGCGCGATGTCGACCGTCGCGCCGCCGCCAAAACCGGCGATGACCTCCGCGCCGCTGGCGCGCATGGCGCTGACGATTTCATCGAGCCGGGCGCGCGTGCAATGGCCGGTGAAGGGCAGAAAGCTCGCCTCGATCGATTCGAGACCGCCAAGGCGCGCTTTCACCTGCTGTTCGGCGACGGCGTCGACCAGACAGAAGACAGTCTTGCCATAGCGCGCGACCTCCTGTCCAAACAGGCCGAGCGCGCTGCGCCCCTGCACATAACGCCGAGGAAATACGCTGGAGCGAATCAAGGGTCGTCTCCGTCGAAAGAGGTCGCGAGAGGAGGTTGCGCAGCCTATTTGGTAGCGATACCATATACCCCTGTCAATGCGCGGCCTGTCGCCGCGGGAGAGGAAGCGGCCCGTGAATTCCGACGGTCCTGGCTCCGTCAAACGCCCCGCCCGGCCGCGCAAGCGGACGCTCGGCCGCGCCACCATCGCCGATGTCGCCAGCGCCGCCGGCGTGTCGCCGATGACCGTGTCGCGGGCGTTGAAGGATTCCTCGCTCGTCACCAAGGAATTGCGCGATCGCGTCGCCGCGGCCGTCGCTGAGCTCGGCTATGTGCCGAACCTCGCGGCGCAGACACTGGCCTCGGCGCGCTCCAATCTCGTCGGCGTGATCATTCCGTCGCTGTCGAACTCAGTGTTCATCGAAACGCTGACCGGCATCCGCGATTGCCTCAGCGTCGCCGGCTACCAGATCATCATTGGCGAGACGGTCTATTCGGCCGATCACGAGCGGCAATTGCTGTCGACCCATCTGTCGCGCGCCATCGACGGCGTGCTCGTCACCGGCGTCGAGCTCGACCCAGACGTCAAGCGCAGCCTCGAACAACGCAGCATTCCTCTCGTCCACATGTTCGACATCAGCGAGGACCCGGAGGCCCTGTCCGTCGGCTTCTCGCAATGGCAGGCGGGCTACGAGGTCGGCAAATACCTCATGGCGCGCGGCTACAAGCGGCCCGGCCTCATCGCCGGCCAGCTCGATCCGCGCAGCCTCAAGCGCATCGACGGCTATCGAAAGGCGCTGAGCGAAGGCGGCATTGCGCAATTCGCCGAAATCCTGACGCCGGAAGCAACCTCCATCGCGCTCGGCGGGCAATTGCTGTGGCGTCAGCGCGTCGCCTGGCCCGATTGCGACGCCGTGTTCTGCGTCAACGACGACCTTGCGCTCGGCGCCTTGTTCGAGTGCCAGCGCCGCGGCGTGCAAGTGCCGAAGGATCTGGCGATCGTCGGCTTCAACGATCTGCCTTATGCGAAACTGAGCGTGCCGACGATCACGTCGGTGACGACGCCGCGCTATGAAATCGGCTTCCAGGCCGCGCATCTGTTGCTGCGGCAAATGACGGGGCAGCCGCTGGAGCGGCGGTCCATCGACCTCGGATTCAAACTGGCGCCGCGAGAGAGCGCCTGACCCTTACGGAGAACGCCTGAATGTCCTTTGTTGAAAAGCTCTTCGGTCTCGACGGCCGCATCGCGCTCGTCACCGGCTCGTCGGGCGGCATCGGCCGCGCCATTGCCGGCGGGCTCGCCAAGGCGGGCGCGCATGTCGTCGTCAACGGCCGCGACGCGGCGCGCGCCGAAGCCGCCGCGCAAGCCATTCGCGCCGCCGGCGGCAAGGCGACGGCTCTGGCCTTCGACGTCACCGATGCGGCGGCCGTGCGCGCCGGCGTCGACAGGATCGAGGAGGAGATCGGCCCCATCGACATACTCGTCAACAATGCCGGCATGACGATCCGCAATTCGCTGGAAAATTATGCCGACGCGGATTGGCGGCAGGTGATGACGCTCAATCTCGACAGCGTCTATTTCGTCGGTCAGGCGGTGGCGCGGAAGATGCTGCCGCGCAAATATGGCCGCATCATCAACATCTGCTCGATCATGAGCGAATTGGCGCGTCCCGGCACGGCCCCCTATGCCGCGACCAAGGGCGCGGTGAAGATGCTGACCAAGGGCATGGCGATTGACTGGGGCAAGCGCGGCGTGCACGTCAACGGCATCGGCCCCGGCTATTTCAAGACAGAGCTGACCGATCCGCTCGTCAACGACAAGGTCTTCTCCGACTGGCTGGAAGCGCGCACGCCGCTCGGCCGCTGGGGCGATGTCGAGGAGCTCGTCGGCGCGGCCGTCTTCCTGTCGTCGCAGGCCGCGAGCTACGTCAACGGCCACATCCTCTATGTCGACGGCGGCATGACCGCAGCGGTGTGAGGCTGCGAACGGTCGGGGGATTTTCGCTTGCGCGACACCCCTCATCCCCGGCCTGCGGCCGGACCTTCTCCCGCAAGGGGAGAAGGGACGCGCGGAGAGGCTGCGGCGCAACTTCGCCGGGTGGGCTCTCGCCTTACAACAGGCCCTGCTTCGCCAGATGGCGCATGAGATGCGAGACGCCGAAGCTCCACGGCTCGCATTCGTCGCAACGGCGCATGCGGTTGACCAGCGCGCCGAGCTTGGGCGTCGAAATCGTGACGACATCGCCCATCTTGTGGGTGAAGCCCTGCCCCGGCGCGCCGCGATCCTCAACCGGCGCGAACATCGTGCCGAGAAACAGCGCCGCGCCGTCGGGATAATGATGATGCGGGCCGATCATCTGGCCGACGAGATCGGCCGGGTCGCGGCTGATCATGGAAAGCGACGAGCGCCCGTCGAGGCGGAAGCCGTCTTCGCCTTCGACCACGAGCGAAACATCGGCCTTGCGCACGTCATCAAGGCTGAAGGTCGCATCGAAGAAGCGGATGAACGGACCGATGGCGCAGGAGGCGTTATTGTCCTTCGCCTTGCCGAGCAGCAGCGCCGAGCGGCCTTCGACGTCGCGCAGGTTGACGTCATTGCCGAGGCTGGCGCCGACGATGCGACGGTCGGAGGCGACGACGAGGACGATTTCCGGCTCGGGATTGTTCCAGTTCGACACCGGATTGAGGCCGGCGTCAGCGCCCGTGCCGACCGCCGACAGCGGTTGCGACTTGGTGAAGATCTCGGCATCGGGGCCGATGCCGACTTCAAGATATTGGCTCCACGCCCCCTGCTCGATCAGCACCTGCTTCAGCCGCATGGCCTCGGCCGAACCGGGCTTCAGCGCGGCGAGGTCGCCGCCGACCAGCGCCGTCACTTCGGCGCGGATCGCGGCGGCAGACGCGGCGTCGCCGCGCGTGCGCTCCTCGATAACGCGTTCCAGCATCGACACGGCGAAGGTGACGCCCGCCGCCTTGATCGCCTGAAGATCGAGCGGCGCGAGAAAGCGGGTTGCGCCGGAAGGGGCGGCGTCGCGCGGCGTCGCGGCGAGAATCTCGGCAAAGCCGCCGATGCGCTCGCCCGTCGCGGCGCGCAGGGCGGCGGCCGGTTCGGCACATTCCGCTAGATCGCGCATGGTCGGGAAGGAGTGCGACAGGTCGAACACGCCATCTTCGCGGATCGCCGCGACGCAGGGGCCGCCGCGGTCGGCGCGCCAGACGCGGCCGGCGAGCGCGCCGGCAAAGCCGTCGTGCGGCAGATGGGCGTTCGGATTGTCGAAGATCAAGCCCTGCATGACGCGTCCCGCCTTCCCGATGGATGATCGCTGAAATTATCGACAAAAGGCTCGCGCTTGCTTGCCTTCGTCCCTGCCGTGCCTATACTTGGTATCGCTAACATCCGCGCGTCGCAGGCGTCAACATCGTCGCTGGAATCGCCGCGCATCGAGAGAGGACAAGCGATGGCCCATCGCAAGCAGCCCGCAGACCTGCGCTCGCGCGCCTGGTTCGACAATCCGCACAATCCCGACATGACGGCGCTCTATCTCGAGCGTTATCTCAATTTCGGACTGACGCGGCACGAGCTGCAATCGGGCAAGCCGATCATCGGCATCGCGCAGACCGGCTCCGACCTGTCGCCGTGCAACCGGCCGCATCTGGAGTTGGCCAAGCGCGTGCGCGAGGGCATTTTCGCCGCTGGCGGCGTCGCCATCGAATTCCCGGTGCATCCGATTCAGGAGACGGGCAAGCGCCCGACCGCCTCGCTCGACCGCAACCTCGCCTATCTCGGCCTCGTCGAAGTGCTCTACGGCTATCCGCTCGACGGCGTGGTGCTGACGACCGGCTGTGACAAGACAACGCCGGCCTGCCTGATGGCGGCGGCGACCGTCAATATTCCCGCCATCGTGCTATCCGGCGGGCCGATGCTGAACGGCTGGTTCAAGGGCGAGCGCACCGGCTCGGGCACGATCGTGTGGAAGGCGCGCGAACTGCTGGCCGAAGGCAAGATCGACTATGACAAGTTCATCGAGCTCGTCGCCTCCTCCGCCCCGTCTGCCGGCTATTGCAACACGATGGGAACGGCGACGACGATGAATTCGCTGGCCGAGGCGCTGGGCATGTCGCTGCCCGGTTGCGCCGCCATCCCTGCGCCCTATCGCGAGCGCGGCCAGATCGCCTATGAGACCGGCCGTCGCATCGTCGACATGGTGTGGGAGGACATGAAGCCGTCCGACATCATGACGCGCGAGGCGTTCGAGAACGCCATCGTCGTCAATTCGGCCATCGGCGGCTCGACCAATGCGCCGGTGCATATCAACGCCATTGCGCGCCACATCGGCGTCGGCCTCGACATCGGAGAATGGGAGACCAAGGGCCTCGACGTGCCGCTGATCGTCAATCTGCAGCCGGCCGGCGCTTATCTCGGCGAGGACTTCCACCGCGCCGGCGGCGTGCCGGGCGTCGTCAGCGAGTTGATGAAGCACAAGCTCATCCACGAAGATGCGATGACCGTGAACGGCAAGACGATGGGCGACAATTGCCGCGATTTCGAAGTGCTCGACCGCGATGTCATCCGCACCTTCGACACGGCGCTGAAGCCGGCCGCCGGCTTCAAGGTGATCCGCGGCAATTTGTTCAATTCCGCCGTGATGAAGACCAGCGTCATCTCGCCGGAGTTCCGCGCCCGCTATCTGTCGAACCCGAACGATCCGGAGGCCTTCGAAGGCCGCGCCATCGTCTTCGACGGACCGGAGCACTACCACCGCGACATCGATAATCCGGCGTTGAACATGGACGACAATTGCATCCTGTTCATGCGCGGCGCGGGGCCGATCGGCTATCCGGGCGCGGCGGAAGTCGTCAACATGCGCGCGCCGGCCTATCTGCTGGCCAAGGGCGTGCCCTCGCTGCCCTGCATCGGCGACGGACGCCAGTCGGGCACGTCAGGTTCGCCGTCGATCCTCAACGCCTCGCCGGAAGCCGCCGCTGGCGGCGGGCTGGCGCTGCTCAAGACCGGCGACCGCGTGCGCATCGACCTGAAGAAGGGCCGCGCCGACATTCTCATTTCCGACGCGGAACTGGCCGAGCGCCGGGCGGAGCTGGAGAAGTCGGGCGGCTACAAGTTCCCGGCCTCGCAGACGCCGTGGCAGGAAATCCAGCGCGGCATCGTCGACCAGCTCGAGGAAGGCATGGTGCTGAAGCCGGCGGTGAAATACCAGCGCGTCGCCGAGACATTCGGCCTGCCGCGCGACAACCACTGAGCAGCACATGCGCGCGCGGCTGATCGGCGTCGACTGGGGCACGACGAGCCTGCGCGCGCACCTCATCGGCGCGGGCGGGCTGGCGCTGGAGACGCGCGAGACGAACGAGGGCCTGCGCGCGCTCGGCCCCGGCCTGTTCGAGCCGGCGCTGGCGCGCGTCGTCGGCGACTGGCGGCAGGCGCATGGCGCGCTGCCCATTGTCTGTTCCGGCATGGTCGGCGCGCGCACCGGCTGGCTCGAAGCGCCCTATGTCGCCTGCCCGGCTGACGCTAGCGCGATCGCGCGCGGCATCGTCGCGCTCGACACGGCAAGCCTCGGCCGCGTGCATTTCATTCCCGGCGTGCGCCAGGCCGACGACGTGATGCGCGGCGAGGAAACGCAGATCATCGGCGCGCTGGTCAATGGCGCCAGCGACGGCCTGTTCGTGCTGCCCGGCACCCATTCGAAATGGGTGCATGTCGATGGCGCGACGATCACGCGCTTCACGACGATAATGACCGGCGATGTTTATGCGGCGCTGAAGGGCCACACGATCCTTGCCGCGACGACAGGCGCGCCCGACGGCGACGAGGGCTTCGCGCGCGGCCTCGACATGGCGCGGGCGCTTGACGGGCCGGGCGACGTCATCGCCCGGTTGTTCAGCCTGCGCGTCGCAGCGCTCGACGGCGCGCTGACGCCGCAGCACAGCGCCAACGTGCTGTCCGGCCTGCTCATCGGCGCGGAATTGCGGCAGATGGCGCAAGGCGCGCAACGCTTCACGCTCATCGCCAACGACGATCTGGCGCGGCGCTATGAGATCGCCGCGCAGGCCATGGGGCTGGAGGCGCGGCGCGCCAGCGGCCATTGCGCGGCGCAGGGGCAATATGTGCTGGCCTATGCGGCGGAACTGATTGCGGCGACCGTCGAGGATTCCGAATGAACGGCCTTCGCTCCACCGTCTCCGCGCGCCCCTTCTCCCGCGAGGGGAGAAGGGCGCGGCGGCTGTCGCTTTTGCAAATCTGGAGGTTCGCGTGGGCGGGATGAGTTTGCGCGCGGCGCTGGCGGCTTGTCCGATCGTCGCCATTCTGCGCGGGGTGAAGCCGGACGAGGTCGAGGGCGTCGTCGAGGCGTTGATTGAGGCTGGCGTCGGCGTCATCGAAGTGCCGCTCAATTCGCCGCAGCCGTTCGAGTCGATTGCACGGCTGGTGCAGCGCTTCAGCGCGCAGGCGCTGATCGGCGCGGGCACGGTGATGAGCGCGGGCGATGTGGCGCAGCTGGCCGACATTGGCGCGCAGCTCGTCGTCATGCCGCATGGCGATCCGGCCGTGATCCGCGCCGCCAAGGCGCATGGCCTGATGGTCGCGCCGGGCGTTTTCACGCCGACGGAGGCCTTCGCGGCGCTGGTGGCGGGCGCGGACGCGCTGAAGCTGTTCCCGGCCGAGGCGCTGCCGCCGAAGATCGTCAAGGCGATGCGCGCCGTGTTGCCGAAGGAGACGCTGGTGCTCGCCGTCGGCGGCGTCGGCGTCGACAACATGGCCGATTATGCCAAGGCCGGCTGCGACGGCTACGGCATCGGCACGAGCCTTTATGCGCCGGGACGCAGCCTCGACGCCATTTCCACGGCGGCGCGGGCGCTGGTCGCCGCCGCCAAAGCCGCGAGGGCCTGACATGCGCGTGGCGTGCATCGGCGAATGCATGGTCGAATTGTCGTCGCTCGGCGGCGACCAATTCGCGCTCGCCTTCGGCGGCGATACGCTCAACACCGCCGTCTACATGGCGCGCAGCGGCGTCGGCGTCGATTACGTCACCGCGCTCGGCGACGACCATCTCAGCGCGCGCATGCTGGCGCAATGGCAGGCCGAGGGCGTCGGCACGACGCGCGTGCTGCGCCTGCCGGGCCTCCTGCCCGGCCTCTACATGATCGAGCGCGACGCCAGGGGCGAGCGCAGCTTTCTCTATTGGCGCGACCGCGCCCCGGCGCGCGACCTGTTCGACGTCGCGACCGACGATTATGTCGCCGCGCTCGCCGAATACGACTGGCTGTATTTCTCCGGCATCACCCTGTCGCTCTATGGCGAACAGGGCCGCGCGCGCTTCATCGCCATGCTGCGCGCGGCGAAGGCGAAGGGCGCGCGCATCGCCTTTGACGGCAATTACCGGCCGCGCGGCTGGGCGGGGCCGGAGGCGGCGCGCGCCGTCTTCAACGCCATCCTGCCGCTGGTCGATGTCGCGCTGCCGACTCTCGAAGACGAGCAGGCCGTGTTCGGCGATTCCGACGCGGAGGCGGTCGCCAAACGCATGACGGACGCGGGCGTCAGCGAAGTCGTCGTCAAGCAAGGCGCAGGCGGCTGCCTCGTCGCGCGCGGCGCGACGCGGCTGCATGTCCCCGTCCCCGCGCCCGTCTCGCCCATCGACACGACGGCGGCGGGCGATTCCTTCAACGCCGCCTATCTCGCCGCGCGCATCAAGCGCGCATCGCCGGACGAGGCGGCGCGCGCCGGCCATGCGCTGGCCGGCTGCGTCATCCAACATCGCGGCGCCTTGATCGCGCGCGAACACATGCCGGAGGCCCGATGAGCCATACCGCCGAGAGACAGCAGGCGCTGCGCGCGCTGCTGTCCGATTTCCGCGTCATTCCCGTGCTGACCATCGAGCGGGTCGAGGACGCCGTGCCGCTGGCGCAAGCGCTGGTGGCGGGCGGGCTGGCCGCCATCGAAATCACGTTGCGGACAGACGCCGCCATTGCGGCGGCGCGCGCCATTGCGGCGCAGGCGCCTGAGGCAATCGTCGGCATCGGCACGGTCTTGAACGCCCGCGACCTTGCGACTGCGCGAGAGGTCGGCGCGCGCTTCGCGCTCAGCCCCGGCGCGACGCCGGCGCTTCTCGACGCGGCGGCGCAATCGCCCCTGCCCTTCGCGCCGGGCGTCGGCACGGCCTCGGAGGCGATGGCGGCGATGGAGCGCGGTTTCGATATCGTCAAGCTGTTCCCGGCGGCGCAGGTCGGCGGCATCGGCATGGCGCGTGCGCTCGGCGGGCCGTTCCCGGACCTGCGTTTCTGCCCGACAGGCGGCGTCAGCGCCGCCAATGCGGCGGAATGGCTGGCGGAAATGAACGTGCTGGCCATCGGCGGTTCGTGGATCGCGCCCGCCGCCGACATCCGCGCCGGCGCCTGGGACACGATCGCCGCGCGGGCGAAGGCGGCGCGCGCCTTGTGGTGAGGCGGCGAGGCGGGCCTGCCTCCCGAGACTGACGGCGTTTCTTGACTTCCCGCGCGCGCTCCCCCATGTCGCTCGTCAGAAACGGGAAGGACGGAAGTCATGAGCGCAAGGATTTTCATCGACGGCGAAGCAGGAACCACGGGCCTCGGCATCCGCGATCGTCTGTCCGCGCGCAAGGATGTGACGCTCGTCTCGATCGCCGCCGAGGATCGCAAGAACCCGCAGGCGAAGAAGGCGCTGATGGCGGGCGTCGATCTCGTCATCCTCTGCCTGCCCGACGAAGCCTCGAAGGAAACCGCCGCGCTCGTCGCCGAAATGGGCGACAAGGGGCCGCGGCTGCTCGACGCCTCGACCGCGCATCGCGTCGACCCCAATTGGGCGTTCGGCTTCCCGGAAATGGCCAGGGAGCAGGCAGCGGCCATCCGCACCGCGCCGCGCGTGTCGAACCCCGGCTGCTATTCCACCGGCGCCATCGCCATCCTGCGCCCGCTGGTCGAGGCCGGACTGATCCCGGCCGACCATCCGCTGACGATCAACGCCGTGTCGGGCTATTCGGGCGGCGGCAAGCAGATGATCGAGGCCTACGACACCGGCAAGGCGCCGAATTTCGAGATCTATGCGCTCGGGCTGGAACACAAGCATGTGCCCGAGATCGTCAAATATTCCGGCCTGACAGCGCGGCCGATATTCGCGCCGTCGGTCGGCAATTTCCGCCAGGGCATGCTGGTCAGCGTGCCGCTGCATCTCGACGCGCTGGCAAGCAAGGCCAAGGCGGCGGACATCGAGGCCGCCTGGGCGGCGCATTACGCCGGCGCGACCTATGTGAAGGCCGTTGCGGCGGAAGCGGCGGGGCGCATCGAGCCCGAGGCGCTCAACGACACCAACAATCTCGAATTGCGCGTCTTCGCCAACGAAACCCGCCGCCAGGCGATCCTGATGGCGCGGCTCGACAATCTCGGCAAGGGCGCGTCGGGCGCGGCGGTGCAGAACCTTGAGTTGATGCTCGGGCTGTAAACGCCGCACGCACTGCCAATGATGACGGCCGGGCCTTGCGCCCGGCCGTTGCGTTTTGCCCTCAGAAATCCCAGTTGCAATTGCAGCGCTGGCGCACCGTGCGATATTCGACCGTCGGCACGACTTCCTGACGCTGGAAGGTCTGCATCACCGTCACCGGGCGCATGTAGGTGCGCGTCACGGGCACATATTCCGTGCGCGATTCCGCCTGATAGCGCGTCACCGGCGCCTGATAGGCGCGGGTGACGACGCGGTTCACCGTCACCGGAACCTGATAGGCGCGCGCGACCGGCGGCGCATAGGCCGGCGCGGCCTGAACCGGGCGGTTATAGACGACGCCCTGGCCGATATAATCGCCCCCCGACGCATAGCCGACCTCGCCGGCATAGCCGCCGAAACGGGCGTGATGGCGGCGATGATAGGCGCGATGGCGATAGCCGTGGTGGGCGTGATGGTGCGCCTTGTGCGGCGCGTAGCCGTGATGATGGCGGCGATGATGCGGATTGGCCGAGGCCTGCGCGGTCAAGGCGAGGCCGAGCGCCAGCGCGCCGACCAGACCGAGGCCATGACATGCTTTGATCGTAAACATTGGGCTCCCCATTGTTTCGTTTCGGGCCGCAGTCGGCCCAATTCTTTCAACAACGTCCGAAACCGGCGCGCGGATTTGCGCCGTTTCGGGAAAACGCCGGCAGAGCCGGCGCTTTCGGAGCTTCGCAGCAAGGATTGTACCTCTGCGGTCTTACATGCCCTTCTTCCAGGCGATGACGCGCGCCGCCTGCTCGCCCAAACCCTCGATGCCGAGCGAAATGGTGTCGCCGGCCTTGAGGAAGCGGGGCGGCTTCTTGGCGAGGCCGACGCCCGGCGGCGTGCCGGTGATGATGACGTCGCCGGGATCAAGCGTCATGAAATGCGAGATGTAGGAGACGATCTTCCTCACCGTGAAAATCATCGTCCTGGTGTTGCCGGTCTGCATGCGCTCGCCGTTGACGTCGAGCCACATGTCGAGCTTCTGCACATTGGCGATCTCGTCGGGCGTCACCAGCCACGGGCCGAGCGGGCCGAAGGTCGGGGCGCTCTTGCCCTTCATCCAATTGCCGCCGCGCTCCATCTGGAACTCGCGCTCGGACACGTCATTGGCGAGGCAGAACCCGGCGATATGGTCGAACACCGCGCGCTCGCTGATGTAGGAGGCGCGCTGGCCGATGACGATGCCAAGCTCCACTTCCCAATCCATCTTGCGCGAGCCCTTCGGCACGACGATGTCGTCGTTGGGGCCGACGACGCAATTGGGCGCCTTGTTGAACAGGATCGGCTCGCGCGGGATGGGCGAGCCCGTCTCCTCGGCATGGTCGGCGTAATTGAGGCCGACGGCGATGAAATTGCCGGGCTGCGCGACGCAGGCGCCGATGCGCGGCTTGCCCCGCACCAGCGGCAGTTTCGCCGGCTTCAGCCGTGCGATCTTGGCGAGCGATTTCGGCGACAGGTGATCGCCGGAAAGATCGGGAATGACGGCGGAGAGATCGCGGATCTTGCCCTCGGCGTCGATCAGTCCAGGTTTCTCCTTGCCCGGTTTTCCATAGCGCACGAGCTTCATGCGACTCTCCCTGCATGTTGTTTCTAATGTTCGCACTTTACGCGGAATCGCGCGTTTGGCGAGATGATGAGTGGCTGTGAATGCGCGGCAAGCGCCAGCGCTGCATGCGTCTTTACGGGCTCGTCCCGACTGGCTGCGGGCCACGCGGCGTCCATATGGAAATCGCGTGCGTCGGCCTGGCGCGAATAGCCGGGACAAGCCCGGCGATGGCGCGACGATGACGCTATGTCGCCCGGAATCCGGCGCGTTTCAGCCGTTGGACGATCGTCTCGAGCGATGACAGAAACGTCGAGCGGTCGCGTGGGCCGAAGGGCTTCGGCCCGCGCGTCGTTTCTCCAGCAGAACGCAGGTCTTCCATCAGATTGCGCGTCGCCAGCGCCATTCCGATCGAGGCTTCGTCGAAGATGCGGCCATTGGGCGCGACGACATCGGCGCCCGCCTTGACGCAGCGCGCGGCGAGCGGGATGTCGGCTGTGACGACGATGTCGCCGCGCGTCGCGCGCTCGGCGATCCAGTCGTCAGCCGCGTCCGGCCCGGCCGGCACCGCGACGCGCTGGATCATCGGCGTGCGCGGCGCGGCGATATAGGAATTGGCGACGACGAAGACGCGCAGGCCGTGACGATGCGCGACCTTGTAGGCTTCGTCCTTCACCGGGCAGGCGTCGGCGTCGAGATAGACGGCGATCGGAGCGTCGCGGCTCACGCCGTCGGCTTCTTCTTCTTCGGCTTGCCGGCAAACGGCTTCTTGCCCGCGGGCTTCTCGGACTTGCGCGCCTCGAAGGCGCGCTGCGGCCGCGACGGACGCTTGTCGGCGCGCGGCGGCGCATGGCGCTCGCCGCCATCCGGCCCGAGCAGCGTGACGGGGATTTCCTCGCCGTCGCCGATCACCGCCGCGGCGAAGCGCTGGGCCGCCGACGCCGCGATCTCGACCTTCGTCTCGTTCGGGAAAATGCGGATGGCGCCGATCTCCTGGCGCGCCAAGCCGCCGCGTCGGCACAGCATCGGCAGCAGCCATTTCGGATCGGCGTTCTTGGTGCGGCCGATGGCGAGGCGGAACCAGACGCCGGCCTCATCGCGCGCCATGCGCGCCGGCGCTTCGTCGCGCAACGGCCTCTCGCGCAAGGGCCGGCCTTCGCCGGGATCGCGGACGTCCTCGGGCGCGGGCAGCCGCGCCCTGTAGAGCCGCACCAGGGCGGCGGCGATGTCGCGCGGGTCGCGCCGGGCGAGCAGCGCGTCGGCCAGCGCCGCCTCGTCCTCGCCGATGGGCTCGCCGCCGAGCAGATCGGCCATCAGCCGCTCATGATCGAGCGCTTCGATTTCCTCGGCGGTCGGCGGCCCCGACCAGATCGGGCTGACCTTGGCCATGGCCAGCATCTGCTCGGCGCGGCGGCGGCGGGCGTTGGGCACCAGCAGCGCGCTGACGCCCTTGCGACCGGCGCGGCCGGTGCGGCCGCTGCGATGCTGGAAGCTCTCCGCGTCATGCGGCAATTCGGCATGGATGACGAGTTCGACCGACGGCAGGTCGATGCCGCGCGCCGCGACATCGGTGGCGACGCAAACGCGCGCGCGGCCGTCGCGCAGCGCCTGCAGCGCCGAATTGCGCTCGTGCTGCCCAAGTTCGCCCGACAGCAGCACGGCGGCGAAGCCGCGCTCCTGCAGATTGGCCTGCAGGCGGCGCGTCGCTTCGCGCGTGTTGCAGAAGACGATCGCGCCGGCCGGATCGACATAGCGCAGCAGGTTGACCACGACATGGTCGATCTCATGCGGCAGCACGCGCACGGCGCGATGCTCGATGTCGGCATGGCCGCGCTCGCCGCCGGCCACCTGAATGCGCATCGCATTATGCTGGTAACGCTGCGCCAGCGCCGCGATGCCCTTGGGCATGGTGGCCGAGAACATCAGCGTGCGGCGCTGGTCGGGCGCAGCCTGAAGGATGAATTCGAGATCCTCGCGGAAGCCCATGTCGAGCATTTCGTCGGCCTCGTCGAGCACGACGACGGCGAGCTGCGAGCAATCTAGACTGCGGCGCTCGATATGATCGCGCAGGCGTCCCGGCGTGCCGACGACGATATGCGAACCTTCCTCGAGCCAGCGGCGTTCGCGCTTGGGATCCATGCCGCCGACGCAGGCGACGACGCGCGCGTCGGCCTCGGCGTAGAGCCATTCAAGTTCGCGCTTCACCTGCAGGGCGAGTTCGCGCGTCGGCGCGATGACCAGAGCGGACGGCGCGCGCGCCGGCGACAGCGCGTCGGCGTCGCCGAGCAGATCGGGCGCGAAGGCGAGGCCGAAGGCGACGGTCTTGCCGGAGCCGGTCTGGGCGGAAACGAGGAGGTCTTGGTCTGCGGCGGCCTCGGCCAGCACTGCGGCCTGAACGGGCGTCGGGTCTTCATAGCCGCGCTCGGCGAGCGCACGCGCCAGCGGGGCGCGAAGATGGGGAAAGGGCAATTCGGTCTCGATTTAAACGGGAGGAACGGCGCACAGACGCGCTATTGCCCCCGCTCATAAAGCGAAACGCCGAAAATTGCTATGCAAGATGCGGCTTTACTTGGCCGCTGCCTTGCGCTGCGCCTGCGCCGCGAAGAAATGCGCCATCGCGTCGCGCGGTTCGCTCGTCTCGAAGGCGCTGCCGAAGGCGTCGACGCCCGCCCTGACCGCGCCGCTCATCGGCAGGTCTTCCCAGGCGCGGATGAGCTTTTTCTGGATGCGCACGGCGCGCGGCGTCGACGTGAGGAGACCGGCGACCATGCGCTCCACCCTGGCGTCGAGCGCGTCCGCAGCCACGACATATTCGACGAGGCCCCAGCGCAGCGCTGTCGCCGCATCGAAATTCTCGCCGACGAGCAGGATTTCGCGCGTGCGGCCCCAACCGATCAATTGCGGCAGCAAAGCCGCCTCAACCACCGAGGGAATGCCGAGCTTGACCTCCGGCATGCCGAAAACGGCCATGTCGACAGCGATGCGCATGTCGCAGGCGGCGACCATTTCGAGCCCCGCGCCGAGGGCGAAACCGTTGACGCGGGCGATGACCGGCACGGGACACATGCGGATGGCGTGGCAGCAGGCATGCACGCGCGAGATGAAGGCGCGGCCGCCGTCGGGCGAGTCTATCGCGCCCATTTCCTTGATGTCGGCGCCGCCGATGAAGGCCTTGTCGCCGGCGCCGGTCAGCACGATGGCGCGCAGCCGGTCGCTGGAGCCGAGGTCGGCCATGGTCTCGACGAATTCGGCCATGAGCAGAGAGTTCATCGAATTCAGCCGACGCTGGTTGTTGATGGCGAGCGTGGCGACGACGCCCTCGGGGCGCTCATCAAGGCGAAGGGCGATCTGGCTGTCGGCGGAATTGGGCATCGCGGAACTCTTTCAGGCTTCTTGTTTGGCGATTCACGCGGAACGCGGCTTATGATACTAGCAGGCTATGAGCCATGCCTTCGATGAAACTTTCCGCCGCCTGGTCGAGGACCGTTGCGCCGCCTTCGAGCGACAGGAGAGCGCCGAGGCGGACGGCCTGAAGCATGCCGCCGTGGCGATCGCGCTGGTCGCGGCCGAGCATGATCCGCAACAGGCGGCGCTGCTGCTGACGCTGCGCTCGCCCAATCTGCGCTCGCACGGCTACCAGTTCGCCCTGCCCGGCGGGCGCTGCGATCCGGGCGAATCGCCCGTCGAGGCGGCGCTGCGCGAATTGCACGAGGAACTCGGCGTCGAGGCCGGCCCGGAAGACGTGCTCGGCGTGCTCGACGATTATCCGACGCGCTCGGGCTATCTCATCACGCCGATCGTCGTGTGGACGCCGGGCGCGGCGGTCGTCACGCCCAATCCGGACGAGGTGCATCAGGTGTTCCGCATTCCGGTGAACGACGTCGCGCCGATCGAGGCCTTTTCCTTCGGGGCGATCGCCGAGAGCGACCGCCCCTTGGTGCGCCTGCATATTCTGGACGATCACATCCACGCGCCGACGGCGGCGGTGATCTACCAGTTCCGCGAGGTCATCGCCGGCCGCCCGACGCGCGTGGCGCATCTGGAACAGCCGGTTTTCGCCTGGCGCTAGACCGGCTTGACGCGCTTGCCGGCGTCATGGGCCACGGCCAGGGCGGCGGTGGAGCTGGCGCGGGCGATGAGCGAGCCATCCTCGGCCACGAGCTCGCCTTCCATGAAGCCGATGCGCTTGCCCATGCGCGTCACCCAGCCATGGGCGAAATAAACGCCCGGATGCGCCGGCAGCAGAAAGCTGACCTTGATCTCGAGGCTGGGAACGGCGACCGTGAACCCGGACTTGGCGATGCAGGCGTGCGCCATGGCGGAGTCGAGCCAGCCGGCAATGAACCCGCCCTGCACGATGCCGCCGCCGGGATGATGCAGCGAGTGGCAATGCTGGCGCTGCGCCTGGCAGCGCATGGTCATGCGCTCGCGGCTCGCATCCCAGGCGAAAGGCGCGGCCCCCAGCGTCGTCAGGCAGGGATTTTCCGTGGCGCGAAACGCGGCGATCACGTCTTCTTCTGTCATTTTTCCTCCGGTTCGGCGCAATGGCGCAACCGGCAGATTAACGGCGCGGGGCCGCCTTGCTCAAGGCCCGTGCGCCGCGGACGGGTCCGCCTTGTCGTCGCCGCCCTCGCTGTCGCCGCCGCCCTTGCGGAAGAGGAAATAGGAGACGCCGAGCGCCAGCATCAGCGCCGACATGGCGAGGATCTTGACGATGTCGACATGGGCGTAATCAGTGGTGATGACCTTGTTGAGCAGCGCGATCAGGGCGATCTTGATGATGGCCGTCGCCGGAATGTCGTGCGATTTGATAATCGTCACCAAGGCCTTGATCAGTTCGTAGCCGACGACGATGGTCAGGCCCGAATTGAACAGCGTGAACATCTCGTCGATGTTGAGCACGAATCGCGCCGGCTGCTCGTTGAGGAGCTGCTCGACGAACAACATGACGAGATGCGCCGAGCCGAAGAACGTGCTGAGCGCGACGATCAGGATGACGAGATAGACCGGAAATTTCGACAGCTTCAGCAGGCGTTCGAGGCTGGCCTTTTCCATCTGCCGTTTCTCCATCCCGGTTTATCCATGTCCCTGGGCGACCTCAGCCAAGGCGATCCCGAAATAGCCGGGCGTCCGGCTTTCGCGCAAGCCCCTGCGATCTGCGCCATATCCGCCAATCTTGCGCGCATGTGCGGCTGGAATATTCCAAACGCTCTTCAAGTTTTGCACATTCGCCGCTAACGTCCGCGCCACATCGTCGAGGGCTGACAAGGAACCATGATGCTGAACCTGCGCAAGATTGCCGATGCTTTGTCTCGCATGTTCGGGGGCAAGAGGCGCAAGGTCTTCGTTCTCGGCGTCGGCGCGCAGAAATCGGGAACGACCTGGCTGCACAATTACCTGCACCGTCATCCCCGCACCGCGATGGGATTCTCGAAAGAATACCACGTCTTCGACGCCCTCTATATTCCCGCATGCCGAAAGATGTACACGCGACGGTTCGAACGCGGCATGGCCATCCTCAAGTCCGGCGTCATCCCCAGAACAAACCTTTTCCGATATTTTGATTTCTTTCAAAACATCGACAATTACTTCGATTTTTTCCAAAGCCTGGCGAACAAGGACAGCCGGACGATCCTCACCGGCGACATCACGCCGTCCTACGCCGCGCTGCCCGTGGACGTGTTGAAGATGATCCGCACGAAGCTGATCGAGCGCGGCTTTTCCGTCAAAGTCGTGTTCATCATGCGCGATCCCGTCGACCGCTGCACGTCGGCGATGCGCATGGCGTTCCGCAACCGCGGCATCAAGCCGGACAAGGCCAAGGAAGAGCGGGCGCTGCGCGCCATGTACCGGACAGAATCCTACGAAATCCGCACCCGCTACGACCAGACGATCAGGAATCTCGAAGCCGTCTTCGCCCCGCACGAGATCCACTACCAGTTTTACGAGCGGCTGTTCACGCGCGAGGCGATCGTCGATCTGTGCAAATTCCTGGAGATCCCGTTCCGCGAGCCGAAACTGGACAAGAAAATGAACGTGTCGCGCACCGAAAACGAAATCGACCCCGCCCTGCTGCGCGAGATCTACCAGCATTACGGCGACGTCTACGCCGGCGTCCGCGCGCGCTTCGGCGCGGCGACGGTGGACGCCATTTGGAAGCTTCATTGAAACGCCGGCGTCGGGGCAGAAAGGCGCCCCGCGCGCCTATTCGAACTGCGGGTCGATCGGCACGCGATAGCCGTTGACGAGGCGGTTGGTCTCGTTGGCCATGCCGACGACCGCCATGAGTTCGGCGAACTGCTCCGGCGACATGCCGGCCTTGGCCGCCGAGGCCGAATGGCTGGCGATGCAATAGCCGCAATTGTTGGTGACGCTCACCGCGACATAGATCATCTCCTTGACGAGCGGATCGAGCGCGCCCGGCGCCATCACGTCCTTTAGGCTTTCCCACGTCCGCTTCAGCGTCTTGGGATCGTTGGCGAGGTATTTCCAGAAATTGTTGACGTCCGGGACGTTTCTCCGCGTCATGATGTCGTCGAAAACCGCACGAACCTCGGGCGAGGCGTCAGCGTATTCGATCGGCTTGGGCTTGCTCATTTCTTGCTCCTTGAGCGTTCTGCACGAAATTTGCACAACAAGGCCATTAGCTTGCCGGTATCCAGCAGCCACGTTAGCTTTTATTCCTAATCTCAGCCGGAGAGAGGCCAACGATGTTCGCTCGACATATCCTCACCGCCCTGTTTGGGGCAATTCTGGTGTTTGGCGCGGCGAACGTCGCGCAGGCCCAGGCAACACGCACGTGGGTTTCCGGCGTTGGCGACGACGCCAATCCCTGCTCGCGCACCGCGCCCTGCAAGACCTTTGCCGGCGCGATTTCGAAAACAGCACCGGCCGGCGAGATCAACGTGATCGATCCGGGCGGGTTCGGCGCCGTCACGATCACCAAACCCATCGCAATTCGCGCCGGCAACATTCAGTCCGGCGTCCTCGTGTCGGGCACGAACGCCATCATCGTAAACAATCTCCTCGGCGGAGACGTCATTCTTGAAGGTCTGGACATCGAAGGCCTCGGCACCGGACTTAACGGCGTCCACATCCTTGCGGGCGGGTCGATCTACATCATCCGCTCGTCGATCCACAATTTTGCGACGAATGGCGTCAACATGTCGAGCAGCACGCCCGGCGCCCGGCTGTTCATCAAGGACACGATGATCACCCGCAACGGCACGAACGGCACCGCCAACACCGGCGGCGTCAACATTCCCGACAACGGCAAGGCAAACATCGTTTCCATCAGCAATAGCGTGATCGACTCCAACCAGAATTACGCGATCCAGATTGCCGGAGCGACCAACACGGTCGCGTTGGCGAATAGCATCCTCAACGCCAGCCCCGCGGCGCTGGCCATCTCCGGCGGCGCGAAGGCTGTGTCGTTCGGGCCCAGCAATATCGTGAGCGGCGCCGGCGCTTTCACGCAGACGAATCTGTTCAAATAAGAGCGACGACAATCTCGACGCAGGGTCGGGCCGCCGCGTCGCTCATGCGTCGGCCCGATCATTGGAGGTTTGCGCGACCAAGGCCGGCGGATGATTTACGCGGTCGCCCGCAGGCTGGACCTGCAGGCGCCGAGCGCGGTCAGACGACCGACAAGGAGACCGCTTGAGCCCGTTTTTTCGCTTTCGGTCGGTCGTGCCGGATCTTCCCGCGCCGCCGGACTATTGGCGCCTCATCGAAGGCATGCACGCTAATGGCCGGTTCTCGAATTTCGGGCCGCTCGCCCGCCGATTCGAGACCGAGCTGAAAGAGAGTTTCGGGGCGACCGGCGAATGCTGCGTCACCGCCTGCAACGCCACATCCGGCCTGACAGCCGCCCTCCTCGCCAGCGGACGATCCGGCAGGGTTCTGCTTCCCGCCTTCACGTTTCCCGGATCGATGTCCGCCGTGCGCTCTGCCGGCATGACGCCGGTGGTCGTCGATGTCGATGCGGAAACCTGGACCATCCGGCCCGAGGTTCTCGACCGCGCGCTGACGCAAACGTCGGCCTCGGCGGTCATGCTCGTCCGCCCCTTCGGCATGGGCGGGGATTGCGCGGCGGAGCTGGCCGTCTGTCGCGCGCACGGCGCCGCCGTCGTCATCGACAATGCCTCCGGCCTCGGCGGGGCGCGCTCGGCGCAGGAGCGCGCCGCGGACGTCTTCGAGGTTTTCTCAATGCATGCGACCAAGCCTTTCGCCATCGGCGAAGGCGGCGTGGTCTTTGCCCATCGGACGCGCGAATTGGCCTTGCGCTCCGCTCTGAATTTCGGCCTCGGTTCCGAGGCAGGATCCCTGCCCTCCGGCTGGGGCGTCAACGGCAAGATGTCGGAGCACCACGCGGCGGTGGGCATCGCACAAATGCGGCGCTACGCATCGGCGCTCGCATTGCGGCGACAGGCGGCGCAAGCCTATCGGGACATGCTGTCGCATTTCCCCGCAATCGCCTGTCCGCGGGACATGCGCGCCGCGCCGTGGCAGTTCTTTCCGGCGCTGCTGCCGAGCGCAGAGGCGGCGGAGGATTTTATCGCGGCCGCCGCTGCGCTTGGTTTGGAAATCAGGCGCTATTACCGGCCGAGCCTGTCGCGCTGGCCAGGCGTTGTTGTGCATGGACCCTGCCCGGTCGCGGAGGATCTGGCCGAGAGAATGTGCGTGCTGCCGGTGCGCGGCTTGACGGCCCATGCCGAAAACAGCCAAATCGTTGCGCTCATCCAGCAAGCCCTGCATCAAGCTTTCCGTCGAGGCCCGTGAGACGAGCGTTTTTGCGGTGAAGCGGCCATGACATCCGAAATGAAGCGGATCGAGTTCAGAATTCCAATCTCGCCGACGCCGCATTTCTTCTCGCTTGTCCGCTTTTTCAATTTTGCGCTGCGCCGGCTGGAAGGCGCGCATTACAAGCGCGCCCGGCTGACGATCGTCGTCGGCGACCATTGCGACATCGACGCCGTACGGCGCGAGAATCGCTGGAGCGAAGCCTTCGATATCGTCTGGGAGCGCGTGCCGGACGAGATTTTCGCCGAGTTTCATTGGGCCGGCACCGCCAATTGGCGTCTCGCTTTGCCGGCGGAGCGAGCCGACATCATCGTTCTGTCGGATGCGGACACAGTGCTGCTGCGCAACATCGATCCTTTGATTGCGGAATGGCCGTCGGCGCGGCCCGCGCTGCGCGGGCATATGGCGCATTTCCCGCCGACGCTGCCGCCGACAAGCGCAGCGCCAAAAGCAACCAGTGCGGAATTCTGGCCCTGGCTGTTCGGCGAATTCGGCATCGATTGGCCGGATGAGGTCTTCCCCTATTCCATCGACGCCGATCGCGCCCTGCCAAGGGCTCCGGCCTATTTCAATCTCGGCTTTGTCGCGCTGGACGCGGCCGCGCGCGACATTCTCGGCCGCGTCATTGCAGAAACGACGCGCCAGCTTTCGGCGCTGATCGGCGAAAGCTTCATGCGCTGCCAGATCGCGTTGACGATCGCCGCCTATCGTTCCGGCGCGATCGACATCGCAACCTTGCCGCCAGAGTACAACGCCGCCAACGACGCCGCGCATCTCGACCTCCACAAGCTGAGCGCGGCGCACATCCGCGTTCTGCACTTTCTGCGAAGCAACGAGATCGACCGCGCCGAATTCCAGCTGGACCGCCTCGATGCAATGCTCGCCCGGCCTGTGACGAATCCGGCTAATCTCGCGCTGCAGCGCCTCGCGCAGGAATACCGGGACTCGCTCGGCTGAACGCCGGGACCGACCAAGGGAGCGACAGACGTGGGGATCGGACTGAACAGCGCCTTCCTGACGCGAGACGAACTGGAAGCGCTCGGCTTCGCCCGGCTCGGCGAGGATGTCCTGATCCACAGCACCGCGGTCATCGTCGATTGCAGCAAGATCGCGCTCGGTTCACGCGTCCGGATCGATCCCTTCGTCATCATTTCCAACCGCGGCGGCGTCGAATTCGGCGACAACATCCATATTGGCGGGCATTCGGCGCTGGCCGGCGCGGAGGCCATTCGGATCGGCGATTTCGTCAATATTTCCCATTACGTCGGCATTTTCACCTCGAATCAGGACACCAGCGGCCGCACGCTAAGCCACCCGACAGTGCCAAGCCGAAGCAAAGAGCGGACAGCGCCGATTGTCTTCGATCGCCATTCCGGCGTCGGGGCCGGCAGCCTCGTGCTGCCCGGCGCACGGTTCAACGAGGGATCGATCCTCGGCGCAATGTCGCGCGTCAGCCGGCCGCTCAAGCCCTGGACGACCTACGCCGGCATTCCGGCGCGCCGCATCAGCGAGCGCCAGCGCGATACGCTCGCCGAAGAAGAAGCCTATCGGGCGTCCTTGCCGTCGCGCTGAACCGCGCGACGCCGTTTCGCATCAACCGTTCAGCCGCACCAGCAGGCGGCTCGGTCCACGGAACGATATCGTCCTCGTCCAAGCAATCTTTTGATCCGGCGCCAGAGCCATATTGGGGAAGCGCGCGGTGAATTCCTCGAGCAGGATGCGCAGTTCCAGCCGCGCCAGCGCCGCGCCGAGACAGAAGTGGACGCCATTGCCGAAGGCGACGTGATCGCGCGCGTTCGGCCGCGCGATATCTAAATCCTGCGGATTGTCGAACCACGCCTCGTCGTGATTGGCGGAGGCCAGCGCCAGCAGGATTTTCGAGCCCGCCGGCAGCCTTTGGCCGCAGATCGTCACGTCCTGCTTCGCCGTCCGCCGCCAAGCGATCACCGACGAGGCGTGGCGCAGCCCCTCCTCGACGGCGTTCGCAATGAGGTCGGGATTGGCGACCAGCCACGCCCATTGCTCCGGGCGCTTCAGCAATTCGAGAAACAGATTGCCGGCGGCGTTGGTCGTGGTCTCGTGCCCGGCCAGCAGCAGGCCGAAGACAAGGCTGGTGATCTCGTTTTCGGTCAGGATGGAATCGTCGCCGCCGCGGCGGGCGAGCAGGAAGCTGGCGTAATCCTCGCCCGGCTGCGCCTTGCGGGCCGCGACCAGATTGGCCGAATAGGTCCAGAACTCGGCCAGATCGCGCACGCCGCTTTCAAGCTCTTCCGGCGTCGGCTGGCCCCAGACCATGTTCAGGCGCAGATCGCCCCATTTCTTGATTCTGAGCGGATCGAAGCCGCGCTCGCCCAGCAGCAGGAACACGACCTGCGCCGGGAATTCGTAGAAAATGGCGTCGACGAGATCGACCTCGTCTCGGGTTTCGATCTTGTCGAGGTAGCCGCGCACCAGACGGCGCAGATCGTCGGCATAGGTCGAAAACTGGCGGATGTTGAGAAAGCGGATGGCGGCTTCGCGAACGCGCGTGTGGCGCGGCGGATCGCAGCCGACCTGCACGGATTCGCTCTGAAAGCCTTGCGCCTTGAGATAGTCAAAGGCGCCTGTCGGCCAGGGACAGATCGGCTGGGTCGCGATTTGCGCCGAGAAGCGCTCATGGTCGCGGAAGATCGCCAGCACGTCCTCGCGCCGCGTCACCACCCAATAATCGATCTCCGGCGAATGGAAGATCGGAACGTCCGGCCGGATCCTGCCGAAAAACGCATACATGCCGTCATGCTCGAACGGCTTGAAGGCCTGTCCGGCCGCGTGCATCGGGCAAGCGGCCGCAGGTTCGCGCGATTGCTCTGTCATGCCTTTTCCCCCTCGCGGCGCGCGGATGCCCGAAGCTCGTTTTCCTTCTGGATAAGGAGACGCAGCGGAACGGTCAATGTCGCGCAGGGAACAGGGCGTGCGGGCCGTACAGCCCATGAAAAAAGCCGCTGTTTCCAGCGGCTTTTCGCAATGTCGACTCGAAAGAGGCTTAGCGCTTCGAGAACTGGAAGCTGCGGCGGGCCTTCTTCTTGCCGTACTTCTTACGCTCGACGACGCGGGCGTCGCGGGTGAGGAAGCCTTCGCGCTTCAGCACCGAGCGCAGCTCCGGCTCGAAATGCGTCAGGGCCTTCGACAGGCCGTGGCGCACAGCGCCGGCCTGACCCGAGAGGCCGCCGCCGGCGACCGAGACGATCAGGTCATACTGGCCGACGCGGTTGGCGACCGTCAGCGGCTGCTGAAGGATCATGCGCAGAACCGGGCGGGCGAAATAGACTTCGAGATCGCGGCCGTTGATCGTGACCTTGCCGGCGCCCGGCTTGATCCAGACGCGGGCGACCGCGTCCTTGCGCTTGCCGGTGGCGTAGGCGCGGCCCTGCTTGTCGAGCTTCTGCTCGTACTTGGGGGCATCGGGAGCCGAGGCCGCAGTCGCGCCCTTCAGATCCTGGAGCGAAGAAAGAGTCTCGGCCATGATCAGGCGCTCCGCGAATTCTTGGAATTGAGGGCGGCGACGTCGAGCGCCACCGGGTTCTGCGCCGCGTGCGGATGTTCACCGCCCTTGTAGACGCGCAGGTTGCCGAGCTGCTTGCGGCCGAGAGGACCACGGGGAAGCATGCGCTCAACCGCCTTCTCGACGATGCGCTCGGGGAAACGGCCCTCGAGAATGAACTTGGCCGAGCGCTCCTTGATGCCGCCCGGATAGCCGGTGTGGTGGTAGTACACCTTCTGGTCGCGCTTGCGGCCGGTGAACAGCACCTTCTCGGCGTTGATGACGATGATGTTGTCGCCATCGTCCATGTGCGGCGTGAACGTCGCCTTGTGCTTGCCGCGAAGGCGCTGCGCGATGATCGAGGCGAGGCGGCCGACAACGAGCCCCTTGGCGTCGATCAGCACCCACTTCTTCTCGACGTCGGCGGCTTTCGCCGAATAAGTCTTGCCGAACATTCGTGTGATCTTCCGTGTAATGAAAGCGGGCGCAAAGCGCGCCCGCGAACTGGATGGCGGCTTATAGGCGAGGCGCGCCCCGTCCGTCAATCCGTCAAATACGGGGAAAATCGCAGGAATGGCTTTATTTTCCAGCCTATTCGCGCATGTGGTATCATTTTACCCCACACTTTTTCACCGATTGGGCGGAATCGAATAGGTTCCGGTGGCGTGGGCCACGGGTTCGGGGTCGCCGTCGGAATAGAGCAGCACCTCGCCGACCGCGAGCCTTTTGCCGAGCTTGAACAGCCGGCATTCGCCGATCATGTCGCACGGCTCGGGCTTTTTGAGGAAATTGATGTTGAGATTGGTCGTCACCGCCAGCGCCACGGGGCCGATATTGGCGAG
>ERZ1645192.288-NODE-288-length-40024-cov-11.149366_pt1 | contig 40024 bp, 37 predicted proteins | sample MGYA00575354_ERZ1645192 | MGnify/ENA primary metagenome ERZ1645192 (study PRJEB40844, sample SAMN11349763) | freshwater sediment metagenome | isolation source: river sediment | host: Sediment | place: India: Faizupur Khadar , New Delhi | collected 2017-02-21 ...
TAGCTATCAGCACTGAAAAATCCACGAATATTTATCGTAAAACAATAACCCTGTTATCGTTTTACAATAATTTTTTTACCTGAAACGATATGATTTTTCATTTCGATCAATAAAACAGCCTGATTATTACCTGTTTCCGGCTGATTTTGACTATCTTTACCTGTGGCGGTCCTTCTGACGTCTCAATACTGCCTGGAAATTTTTTAAATAAATGAAGATGGAGAATGAGAACCAGATCTTTTACACACCCCGAAAATACAATGATTTAGAACTCTGGAAAGATGTTACCGGCATTCAATGGAATGATCCTGCCTGGCAGCTCAGAAATTCAATCCGCAAAGTTGAAGATCTCAGGAAAATAATAAAACTGAGCGATCACCAGGCTGATGAAATCTCGAGAACACTGTCAGAACTCAAGAGGCAGGGCAAGGAACCGATGAGGATCACTCCCTATTATGCCTTACTGATGCAGGAAGATCCCTTTCACCCCGAAATGACCCATGGGGAAAAGCCTTACAAGAGGCTTGATCCAATTTTCTGGCAAAGCGTTCCTACTCCTGCAAACCTGCTTTTTCCCGATACCGGACTTGAAGGTGCGATGAGCGAAGACTCAAGAAGCTTCGGCGCCGCTTACCAGAGATATCCCAACAGGATTGCCCTGTTTGTAGCCGAAAACACAAGCTGCGCATCCTATTGCGTCCATTGCCAGAGAGCAAAATCGCTCGATTCATCGGTCGATGTCAACCTTAAGGAAGTGCAGAAAGGATTGTTCTACATCGGCTATAACAGGAATATAAACGAGGTTCTCGTAACCGGAGGAGACGCACTGATGATAAGCAAAAAGAGACTGGCCTATGTGCTGGAGGAACTAAGCAAAATAGACCATCTCAGGGTAATAAGGATCGCAACCCGGGTACCGGTGGTTATGCCGATGGGCGTCACGGACGAACTTCTCGATCTTGTCAATCAGTCGGCCAATAAATACTCGAGGGGGCCTGAAAAGTATGTCTATTTCATGACTCACATCAACCATTACCAGGAAATAACCACCGACCTTGCAGCAGCCGTAAAAAGGATCAGGAACCATGGATTCACAATAAGAAACCAGACGGTTCTTCTGAACCACGTGAATGATTATTACAAGTCGCTCGCTGAAACCTTCAGAAGGATGTTCTGGATAGGGGTCCACCCATACTACCTGCTTCAATGCCACAAGGAAAAGGGAATAGTACATTTTATCACACCGATTCAGGTTGGCAAGATTTATATGAAACACCTCCAGGGATGGATATCCGGCGTTACCGTTCCAAGATATGCAGCCAATATCGAAGGAGGAGGAGGAAAAGTAGTCCTGATGCCCTCTGGCCATGATACGCTCAACCTCGACCATGAAATTGATGAAAAAATTTCTGAAAGTTTCGCCAACGTTTTTACATGGGACGAGAAAAAGCTGCTGAAATATGAGGCACTCGGACGGACAACCCGTGAGGAATTCGAGGCCGGGGTTAAAATAATGGATGAATTCATCGGAAGAAAAGGAGTATTTCTTCCAAAACTGATAATAGTCGACAGTGAAGGCAACCATTTGGAAACGACAAACAGAACGAAACTGCCGGTTCTTGAAAAGATGAAGAAATCGCGCCTTCTTGGCTATGAAATCAATGAGGGAGAAATGCCTCTTACCAATCCCGCTGAGATATCGGAAAAACTTGAGAATTTGTTTAATGACTCAGAATTTATCCGCGGAAGTAAAGACTGAATTTCTTCATCTCTGCAACTCCTGTTTTTTTACCCCCTGCCCTCGTCACTTCTTGTATCGCTCGTCTTTCTGTTTTAAAGACAAAAATCCTTCCGGCATGGGCGATTTTACAAGAATCATTTTACCCGTTTCGGGATGAGGAAATGAAAGCGAAAATGCATGAAGCCTCACCCTGCGGCGGAATTCATCCGAAGCCCCGTATTTCCTGTCTCCGATGATCGGACATCCTATATCGGAAAGATGAACCCTTATCTGGTTCTTCCTTCCGGTCTCGGTGCTTACATCCAGAAGTGCATGGTCGGCGATCCTTTTCATCACCTTGTAATGCGTAATTGAAAACTTTGCATTTTCAGGGTTCCTGGTCGAATGAACCTTCTGCGAACGGTCCTCCACCAGCCAGCTGCTGATAGTGTCTTCGTCTTTCTCAGGCAGCCCTTCCACAAGCGCATAATAGTGTTTCTCAGTCTGTTCCCATTTTTCCTTAATAATTTCCATAACCTCCCGGGTCTTTGCGAACAGCAGTACACCCGACACTTCCTTGTCGAGCCTGTGTACAACATGAGCCCGGAATTTTCCCCGGCTTTGCTTCTCAAGATAGTCCGACACTATATTCTGAATGCTCAGGCTGCCGTCGGTGCTTGAGGTAGGTCTGCCGGGAGGCTTATCGATAACGAGCACTAAGGCATCCTCATACAGAACCGGGAAAGGGAGCCCGGCCCTGGCGGCGTTCCCTGCCTGGCGGTTAACTTCAACAACATCCCCGGGGTTAAGAGGAAAAGCATAGTATGTTACCGGCCTGTCATTTACACGGACAGTCTCCCCCTGCAACAGTTTCTTTATCCTGGTACGGGGAGAATCGGGAAACAGCTCCCTGAGATATTCAATCAGCGTGACCGCCTTTTCAACCTTGTATTTCAATATCCTGTATGTGTTTACTTTTCAGAGGCAAAGGTAATGTTTTGATCTGATCCGCATTATATTCTTATCTTTATCACTGCAACTCACCGGCACATGAAGATAAGGCATATTGCGTTCATGACGGTTTTTCTCTTTTCAGCCTTTCGGATATCAGCCCAGCAACCGGGCTGTCCTGACCGGCTGGCTGTCAATTACAACCCTGAAGCCATCGCCAATGACGGCAGCTGCAGATACAGGCCGGCGAGCATAGCCCCCCTTGGCAGCCTTTACCTCGAAGCACAGATTCCTGAAACATCCGGATTGATTTTCCGGGACAACATGTTCTGGACTCACAACGACAACAGCGACATCAACCTGTATGCGCTGGATACTCTTCAGGGGAAAATTATGAAGACATTTCCGCTCAGGGGAATTTCAAATACCGACTGGGAGGAAATATCACAGGATGAAAGTTACATCTATATCGGCGATTTCGGAAATAATTCCGGCAACCGGACCGATCTGAAGGTTTACAGGATATCCGGGCAAAGCATTGCCGAAAATTCACCGGAATACGATTCAATATGCTTTTCCTATCCCGGACAAACCGATTTCGATGCAGATCCCTATGATTCGGATTTCGACTGCGAAGCTTTTATTGCAGCGGGCGACAGCCTGTACCTCTTTACCAAGGGCTGGGCAAGCAACCAGACCACCCTCTTTTCGGTGGCAAAAGAACCGGGTACACGGGAGGCAGGAAGAAGGGCCACATTGAATGTGAACGGCCTGATAACCGGCGCTGTATATGTCGAAGATAAACGAATAATAGTACTTACAGGCTATAGTAATAAGCTTAACCCTTTCCTCTACCTGTTGTACGACTTTGAGGGAACTGACTTCTTTGGCGGCAACAAGCGCAAAATAGACCTGCTTCTGCCTTACCACCAGGTGGAGGCCATAACCACCACAACCGGCACACGTTTTTTCATAACAAACGAGGCCTTTTCATACGAACCACTGATAAAGAACCGCCAGAAAATTCATCTGGTTGATCTCAGGAGCTTTCTGGACGACTACCTCGGACTTTCCGTGCCAGTTCCCGATACCCTGAACAGTTTCATAATCTCTCCCATACCCGCAAAAGAATATATACTCGTCCAGAGCCTTCCTGAGTTAATTCCGGCAGATTATTTCCTGATAAACATGTCAGGACAGATTGTTAAGTCAGGGGAACTGGAATCCGACACATCGGTGGTAAATCTTTCGGGACTTAATTCAGGCATTTATTTCCTGAGGATAGGAACCGAAAAAAGGCAGGCATATAAGATTGTAAAAGAATAATAGTCGTGCATGTCGTGCACCTTCCTTTGACCTGCAAGACCTGCAAGACCTGCATGACCTGCATGACCTGCAAGACCTTCAATCTCCTACCCCTTCGTCCCCTGCAGCACCATCTTCCCGAACTCCATGCACTCCGGCCTCTTCAGATTGTCATATTCCGGCATCTTGTAACCTTCCATCTGCTTTCTGACATCGGGTCCCATAAGTCCATAGGTTATCCTACCCAGGAACACTTTCGAGGGAAGCCCGGGCACCCCGCACAAAGCGGCAATATGATCATCAATAAGAAGCTTTGCCTGTTCCGGTGTAACAGGCTTCATCATGTTTCCGCATACCGCAAAATATCCTCTCAGCCTCGTTTTCAGGAGCTCCCGGTTTGCTGCAATGAAATCCTGCAGCTCCTGCGACACTTTGCCCGCCCTTATTGCTCCTCCGATAATTACATGCTTATAACCCGACAGATCGGGCTTTTCCCTTACATCGAAAACATTGGCGATCCCGTCCATTCCTTCGGAGATCCAGAGAGAGGCATCCCTGGCTGATCCGCACCATGTCCCGTAAACCACTGCCCACTTCTGGTCGGAGGGCATGGGGTAATACTCGAGCGGATAGCTTTTCCGTGTTGTTAATAATGCACCCATGGCAAGTAAACCTGATTTGATGAATGTACGCTTTTTCATTTCAGTAATATTAGCGGTTCATGATGGCAATCCTTTAAACATTTTAATTTCTCGCGGTTACAACTGGTGAATATATGAATTTTTTGCGATTTTTGATAATACTTCACCAATGATACCTGTATTAAGACTATCTTAATCCGGTCCTGATATAAATAGAAAAACTCCGTATGGAACACGAAAAAGCTGTCATTGGTTTTCTGGGAGCAGGCGGAATAGCCCGTTCTCACGCTTTCTCCCTTAACTCCCTCAAATACTATTACTCCGATTGCCCCTCGGTGGAGCTGGCTGCAGTGAGCTCGGCCAGAAAGGAAAGCATGGAATCATTTGCAGCCGGATACGGGTTTCAAAAAGCCTGCCCTGCCGAAGAACTTCTTGCAGATAAAAGGATAGACACAATTTTCATCCTTGGTCCGAATAACGTCCATTACCAGCATTTCAGGGCAGCAGCTGCCATGAACCACATAAAAAGGATCTACCTCGAAAAGCCTGTCTGCTCAAGCCGGGAAGAAGAAGAAGGTATTATCGATATCGTAGGCTCACGCCCCGGCCTTCAGGTTCAGGTCGGATTCCAGTATCTTTACACCTCTGCCGTACGGGATGCCCTCTCATTCTGGAAATCCGGAGCGCTTGGAAAACCAATCCATTTCGAATTCAAATACTATCACAGCGATTACCTTAAGAAATCATACCGCGAAAAACGTGTCACACGCCTTACTCCTGCTCCCGACGGAGGGGCAATGGCCGACCTGGGTTCGCATATCCTCAGCCTGCTTACAGCATTTATCGCAGAGAATGTGGAAATAACCAGTGCAGTGCAGGCCGGAGAATTTGAAGATGTTCCTGCCGGCTCTGACCTTTTCAGCCAGATCTCCCTCTTCGACAGGGAAAGCCGTGCAGCCGGCACTCTTTCTGCAAGCCGTATCAGCTCGGGAACAGGCGACAGCCTGTCGTTCGAGCTCTATGCCACCGGTGGCGCAATCAGATTCTCATCAGAAAACCCGGGTCAGTTTGAATATTACACCGAGGAATCGGGAACATGGTCAAGGAAGGTTACAGGGAGCAATTATAAACCGTTCACTTCCTTCCCGTCGGGACATGTGCCGGGAGGCTGGCACAGGGCAATGATGCACGCTCACTATGTTTTCCTCACCAACAGCCAAACCGAAACATTTGTCCCTGATATAAAGCACGGACTTGCAGTCCAGAAGCTTCTTGCAAGTACAGCCGAACACCTTGCCGGTTTCCGGAATCGAACAAAAATTTCTTAAATTTGATCTAACCAGAACCCATTCAATATGTCTTCAGAACCCGTTTCAGCCAGCCCTGCCCTTCCAGGCAGAATTACTTCGGTCGACTTCTTCCGCGGCTTCACAATGTTCCTCCTTGCTGGTGAGGCCACTCATCTCTTCTCACTCCTTTTGCGCTCCGACAATGCTGTCTTCCATTTCATAGGAACCCAGCTCGACCATCATGAATGGCACGGACTTCATTTCTGGGATCTGATACAGCCTTTCTTCATGTTCATCGTCGGTGTGGCAATCCCTTTTGCCGTTGCCAACAGGCTCAGAAAGGGCCAGAGCCAAAGGACCATCAACTTACATGCATACAAGAGGGCATTCCTGCTGCTCTTCTTCGGCTGGGCCCTGTACTTCATCCAGGCCGACAAACTTGTTTTCAGGTTCCAGAATGTCCTGGCTCAATTATCCGTGACCTATATTGTCGCCTACCTTATAAGAAACAAGAGCTTCCGCTTCCAGATCATCTTCAGCCTTACAATCCTTCTCCTTATCGATCTGGCCTACCGTTTCTTCCCTGTCGAAGGTTTCAATCACCCCTGGGTGAACTATGAGAACCTCGGAGCCTGGTTTAACAACAAGATCGAAGGTGTGGAGAAGGCAAGCGAATGGGCTACCCTGAATTTTGTGTCGACAACAGCCCACACAGTCTGGGGCGTTCTTTGCGGGAAACTGCTGATGAGCGACAAAAGCCATTCATACAAACTGCGGACACTGGCAATAGCGGGTGTGGCTGCACTGGCTGCCGGCTATGCCCTCGACTTGCTGAACATCACACCGATCATCAAGAAGATAGCAACATCGTCATTCGTGCTTGCCAGCGGCGGCTGGACAATCCTTGCGCTAGCTTTCTGCTACTGGCTGATCGATGTTAAAAAGCTTTTCAAAAAAGGCTCCCGGTTCTTTATTATTGTCGGCATGAACAGCATCTTCATCTATATCTTCTTCCACATAGGAGGAGCCGATTTCATCAGGACAATCATCCAGCCTTTCGTCAAGCTGCTGTTCTCGTGGGGAGGCGAAACGACTGTCAGAATGCTGACCAGCCTGGGAATATGGGCCGGGCTGTGGTACATCTGCTACTGGCTGTACAAAAACAAGCTGTTCATTAAGATTTAAGCGACCGCTCTGTGAAATATTTATCCCGACACGTTAAAAATGAAAAAGAAAAAACTTCAGGAATAAACTATTCGAATTTCACTCCTCCCATTCCACCTGTAACCGGGATAGTAAGCTCCGTTCCTCCGAGATCGATTGTAAGTCTTGTTCCCGGATCAGGCCACAGAGTATATTCCCTGTCGCTCGAGAAAATAAGAAGCCCTATCTGCCTGCCTGCAGGTATAATCTGATCGTCGGGTTCGAGCTCAAAGGTCATTTCATAAAAACGCCCCACCTTAAGCGGTTCGCTTTCAGTAAGCGACCTGTAATTTCTCAGATCAGCCCAACCCCGGGTTATTATATTATCAGTAGGTCTCGGGTTCCTCGATTCAATCCAGGGCATCGCAACAAGCCATACCGAAAGATTGGCTGCAGACTTGCTGCTCAGGGCCTTTATCTTTATTGAGGGAGTCCCCGAGATATGAAGATCTTCCTTCAGGGGAGGGGTAAGGTAAATAAGCCTGTGTTCTGTCCATTCAGCCCTGGCAAGAGTGCTCCCGCTGAATGAAAAATTGTCAACCAGAGTCTCATAGCTGTTTGCTGACGGTTTGGTTAAGACCAGCGATCCGGTCTGAGGTGCACCAGGTGAAAGGAAAAACTTCACCGGCAATGCCCCGGGATTTGGATAATCAGCATAAGGAGTGGGCTTAAGCCTGTCGTCGGTCTCACGGACAATCCATGCCATGGGGTCTTTTTCAACACCGTTCTCAACCCCGAAAAGATAGCGTGTGAACCACCTGTTCATCATCCGGAAAGGAGGCTCTCCTCCATGTCCGCCCTGGTGGAAATAAACCTGGAGCGGAACTCCCTTCTTCTTCAGAACATCAATAAACCGGGCGCTGTGGCTTATCATCACGTTCCAGTCGTTGAACCCGTGAGCCATCAGAGTGGCTGCCCTGAAATCGTTCATGTAATTCATCAGATCGCGCTCAGCCCAGAAGTCATTGTAATCGCCGGTTTTCCTGTCATGCTTCGCCTGCATCACACCCCTTTTTATAACACTGTCACAGTATTCGCAGTTGTCGGGATTTGAATGGATAAAATCGTACAGAACATCGACATCCTCGCCCAGGTAGCCGCCCGGACTGCGGACAAGACCGTTCGAACGGTAATAATGGTAGTATGAATTGTTGGGAGAGACCGGAATTATTGCTTCGAGTCCGTCAACTCCTGTTGTAGCAGCTGCAAAAGGTATGGTTCCATTATATGAGGTCCCTATCATCCCCACCTTGCCCGTTGTCCAGTATGCTTTTACCTCCTCTGAACCGTCAGCAGAAGTGTAGCCCTTTGCCCTCCCGTTAAGCCAGTCGATGACTGCCTTCGGGGCAAGGGCTTCTATCCTTGTGCCAACTGTCGGACATCCCTGCGAAAGACCTGTCCCGGGAGCTGAAGAATGAACCACAATGAAACCATAGGGAACCCAGGCCCTCGTCTGGGAATTTGATATCACAGGGCGCTGCCCCCTCCTTTCGATTGCAGGCATTTCAGGCCTTTCTGCAGGATCTTCATCCAGCTCCTGTCTTACATTCCAGAAATACTGACTTGCCGATGACCCCGTCCCTGCAAAATATGGGCTCGATTCATAAACAACAGGGAGTTTCATATTACCATCCTCCGTCTGAACCGGACGCGTAACATCGACATGCATCCTGTCCTTCCGGCCGTCGCCGTCGGTGTCAAACTCTGTCTCCACCCAGAGATCATGACGGATCCATTTCTCAGGATCCTCAAATTCAGGAATTTTCTGAGCCTCGCCATCAACAACCACAGGAACTGTAAGCGGCTTAACATTAACAAGTTCAATGCCCGTCCTGACTACAGGCTGTGAACCAATCCAGGGCTGAAACAAAGTACCTGTCACAACCGAAAGAAGTAAAATTTTCCCGAGTTTCGCCATATCTGATTTGAAATAAGATTCTTATCTTTTCTTTTACAAAGAAACTGATTTTCCTTAAACAAAAAACTCAGAAAAATGTCATTACAGAACAACGACAACACGGTATTGATCATCGGGGCCGGTTTTGCCGGGCTTGCAGCCGGTATCTATGCCAGGATGAACGGTTACAACACGCGGATCTTCGAGATGCACGACAAACCCGGGGGACTTTGCACCGCCTGGAAGAGGAAAGGCTACACCATCGACGGCTGCATACACTGGTTCGTCGGATCATCACCCGACAGCGTCATGCACGATTACTGGGAGGAAGTGGGAGTCACAACCAACAGGGAATTCATAAATTTCGACCGGTATGCCATTTTTGAAACTGAGGATGGCCGCACTCTGACTTTCTATTCCGATATCGACAGGCTTGAAAAACACCTGCTCGAATTTGCGCCGGAGGATGAAGACAACATCCGGGAATTCATTGCCGCCATCAGGATGTGCCTTAAGTTTGACCAGCCCTCCGGAAAAACACCCGCCTTGAAAAAGTTTGCAAAGATGATCAGGTTCTTCCTGTTTCTTGCCACAAGCGGAAGCAAACTCAGGAAATGGATGAAGGTAACGGGAAAGGAATTCGCTGCCCGCTTCAGGAACCCTGCATTGAAAAAGGCTTTCGATGAGATCTGGTTTCCCGACTTCTCGATTGTATTCATGTTCTTTACCTTTGCTTATCTTCACAAAAGAAACGCGGGCTATCCGCTGGGAGGATCAATGCCGCTGTCGGAAGCGCTTGAAAAAAGATACAAAGATCTTGGCGGGGAAATAGAATACAAAAAACGGGTGGTCAGGATAATCACCGAAAACGATAAGGCAACAGGAATACAGCTTGACGACGGGACAATCATCCGCGGTTCACGGGTGATTTCAGCAGCCGACGGATATACAACCATATTCAAAATGCTCGACGGCAAATATACCGACGATAAGATCCGTCACATGTATGAAAACTGGACCATGTTCCCGCCCCTGTTATTTTTCGGCGCAGGAGTGGACATGTCATTTGATGATGTTCCTCTTTCGGTTTCCGGTTTCAGCTTCCCTCTGAAGGAACCTGTTGAAATAAACGGAAAACGACTCGAACGGCTGGCAGTTCATCTCTATAACCATGACTCTTCAATGGCACCCGCCGGTAAAACTTCTCTTACGGTAATGCTCCACGCCGACTACGATTACTGGCTTAACCTTGCAGCCGACAGGACAGCATATGACAGGGAAAAGGCCCGGATAACAGAACAAATTATAAGTCTCCTGGAACAGCGATTCCCGGGAATTTCGTCAAAGATTGAAATGACCAACCTTGCCACACCCGTCACTTTCGAAAGATATACAGGCAACCATAAGGGCAGCTTCGAGGGATGGTTCATCACCCCGGAAAACGCGGAAACAATGTACAAGCCATTGTCGCAGCGACTGCCCGGGCTTGAAGGTTGCTACCTCTGCGGTCAGTGGGTCGAACCGGGAGGGGGACTTCCAACAGGACTCATGTCGGCACGACGGCTGATCAAATCAATATGCAGGGAGGATGGAAAAAAATTCAGGACTACAACGGGAACATGATTTGACCGGTACAGAACATTTCTCTAAATTCGCGTGTTCGTTGTATAATTATTCTTAACAGATAGAAATTTAAAACTCCATGAAGAAACACCTCCTCCTTTCACTGATTGCACTAATCACGCTTTCAGCACTTTCATTCTCGCAACAGGCCCTTTTCGGCGGGGCAAACATCATTTCTCCGGAAGTCAATCCCGATAACTCTGTCACCTTCAGGTTCCAGGCACCCGATGCAAAAGAAGTAAAACTGACCGGCGACTGGATGCCGGCTCAGGGCTGGACTCCGGGTTCGGAACTGATGACAAAAGACGACAAGGGCCTATGGAGCTTTACAACCGCTCCCCTGGCCTCCGATCTCTACAGCTATTCCTTTACGGTCGACGGCCTCAGAAATACCGATCCCAATAATGTCTACATGATCAGGGACGTAGCCACTGTAACCAACGTTTTCATCGTGGGCGGCGGCAAAGGCGATCTTTACCAGGTGAATGACGTTCCTCACGGAACAGTTGCAAGAAGGTGGTACGACTCCCCCTCGCTTGGAATGAAAAGACGCATCACCATTTACACCCCGGCAGGATACGAGAGCTCAAAACAGAAATACCCCGTGCTTTACCTGCTTCACGGGATGGGAGGCGACGAAGAAGCCTGGATCAATCTTGGAAGAACATCCCAGATACTCGATAACCTGATCGCTCAGGGAAAAGCCAAACCAATGATAGTGGTGATGCCAAACGGCAATGTCGTTCAGGAAGCCGCCCCCGGAGAATCGACCCTTGGTTTTCAAAAACCGACCATGCAGCTCCCAAACACCATGGACGGAAAATATGAAGAGACTTTTAAGGATATCATATCCTTTGTGGAAAGTAATTACAATGTTATAACGGAAAAACCGGGCCGGGCAATAGCCGGACTATCGATGGGAGGTTATCACTCGCTGCACATCTCGAGGTTCTATCCAAATATGTTCGATTATGTCGGACTCTTCTCAGCTGCAATAATGAGCGATCCAAAGGTTACATCAAAAGTCTATGACAATATCGATGCAACCCTGCAGCAACAGTTGAAAAACGGTTTTAAGCTCTACTGGATCGGCATCGGCAAGACCGACTTCCTTTACAAGAACAATGTTGAATTCAGGAGCAAGCTCGACGCAATGAAGTTCCCCTATGTTTACAGGGAAAGCGAAGGCGGACACACCTGGACTAACTGGAGGACATATTTATCGGAACTGGCGCCTCAGTTGTTTAGATAGCAGTATCAGGGTATTAATTGTTTTAAGCCAAACTGTTATTCAACATTCTGAATCCCGGTTCAACCGCCCCCCCGCCCCCCTGAAGGGGGGAATGGTTTGCTTATCAACTTATTGTAAAGGAGATAATGGATATCTGGAGATAGAAAAGACGAATTTTAATAAGCATTATTCAGGTAAAACATAACATAAAGATCATGACAGATTTTGAATTCTATAATCCCGTAAGAGTGTTTTTCGGGAAGGACCAACTCCCGAAAATCTCAACACAGATTCCTGCAGGAAGCAAAGTGATGCTTCTATATGGAGGCGGAAGCATAATGAAGAACGGCGTGTATGATAAGGTAAAGGCTGCCCTCGAAAGATTTGAGGTGACAGAGTTTGGAGGAATTGAGCCCAATCCGTTGTACGAAACTGCCATGAAGGCTGTGGAGATCGCCAGGGAAAAGAGTATCGATTTCCTGCTTGCTGTTGGGGGAGGATCGGTTATCGATGCCACCAAGTTCATTGCTGCTGCCATACCTTACAAATTTGGTGATCCCTGGAATATTCTTGCCAAAGGAATGCCGGTCGCCTCTGCTGTTCCGCTGGGTACGGTACTTACTCTTCCTGCAACAGGAAGCGAGATGAACAAGAACTCGGTTCTCAGCAGAAAATCAACTGATGAGAAACTGTCCTTCGCGTCACCGCTGGTATTCCCGAAATTTTCCTTCCTGCTTCCCGATGCAGCCGGAACACTCCCAAAACGGCAGGTTGCCAACGGCATCGTAGATGCATTCGTGCATGTAATCGAACAGTATCTTACATATCCGGTCAATGCTCCGATACAGGACAGGTTTGCAGAGGCTATTCTCATAACACTGATCGAAGAGGGACCGAAGGTATATGCCAATCCTGCCGACTATGAGGCAATGTCGAACCTGGTGTGGTCGGCCACGATGGCTCTTAACGGACTGATCCAGTGCGGCGTACCCGGCGACTGGTCGGTTCACAGCATCGGACACGAACTGACGGCACTGCATGGCATCGATCATGCAAGAACCCTTGCGATCGTTCTTCCCGGACTCTGGAAGGCCCTCCTCGAAGAAAAGAAGAACAAGCTCGTGCAGTATGGCGAGAGGGTTTGGAATATAACCGAAGGATCCGATGATGAACGTGCCCTGAAAGCTATCGACCTTACGGTGGAATTCTTTGAATCCCTCGGAGTGCCAACTCGTCTTAGCTCATACAACGTCAAAGACGACACTATAGATAAGATCGTTTTGAGATTCGAGAACAGGAAATGGCTCGAACTCGGCGACAGGGGACTTACGACTCCGGAGACTACGAGAAAGGCGCTGACGCTGCAGCTTTAGAAGGCGCAGGGCGCAGGGCGTAGGGCGTAGGGCGTAGGGCAAGATCGCAATTTGGGTTGTTCTGCTCCCGGCCCCATCCTCCCAGCTCCCTGCTTTTAGGCTGCCCTTCTCTGTTAGTTTTATCATAAATGAGTACATGAATACTAATAAATTAATCTATTGTTAATTAACAGCGTTTGCTACAAGCCTTCCGCGATCGAAGGAAGAAGCCAGATTGCCGCGATGGCGGATGAACATGATATCTCTCCATAATGCAACTCTGACATACCCGAATTCGCCACTCCTCATAAGCTGATCATACAGCAGCTCTCAACTTAACTATCTCAAATTTCGATCATTTAAAGATAAAAGTCAAATTAATAACGATATTTTTAGTGAATGGAGACATAAGCCTCATATCCAGCTCCTTCAGAGCTGTACGGCATGGGGGCTGGCTTACCTCCGGTTGCACCGGCGGTTATTCACATTAAGCCACTGCCGTGGCTTCCGTTGACTGCCCCAGGCTCCTGCGGAGCTTTATCCAGGGAGGTGACCTGCACGACACTTCATCGCTAAAGCTACGAAGTGCAAAGCCAGCTTGACTTGCATGACCTGCAAGCCTCCAGCCTTGACGCTTTAACGCCTTAACGTCTTTGCGCCGTGCATCAAGTTGGCAGTTGGCAGCCTGCAGCTGGCAGTAAGTCGACAGAAGATGTAAAATGTTTCATTTAAGACAATTGATTCTCCCCTTCTCCCCTTCTCCATTTCTCCCCCTCTTCCTTCTGTCTTCGGTCTTCCGTCTTTCCTTAAAACCATATCGTTTTGGGTAAAATTTTTGTTGTAAAACGATAACCCAGTTATTGTAAGACGATAAATATTCGCAGATTTTCCCTTCAACCGTCTCTAAGTCTCTCAGTCCCTTTGTCGCTTAGTCTCCTTCACGCATTTGCACCTCACCCCTCACCTCTTATTCCTTCAGCCACTCCTCCGGTACCGGTATAACACATATATTCATCGACCTGTTATCGTCCGAAAGCATCGCCGACTGGATCTCGATACGTGTGCCGTCGGGACTGAATGTCGGATGCGGATGATCGGAAGCCGTGACCTTGTGCCCGGTTGAAAGCAGGATCATCTCATTCGTCTTCCGGTTGATGAGCCATATATTGCGCTCAAAGTCATCCCCCACTGCAAAACGTCCGTCGGCTGAACCATTCACATGCCACAACCCGCTTCCTGATAAGGTCTGTCCGGCGATAGTCATCTCACGGGTGCGGAGATTCACTATCCCAATTCCTGTGGGTTTTTCCCTCGTACCCGAGGGACCCCACCCCAATTCCTGGCCCGGATTGGCAGGATCGGCAGGCTTCTGTTCTCCGGCCTGAACGGATCCTCCTCCTGCAATTCCCACCGGCCTGTGACCCATAATTGCTATCGCTACCTCATCGCGGGTAATGACGGCTTCGTGTGTTATCCATTCATACTCCGACTCTGGATAAAGCGGCCTTAGCCCCGTTCCGTCCGACATCACCGTCCACGTTCTCTGCGGAGCCTTGCCTCCGGTCTCCCAGCAAAAGACTATCTCCCCCTCGACCCATGGGTTGGTCTGGATGTGTCCCACCTGGAAAGGCACGGCAATCACATTACCAATCTCCCCGGTAAGGATGTTCATCTTACCGATTCCTGAAGGTCCGGCTCCCATGTTCCTTGGACCGAAATTCGGTTCAATCTTCGTACCGGGCGCTATCTGACTGTCTGCTTCATCCTTCCCGATCCGGTAATAAATCCACTCCTCACCGGCATCGAGGGCCATGTCGCCTCCGGCTCCCACTTCAGCAGGGATGGTGCCGCAGACTCTCTGGTATTCAGTATCATCTTTCAATTGTCCGGATTCGCTGTCGGCAAACAACCGTGCAAGATCGACCTCGACAATCTGAACCGGTCCGGGCTTCCTTTGCCCCGGCTGGCGAAGCGTCATCCGCATGAAATACAGCTTCATCGATTTTGCAGCCAGGGTAAGCATCCCCATGTAGCCGCCTTCCGAGACCTGCACAATATCACCCGTCTCCTCATTTACTGCAAGAGTCTCTCCCGGAACCCTGCGCGAACGGAATACAAGCCACTTACCGTCGGCAGTCCACTGGCGGTGAGTCTGGTATATTTTTGAATCGCCCGATTGAGTGCTGGTAAGAAAAGTAAGCTGAACACTGGTAACCGGATCAGTCACTACCTTCTTTTCGGAAGGGAAATGGCGGCCGATCTGGGCCCCGGCCGGTGCAGTCAGTAAAAACGTTGAAAAGAGGATACAGGTAATCAATAGTGGTCGCATGTTATTAGTATTAAAGTCTTGCAGGTCTTGCAGGTCCTGCAGGTCGAAGAGACTTGCACGACTTGCATGACCTGCACGACTTGCAAGACAATTTTTTACGCCAGTTTCTTATATTTAATCCGTTTCGGCGTTGTGTCCGTAACGCGTTTTTTGTAATTCTCCTCGTATTCCGAATAGTTTCCTTCGAACCATACCACCTTTGAATCGCCTTCAAAAGCCAGCATGTGAGTGGTGACCCTGTCGAGGAACCACCTGTCGTGCGAGATGATGACCGCACAGCCGGCAAAGCTCTCCAGACCTTCTTCAAGTGCCCTCAGGGTGTTCACATCAATGTCGTTGGTGGGCTCGTCGAGAAGAAGGACATTCGCCCCGGATTTAAGGGTAAGCGCCAGGTGCAGCCGGTTACGTTCGCCTCCGGAAAGCATGGCACATTTCTTCTCCTGGTCCGCCCCCGTGAAATTGAACCTCGAAACATATGCCCTTGCATTTATAAGCCGGTTGCCCACCATCACATCATTCTGCCCTCCGGAGATCACCTCATAGACTGTAAGAGCCGGATCAATTGCCGAATGAGCCTGGTCGACATAGCCCAGGACTACGGTATTGCCTACCTCAAACTCCCCTTTGGACGGTTCCTCCTGACCCATGATCAGACGGAAGAGAGTCGTCTTGCCCGCCCCGTTGGGACCAATGACACCCACAATACCGTTTGGCGGAAGATTGAATTCAAGCTCATCAAAAAGCAGCTTGTCGCCAAACGATTTGGCTACTCCCTTTGCCCTGATAACCTTGTCACCGAGCCTTGGACCGTTGGGTATAAATATCTCGAGCCTTTCTTCCTTTGCCTTCACATCCTGATTGAGAAGGTTTTCATAAGCGCCCAGACGGGCTTTCGACTTCGAATGCCGCGCCCTGGGAGACATCCTAACCCATTCGAGTTCCCTTTCAAGGATCTTCCTTCTCTTTACATTGCCTTTTTCCTCTACTTCCAGGCGTTTGGCCTTCTGTTCGAGCCACGATGAGTAGTTGCCTTTCCAGGGGATTCCCTCACCCCTGTCGAGCTCCAGGATCCAACCTGCAACATTGTCGAGGAAATACCTGTCGTGTGTTATGCAGATAACAGTGCCATGATATTGCTTTAGTGTTGTTTCGAGCCACTGGACCGACTCCGCATCGAGATGGTTTGTGGGCTCGTCGAGAAGAAGCACGTCGGGCTGCTTCAGAAGAAGCCTGCAAAGAGCCACACGTCTCCTTTCCCCTCCTGACAGAATGCTTACATTAGCGCCGCTCTCAGGGCACCTGAGTGCATCCATTGCACGTTCCAGCTTATGGTCGATGTTCCATCCGTCAGCGTGATCTATCTTCTCCTGGAGAACTGCCTGACGGTCCATCAGCTGCTGCATCCGCTCAGGATTCTCATAAACCTCAGGCTCCCCGAATTTCGCATTTATCGATTCATACTCCGTCATGAGTTCCATTGTCTCCTTCACTCCCTCCTCAACAACCTCCCTCACGGTACGGCTGTCGTCAAGAAGAGGATCCTGCGGAAGATAACCCACACTGTATCCCGGAAGAAAAGTTACCTCACCCTGATACTCCTTTTCAACTCCTGCAATGATCTTCAGAAGGGTGGACTTCCCCGATCCGTTCAGACCTATTATCCCGATCTTGGCTCCAAGGAAAAAAGAAAGTGAAATATCCTTAAGAACCTGACGATGTGGGGGAAATGTCTTCCCAACCCTGTACATCGAAAAAATAATCTTGTTGTCGTCGGCCATGGTAAATATTTTGCGACAATTTAGAAAAAAAACCGCTTGTATCCAATGAGGGCTTGCTGCCAACTGCATTCTGCAAACCGTCAACTGATTGCTTGTTAGCGGTATGCGGTACGCGGCATGCGGTACGCGGTACGCGGCGTGTGAGACAAAAAAACAGGGATCTCTCCCTGTTGATGATATTGAGAATTAAGATAGTAAAATGGCTGCGCACGAAAGGCACTGTCGCTGCCTGCCGTAAAATTCCATTACTTAGTTTTAAATCCCGCCGGCAGTGGTCTGACTACCATTAAACCTTTTGCTTTCAAACAATTTGACCGTTTCGTCCTGCAGCAGCACCCAGAGGGAATAAACACCCTTGAGAGTGCCTATCGGTATGTTAAGGCATCCAACAGCCGCGACAATCATCACGATGAACCTTGCCCACGGCTGATATGAAAGAAGCCCGATCCCTCCGACAAGCCCGAGAGTCGACAGGAACCCTATCAGCAGTGGCACACTTACCGATAAAAAGTTAAGCACCATTGAGGGAATCTCCTCATTGCTCACGAAACCATGTGCGAACCTCAGAGCAAAAAAGGTGGCAAGAGCGCCTATCAGACCTATGAACCCGAAACCGATATGAATGGCTCCGACCACGGTCACATGCTTCTTCATTTTATTAGTATCTTCCATGACAGTAATGTTTTAATTCCTTTTGTTTTCCATTCCGGATTAATGACATCCGTTTTGTAAAATAGTTGCATCAAATTACCTAATATTTTTTTTAATTTTTCGTTTTTCAATGAAAAGAAGGGCACAATACTTGCATTTATTAATTTTGTAAAAACCCGTTGTATGAAACGGACATTAATTATAGCCGCATCATTCATATTCTTTACCCTCTCATTCACATCATGCGAAATGCTTGGTTCATGCAAAGTATGCCGTGAAATCACCTTCCAGACCGGCAGGGGAATTATACATGAAGGTCCCGAAGCTGAATACTGCGATGCCGAACTTGTAGCTATCGAAACCCAGGATGATGTAGTGATAGGCGACAAACGTTACTACTGGGAGTGCAGGTAAAAACCCCTGTTCCTCCTGTTTTGACCAACGTCCGTTTTCTTTGACGAAAACCTTTGATAATTGGGTTCCCGGCATTAATTTTGTTTATAAGTTGTTAATAATTGTGCTTACTAAAGAGGCTGACAATTATAAGTTGTCGTAAATTAGTAACAGTCAAATTCAGTTTTAGATGTCCTTGAATTTCAGCAGCTTAGAATTAACAGACAAGACTATTATCATTGTCGAGGATGATGTGCCTTCAATCAGGTATTACGAAACTCTCCTTCAGAGTTCAGGAGCTGATGTTATTAAATTTCGTACAGGAAGAGATTTTATAGATTTTGTGAACACCAGCGACAGAAAAATCGACCTGGTTATAATGGATTTCCTCATCCCTCTGGTAAACGGTATCGACTGCACCAGGGCTTTCAGAAAAACAAGAAAAAATGTTCCGGTTCTGATGATAACAGCTTTTTCATCGGAACAGTCAAAATCAGAAGCTTTCATTGCAGGTTGTACCGAATATATACTGAAACCTGTCTACCCTGAAAATGTCTTCGTTCTCCTTGAAAAATACCTCAGACAGGAGGTAAATCAGACTCTGTTCCGTTCCTGATAATCCGGATTAATATTTTATGGTCACGGGGGGATTTGTCGTACTGATGTATTACGCCCCTGCGGGGCTGAATTTATTATGTTTGCCAATATGGACGGGCCTTGCCCGTCCCTACCGATATGCAGCTCCTACGGAGCTGTGATTGTTATTATCGGGTATTGCTGCCAATTAAACGATCAAACCCGTTCTTAATAATATGCAGCCCGTCCCTACCGATATGCAGCTCCTACGGAGCTGTGATTGTTACCCGTTCTTAATATTATGCAGTTTCCACTGAGTTTATGATTGCGGCATTCCGGCATTTTTATGCCAACGGGATAATTTGAATCATTACCAGGCCGTAGGCCTGAAATATCGGTAGGGATGGGCGGAGCCCATCCAAAACGGCAACAATATGATTTCCCGCCCCGAATGGGGCGGAATAATTTTTAATTCTCAGGGACCCTCTGTTTGCCAACATATTCTGCATAATAGTCCTCCAGCTTCCCGTTAAGCTCCTCCCCTGCTTCCTTCTGACCGTACTGCTCACAGAAGGTCGCAGCTTTGGATGTGTACTGAATGGCCGACTGGATCTCATATTCCGCCGAGCTTACCACATACGGACCCTGCTTCAGGAAATAATCGAGCCTCTCAAAATAATATGAGCTCATATCCCTGGCCAGCTGAACTCCCCTGACGGAATCACCCGCCGCAAAATAGCTCCCTATCAGATCGGTGAAATACGGATCGTAAGGGAACTTTTCAGGAGGAAGCTGCTCCATGCATTCGTTAAGAACAGCCAGCGCTTTCTCGTTCTTTCCTTCTGCTGCAAGTGACTTTGCCAGCCGGGCATAGATAAGCCTGGCTTTAATAACCATCAGAGTCCTCAGATGATGGTAATCGAGGTTTACATCAGGATCATTGGCGCCGCCCCAGACAAATTTGTTTGCCACATTCTCATACAATATGTCCGGGTCGATCCTCCCATACTCCTGCCAGCTCCTGTTCTCCGACTTAATAGGAACAAGCCTGTAGGCAAGCCCCTCAAGCTGGAAATATTCTTCAAGCCCCAGGGCATCATCATGGTAACCTGTAACATAATAAATGGGACGTTCCCAGTTGTTGTGAGCAAGGATATCGAGAAGGATGAGCTGGCTCTTCAGTATAGAGCTTCCCTTCAGTTTGATGTCTATATATGGTACAATCTTGTCAGCATCTTCCGGCTTCACAGTTCCCGATGCAATCACCTTCGCCGGATCGACCGGTATTCTTATCGTTCTCGACGGAATGACATCAAGAATCTCGTTTGCAGATATCTGGACCTTGGTGGCCTTATTGTCGCTCATCACCCAGTCGATTACCGTGGAGATATTTACCGGATCTGTTGTCTTCTCGACAATGAAAACCTGGTTGTTCACTCCGTCATAGTACTTCCGTGGAGGAAGAGTTACAGGCAACGGAGCCGACTCATAGGTAGCCCTCTTCATCTGATTGATATACCAGTCGGTATTGAGAAGCATCAGATTGCATACCCTTACATCCGTCCGGACTCCCTCGACCTCCTGTGCATACCACAAGGGGAAGGTATCGTTGTCTCCATTTGTAAGCAGAATGGCATTCGGGGCGCACGAATTAAGATAATTGAAGGCTACATCGCGGGCCAGGTAACGGCCCGAACGGTCATGATCATCCCAGTTCTGAACAGCCATCAGCACCGGCACTGCCATACACAGGGCGCCTGCAGCAGGGGCAGAAACCTTCTCCCCAAGTATCCCCGACAGCGCTTCGCAGAGGGCAAGAACCCCAAGGCCTATCCACACCGCAAAGAAGTAAAAGGACCCTGCATAAGCATAATCCCTCTCCCTGGGCTGGTTGGGATACTGATTAAGATAGAAGACTATGGCGGCCCCGGTCATCAGGAACAAGAGAAGCACCACCCACCAGTTCTTAAAATCGCGGTTAAGCTGGTAAAATATTCCGACAAGCCCCAGCAGCAAGGGAAGCAGGTAATAGACATTCCTGGATGTATCGCCTTTCATCCCCGGCGGCAGGTCAGGCGATCCCGTACGGGGTTCGTCGAGAAACCTGAATCCGCTTATCCAGTTCCCGTTGATCGCCCCCCCGGTACCCTGGGTGTCATTCTGCTTTCCTGCAAAATTCCACATGAAATACCTTAAGTACATATAACCGAACTGATAAGAAAACATGAACTTAAGATTTTCACTGAACTTCGGTTTGCGTATTATCTCCTTCTCGCCCGACTGATTCGTAACCGATACAGGAACACCTTTTACCTTTCCCCATTCCCGGTATATGGCTTCGTGATCAGCCTGATCGCTCCACATCCTGGGAAAAAGTGTAAGGAACCTCTCATCATACACCCGCTCCAGATCATAAGCGCTGACAATGTATTTTCCATCCTCCAGAACATATTTCGGCTTCCCGTTGGCATAGTCAATCACCGGAGCATTGTAATACTGTCCCCTGAAAAGAGGACGCGATCCATATTGCTCACGATTGAGAAAATAAAGCAGGCTGAACGGATTCTCAGGCTGATTCTCATTAAGGGGCGGATTGGCATTTGCCCTGATAACAATTATTGCATTTGCCGAAAATCCTATTAGAACTACTACAACTGAGGTGAGAACAGTATTGAGGGTTACCCGGTCTTTGCCTGCAAGGTACCACATAAACCATGAAACGGCAGCAAGAACAACAAGATTCAGCAATATGGATCCTGAAATCACCCATATCCCTGACAAGAGCATGGCCCCTGTTGCAAATGCCGCATTCCTTGTACGGTCGGATGAATACAGAGTCGCCCTTACTGCAAGAGAAAAGAATATCACAAGCAGGATAAAATGGAAAATCATACCGCTGTTGGCAGGCATTTTAAGATTGTTGACAAAGACCATGTCGAGCCTTGAAGAAATTGTGACAAGCCCCGGCATAATACCATAAAGCAGAAGAGCGAGAACAATAACTGAAACTCCGAGAGAAAGGGCAAAGCCTTTCCATGAAAACTCATACCTGCGGAAATAGTAAACCAGCACAATTGCCGGTATCGCCAGAAGATTCAAAAGATGCACCCCGATCGACAGCCCCATAAGGAAAGCTATCAGAATGATCCACCTGTTTGCATATTCCTCATCGGCAACATCCTCCCACTTAAGGATTGCCCAGAAAACAAGAGCTGTAAAAAATGACGAGGAAGCATATACCTCACCCTCAACCGCTGAAAACCAGAAGGAATCGGAAAAGGTAAAAGCAAGAGCTCCAACAGCGCCGGCCGAAATAATAGCAATAGTCTGCGATGTTCCGGGCTCAGCGTTTTTCACTGCAAGCATCCTTCTTGCAAGATGGGTTATGGTCCAGAAAAGGAAAAGTATAGTGAATGCGCTTGCAAGAGCCGACATCGCATTTATGGTCGCGGCCACCCTTGAAGTATCGCCAAAGGCAAAAAATGAAAAAAACCTGGCAATAACCATGAATACAGGGTTCCCCGGAGGATGACCTACTTCGAGCTTGAACGCCGATGCAATATATTCCCCGCAATCCCACAGACTGGCTGTTGGCTCAAGGGTAAGGAGGTAGGTGACAAGAGCTGCAGCAAATACCACCCAGCCGCTTATTGTTTCTGTCAACTTAAACTTTTTTCCCATCAGAATGCTTTGGTTTTTCCGGAATTCACTCAAATGACCGGGTGGTGAAATTACGAATTTTTCAGACTTTGTCCAATTACAGTCTGACAGGCTATTTTTGCTATTTTTGTATAAATTGCTATCAATGAAATATTACCGGACTCTGGCTTTTCTTGTGTCATTTCTCTTCACCTCGATTGCGTCGGCCCAGTATTACAACACAGGTCAGGATCCGGCTTCACTCAGATGGATGCAGATCAGGACCGACCGGTTTACAGTAATTTATCCGAAGACATACGGTGAAGCAGGTATCGATTTTGCCCGGTCGCTCGACAAAGCCTGGGCGCAGCTCTCGGAAATATATCCTGTCAAAAAGTTCAGAATACCTGTTATTATTCACAATCATACAACTGAATCCAACGGATATGTAGCATGGGCTCCCGATAGAATGGAGATCTACCCCACCCCCGAGCAAAACTCCATCCCGCTCGATGCAAACACCCAGCTGACCATCCATGAGCTTACTCACGTGATGCAGCTGGAATCGATAAACAGGGGGTTCACAAAGGCAATGTCGGTTTTGTCGGGACAACAGTTCACAGGCATGGTTTCAGCTTTGCTCCCACTGTGGCACCTTGAAGGCGATGCCGTGTTTTCCGAATCTGTACTTACCGGCTCCGGACGCGGAAGAGCCGCATCATTTCAGAAACAGCTCAAAGCTCTGATGATAGAAAGAGGAAATGTTTTCTCATACGACAAATCTGTCAATGGCTCATTCAGGGATTATATCCCCAACCACTACCAGTACGGCTACCAGATGATGGCCTGGTCGTACTCGGAATACGAAAGGCAGATATGGCGGAAAGCACTCAACCTCACCGGAAATGCTCCATTCCTTATAAATCCGGTGAACCTGAGCCTGAGAAAATCAGCTTCTCTTACAAAAAAAAGACTCTTTGACGAGACCTTCGATTCACTCAGGACCATATGGACAGCAGACGACTCAGGAACCCGGGCAATCTCATATCCTGTTCTGAATCCTCCAAAAGGAAAGGAATTCATTAATTATCATTCTCCCGTTAAGGCAGGCAGCGATGCCATTATAGCAGTCAGAACATCCCTGGCGGATCCTCCTTATTTCGTTATGATAAAGCCATCGGATAAAAGCGAGAAAAGAATTCATATCCCGGGCTATATCAACCCTTATTACATATCCTTTGCCAACGGATTGCTTGTCTGGGTTGAGACTCACTCCGACGCCAGATGGGCAAACAGGGAATGGTCCGACATAATGGTAATGGATATCAATGAAAACAAGGTCCGCAGACTCACAAAGAAGACAAGGTACATGTCGGCTTCCATATCTCCCGACGGTAAACTTATTGCAGCTGTCGAAAACAGCACAGGCAATATTAACACCCTGAACATCCTCGACGCCGTCACCGGCGGGAAACTAAGTACTATTAAGGCGCCGGGCAACGCCTCACTCCAGAGGCCTCAATGGGACGACACAGGAAGAAATATTACAGTGATCCACCTTAACGAGCAGGGAGAAGGTATTCTTCAGTTCGACCTTGAAAGAAACAGCTGGAAGACACTTGTTGATGCAGGCACAAATGATATTCAGTCCTCATTTCTCAGAAACGATTCCCTTTTCTATGTCAGCTCCCTGAACGGAACCGAGAATATTTTTCTCCGCCTACCCCATAGCCCGGATATACAGCTGACATGCTCAAGGTTTGGTGCAACCGATCTTAACATAAACGAAAAGGAAATGCTTTTTACCGATTATTCTTCATCGGGAAACAATATAGTAACTGCCGTCATCCCGGAGTTTAAGGTTGCTGATGCTTCCCAAAATTCACATGCTTCCTATCTTATAAACCGGTTTGAACGACATGAACCTGAGGCCGGAACCGCTTCCGGTAAAGTCTATTTCCCGTCGCCTTACAGAAAATGGAAAAATCTTTTCCGCTTTCACAGCTGGATGCCATTCTACGCCGATATTGATGAGATACAGGACGACCTTTCAACCCTGGCTCCCGGGTTCACCCTGATGACTCAGAACGATCTCAGCACACTGATATCTACCTTCGGATACGAATACTCCGGCCAGAGACACAAGCTGCATTCAAATATTAAATGGTTCGGCTGGTATCCGGTATTTGAATCGGGTATTGAATTCGGAAATCCCGTTAACGTCGAAAAGTTCAACCAGGATGTAGCCGATCCCGATATACTTTCAGACGGATACTCCTGGAACAACAAGATTTTTCTCCCACTGGTATTCAGGGGCGGAAGTTTCACAAAGCAGCTTTACCTGTCAGCTTCCTCCTCGATTAAAAATGATTACATATACCTTTCTGAGAATGGCAGCTACGATAACCTTCAGAACCAGCTGACCGGAAGAATATATTTCTCCAGATACAGGCGCCCGGCCACCAGGGATATTTATCCCGCATGGGCACAGACTATCGATATGAGTTATTCCGATTATCCTTTCGATGGCGCTATTTACGGAGATATACTGTCGGGAAAGCTTTCGCTGTATTTTCCGGGACTTGTGAAAAACCATGGTTTAAGGCTGAAACTGGAGGCTGAAAAGCAAAATCCTGAGAAATTCATTCTTGGCAACAGGATCGGTTTTGCCAGAGGATATATCGGAGCTCAGAAATCTGATGCGGATGAATGGTACGACAATATCATCTCACAGGAACTGCTCACCACCTCTGTCGATTATTACATGCCGGTAGCCTATCCTGATCTGAAGCTTGGCGGGATCCTTTACATGACACGGATAAGATCGGATCTGTTCTATGATCAATCGGTCGGGAAGGACAATTACATCTTTATTTCCGGCCTTGACGAAGAAGGAAGAAGGGCGATTACATTTGAAAACCACGATTACAAGGAGAAATTCGAGTCGTTCGGGGTTCAGCTGATGGCTGATTTTTACCTGTTCAGGATACCTTTCATGATATCATCGGGGATGGAAGCTTCATGGAGGGCCTTTGGCGAAACGCCTTACCTTAAGATGCTGTTCGGCATCGACATCTTCGGTATGAATATCGGTAGAGGAAAAGGTATCGGCAGATACAATTTATAGAACCTCCCCGTTGTTTTCATAAATCGTTCCTGTACTTTTCCCTGTTTTGAAGTGAAAGACACCCAAAACCACGACCAGGTTAATACTTTCAGAATTATCTATGAAACAAGATATTAAGCTTTTCTTTAATGACACCCGGGGTGTCATCTCCCAGTAGCCCGGGTCACACCCCGGGAAAAAGGAACAACACAATATCAACAACCCTGGAAGGGTTGACTTCCAATTATTTATGTGATGTGTTTAAATTATTTGTGATAATGATAGCTGAAGGCCACCCTTCCAGGGTCGGATTGGTAATAATGTCCCTGCTCCGGGCGAAACCGGGGCTACTGGAAGACCAGCCCTCAAGGCTGGGATGGAGTGTATTTCGCAAAATTGTCCAGGCATTTTTCTGTTACTATTTGCCAGCCAAAGAATCTCACAAAAAAAGAAGACACAGTGGATCAGTTTAAATCCCCCTGGCCGTTTTCATGATCAGTTCCCAGGCTCTTTCAACATGCTCCGGAGTGACATTCGTCTGCCCGGTGACCATCCGCAGTGTGTAAAGTCCGTTTACCCTGGTATGAGTGAGGTAAATCTTACCTCCGTCGTTCAGCCGGTGGTTCAAAGCTTCATTAAGCCTGTTGATCTCATCTTCATCCTTTCCTGCAGGTTTGTATCTGAAGCAAACCACATTAAGGGTAACAGGCGCAAGTATCTGGAAATCATTCTCACTCATGATCAGTTCCGCCAGCCTCTTGGCTATCCTGAGATGCCCGCGTACCTTGTCGCGAAGCCCCTCAACACCATACATCCGGATAACGCTCCAGAGCTTGAGGGCCCTGAATCTTCTCCCCAGAGGCACTCCCCAGTCGCGGTAATCGTTTACCTCACCCCTGGTCCTGGTCCTGAGGTATTCCGGCAGTATCTCAAATGTTCTGATAAGATAAGCAGGGTTTTTAACGAAGTATGCCGAGCAGTCGAATCCGGTGAACATCCACTTGTGAGGATTGAAAACAATTGAATCTATAAACTCCCTCCCATCGAGCATCCATTGATATTCCGGAAGGATAAGTGCGGTCCCTCCCATTGCGGCATCTACATGGAACCATATGCCGTTCTCGGCGCATATCCTTCCTATGGACTTCAGGGGATCGATGGCCGTTGTCCCTGTCGTTCCAAGCGTGGCAATGACGCAGCATGGTGTTAAACCCGCTTTTTTATCATTTTCAACCGCCTCCCTGAGCTTCTGCACGTCCATGGTGAAATCCTTCCTCACCGGAATTTTCACCAGGTTATTCCTGCCTATACCGCTTATTTTGACAGCTTTTTCAACCGAGGAATGAGTCTGTTCCGAGCAATAAACCCTCAATCCCGGAAATGAAGCTGCTCCCTCGTCATTCACCCTGAAACCGGTGGCTTTCTCCCTTGCCGTAAGAATTGCAGCAAGAGTTGAAGTTGAAGCCGAATCCTGGATAACCCCCTCGAAAGCCCTGGGAAGCTTAATAAGGTCTCTCAGCCATATCATCATCTTCTCCTCGAGTTCTGCGGCTGACGGGGATGTCTCCCATATCATGCACTGAGCGCCAAGGGTCGCCATTGCCATCTCGGCCAGAATAGACGGGCCGCTTGTATTGGCCGGGAAATAAGCATAGAAATTCGGACTCTGCCAGTGAGTGATGCCCGGCATAATGATCTCGTCCATATCCCTCATGAACGCTTCAAATGGTTCCGGCTTTACAGGAGGATCGTCGGGAAGCTTGCTGAATATCTCTCCCGGCTTTACGGGCGATTTTACCGGATACTTTTCAACCTCCTCCATATAACGGGCCATCCAGTCGACCAGTTCGTGGGCGTGTTTCCTGAATTCCTCGGGAGTCATCAGAGATGAGTTTATTTTACCGATTCAGCCAGCAGGATGATCTTATTGGCCTTTACTTCAATTACACCCCCGTTGATCTCGAATGATGATTCAACATTTGCCATGTCGACGATGATCACCGGTCCGTTCTCGAGAGTTGAAATAATGGGAGCATGGTCTTTCAGCACCTGAAAAGAGCCCTTCTTGCCGGGGACCCTTACTGATTTGATCTCCCCCTCATATACTTTTTTGTCAGGAGTGATGATTTCTATCTTCATTTTGAATTCGTTGCTGGTAAAGCGGCGTGCGGTGTGCGGTATGCGATATGCGGTGTGAGAATACCGAATACCGATTACCGGTTACCGAATTCCGGCTTACTGATTACTTTGACTGGGCGAGAATTTTCTCTCCTTTTTCAATTGCATCCTCGATGGTACCGACCAGCATGAATGCCGATTCCGGATACTGGTCAACTTTCCCTTCGAGAATCATATTGAACCCCTTGATTGTATCCTCTATCGACACAAGAGCTCCCTTTATGCCAGTGAACTGTTCGGCAACATGGAAAGGCTGCGAAAGGAACCTCTGAACCCTCCTTGCCCTGTGAACTACGAGCTTGTCCTCTTCAGAAAGTTCATCCATACCGAGGATGGCAATGATATCCTGAAGTTCATTGTACCTCTGAAGTATTTCCTTGACGCGCTGTGCGCAGTTGTAGTGAGCTTCCCCGACTATGTTTGCGGTAAGGATCCTGGATGTCGAATCGAGAGGATCGACAGCCGGATAAATACCAAGCTCGGAGATCTTACGGCTAAGAACCGTTGTGGCATCGAGGTGGGCAAATGTTGTTGCAGGAGCAGGGTCGGTAAGGTCGTCGGCGGGTACATATACTGCCTGAACCGATGTGATGGAACCATGACGTGTCGATGTGATGCGTTCCTGCATTATCCCCATCTCTGTTGAAAGAGTAGGCTGGTAACCTACAGCTGAAGGCATACGTCCCAGCAGAGCGGATACTTCCGATCCGGCCTGGGTGAAACGGAAAACGTTGTCCATAAAGAAAAGGATATCTCTTCCGCCGCTCTTCCCGTCACCATCCCTGAAGTGCTCAGCGACCGAAAGTCCGGAAAGTGCAACCCTTGCCCTTGCTCCCGGAGGTTCGTTCATCTGGCCGAAGACCAGAGCAAGCTTCGATTCCCTGAGAGCTGAGTGATCGACCTTTGAAAGATCCCATCCTCCTGACTCCATATTTTTGAGGAAATCCTTTCCGTAGTTTATAACGCCGGCTTCGAGCATCTCGCGCAGAAGGTCATTGCCCTCCCTGGTTCTCTCTCCGACACCGGCAAAAACTGACAATCCGGAATAGGCCTTTGCAATATTGTTGATAAGCTCAAGGATAACAACTGTTTTCCCGACACCTGCACCTCCGAACAGACCGATCTTACCTCCCTTTGAGTAAGGCTCGATAAGGTCGATAACCTTGATCCCCGTATAAAGAACCTCTTTTTCTGTCGAAAGTTCTTCATATTGAGGCGGTTTTCTGTGAATAGGATATCCTCCTTTCCTGTCGAGCGAGCCAATCCCGTCGATAGCCTCACCTGTCACATTCATGAGACGTCCCTTGATCTGGTCTCCGATAGGCATAGTGATAGGCGCTCCCGTTGCAATTACTTCCATGCCTCTGCGCAATCCGTCGGTCGAGTCCATCGCAATGGTTCTTACAGTATTCTCACCGATATGCTGCTGACACTCAACGATAAGGGATGTGCCATCATTCCTTTTGATCTCGAGGGCGTCATAGATATCAGGCATTTCAACACCCTGCCTGTCGAACACCACGTCAACCACCGGGCCGATGATCTGGCTTATTTTCCCAGTATTCTTTGCCATAAATCCGAATTATTATTGTTGTTTAACTTTGTTTCTCTTTTAATTCAAATAACTTCTTTCTTAATGATCACGTCCTGAAAGCGATCCTGCCATCTGTATAAGTTCCGCCTTCCTGTCGGCCGCGACGCCGGCTTTATCAAGAAATTCCATTGCGCTCCGGTGATAATCCTCCATCAGACTCTCAGCAAAAGCCTTTATCCTGAGCTGGTCGTAAAAATCAGTCACTTCCTTTACCTTTACAGCCGGATCGGAATCAGCAGCATACAATTCATGAAGCTTCTTCTTCTGATCAGCTGTGGCAATTTCCATAGCTCTCACATAAAGGAAAGTCTTTTTGCCTGCTATTATATCGCCTCCCGTGGTCTTTCCGAATACCTTCTTATCGCCATAGGTATCGAGAATGTCGTCCCAGACCTGGAATGCCAGTCCAAGGTTCTTCCCGAATTCATACATCAGCTCAGCTTCCCTGTCGTCAGCTCCGCCAAACAATGCGCCTATCCTTGCAGAGGCTGCTATAAGCACCGCCGTCTTGAGCTCTATCATCCTCAGATATTCGGCTCTCGACACAATGGCTGCCTTCTCAAAATCCATATCAAGCTGCTGGCCAACACATACTTCAGTGGCTGTCTTGTTAAAGATCCTGAATACTTTCTGAAGCAGGTGAGCAGGACTCTGGAGCAGGCATTCATTTGTCATGAAAACCATTACATCGCCTGAAAGTATTGCCTGGTTGACATTCCATTTGGTGTGGACCGTGGAAAACCCCCTTCTGACGGCAGCTTTGTCCATTATATCGTCGTGGACAAGAGTAAAATTGTGAAAGACCTCAAGACCTGTGACCGGTATAACAGCCTCATCTATCTTGTCGCTGTACAGATTGCATGCCAGCAGGGCCAGTACCGGTCTGATCCTCTTCCCCCCGATCGACAGTACGTACCTGACCGGATCGGTCAGCCTTTCCGATTCCGTATTGTAGGAAAGGTTGACAAGCGATGTGTCTATTATCTTCTTCAGCTCCGGTTGAGTGTACATATCCTTTTTACTGGCGGAATTTCTTTTCTTATCCTTTCAGCGCTTCTGCTCCGCTGACAACTTCAAGTATCTGGTTGGTGATGGATGCCTGCCTTGCTTTGTTGTACTGCAGGGTAAGCTCGCTTATCATGGTTGTGGCATTATCCGTAGCCTTGTGCATTGCAGTCATCCTGGCTCCGTTCTCAGCTACAAAGGAATCAAGCACAGCCTTGTAGAACTGTATCTTAAGCGATTTAGGGATTAGCTCCCTTATAATCTCTTCCTTACCCGGTTCATAAATGTAATCGGCATTGGCTGAACCTTTTACCTCTTCCTTCACTGATTCGACAGGAAGAAACACCTCCCTTGTAAGCTGCTGAACAGCTGCATTCTTAAAATGATTGTACACCAGCTCCACCCTGTCGTATTCGCCAGTGGTGAAAGCCTGCATCACCTTCTCTGCTACAGCCACGGTACGCTCGAAGGTAAGATCGTTGAGAAGATCGTTCTGTTCCGCAGCAATTGAGAATTTCTGTTTCCTGAGGTTGTCAAACCCGTTCTTTCCTATTGTAAGGAAGCTCACCTTGCCTTTCTTGTACTGGTCGAGGTAATCCTCGGCAACTATCCTTCTGGCTTCCTTTATCACATTTGAGTTGAAAGCGCCGCACAGACCGCGGTTCGATGTAACAACCACAATAAGTATATTCTCCGGAGCCCCTTCCCTTGCATAAATGTTTTCAACCTGCGATTCTGCAAGACTTTGCGAAAGATTCACAAGGATGTCGTGAAGCTTGTTCGCATAGGGCCTCAGCCTGACAATCTTATCCTGCGCTTTTCTCAGTTTGGCGGCGGATACCATCTTCATGGCAGAAGTAATCTGCCGTGTCGATTTCACAGAGGCTATCCTTACCCGTATTGCTTTTAAATTAGGCATTCAAGATCAAGTTTTTCAGTTATCCCTTCCCGTTCAGGACTTGTATTTCTTTACGAGCTCACGGGCAGTACGTTCAAGGGTGTCGGTAATAGTGTCATTCAGTACTCCTGCACCGAGCTGATCGAGCACATCCCTGTGCTTCAGCTCCAGGTATTCGAGATATTCTGTCTCAAACTCCTTCACCTTGTTCACAGGAACATCCTTCAGAAGTCCCATGGTCCCGCAGAAAATTATTGCGACCTGTCTTTCAACCGGCATGGGAGAATACTGACCCTGCTTAAGTATCTGGACGTTCTTCGATCCTTTATTAAGGATTGCAAGTGTGGATGCGTCGAGGTCGGAACCGAATTTCGAGAAAGCTTCCAGTTCGCGGTACTGGGCCTGGTCCACCTTCAGGGTACCTGCAATCTTCTTCATCGACTTGATCTGGGCATTTCCCCCTACCCTCGACACTGATATACCTACGTTGATAGCCGGACGCACACCTGCGTTGAAGAGGCTTGATTCAAGGAATATCTGTCCGTCGGTGATGGAGATCACGTTGGTGGGGATGTATGCAGCAACGTCGCCTGCCTGTGTTTCAATTATAGGAAGGGCCGTAAGTGATCCTCCTCCCTTTACCATGTGTCGTATCGACTCGGGAAGGTCGTTCATCTGCCTTGCCACGTCGTCTGATTCGATCACCTTGGCAGCTCTTTCGAGGAGCCTCGAGTGCAGATAGAACACGTCGCCGGGATATGCTTCACGGCCCGGGGGACGACGGAGCAGAAGCGAGACTTCGCGGTATGACACCGCCTGCTTCGAAAGGTCGTCATATATGATCAGTGCATCACGGCCCGTGTCGCGGAAAAACTCGCCAATGGCTGCTCCTGCAAAAGGTGCATAGAACTGTGAAGCGGCAGGGTCGGAAGCTGTGGCAAGAACTATCACAGTATAATCGAGCGCTCCGTGCTCCTCAAGCGTCTTTGCAATATTCGCTACTGTGGAGCCCTTCTGTCCTATTCCCACATATATGCAATATACCGGTTTGCCCTTTTCAAAATTGCTTCGCTGGTTAATGATTGTATCGATCGCAATGGCGGTCTTACCCGTCTGACGGTCGCCGATAATAAGCTCACGCTGTCCTCTTCCGATAGGTATCATGGCGTCGATAGCCTTAATACCTGTCTGCAGAGGCTGCTTTACAGGCTGACGGAAAATTACACCCGGGGCTTTCCTTTCGAAAGGCATCTCATACAGATCCCCTTCAACCGGTCCTTTGCCGTCAAGAGGCTGACCTGTCGGAGTAATAACCCTTCCCAACAAGCCTTCCCCGACTTTTATGGAAGCTATCCTCCCCGTACGCTTGACTATGTCGCCTTCATTGATCTCTTCGGTAGGACCGAGAAGAACAGCGCCAATATTGTCCTCTTCAAGGTTTAACACAATCGCCTCAATGCCATTCTCGAACTCGATAAGCTCGTTCGACTCTGCATTCGACAGTCCGTAAATGCGGGCGATGCCATCGCCAACCTCAAGGACAGTACCAACCTCTTCAAGCTCAACGCCGGTCTGAATGCCTTCAAGCTGCTGTCGGAGGATTTTTGAAACTTCTGCTGGTTTAATACTTGCCATATTTTATTGCTTATAATTCCTTTATGCTTAAATACGTCTCTCAAAGGTTCCCGTAACAAGTTCCGATCTGATCTTCCTTAACTTGTTCCTTATGCTGGCATCAACATAATTGTCCTCAACCCTGAGAATGAATCCGCCAATAATCGATTCATCAATGTTCTCCTTAAGATCTACTTTCGTATCAAGCAGTTTCTCAATCATACCGGAAACCTGCTTCTTAAGTTCCGGATCTATCTTAACTGCCGTGGTAAGCACCGATTCGGTAATCCCCCTGTGCTTCTTTGTCTCATGAACAAACACTCTTGCAATTGATGGAAGATAACGTTCCCTGCCATTCTTCACCACAAGCTCCACCAGCGAGAGGGAAAGAGGATGGATGTCCTTTCCGAAAATCCTACTGAGAGTTTCCGATTTTTTTGCCGGCCTGATAACCGGGTTTGATAAGAGTTCCCTTACTTCAGGCACAGTGCAGATATCACGGATCAGCACCATGTCCTGGTTTATCCTGTCGAGAATATCCTTTTCAAGAGCCGACTGGAAAAGAGCTTTCGAATATCTTACCGAAATTCTGCTTTCGTTCATTACCGTCTAAACCTTTTAGTTCTTCTTAAGATCAATATCCTTCAGGTAATGGTCGATAAGCTTATCCTGTTCCCCTGTCTGCTTAAGCTTTTCGCCGAGCAGCTTGGAGGCGATCTCCACTGAAAGATTTGCTACCTGTTCCCTGATATCGGCAAGCGCTATGGCCTTTTCCCTTTCAATGCCTGTCCTGGCCTTTTCAACAATCTTCTCAGCTTCCTCGGCAGCTTTTCCCTTGGCTTCAGCTATCATCTTGTCGCGGACTTCCCTGGCTTCCCTGAGGATACCTTCGCGCTCCTCACGGGCTTTCTTCAGAATAGCTTCATTGTCGCTCTGAAGTTTAACCATCTCCTTCCTTGCTTTCTCAGCTGAGGCAAGCGATCCCTTGATCATCTCTTCCCTCTGCTTTACCATGTTAAGGATCGGCTTCCACGCAAATTTCGTGAGAATAAGAAAAAACAGCGTGAATATAACGACTGTCCAGAAGAGTGTCCCGATTGCGGGTGTCGTAAGACTATTACTCACTAAGATCATATTCTGTGTTTTAATTGTTTTCAATAAAGAAATCCTTCAACCAACCGTTGAAGGATTTCATTTCCTTTTAGGCAATAAGAGCAACAACAACGGCAAAGAGGGCAACCCCTTCAATAAGAGCTGCCGAAATAATCATTGCCAACTGAATTTTTGTTGCAGCTTCAGGCTGGCGGGCTATGGCTTCCATAGCTGATCCACCTATCCTGCCGATGCCAAGACCTGCTCCGATGACTGCGAGCCCTGCTCCGATTGCTGCCAATGTACCTGTCATAACTTTAACTTTTAATTGTAAATAAATGATCAATGATGTCCTTCCTCTACTGCCATTCCTATAAAAAGAGCCGACAGGAGAGTGAAGACATATGCCTGAAGGAATGCCACCAGAAGTTCGAGGCAATCCATGAATATCACAAATAATATTGAAACCGGAGCCACGGCCAGCGATTTGAAAATGAAGATCAGGGCTACCAGGCTGAGAACAATAATATGTCCGGCCGTTATGTTCGCAAACAATCGGACCATAAGGGCAAACGGCTTTGACACCATACCAATCAATTCAACCGGGATCATAATCGGAAGAAGCCAGAAAGGAACACCCGGAGCGGCAAAAATATGCTTCCAGTAGGTTTTGTTGCCGTTAAGCTGGATCATAAAGAAAGTGAAAAGAGCCAGGATCATCGTAATGGCAATGTTACCGGTCACATTGGCGCCAAAGGGGGGCGGAAAAGGTATCAGCCCCATAAGATTGTTTATAAGGATGAAAATGAAAACCGACAGCAGATAAGGCATGAATTTCCCTGCCTTCTTCTCCCCTATATTCGGAATCGCAATATCATCCCTTACAAAAAGAATAATAGGTTCAAGAAATCCCTGAATACCTTTCGGATGACTTATCCCTGTCTTTTTGTATGAACGTGCAAGGGCCAGAAACAACCAGAGGCCAATAAGTGCTGCCGCCATCATGCCCACAACCGTCTTGGTTATCGAAAAGTCGAGCGGTTTGTTCTCCATGTCGATTGTTCCGTCCGACTTTATCTTCACAATAGTCCCCTTGAGTTCACCTTCTTCCTCAAGACGGAATCCGTTATACTCATGACCGTGTGCAAGTTTTTTTGAGGAGAAAACATGCAATCCGCTTCCTTTTGAATAAAGGATAACAGGAAGGTGCAATGAAACATGTTCCCCGTTTTTCTTCGTAAGAATGTGCCATTCGTGAGCATCCGAAATGTGATCAAGAATGAATGAGCTGGCATTGAATTCCTCTTCTGCTTCTCCCCCGGAATGCGTTTCCTGGGCCGGAGCGGTATTTCCGAAAACGGCAAGGAAAACAAACAGAAGTCCCGTAAAATATATCCTTTTCAAATCGATCAAGATTTTATAAAGATTTGGTTTTTAGGGTGTTAAACATAGCAAACGTTGTGAACACCGTGAACGGTAAATATAATACAAAAAACAAATACAATGAGGTGAGCGAGGTTTTTTTGGCAATAAAGAACCAGATCAGGGCAAGAAACAGCTCGAGCAGCAGTTTAAGACTTATGGCAACAAGGATGTGCATTGTCCTGGCTCCCTGATCTTTCTTCATCCCCGTGAAGAAAACAAGCATGATCACAACCGAGATAAATGTAAAGGAGAGCACAAGAATTGCAAGGTCATCGATGGGAACAATCACTCCCGGCAGTCTGCCAAGGAGATATCCGGCAGCAAGAATTGCCGTGTCGAGCAGCAGAAGCCGCACAATCCACTTTCTGAATTCCTTCACGCTAAGGCTTATTTTTTAATGAAATCCCTCAGGGAGGTGTAAATGGCAGCAAAAACTCCCAGAAGCGACAGAACAACAGTAAAAACCGGGGTTTCAAGCTCAAGTACCTTGTCGAGTTTCACCCCTCCCCATGTGGTTACCAGGATGATGGCCATCATCTGAAAAGCCATCCCGGAGTAACGTGCAAAGTTGTGCAGTCCGTCACTTACCGGTTTTTTCTCCGGCTCTTTCTCCTGCTTTTTCTGTTTCTTTTCCGAAGCTGGCTGGCTCATTGTTTTCGCTTTCGCTCATTTTGCAGTTTCCGGTGAATTTTGCACCAGGTTCTATTGAAAGCTTGAAGGTAAGGATGTCTCCGGTTATCTTTGAATCTGTCTTAAGTGTCAGCAACTGGCTCACACAAATTTTCCCTTCTACCGAACCTGATACTTCAGAGTTCTTGCAATAGACTTCCCCCTTTACCCTGCCTGTCGGGCCTATGACCACTTTCCCCTTTGTGTTAAGGTTCCCCGAAAGAAATCCGTCGATCCTTATGTCGCCGTTCGACTTAACGTCTCCGGTGATCTCAGTGCCGTTGCTTATCAGATTAACTGCGTTGTTGTCCGTTTCGTTGAATTTTGCCATTTTTTATCAGGATTACGCTTACAAACATAATAACTCGCAAATATAAAAACTATTGCGGGTTAAAATAAATTATACAACCGGATCATAGCCCCATTTGACATAAACCGATCCCCAGGTGAAGCCTCCTCCGAAGGCAGCAAGGATCAGTTTGTCTCCTTTCTTAAGCTTTTTCTCATATTCCCACAGGCAAAGAGGAATTGTTGCTGCAGTTGTATTACCGTAATTCTCGATATTAACCATGACCTTTTCAGGGGGAAGCCCCATCCTCCTCCCGGTTGCATCTATAATCCTGAGGTTGGCCTGGTGAGGAACCAGCCATGCAATATCCTCGGGTTTGAGCTTGTTCTTTACCATTATCTCTGCTGCAACATCGGCCATGTTGACCACGGCAAACTTGAACACACTCTGACCTTCCTGATAGACGAAATGCTCACGGGCATCCACGGTTTCATGAGAAGGAGGTTTTACAGATCCTCCCGCTTTCATGTGAAGGTACTTCCTCCCTGACCCGTCAGTGTGCAATATGTAGTCCATTATTCCATACTCCTCCCTGGTGGGTTCAAGCAGCACAGCTCCCGCAGCATCACCAAAGAGCGGACAGGTGGTACGATCTGTGTAATCGGTGATGGACGACATTTTATCTGCTCCGACCACAACTACTTTTTTGAATTTTCCGGTAGAAATATACGCTGAGGCAGTCTGAAGGGCAAAAAGAAATCCTGAACAGGCAGCTCCCAGGTCAAAGCTGAAGGCATTTTTTATACCTACCTTGTCGGAAATAATATTTGCAGTTGCAGGAAATGCCATATCCGGTGTGATAGTGGCACAAATAAGCAGGTCGACTTCTTCCGGTGAGGTATTTGTCTTCCCGAGCAATCCCCTTACCGCCTGTTCGCCCAGATCCGAGGTGCCCAGACCGTCTCCCTTTAAAATGCGTCTTTCCTTAATTCCGACCCTCTGCATTATCCATTCATCGGATGTGTCGACCATCCTGGAGAGTTCGGAATTAGTCAGCCTGTATTCCGGAACCCATGCATGGATACCGGTTATGACAGCTCTGATTTTCCCCATATTGAATTCAGATTGCTTCTATGATCTTCTGAGCAAGATTCGCATTCACAACCGACCGCGTCTGAAGGATCATGTTCATTATGGCTTTCCGCTTCGAAATGCCATGACCAATAACAACGTTGGCGTTGATCCCCACTATCGGGGTTCCCCCGATATTCTCAAAATTCAGCCTTTCGAAAAACGGGTGGCTTATATTTATTTTCCTTGCCAGCATATAGGTAGCTTCAGCCTGTTTTAGGACAATATTCCCTATGAAACCGTCGCAGACGACCACATCGGTGATATCCTCATGGAAAAGTGAATGCCCCTCAATGTTGCCTGCAAAATTCAGCCCCGGATGATCCTTCATCAGTTCATAGGCGGCTTTCACTGCGGCAGTGCCTTTTGTTTCCTCATGTCCTATATTCAGGAGCCCGACAGTGGGATCCGGTATGCCCAGAACACAACGGGCATAAATGCTCCCGAGAATGCCGTACTGCATAAGGACGTCGGGTTTGCTGTCGGGATTCAGCCCCACATCAAGCATTATGGAGTTGCGTCCGTCTACACAGGGCAGCAGTGTGGCAAGAGCAGGCCTGAAAACTCCCGGGATCACATTCACTGTATAACTTGCGCCCACAAGCATGGCGCCTGTGTTCCCGGCACTGCAGAAACCGTCAAGCTCACGGTCCTTAAGCATCCTGAACCCCGATGCTATGCTCGAGTCCTTCTTCTGTGAAAAAGCCCGGGCAGGATGATCACCCATCCCTATTACCTCTGTCGTCGGAACAATTCTAAGCTGTGATGAAGAAACGTTCAGAGAGGCAAGCTTCTCGACAATGGCTCTTTCATCACCCACAAGTACAAGGGTGTCATCGGACGAGAGGTACTCAAGAGAATCACTAACACCTTCAACTACTGCGGAAGGTGCGTAATCCCCGCCCATGATATCTACGCCGATATTCATAGCTTATTGGATTTGATCAGACAACTCAGGCAGTTGCCGCTTTCTCGATGGCCAGCTTGCCTCTGTAGAAACCGCACTCGGGACATACCCTGTGGTACTGAACAGAAGATCCGCAGTTGGAACAACTCGCCGTCGTTGGAGCAGTGGCTTTGTAATGAGTCCTGCGCTTATCTCTCCTGGTTTTCGAATGTTTACGTTTGGGATGTGCCATTTTAATCTTTTTTAATTGTCATTCATTAATTTCCTTAATTCTTCCCATCCGGGATTTTCTCCTGCTTCATCATCTACAAGATGTTCCCTGAGCTTTCCAAGCATCACGGGATCACATGTGCTGCTCCCGCTTGCATCGTCTGGATGCGTTCTCCGGATCGGAAGCGCCAGATGAATAAATTCATATAAATACTGCTTCAGATCCAATTCGTTCTCGTCGTGAGGAAGTGTGATAATCTCGGGATCGCTCTCATCTCTCTCACTTCCGAATCTGACATACAGCCGGTTACTGCATTCTACCGGATGATCAAACTCTTCAAGACACCTGTCGCAGCATATCCTCACCTTTCCTGTAATACTTAAAGTAATATCAGCATGTGTGGGATTTCTGTCAACTTCAACAACCGCCTCAAGCTCTCCTTCCTTTATCTCAGATTCTTCAAACAGGTCAAAAAACTTCTTGTCTATCTCAAACTCATACACATTATGCCCGCTCCTGTTCCCTCCGACCGGTATGGTAAAATTAAGAGGCATATTTGTAAAATTTGGTGTGCAAAAATATAAATCCTTATCCAATTAAAAAAATTATGAACAAAAAAGTAACACCATGCTTTATTTAAGACTATCTGCCGGTATTTTTCCGCAGTTTACCGATTTGTTGTGGCAGACACTTTATTGCAAATGTATTTTTGACTCAGAAAACAACTAAGGTCATGACACACAAGGATCATTTCCCAAAAAGAGACAAGGAACTTCATCCTCAAATAGGATTCGGAATGTTCCTGATAACCCTCGGACTTGCAATGCTGGTAGCTACAAATGATCTGCTCGGACTGGGAAGCGTAAGGGAATACTTCACCTGGGAAACAGTACTGGTTTTCATAGGAGTCCTGCTTCTCCTTAATCTCCAGTTTACGGGCGGACTGGTGCTCGTTGCAATCGGTTCATGGTTCTTTATTGAAAACAGGGATTACGAGATCCCTGAACTGATCAGAACCATATACTGGCCATCATTGATAATACTCATCGGGATAGCCTTTATAATTTCATCCTTATTCAAAAGAAACAGAAAACAATTATAAGAAATGACTAACGGCAATTATCAATAAATTTAATGATTGCTATTATTTCTACCCCCTTCCCTCCCGATATTTCGGGATTCCCCCAGGGGGGAAGGAGACTGCAGCGGGGGATTCGTTTCCCCCTTGGGGGAAATAAGAAAGGGGGTTAATGAGAAAAAAGATACAAACTAAATTATAACTTTATAATCTGCAATAAAATGGAAACAATGGACGACTTCAGGGACG
>ERZ1645192.289-NODE-289-length-39941-cov-12.422780_pt1 | contig 39941 bp, 42 predicted proteins | sample MGYA00575354_ERZ1645192 | MGnify/ENA primary metagenome ERZ1645192 (study PRJEB40844, sample SAMN11349763) | freshwater sediment metagenome | isolation source: river sediment | host: Sediment | place: India: Faizupur Khadar , New Delhi | collected 2017-02-21 ...
ACTTCACGCCCTCGCCCTGCTTGACGTAGGGGTCGTAGCCTTCACGGAAGCGCCAGTTGGTCTCCTTGCCGTCGACCACCGGCCACTTCAGGCCACGCGCCTTGTGGTAGACGTCGAAGGGCGCGAGATCGTGGGCATGGCCGCGGCCGAAGTCGGCGTATTCCTCGAACAGGCCCTTCTGCAGGTAGAAGCCGAAGTCCTTCGATTCGTGGTTGGTGAAGCCTTCGGCGACCTCGGAGACCGGGAACTTGTCGACCTTGCCGTTCTTGTAGAGCACCTCGTAGAGGGTCTTGCCGGCGAGTTCGGGCTTCTTGGCGATCAGTTCCGGCGGCCACACCTCCTCGACCTTGAAGCGCTTGGAGAACTCGACCACCTGCCAGACGTCGGAGCGGGCCTGGCCCGGCGGTTCGATCTGCTCACGCCAGAACTGGGTGCGGCGTTCGGCGTTGCCGTAGGCACCTTCCTTCTCGACCCACATGGCGGTTGGCAGGATCAGGTCGGCGGACAGCGCGGTGACGGTCGGATAGGGATCCGACACGGTGATGAAGTTGGCGGGGTTGCGGTAGCCCGGATACCCCTCCTCGTTCATGTTGGGGGCGGCCTGCATGTTGTTGGTGCACTGCACCCAGTAGGCGTTGATCAAGCCGTCCTTGAGCTGGCGGTGCTGCAGGACCGCATGGGCGCCGATCTTGTCGTTGATCGTGCCTTCCGGCAGACCCCACATCGTCTCGGCGATCTTGCGGTGCTCGGGGTTGGTCACCACCATGTCGGCGGGCAGGCGGTGGGCAAAGGTACCGACCTCGCGCGCGGTGCCGCAGGCGGAGGGCTGTCCGGTCAGCGAGAAGGGCGAGTTGCCCGGCTCGGAGATCTTACCGACCAACAGATGTACGTTGTACATCATGTTGTTCACCCAGGTGCCGCGGGTATGCTGGTTGAAGCCCATGGTCCACAGCGACATGACCTTCTTGTTCGGGTCGGCGTAGACCTTGGCCATCCGCTCCAGCTTGTCGACCGGAACGCCGGAGAGCTTGGAGACGTACTCGGCGGTGTAGGGCTTCACCAGTTCGGCGTATTCCTCGAAGGTGATCGGGTCGAGCTTACCGGCGTCGACCTTGTGAGAGGCATTGACCGCCTTCTCCTCGAGCGGATGCTTGGGACGCAGGCCGTAGCCGATGTCGGTGGCGGTCTTGGTGAAGATGACGTTCTTCGCCACGAACTCCTTGTTCACCGCGCCGGTCTGGATGATGTGGTTGGCGATGTAGTTGAGGATCGCCAGATCGGTCTGCGGCACGAAGATCATGCCGTTGTCGGCGAGCTCGAAGGAGCGATGCTCGAAGGTCGACAGGACATGGACCTCACAGCCCGGCTTGGTGAGACGGGTGTTGGTGAGACGCGACCACAGGATCGGGTGCATCTCGGCCATGTTGGAGCCCCACAGCACGAAGGCGTCGGCGTGCTCGAGGTCGTCGTAGCAGCCCATCGGCTCGTCGATGCCGAAGGCGCGCATGAAACCGACCACGGCCGAGGCCATGCAGTGACGGGCGTTGGGATCGAGGTTGTTGGAGCGCAGGCCGGCCTTCATGAACTTGGAGGCGGCGTAGCCTTCCCAGACCGTCCACTGGCCGGAGCCGAACATGCCGACGCCGGTCGGGCCCTTGGCCTTGAGCGCCGCCTTCCACTTCTCGGCCATGATGTCGAAGGCCTGATCCCAGGTGATCGGGGTGAAGTCGCCGTTCTTGTCGTACTTGCCGTTCTTCATGCGCAGCAGCGGCGTCTGGAGACGGTCCTGGCCGTACATGATCTTGGACAGGAAGTAGCCCTTGATGCAGTTGAGGCCGCGGTTGACCGGCGCCTCCGGGTCACCCTGGGTGGCGACGACGCGGCCACCCTTGGTGCCGACCAGCACCGAGCAGCCGGTGCCGCAGAAGCGGCAGGGCGCCTTGTCCCAACGGATGCCGGCGTCGCCGACGGCGGCGGCGGAGGCGGGCAGCGGGATGCCGGCCACCGCAGCGGTGGCGGCGGCGGCGGAGGCCTTCAGCACGTCGCGGCGGGAAGTGTCGATGGTCATCGGTCGCGACCCTCCAGTGGTCGATCGGGGGTGGTCTCAGGCCGCGCGGGTGTCGGCCACGGGTTCGGAAACGTCGGGTTCGAAGGCGTGATAGACGAGCGACGTGCCGACGACATGCGGCACGTGGTTCATCGCCATGAGGGCGTCGGAGGCGAAGCGGTCGCCGACATCGGTGGCGGTGACGACCAGACGGCCGTCCCCGGACGAGGCGTGGACCTCCACGCCGGGCATCTCGGCGAGACGGGTGCCGACCTCGGCTTCCCGCTCGGGCGTGGTCTGGACCAGAACACCGATCACGTTCATGCCGTCGCTCCCTCTTGCGATGGTCCGTCGTGGATCTCGATCGCCGCGACCGGGCAGACGCCGACGCAGGCGCCGCAGCCGGAGCAGGTCTCGGTGGCGAGCGCCGGCAGGAAACGGCCGTCGACGCGGGGGGCGAACCGAATCGCCGATGTCGGGCAGGCGTCGCCGCAGGAGCGGCAGTGGACGCCGCCGAGCGCCAGACATTTCGCGCCGATCGCCGCCTTCGCCGTCCAGGGGCGGGACTCGGTGCGGGTGAGGGCGCCGGTCGGGCAGGCGTCGGCGCAGTCACCGCAGAAGGTGCACTCGCCGTGGACGAATTGGAGGACCGGTCGGCGCCGGGCGTCGAGGCGGATCACCTTCTCGGGGCAGGCGGTGACGCAGGCGAGGCAACCGTCGCAGGCGGCGCGGAAGGCCGCTTCGTCACGCGCCGTCGGAGGCCGCAGGGCACGCGCTTCCGCAGGACGAGCGAGCCGCCCTCGGAACAGGTCGCGACGTGCCAATGCGACAGGCATGGATGCCTCCTCTCGAGGCGGGACCATGTCTTTTCACACTAATTCCGAACTTGATATTTGATAAGCCCCCGGCCTTCGGACGCTCCGGTCGAATACTGACGTGGCACGGCGTCACGCTACCGAAGACGTAGAGGAGGGCTGATTTCCGCGATTTCGGTGAGGACCTGCGCTTCGCTGTCGACCACGCGTCCGTAGTCTCCCGCGAAGGCGAGGAAGCCTTCGACGTGGTCGGTGCCGACACCGACGAGAATCGGCACGCCGAGTTCGACGGCGCGCTCGACGATCTGGCGGAAGCCGTGGCCCTCGATTTCGCGTTTGCCGAACTTGGAGAGCACCAGGAGATCGGGCGGCACGTCGTCGTCGAGGGCGCGGGCGGCCAGCTCGGCGGCCTCCTCGAGGGCGCCGTGATCGAGGCGGCAGCCGCGGGCGTCCTTGCCGCGGTCCTGAGAGATCGGGATCTCGGTGCCGGTGGCGAGGTCGACGAGGCTCATGTCGCAGCGCCGTCGGTCGGGGCGGCGTTCGTCCTTCTGGATCATGCCGGCGACGCGGAGGCCGCGGGCGCGGGCCGCTTCGGCGAGGCGGCCGATCACGGCGCCTTCGCCGGTCGAATAGAGGAAGGCGGTCAACATCGCCGGATCGGCCATCGTTTCACGCTCCCTTCGGCCGGAAGGCGACCATGCGGTCGGGGCGGGTCTCCAGCCGATAGCCGCCGGCGAGGTCGATGCAGTAGGGCACCGCCGGCATCACCGCGTCGAGGCAGTCGCGAATCGAGGCGGGCTTGCCCGGCAGGTTGATGATCAGCGACCGCCCGCGCAGGCCCGCCTCCTGGCGGGAGAGGATGGCGGTCGGCACGATGGTCAGGCTCTTGGCCCGCATCGCCTCGCCGAAGCCGGGCATCATCCGGTCGCAGACGGCGAAGAGCGCTTCCGGGGTGACGTCGCGCGGCGCCGGGCCGGTGCCGCCGGTGGTGACCACCAGATGGCAGCCCTCGACGTCGCAGAGTTCCTTCAGCGCCGCCTCGATCAAGGGCTGCTCGTCCTCGACGATGCGGCGGACGATGCGGAAGGGGGTGGCGAGGACCTCGGCCATATAGGTCTCGATCGCCGGGCCAGAGAGATCCTGATAGATGCCTCGCGAGGCACGGTCGGACACGGTGACGACGCCGATCGGCGCCTCGGTCGTTGCGGAAGTCTCTGACGTCATTCGCTTTCTTCCGTGATCTGAGGCGCGCCGACGGGCGTCGTCGGCGAACGCGGGGGCGATCATGCCCGGAATTCGGGCGGATCGGAACCACTCGCCTTGTCATTCGTCAATGGACGCCGCTCGGCGTGGCGCGACAAGATGGGACGACCGCGCGGCATGCGCGGGCGAGAGGGGTCATGAGCATGGCGACCACGGCCGAACAGCTGCGCAGTCACCGCGGGCCGGCGATCCTGACCGGGGGGTTCCGCCCGTTCTTCCTCTTCGGCGCCATCTGGGCGGCGATCGCCATCGTCCTGTGGATCCCGATGTTCGAGGGCCATTTCTCGCTGCCGAGCGCCTTCTCGCCACTCGACTGGCACGTCCACGAACTGCTCTACGGCTATCTCGCCGCGGCGGTGGCCGGCTTCCTGCTGACCGCGATCCCGAACTGGACCGGGCGGTTGCCGGTGGTCGGGCGACCGCTCGGCCTTCTGGTCGCTCTGTGGGGGGCGGGGCGCGTCGCGGTTCTCGTCTCGGGGGTGATCGGCGGATGGCTCGCGGCGGCGATCGACGTCGGCTTCCTCGCCGCGCTCACCGGGCTGACGGGGCGTGAGGTGTGGACGGGGAAGAACTGGCGCAACCTGCGGGTCGTCGGTCTCGTCGCACTCCTCGCGCTCGGCAACGCCGTCTTCCACGTCGAAGCCCTGATGCGTGGCACCGCCGCCTACGGCACCCGTCTCGGCATCGCCGCGGCGGTGGTGCTGATCTCGGTGATCGGCGGGCGGATCGTGCCGAGTTTCACCATGAACTGGCTGCGCCCGCGTGGGCCGGGGGCGATGCCGGTGCCCTTCGCCCGTTTCGACGGGGTGGTGATCGCGGCATCGGCCGCGGCGCTCGCCCTCTGGGTGGCGCTGCCGGAGCATCGGGTGACCGGCGCCGGGCTTCTCGTCGCCGGTGTGTTGCAGGCGGTGCGCCTGTGGCGCTGGGTCGGTTGGCGGACGGCCGGGGAAAAGCTCGTGCTGGTGTTGCACGTCGCCTATCTCTTCGTGCCGGTCGGCTTCCTGCTGCTCGCCGGGGTGATCTTCGGGGTGCTGCCGTTGCTCGCCTCGGCGGCACTGCACGCCTGGACGGTCGGGGCGATCGGGACGATGACGCTGGCGGTGATGACGCGGGCGAGCCTCGGACACACCGGCCGGCCGCTGCACGCCACCCGCGCCATCCAGGTGATCCATCTCGGCGCCGTCGTCGCGACGGTGGCGCGGATCGCCATGGGGATCGGGCCGGCGGCGATCGTCTTCCTGCATCTGGCGATGGTCGGCTGGCTCGTCGCCTTCGCCGGCTTCGCCCTCGTCTATTTCCCGATCCTCACCCGGCCGCGTGGCTGAACTCCCGAGGGGCGTGCGAAGGGGCGGGCCGCCGACGCGATCCCGCCCCCGCCGGAACGATCCGGTCCGACTCGGTCGAACCGTGCGGCCTCAGTGGCCGGAATGGCCGGCGGCGCCACCACCCATGCCCTGGACCTTGTACTCGACCTCGACGGTGCCGGCCTTCTCGAAGGTCAGGGTGCCCTTGAAGCTCGAGTCCTTGGCGATCGGCTGCTTCAGGCCGATGAACATGATGTGGTAGCCGCCGGGCTTGAACTCGACCTTGCCGCCGGCGGGGACGACGATGCCCTGATCGAGAGCGCGCATGCGCATGACGCCGTCGACGATCGCCATCTCGTGGATCTCGACCTTGGCCGAGATGCCGGCGGCGGCGGAGACGAGGCGGTCGTCGGTCCTGCCCTTGTTGGTGACGACGAGGTAGCCGGCGCCGACCGGGGCGGCGGCCGGAGTGGCACGGCTCCACGGATGGTCGATGGTGAGATCGCCGAGTTCGTAGGCGTGAGCATGGGCCAGGGAGGCGACGGCGAGGGCGCCGACGAAGGCGAGAGTGCGGAAGCGAATCATGGGGCGTTCTCCTCGAAGGAGCACGGATGCGTGCTCGGATCGCCGCCTCGGTCGGTCCGCATCGGGACCGACGGGCGGCTCGGACAGCGATATGGGACGAGCGGATCGACAGGGCGCCGGCGCTGCCGGCGGCTTCGGGGCGTCAGCCGACCGGCGGCGGGCCACGCGACGACGGCGCCGGCAGAAGCGAGCCGGCGAGGGCGGCGGGCCCGTGCCGGTGACGGACGAGGGGGATCGCCGTCGGAGCGGGTAGGACGAATGCGGCGACGGTGGGAAGCCCCGGTGCGTCCGTGAGCCGGCACGCGTCGCAGGTGGCGGCGGCGTCCGAGCCGTGCCGGTGACCGCCGACATCGTCGTAGTGGCACAGTTCGGGAAGCGTGCCGTCGGGCAGGACCCACGCGGTGACGTCGATCGGGTAGCCACGCGGCTCGAGGCGCAGCGGGCGATGGGCGAAGCCGACGATCACCGTCGTCAGCGCCAGGAGCGCCGACGCCAGCAGCCGCATCGATCGTCCGCGCGCCGTTTCGAACATGACGCCACCATGGGCGAGCCGGTTCGGCCCTGTCAACGACAACGGTCAAGCAGCCGCCGCCGCGGGTTCCGCACTTCTCGGCAGGGCGATCGCTCGGAGCACCATCGGAACCTCACCGGTCGCGAGGAATGGCCGCCGGCCGCGCCTTTCCCTCCCGTGGGAGAGGGGGCCCCGCGAAGGGGAACCGAAGATGAGGGCTTCGGCGGCCGGTGGTTCACCGGAGCCATTTCGCGCGGTCGCCCCGGCCGAACAGCGGCGGACGCGGCGCCACGCCCCCTCAGGTATGGCTTGCGCCGGCGGCGGGGGATGCTTACCGTGCCGGCATCGACGGTTCCGTGGCCGCGTCGTGGCCACGGTGAAAAGGGAACACGGGAACGTCACCCGCCGCGGCGCTCGACAGGAGGCCGAGGCGGGAACGGGAGCCGTGGCTGCCCCCGCAACTGTACGCGGAGAGGTATCGGATCGGATCACCGCCTTCTCGACGAGAGGGTCCGGTGATCGGCCACTGGTCGCGTCCCTCCCCACCGGGGGACGCAGCGTGAGACCGGGAAGGCTCGACCGAGACCCGAAGACCCGCGAGCCAGGAGACCTGCCGTCGACCCCGGCGCCGTGCGCGTTCCCCGGGCGGGGTGTCCCGGAGGTCGAGCCCCAGGCCGATGGTCGCGGCGCGTCGAACAGAGGTGGAATGTCATGCACATCATGGAAGGGTTCCTTCCCGTGGGCCACGCGATCGGTTGGACGATCGCCGCGGCGCCCTTCGTCGTCGCCGGCTCGATCGCCTTGCGACGGACGCTGCGGGCCCGCCCGGAAGCCCGTCTGACGCTCGCCGCGGCGAGTGCCTTCACCTTCGTTCTGTCGGCGCTGAAGCTGCCGAGCGTCACCGGCTCGTGCTCGCATCCGACCGGTACCGGCCTCGGCGCCATGACCTTCGGACCGGCGGTGATGGCGCCGGTCGGGCTGATCGTGCTGCTGTTCCAGGGGCTGCTGCTCGCCCACGGCGGCCTCACGACGCTCGGCGCCAACGTCTTCTCGATGGCGATCGCCGGGCCGTGGGTCGGCTGGGCGGCATGGCGGGTGGCGACCCGGCTCGGTCTGTCGACCGCCGTCGCCGTCTTCCTCGGCGCGGCGCTCGCCGACCTCGCGACCTATGTCGTCACCTCGGCACAGCTGGCGCTGGCTTTCCCCGATCCGGCCTCCGGTGTCGCCGGCTCCTTCGCCAAGTTCTCCGGCATCTTCGCGGTGACGCAGGTGCCGCTGGCGATCGCCGAAGGGCTGCTCACCGTGGTGGTGACGGCGGCGCTGGTCGGTCGTGAGCGTAGCGGCGAGGCCGGGTTGCACCCGATCGCGGGAGGGCGGTGAGATGGATCTGTCGCTGAGCCGCGGTCGTTCGCTCCTCCTCCTCGCGCTCGCCGCGGTGATCGTCGCCGCACCGATGGTGCTACCCGGCATCGAAGGGGCCTTCTCCGGCACCGACGACGTCGCGTCCCAGGCGGTCGAGGCGGCGAGGCCGGGTTACATCCGCTGGATCGAGCCGTTGTGGTCGCCGCCGTCGAAGGAGATCGAGGGGACGATCTTCGCGCTGCAGGCGGCGCTCGGGGCCGGTATCCTCGGCTACGTCCTCGGACGTCGACACGGGAGCCGCCGGCGCGATGTCGACGATCGATAGGGTCGCCCACACCAACCGTTGGCGCTCCCGCTCGCTGTCCGAAAAGGCTTTGCTCGCCTTCGGGCTGCTGGTGGTCACGCTCGCCTTTCCGCCGTGGCCGACCGCTGCCGCCGTGCTGGTGGCGGCGGCGGCGGCGGCGATGGTCGGGGCGCGGGTGCCGGTCCGGATCTGGGGGCTCGCCATGGCGGCGCCGGTCGGCTTCGTGGTGACCGGGGCGGCGACACTCATGGTGAGCCTCGGCGACGGTGGCCCGGCGCTCGCCCCGAACGGGCTCGTCGACGCGGCGGCACTGACGCTGAGGGCGAGTGCCGCGGCTTCGGCGTTGCTCCTCCTGGCGTTCACCACGCCGGCGAGTGATCTCGTCGCGGGGTTGGCGCGGGCGCGGGTTCCGGCCGAGATCGTCGAGCTGGCGCTGCTGATCTACCGCTTCCTCTTCGTCCTCGCCGACACCTTCGCCGCCATGCACGCGGCGCAGGAGGCGCGGCTCGGCCATGTCGACTGGCGGCGGCGGATCCGTTCGTCGGGCCTGCTGGCCGCCAACCTGTTGCCGCGGGCGCTCGACCGGGCGCATCGGATGGAGGCCGGTCTGGCGGCACGCGGGTGGGACGGTGGGCCGCTCAGGGTGATGACGCCGCGCCGGCCGGTGTCGGCAGCGGGGCTCGCGGCGGTGGTGGCGACGCTCGCCGCGCTGGTGGGGCTCGGAGTGGCGACGCGATGAGCCTGATCCGGGCGGAAGGCCTGACTCATGTCTATCCCGGCGGCGTGCCGGCTCTCGACGGCCTCGATCTCGTGGTCGAGAAGGGCCGCCGCCTCGCCATTCTCGGCCCCAACGGGGCGGGCAAGACGACGCTGCTGCTCCATCTCAACGGCACGCTGAGGCCGACCGGCGGCCGCATCCTCGTCGACGGGGTGCCGGCGGCCTACGACCGCGCCGGGCTCGCCCGCTGGCGGCGGCGGGTCGGCCTCGTGCTGCAGGACGCCGACGATCAGCTGTTCGCGCCGTCGGTCTTCGAGGACGTGTCGTTCGGGCCGATGAACCTCGATCTGCCGGAGGCGGAGGTGCGGGTGCGGGTCGCCGACGCGCTCGCCGCGCTCGGCATCGCCGATCTCGCCGATCGGCCGACCCACATGCTGTCGTTCGGCCAGAAGAAGCGGGCGGCGATCGCCGGGGCGGTGGCGATGCGTCCGGAGGTGCTGCTGATCGACGAGCCGACCGCGGGGCTCGACGCGCGCTCGGCCAAGCGCCTGCTCGCCACGCTGGCCGAGCTCGAGGCGGGCGGCACGACGCTGGTCTTCACCACCCACGACGTCGACATGGCGTTCCGCTTCGCCGACGAGGCGGCGCTGTTCAACCACGGCCGGATGATCGCCCACGGTGCGGCCAAGACGATCCTCGCCGACGTGGGGGCGATGGACCGGGCGGGGCTGGATGCGGTCGACGTCCGAGATCACTCGGCCCAGTAGTCCCGCGCGCCCTCGGGCAGCTCCGCCAATACCCGCGCGAACGCCGCTCTCTCGACCGCTGCCCACACCGCCGCGGCGACGCAGGCGATCGCCTTGTCCGGGGCGAAGTTGTGGTTGCCGCGCACCGCCTGGACCTCGGCCGTCATCGCCTCGCGGGTGGCGAAGGGGACCGGCGCGGCGCCGACGTCCCAGTCGATGACGAACATGGCGCGGAGCAGCGGCGGCAGCACCTCGGCGAAGCGCAGGCCATCGGCCACCGTCAGGCGGCGGCGGAAGACACGCAGCACCGCGTCGACCATGGTCCAGGTCTGGTTGCGGGTGACGAGATCGGCGCGTTCGCGGGCGTCGGCGAGGAAGCGCTCGAAGTCGTCGGAGGCGTGCTGGTACTCCATCGGCAGCGGCATGGGTGGCCCTCCCGGCGCTCGGTGTCTCACCCGTCGAGCCGCTCGACGCCTTCGGGGACGCCCTTGCGGATCATCTCGGCGAGGAGGGCGAGAGCCTTCTGGCGCGGGGTGTTGACCCGGTGGACGAGGCGGACGCGGCGGAAATGGTGGTCGCCCTCCAGTGGCCGTGCCTCCAGGCGACCGATCAGGCCGAGGTCGTTGCCGACGGCGAGGCGGGGCAAGAGAGTGATGCCGTAGTCGGCGGCGGTCAGATGCAGCAGCGTCTCGAGCGAGGTGGCGCGGATGTCGGCACCGGCGGTTTCGCCGCGGTTGGGGTGGCCGCAGAACTCCAGCGCCTGATCGCGCAGGCAGTGGCCGTCGGCGAGGAGCAGCAGCGATTTCGGATCGAGATCGTCGGCGTGGATGGTGGTCTTGGCGGCGAGCGGGTGGCCGGGGGGCAGGACGACGAAGAAGGGCTCGTCGAAGAGGAGATGCGAGGAGAGGCGCGGATCGCCCGGATCGGAGGCGATGATCGCCGCTTCGAGCCGACCTTCGCTCAGCGCCTGCAGCAGGTTGGCGGTCAGATCCTCGTAGAGCATCAAGGGAGCTGCCGGCAGCGCTTCCGCCGCGATCGGCAGGACGAAGGGCATCAGATAGGGAGCGAGCGTCGGGATGACGCCGAGGCGCAACGGGCCGGCGAGCGGGTCGCGACTGGCGCGCGCCAGCGCGGTGATGTCGTCGGCGGCGGAAACGGCGCGGCGGGCGTGGCCGAGGATCTGTTCGCCGACCGGGGTCGGGCGAATCGACCGGCCGACGCGTTCGAAGATGCGCACCCCGAGTTCGTCCTCGAGCTTGAGGATCTGGCCGGAAAGCGTCGGCTGCGACACGTGGCAGGCGTCGGCGGCGCGGCCGAAATGGCCGAGATCGGCGACGGCCAGGACATATTGCAGGTCACGCAGATTCATGGGGGTGAGCTCGATTTCGATCGGATGTACCGATAGTTTATCGGCAAATTATCCGCTACGCCAATCGAAAAGATGGCGGTCGGCTCACCGCCCTTCGCGCCACCAGGTGACGGCGAAGAGGCCGAGGAGAGCCGCGAGGGCGAGGAGGCCCTCGAACAGGGCGATGCGGTCGAGGCCTTCCAGCACCGAGGCGCGCGACGGGGTGAGTCCGATCCAGCCGGAACCGGCCATCGCCGTCCCCGGGTCGCGCAGGAGGAGGCGCGGCAGGTCGTTGCCGTGCAGGCGCATCAGTGATCCGCCGGTCGTGGCGACCAGCGGGGCGAGGTGCCGCTCGGTCGACAGCACGTCGGTGAATTCGCGCGGGTCGGGTGGGCCGACGGCGAGAAGCGCGGAGCGGCTGCCGTCGGAGGCGCGCCACAGGCCGGGTTCGCTCGCCGGCAGCGTCGCCCGCCACAGGCCGGGCCGGGTGGTGGCCAGTTCGAGGCGGCGTTTGGCGCCGGTCGGCGTCTCGATCTCGACCGGGGCGGTGGTCTCGGCCAGCGTCTGGCGTTCGACGACGAGGTCGCGGCCGTGGCGGGAGAGCCGCAGGCGCTCCTCCTCGAGGTCGGGTTCCTTCATCAGCCAGTGGGCGAGGCGACGCAACAGTGGTCCGTGGGGGCCGCCGCCCTCGAAGCCGCGCGCCCACAGCCACACCTGATCGGAGGTCATGAGGCCGACGCGGCCCTTGCCCTTGCGGGCGAGCACCAGCAGCGGCCGGTCGGCGCCGGTCATCACCGCGGCGACGTCGTCGCCGGCGGGGATGTCGAGGCCGGAGCGGCGGAACCACCGCGCCCAGGTGGGGGGATCGGAGGCGGCGCCGGGCAGATCGCGGGTCACCGGGTGGCGGGCGCCGATCGTCGAGACGCGCGGGACGAAGGGACCCTCGAAGACGCCGCCGGCTGGTCGGCCGGGCAGGACGTCGGCGAGCGGCGTGTCGTAGAGGCTGGCCGGGCCACCGAGATCGGGGCCGGAGGCGACCAGCACGGCACCGCCGTCGCGCACCCAGCGGGCGATGTTGTCGAGATAGATCGAGGGCAGGATCGCCTTGCGGCGATAGCGGTCGAAGACGATCAGGTCGAAGTCGCGGATCTTCTCCTGGAAGAGTTCGCGGGTGGGGAAGGCGATCAGCGCCAGTTCGGTGATCGGGGTGGCATCCTGCTTCTCCGGCGGGCGCAGGATGGTGAAGTGGACGAGATCGACGGAAGCATCCGACTTGAGCAGGTCGCGCCAGGTGCGTTCACCGGGATGGGGTTCACCGGAGACGAGAAGGACGCGCATGTGCTCGCGGATGCCCTCGATGGTCAGTGCGGCACGATTGTCGAGAGTGGTGATCTCGCCGGCGAGCGCCGCCACCTCGAGTTCGACCACGACGTCGCCGGCGTGGGGGATGTCGATCTCGACCGTCTCGTCGCGACCCGGCATCGCCTGGAGGGTGCGGATCTCCTCGCCGTCGCGTTTCACCGTGACGGTGACCGGCCGGCCGGTCGGTGGAACCCCGGCGTCGACGATGCGGAAGGCGACGGTCTGCGGCTTGCCGACGAGGCCGAAGCGCGGGGCACGTATCACCTCGATGCGGCGGTCGATCTCGTCGGGGCGACCGGTGAGGACGACGTGCAGCGGCGCGGCGAAGCCGAGGGCGGCGGCGCGTTCGGGGACGTCGTGGACCTGGCCGTCGGTGATCATGACGACACCGGCCACCCGGTCGGGCGGCACGTCGGAAAGGGCGCGGCCGAGGGTGTCGAAAAGGCGGGTGCCGTCGCTGTCGACGCCGTCGCGGTCGTCGAAGATCGCCTCGCGCAGTTCGATGCCGGGCAGCGCCGCGATACGCTCGGCGAGTATCTTGCGGGCGGCCTCGGTCTCGGCGTCGCGGCCGACGAGCGTCTGGCTCGACGAGCGGTCGGTGACCAGGACGGCGACGCCGGTGAGAGGCTTGCGCGACTCGCGCCGGATCTCGGGGCCGGTCGCGGCCAGTACCAGCAGCCCGAGGGTGGCGGCGCGCCAGCGTGCGCCACGGCGGCCGTGCCACAGCGTCAGGCCGGCGAGGGCGACCATGGCGAGCGCCGCTGCGGCGAGGAGAACCGGCGGCAGCAGGGGGGCGAAGTCGAGGCTCCAGGTCATCGCGCCCTCCTCATCGGCCGAGCCGTTGCAGGAGGGCGGGGACGTGCACCTGATCGGCCTTGTAGTTGCCGGTCAGGGTGTACATGACGATGTTGACGCCGACGCGCAGCGCCATCTCGCGGCCGCGCGGGTCGGACGTCGCCATCGGCAGGAGATCGTCGCCGTCGTCGGTGATCGCCCAGGCACCGGCTAGATCGTTGCCGGTGACGATCAACGGCGAGACGCCGTCGCCGGGGCGTACCGGCCGGCCTTCCGGTCGGTCGGGGTCGGCGGCCGGGGTCGCCTCGACCCACAGGCGGCCCTCGAAACGACCGGGGAAATCGCGCAGCAGATAGAAGGTGCGGCCGAGCACGTGGTCGCCGGGGACCGGCTCGAGCTCGGGCAGGTCGAGGCCGGCGAGGAGGCGGCGCAGGGTGGCGCTCGCCGGGGTGGGCCGTCCGGTGCCGGCGCGCATTTCGGCGTCGGCGGCATCGCGGGTGTCGAAGATCACCGTGCCGCCGTTCTTCATGAAGGCGTCGATGCGGGAGAGCGCGGTCGGCGACACGGCGGCGTTGCCGGGGGAGATCGGGTAATAGAGCAGCGGGAAGAAGGCGAGTTCGTCGCGCGCCGGATCGACCCCGACCGGATCGCCGAGATCGACGGCGGTGCGGTCCGCCAGGACCCGGCCGAGGCCGAGGAGGCCGCGCCGGGCGATGTCGTCGAGGGCGTCGTCGCCGGTCAGTACATGGGCGAGCCGGGTCTCACGGGTGGTGGCGAGGGCGAAGGCGTCCGCCGCGGTCTCGGCCGCGAGGGCGCGGTCGGGGAACGCGACGAGTGCTCCGACCAGTCCGGCGACGAGCACGGCGGCGGCGGTGGCGAGGCGGCGGGCCCGTATATGTGGGACGAGCAGGATCAGGCTGTCGATCGCCGCCAGAAGCAGGGCGAGGGCGAGGAGCGTCGGGCGCAGGTCGCGGTGCTCGACCGGGGCGCGCGGGGTGATCGTCGCGGCGCCGAGACGGGTGAGATCGATCGCGGCGAGCGGATCGCCGGGGCGCCGGGTGGGCAGGGCGAGGAAAGCGTCGTCGCTGCCCCACAGGCCCGGCGGATGCTCGCGGCTCGGCCGTTGCGGCGGCGCCGTGGCGGAGATCGGCCGAGCTTCGGGACCGGGCGTGCCGAGCCGGCCGAAACCGTCGAGCAGGCGCCAGGGCGGCAACGTCGCCGGAGTGCCGGCGGCGGTCTCGCCCTTGGCCCGGGTGGCGGCGGCGAGCGCGGTGATGCGGCGCAGCATCTCGACGAAGGTGCCGGACAGCGGCAGGTTCGACCAGGAGGTCTCGGCGCCGACGTGGAACAGGACGACCCGGCCGGCGCCGCGACGGGCGGCGGTGACCAGTGGCGTTCCGTCGGCGAGCACCGCCCAGGTGCGTTCGGCGAGGTCGGGACGGGGTTCGGCGAGGATCTGGCGGGAGACGCGCACGTCGTCGGCGACGGTCATGCCGGCGAAGGGGCCGGTCGCCGGATAGGGGCCGAGGCCGCGCGGGGCGCCCCAGGTGAGCGCCCCGCCGAGGGTGCGCTCGCCGCCGCGGATCTCGACCGGCAGCAACGGATCGTCGCCGCGGCCACCGCCGAGCCGCGGTCCGGCGAAACGGACCAGGATGCCGCCGCCCTCCACCCATTTCTCGAGCCGCTTGCCGGCCTCGCCGACGACGGTGCCGACGTCGGCGGTGAGCAGTACCGAGACGTCGGCCTCGATCAGTTCGACGATGCCGGCACCGGTCTCGGCAGCCTTGGCGCGGCGAAGGTCGGCGAAAGGAGCGAGGGCCTTGTCGAGGAAATGTCCGGGGCCGAGCAGCGGTTGGGCGCGGGACGCCCCGCCGCCGGAGACGAGGCCGACGACGCGGCGGCGCCAACGTTCGTCGAGCAGGGCGACGGCGCCGGCATGGGGTTCGTCGGCGATCTCCAGGCGGGCGACGTCGTTGCGCACCGCGGTGGGCAGGTCGATGCGCGCCTCCGCGCCGGTCCGTTCGGCCTCGAAGCGGAACGGCACTTCGGCGAGCACCCGCCCCTTGGGATCGAGCGCCCGCAGGCGGCCTGTGTCGGGGCCGTCGAGGCCGACGCGGGCGAGTTTCACCGTCATCGCGTCGAGGCCGTTGTCGACGCCGTCGAGGACGCGGGTGACGAGCCGGGCCGGCGGCGCGATGGTGAGCGGTGCCTCGCCGGCGAGTTTCGCCAGGGCTTCGGCGAAGGGACGACCGTCGGCCGGGGCGGCGAGATCGACCCCGTGGGTCACCCAGACGATCGAGCCGGGGGGATGGCGGGCGGCGGCGGCGGTGAGGCCGGAGACGAGGTCGAGCCGGGCGTCGGCCCGCGGGCGAGGCGCGAGCGTGGCGAGGCGGCGTGCCGCCTCTTCGGGCGAGGCCGGATCGAAGGCCTGGTCGATGCCGTCGGCCGAGCCGACGAGAACCACCGGGCGACCCCGTCGGCCGGCGCGATCGAGGCGGGCGGCGAGGCCGGCGCGAGTCGCCTCCCAGTCGGTCGCCGCCGGCCAGCCGTCGTCGACGATCAGCCACAGCGGACCGGAACGGCCGTCGTCGTCGATCGTCGGGCGCCAGACCGGGGCGGCGAAGGCGAGGATCACCGCGGCGGCGAGAGCGAAGCGCAGCACCAGCAGCCACCACGGGGTGTGGGCCGGCGTCTCGTCGGGGAGGACGAGGTCGCGCAGCAGCGCGGTCGGCGGAAAATCGCGGGTCGTCGGCTTCGGTGGGGTGAGGCGCAGGAGCCACCAGATCGCCGGCAGGGCGAAGAGGGCGAGGAGCGCCACCGGCGCGCCGAAGGCGAGGGGGACGAGGCCGTTCACGTCGCACCTCCGCGCGATCGTGAGAAGGGCGGGGCGTGGTGGTCGCCGCCGAGCGAGGCGGCGAGCGCCAGGGCGGCCTCCACCGGGGCGCGGTCGGTCGCATGGGTGACGAGGGTCCAGCCGCCGCGGCGGGCGAGGTCGGCGAGGCTCGCCCCGTGTGCCGCCCAGCGCGCCGCCCAGGCCTCCTTCAGCGATTCGGTGCGCGGCACGCGGACGATCTCGGCCGTCTCGGGATCGCGGAATTCGAGATGACCGAGGAAGGGCAGGGTCGCTTCGGCAGGATCGACGATGCGGGCGAGATGCAGGCGCGCGCCACTCGCCGCCAGCGCCGTCAGGCGGGTCTCGATCGTGTCGAACGCGTCGAGGAAGTCGCCGATCAGAACCAGTTCGGAGAAGCGGTCGACGGCGCCGGGCATCGGCATCGACAGCCGTTCGGGATGGGTGGCGAGGGCGGCGGCGAGACGTTCGGCGGCGCGGCGATGGGTGATCGGCCGCATCACCCCGGGCATGCCGACGCGTTCACCGGCGCGGGCGAGGAGGTCGGCGAGCGCCAGAGTCAGCACCACGGCACGGTCGCGCTTGGTGACGGGCGAGAGCTCGGAGCGCCAGTCCATCGACGGCGACAGGTCGGGGGCGAGCCACACGGTGTGAGCGGCCTCCCACTCGCGCTCGCGCACATAGAGGAGATCGTCACGGGCGGAGCGGCGCCAGTCGATGGCGCTCGCCGCCTCGCCGCCGACCAGCGGGCGATACTGCCAGAAGGCCTCGCCCGAGCCGGCGCGGCGGCGGCCGTGCCAGCCGGCGGCGACGGTGGCGGCGACGCGACGCGCCTCGACCAGAAGGTCGGGCATGGCGGCGGCGAGGGTGCGGGCGGCGACGAGCCGGGCACGATCGACCACCGTCGCGTCCTCGCCCTTCGCCGCGGCGCGGAGGCCGGAGGCGAGGCGGGAGACGAGAGGGGCGACGGGCGTGGCCAAAGGGTGGTGTCCGGGATCGAGGGCTCAGCCGATGCGGGCGGACGCGCGGGCGACGACGTCGCGCACCGAGAGTCCGTCGGCGCGGGCGGCGAAGGTGAGCGCCATGCGGTGCTGCAGCACCGGTTCGGCGAGCGCCGCGACGTCGTCGAGATCGGGGGCGAGCCGGCCCTGGAGGAGGGCGCGGGCACGCACCGTCAGCATCAGCGCCTGACCGGCGCGCGGGCCAGGGCCCCAGGCGACGGCGCGGGCGAGGTCGTCGCGACCGGCGGCCTCGCCGGCCGGAAGGGGTCGGGTCGAGCGAATCAGCATCAGGATGGCGTCGACGATGCGCTCGCCGACCGGCATCAGGCGGACGAGGGCCTGGAGGTCGGTCAGATCGGCGCCGGTGAGGACCGGCCGCGCCTTCGGTTCGCTCGGACCGGTGGTGGCGGTGAGGATCTGTCGTTCCGCATCGATCGCCGGATAGTCGACGTCGATCTGCATCAGGAAGCGATCGAGCTGGGCCTCGGGCAGGGGATAGGTGCCCTCCTGTTCCAGCGGATTCTGGGTGGCCAGGACGTGGAAGGGGCGCGGCAGGTCGTGGCGGTGACCTGCGACGGTGACGTGGATCTCCTGCATCGCCTGGAGCAGGGCCGACTGGGTGCGCGGGCTCGCGCGGTTGATCTCGTCGGCCATCAGCAACTGGGCGAAGACCGGGCCGCGGATGAAGCGGAACGAACGGGTGCCGTCGGGGGCCTGATCGAGCACCTCGGATCCGAGAATGTCGGAGGGCATCAGATCCGGGGTGAACTGAACCCGGCGGGTGTCGAGGCCGAGGACGATGCCGAGGGTTTCGACCAGCCGGGTCTTGGCGAGGCCGGGGACACCGACGAGCAGGCCGTGGCCGCCGGAGAGCAGCGTCACCAGGGTGCGCTCGACGACGCCCTCCTGGCCGTAGATCACCTCGCCGATCGCCTTCCGCACCGCCGCCAGACGCTCGATCGCCCGTTCCACTCGCTCGACCACGTCGGTCGAAGCCGTCCCTGTCGTGTCGTTCATGCCGTCGTCTTCGTCTCGGTGGGCGCGGGTGTTCGGGGTGCGACGTCCGCGCGGGTGATCGCAGACGCCGTTTCCGCGCAGGTTTTCGCAGGCGCGGCTTCCGCGCGGGTTTTCGCGGGCGCGGCTTCCGCGCCGGGAGCGAGTTTGACAGGATACGCGCGAGCGCGCATCCCGAAACCGTCGGGCGGCGCGGTGAAGTGAACAGCCGCGATCGGGCGGAAGCGAGGCGATGGACGAGAGCGAAGCGACGAGGCCGACCGCCGCCGGGGCGGGGTTGGCGAGCCTGACGGCGAAACTCGGTGGGATCGGCGAAGGTCGCGGGCCGGCGCCGGTCGAACGCTGGAACCCGCCGTTCTGCGGCGACATCGACATGCGCATCGCCGCCGACGGCACCTGGTTCTACGGCGGTACGCCGATCGGGCGCGAGGCGATGGTCCGCCTCTTCGCCTCGGTGCTCCGGCGCGACGACGACGGGAAGACCTATCTCGTCACTCCGGTGGAGAAATGCGGCATCACCGTCGACGACGTCGCCTTCGTCGCGGTGGAGATGCAGGTCGCGGGCGAGGGACGTGATCGGGTGATCGGCTTCCGCACCAACGTCGGCGACCGGGTGGTGGTCGACGACGACCATCCGCTGCGTTTCGCGACCGACCCTGTGAACGGCGGCCTGAAACCCTATGTGAGGGTGCGAGGCCGGCTGGAGGCGCGGCTGGCGCGGCCGGTGCTCTACGACCTGGCGGCGCTCGGCGAGAGCGAGATCCACGACGGCCGCGACTGGTTCGGGGTCCGGAGTTCGGGGCGGTTCTTTCCCATGGTGCCGGCGGACGAGATCGAGGCGATCGGATGAGGACGGTGGACACGACGCCTCACACGGAGTTCCGGGCGGAGGCCTTCTTCGACCGGGTGCGGCCGCATTTCGTCGAAGATCCACTCGGACAGCCCTTCGACGAAGGCGGCAGCGATCTGGCGCTCAATCCCGATTTCGCCGCCCATATGGTCGGGATTCCGCTCAAGGACGCCGCCGTACTCGTCGGCATCGTCGACGACGGCGAACCGCGGGTGATCCTGACGCAGCGCACCGAGCATCTCGCCGCACATGCCGGGCAGGTGGCGTTTCCCGGCGGCAAGATCGACGGCGACGACGTCCACGCGGTCGCCACCGCCCTGCGCGAGGCCGAGGAGGAGATCGGTCTCGATCCGGCGCTCGTCGTGCCGATGGGTTGCCTGCCGCCCTATGCTTCGGGGTCCGGTTTCCGCATAGTTCCGGTGATCGCCCGCGTTCACCCCGGCGCCGTCTACACGCCGAATCCGCACGAGGTCGCCGATGTCTTCGAAGTGCCGCTCGCCTTCCTGATGGACGCGGCCAATCATGCCGTCGTCGCGCGCGATTGGAACGGCCTCACCGTCCGTGCCTATGAAATGCCCTACGGCGAGCGGTATATCTGGGGTGTCACCGCCGGTATCATCCGGCGCATCTGGGAACGCGCCTACGGAGACGCCGATGCGAGCGTCGGAGCCTGATCGAGTCGAGTGTCGGAGAAGGGTATGGGTCGTCTGATCGCCATCGAAGTGGCGCTGTTCCTGGCGCCCTTCGCCATCTTCGCGCTCCTGCTCCTCGCTCGACGCCGGGCGCTGTCGCTCGGACTCCTGCGCGCGGAGGCGCCGGTGATCGAACTGGCCATCGGCGGGTTGCTGCTGGTGGTCGCCTCATTGATCGCGCTCGCCGCCTTCCACGACGGCACCGCCGGCGGCACCTATGTGCCCGATCGCTTCGAGAACGGCCGTCTGGTGCCGGGACGGATCCAGTGACTCCCACCGCCACGCCCATCCCTTCGCTCGCCCGTTGCGACTGGCTGACGGCGCCGTCGCTCGCGCGGCTCTTCGCCGCGATCGAACGCGACGACGAGACCTGTTGGGTGGTCGGCGGAGCGGTGCGCAACGCGCTCCTCGGTCTGGCCGTCACCGACGTCGACGTCGCCACCACGGCGCGGCCGGAGGTGGTGACGGCACGGGCGCATGCCGCCGGGCTGAAACCGGTGCCGACGGGCATCGATCACGGCACGGTCACGGTGGTGGTCGACGGCCACCCCTACGAGGTGACGACGCTGCGCGAGGACGTGGAGACCCACGGGCGCCACGCCACCGTTCGCTTCGGCCGCGATTGGGCGGCGGATGCGCATCGGCGCGATTTCACCATGAACGCCCTCTACGCCTCGCGCGACGGGGTGGTGCACGACTTCGTCGGCGGCGTGGCCGACTGCATGGCGCGGCGGGTGCGCTTCATCGGTGATCCGGCGGCGCGCATCGCCGAGGACTATCTGCGCATCCTGCGCTTCTTCCGCTTCCACGCCGCCTACGGGCGCGGCGGCCTCGATCCCGGTGGGCTGCACGCGGCGATCGTGGCGCGGGCCGGGCTCGACGGACTGTCGGCGGAACGACTCGGCCAGGAGATGGCGAAGCTGGTGGTGACGGTCGGGGCGCCGGCGACGGCGACGGCGATGAGCGATTGCGGCATCCTGCAGCGGGTGACCGGCCGGGCGGCGAACCTCGCCGCCTTCGTCCGGCTGCACGCACTCGCCGCGGCGACCGGTCGGCCGGCGCGCGAGCGGGCGGAGGCGCCGCTCTTCCTCGCCGCCCTCGCGGTGTGGAGCGAGGGCGATGCGGTCGGGCTCGGAGCACGATTGCGCCTTTCCAACAAGGCGACCGAACGGATGGCCGCAGCGGTCGCCGCGTCGCGCCGGGTCGGCGCCGATCTCGACGCGCGAGCGGCGCGGCGGCTGCTGCACGCCGTCGGCGGGGAGGCCTACCGCGACGGCCTCGTCCTCGCCCATGTGCGCGGGCGCCTGCCGCGGGCGGCGATGACGCCGCATCTCGATCTGGCCGACACCTGGCCGGTGCCGCGGCTGCCGATCGGCGGGCGGGATCTGACGAGCCTGGGGGTCACCGGCGGTCCGCGCGTCGGCCGGTTGCTGATGCTCGCCGAACGGGCCTTCGTGGCGAGCGACTTCAGCCTCGATCGTGACGGGCTCCTCACCCTGATCCGGGACGAGATCGGCCGGCGAGACGGTGTTCGGGACCCGTGAAGCGGCGTCGTGATCTCGTCCGGGGCGAAAAACGCGGGGTGGTTCGAATCTTAGGGATCGAGTCAGGTCCCCCTTAAAATCCATGGGGTACCCCGATGGGAGCACGATCGGGGAACCGCGCCATGGCGCCGCAATCCGTCACCATCGAGGAGATCGACCGGGCGATCGCAGTGCGATCGTTCCCGCCGACCTTCCCGCCGCGTCTGGAAGCGCGCTACGAGCAGGATCGCGGTCCGGCCCGTCAGCGGCGGCTGTCGCTCGCCGCGTTCTGGTTCGCGGTGTGCTACGGGCTCTTCCTCGGCATCGACGCGCGCCTCGTCGCCGACGTGTTCTTCACCTCGGCCTTCGTCCATCTCGCGGTGATGGTGCCGCTCGGCTTCGGGGTGGCGCTGATCGCCGCCCATGGTCACACCCCCTGGGTGCGTGAGGGCGCCTCGGCGGCGCTGACGGTCGTCTCGGTCGCCACCATCCTGTGGATCTATCTGATCTCGGACACGCCGGCGGCGGCGCACTACCACTATTTCGCCGCCCTGCCGATCCTCTACGGCAACGTCGTTCAGCGCCCGCACTTCCCCTATGCCGCATGGGCCTCCGGCATCGCCGTGGTCCTGCACTGGGCGGCGATGGCGCGCGGTGGGTTGCCGGTCGAGGTGGCGATCGCGGCAGGGATCGAGTTCCTGGCGGTGGCGGTGGTGACGTTGGTCGCGGTGTTCCTCATCGAAAGCGAATTGCGGCGGGCCTATCTCGGCCACCTGCGCGGTGAGATCACCGCCGACCGGCTCAGCCATTCCAACGACGAGCTGCGTCAGTTGTCGCATCTCGACACGCTCACCGGTATCGCCAACCGGCGTTGGCTCGAGGCCCATCTCGACGAGATGGCCGACCGGTCGCTGCGCGCCGCGGTGCCGTTGGCGGTGATGATGGTCGACGTCGATCACTTCAAGGGCTTCAACGACCACTATGGCCATCCGGAAGGTGATCGCTGCCTCAAGATGGTGGCGGCGGTGGCGCGCGATCAGGTGCGGCGCAAGGACGATCTCATCGGCCGGTTCGGCGGCGAGGAGTTCCTGGTCATCCTGCCGGGAACCGATCTGCTCGACGCCACCAAGGTCGCCGAACGCATCCGCCACGCCATCGCCGCGACGAATCTTCCGCACGCCCGCAGCGACATCGCCGACACGGTCACCGTGTCGATCGGAGTGGCGGCCGCCCGTATCTCCGACGGGATCACCACCGAGGACCTGGTGCGCGCCGCAGACAATGCCCTCTACGAGGCGAAACGGCTCGGTCGCAACCGGGTCCATGCCTCGACCCCGGGGTTCACCGCGATCGAAGTGGAGCCGGGGCCCAGGCGGCGGCGCGTCTCGATCGCGCTGCACGAAGCCGCCGAATGATCCGATCCGACACGGTCGGTCGGCGGACGGGTGTCATACCGCCATTCGGGGCGCCGACGCGTGCGGGCGTCGCGGACACGGGAATGTCTCATCTGCATCCGTAACGTGGGTCATTCGCGTGCGGCAGACCGTCGATCAGTCCGGTGATCGATGGTCTCACGGCCATTTCACCAGCGGTGGCATGGAGGAGAGGATCGAGGCGACGTTGCCGCCGGTCCTCAGGCCGAAGATGGTGCCGCGGTCGTAGAGCAGATTGAATTCGACGTAGCGGCCACGGCGGACGAGCTGCTCGTCGCGATCGGCCTCGCTCCACGGCGTCGTGCCGTTGCGACGGACGAGGTCGGGGTAGATGCCGAGGAAGGCCTCGCCGACGGCGCGGGTGAAGGCAAAATCGGCGGCGACGTCGCCCGAGTCGAGCCGGTCGTAGAAGATGCCGCCCACCCCGCGCGGTTCGTTGCGGTGCTTGAGGAAGAAATACTCTTCGCACCACGCCTTGTAGCGCGGATAGTCGGCGACGGCGTGTGCCCGGCAGGCCGCCTCCATCGCCGCGTGGAAGGCGACGGTGTCGGGATCCTGCTGCGTGCGCCGGCGGTCGAGCACCGGCGTCAGATCGGCGCCACCGCCGAACCAGCGCCGGGTCGTCACCACGTGGCGGGTGTTCATGTGCACCGCCGGCACGTTCGGGTTCCAGGGATGGGCGATGAGCGAGATGCCGGAGGCCCAGAAGCGCGGGTCCTCCTCCGCACCGGGGATCTCCCGCCGGAACTCGGGGGCGAATTCGCCGTGGACGGTGGAAACGTGGACGCCGACCTTCTCGAACACCCGGCCGTGCATCATCCCCATCACCCCACCGCCGCCGGGACCGCCGGTCACGTCGCTGCGCTGCCACGGGGTGAACTCGAATCGGCCGGGCGCGACGTCGATGCCGGGCGTGGCGATGTCGCGCTCGAGCGTCTCGAAGGCGGCGCAGATCCGGTCGCGCAGCGCGGCGAACCAGATGGCGGTGTCGCGTTTCAGGGTATCGAGGTCGGTCGGGGTCACCGGGTGTCTCCACGGAGGGCCGGGTCGAGCGGCGGGAAACCACCGGTCCGGCGCAGGGCTTCACCGAGCACCACGACGGCGGCGACGGCGACGTTGAGCGATCGCATCCCCGGTCGCATCGGGACGACGAGGCGGGCATCGGCGGCAGCGTGGACCTCGTCGGGGACGCCGACGGATTCGCGCCCGACCATGATCACATCGCCGTCGCGGAACGCGAAGTCGAGATGGGAGGTCGTGCCGCGCGTGGTCAGGAGCACCAGCCGGCGGCCGCTGGCGCGGCGCTGCGCTTCGAAGGCGGTCCAGCCGACATGGCGGGTCATGACCGCCGCGTCGAGGTAGTCCATGCCGGCGCGGCGCAGGTTGCGGTCGGTGACGGCGAACCCGGCCGGCTCGATCAGGTCGACGGCGAGGCCGAGGCAGGCGGCGGTGCGCAGCAGCGTGCCGGTGTTCTGCGGGATGTCGGGCTGGTAGAGGGCGAGGCGCAGATCGGTCATGGGAGCGGGGTCGAGGACGGAGAGAATCGACGTGGTGGCGGTGGACGGTGTCGGGGGCGCGGCGTCGGCGCCGAAAGGGGTATCGGGTGGTCGCGCGGATTCGCCGCACGAGGCGCGGCAACACTGCCACATCGGCAGAAAAATACCTCGGACTCTTCTAATGTAGGCCCCGCAAGTGACATCCCGTCGCTGGACAATGCGGCGACCAGATGTCAAAACGGCGGCCGATCGGACACTGGGGGTCTTGTAGGCTTCCGGCGCCCATTTCTCCGCGCAGATCCTTCCTACATGCGCGTGACGGTCCCGCGGACTCGATGGAGCGAACGGGGAACGGCGCGGATGGAGGAGGCGTAAGATCCGACGACATTCGAGAGGATCCGACCTTGGCTACCATGGACACCGCAGAACCGTCGCGCCGCGACTTCCTCTACATCGCAACCGGCGCCGTCGCCGCCGTCGGCGCCGCTGCGGCGGTGTGGCCGTTCGTCGACCAGATGAACCCCGACGCCTCGGCACTGGCGCTCGCTTCCACCGAGGTCGACGTCTCGGCCGTCGCGCCGGGTCAGATCGTCACGGTCAAGTGGCGCGGCAAGCCGGTGTTCATCCGCAACCGTACCCCGGACGAGATGAAGAAGCTCGCGGCGATGGACGCCAAGAGCCTCAAGGATCCGGAGTCGGACGAGGCGCGCGTCAAGAAGGGTCACGAGAACCTGTTGGTCGTGGTCGGCGTCTGCACCCATCTCGGTTGTGTGCCGCTCGGCCATGCCGGCGATTTCGACGGCTGGTTCTGCCCGTGCCACGGCTCGCACTACGACGCCTCCGGGCGCATCGTCCAGGGCCCGGCCCCGGCCAACCTGCCGGTTCCGCCGTACGAGTACGTTTCCGACAAGGTCGTGAAGATCGGCTGACGCCGTCGCCTCAGGAGAGATGCACATGAGCGGTCATTCGACCTACACGCCGTCGAACGGCTTCACCCGCTGGATCGACGAGCGCCTGCCGATCATCCGGCTCAGCTACGACAGCTTCGTCGCCTATCCGACGCCGCGCAACCTCAACTACTGGTGGACCTTCGGCGGCATCCTGTCGATGATGCTGGTGGTGCAGCTGATCACCGGCATCGTCCTGGTCATGCACTACACCCCGAACACCGCCATGGCCTTCGCCTCGGTCGAGCACATCATGCGCGACGTGAACTGGGGCTGGCTGATGCGCTACATGCACGCCAACGGCGCGTCGATGTTCTTCATCGCCGTCTACATCCACATCCTGCGCGGCATGTACTACGGCTCCTACAAGGCTCCGCGCGAGATCCTGTGGATCCTCGGCGTCGTGATCTTCCTGCTGATGATGGCCACCGCCTTCATGGGCTACGTGCTGCCGTGGGGCCAGATGTCCTTCTGGGGCGCCACCGTCATCACCAACCTGTTCTCGGCCATTCCGGTGATCGGCGATCCGATCGTCATCTGGCTGTGGGGCGGCTTCTCGGTCGACAACCCGACGCTGAACCGCTTCTTCTCGCTGCACTATCTGCTGCCGTTCGTCATCGCCGCGGTGGTCGCCCTGCACGTCTGGGCGCTGCATGTCGTCGGTCAGAACAACCCGGCGGGCGTCGAAGTGAAGTCCGAGCAGGACACCGTGGCGTTCACCCCCTATGCGACGCTGAAGGACAGCTTCGGCATGGCGGTGTTCCTGGTGTTCTTCTGCTGGTTCCTGTTCTACACCCCGAACTACATGGGCCATCCGGACAACTACATCGAAGCCAATCCGATGGTGACCCCGGCGCACATCGTTCCGGAATGGTACTTCCTGCCGTTCTACGCGATCCTGCGCTCGGTTCCGGACAAGCTCGGCGGCGTCATCGCCATGTTCGGCGCCATCGCGGTGCTGTTCGTGCTGCCCTGGCTCGACACCTCCAAGGTCAAGTCGGCCCGGTACCGCCCGCTGTTCAAGCAGTTCTTCTGGATCCTGGTGATCGTCGGCTGTGGCCTCGGCTACCTCGGCTCGCAGCCGGCGGAAGGCGGCTACGTCATCGCCTCGCGGATCCTGACGGCTTGGTACTTCTTCCACTTCCTGGTGATCCTGCCGGTTCTCGGCCTCGTCGAGAAGCCGAAGCCGGTGCCGGAGTCGATCATGGCGGACGTTCTCGCCAAGAACGCGGCCCACTGAACCGAAGAGATCGGGAGACACGAAAAATGACCATGATCCTTTCCGGTTCCAAGCTCGGCCGCGCCGTCGGCGCCGCCCTCTTGGCGATGGGGCTCGGCTTCGCCGCCGCCCCGGCCATGGCCTCCGAGGCCGCCCACGGCCCCAAGGTCGAGATGCAGTCCTGGTCGTTCGCCGGCCCCTTCGGCCGCTTCGACAAGGGTCAGCTGCAGCGCGGCTACAAGGTGTACAAGGAGGTCTGCGCCTCCTGTCATTCGATGAAGCTCGTCGCCTACCGTAACCTCGCCGACCAGGGCGGCCCCGGCTTCACCCTGGATCAGGCCAAGGCGCTCGCCGCCGAGATCAAGGTGAAGGACGGCCCGAACGACGCCGGCGAGATGTTCGAGCGCGCCGGTCGCACCTCGGATCGCTTCCCCTCGCCGTTCGCCAACGACGAGGCGGCGCGTGCCGGCTTCGGTGGCGCCCTGCCGCCGGATCTGTCGCTGATCGGCAAGAACCGTGCGGCGCACCGCGGCGGCCTGTCGTTCATGGCCGATCCCTTCACCCTCTATGCCGAAGCGGGTCCGGACTACGTCTACAACCTGCTCACCGGTTACGTCGACGCGCCGCACGGCGTGACCTGCGACGGCGCTCTGCAGTACAATCAGTCCTTCATCTCGGGCTCGTGCATCGCCATGCCGAACCCGCTGTCCGAAGGCATGGTGACCTACGACGACGGGACCAAGGCCACCGTCGAGCAGTACGCCCGGGACGTCGCGGCCTTCCTGATGTGGACGGCCGAGCCGAAGCTCGAGGCGCGCAAGTCGACCGGCCTCAAGGTCATCCTGTTCCTGATCGTGCTGTCCGGTCTGCTCTACCTGACCAAGCGCAAGATCTGGGCGAACGTCGCCCACTGAGGCGGCTTCGACCGACCCGAACGCGAGGGCTCCCGGGCGACCGGGGGCCCTGTTCCCTTTTCGTCGACCCAGGTGACGTCACGGATTGCATCGCGCCGTGAAATGCCGACACTGCGGCGGACGACGAGAACGGGAGACGGGGATGACGGCATCGGTGATCGGGGTGATCGGCGGATCGGGGCTCTACGATCTGCCGGGCGTGACCAACGCCCGCTGGGTGACGGTCGACAGTCCGTGGGGCACGCCGTCGGATCAGCTTCTGGTCGGCGAAATCGCCGGAAAGAAGCTGGTTTTTCTGCCGCGCCACGGCCGCGGCCACCGCCTGCCACCTTCCGACATCGACTATCGCGCCAACATCGACGCGATGAAGCGGGCCGGGGTCACCGACATCGTCTCGGTGTCGGCGGTCGGCAGCTATCGCGAGGAACTGGCGCCGGGCACGTTCGTGTTGGTCGACCAGTTCGTCGACCGCACTTCGCGGCGGGTCTCGTCGTTCTTCGGGCCGGGCTGCGTCGGCCACGTCGCCTTCGGCCATCCGACCAGCCCCGGCATCATGGACCGCCTGGAAGCGGCGGCACTCGCCGAGGACATTCCGCATCGTCGCGGCGGCACCTACGTCTGCATGGAAGGACCGCAGTTCTCGACCGAGGCGGAGAGCCGCTGGTATCGCGCGGCCGGCTTCGACGTCATCGGCATGACCAACATGCCCGAGGCCAAGCTCGCCCGCGAAGCCGAGATCCCCTACGCCACCGTCGCCATGGTCACCGACTACGACTGTTGGCACCCCGATCACGACCATGTCGACGTCGTCTCGGTGATCAAGGTGGCACATGCCAACGCCGACAAGGCGCGCCGCCTCGTCGCCCGCTTCGCCACCGACTTCCCCGAAGAGCACCCACCCTGTCCGATCGGCTCGGACAAGGCGCTCGAACACGCCATCATGACGGCGCGCGAGGCCCGCGATCCGGCGCTGCTGGCCAAGCTCGACGCGGTGGCGGGGCGGGTGTTGAAGGCGCGGTCATGACCGACATCATGATGGACGTGGTGGCGCGGGTGCGCGGTGGCCGTGTCGACAACGAGGACGATCGCTGGGGTGATGTCGAAGCCGACATCGTGCTCGCCGCCGACCTGCCGGACGTCGCCTTCGCCGGGCTCGACCGCTTCTCGCACGCGGTGATCGTCTTCCATTTCGACATGATCGATCCGGCGACGATCGTCACCGGCGCGCGCCGGCCGCGCGGCAATCCGGCGTGGCCGGAGGTCGGCATCTTCGCCCAGCGCGGAAGTCCGCGGCCGAACCGCATCGGGGTGACGACGGTGGAGATCGTCGCGGTCGAGGGACGGCGGCTCCGGGTACGCGGCCTCGACGCCATCGACGGCACGCCGGTGCTCGACATCAAGCCGGTGATGCGCGGCTTCGAACCGCGTGGGGACATCTGCGAGCCCGCCTGGGCCGGCGAGATCATGAAGGACTACTGGTGATGAACCTGAGAGACGCGATCCGCACCATCCCGGACTATCCGAAGCCGGGCATCCAGTTCCGCGACATCACCACCTTGCTCGGCAATCCGCGCGCTTTCCGCCGCGCCGTCGACGAGCTGGTGCAGCCATGGGCGGGGCTGAAGATCGAGAAGGTCGCCGGCATCGAGGCGCGTGGCTTCATCCTCGGCGGGGCGGTGGCGCATCAGCTCTCGGCCGGCTTCGTGCCGATCCGCAAGAAGGGCAAGCTGCCGCACGAGACGGTGTCGATCGCCTACAGCCTCGAATACGGCGTCGACGAGATGGAGGTGCATCGCGACGCGGTGCTGGCCGGCGAGAAGGTCATCCTGGTCGACGATCTCATCGCCACCGGCGGCACCGCCTGCGCCGCGGCGCAGCTGTTGCGCAACCTCGGCGCCGAGGTGGTCTCGGCCTGCTTCATCGTCGACCTGCCGGAGCTCGGCGGACGAGCCAAGCTCGAGGCGATGGGCGTGCCGGTCCGGGTGCTGGTCGAGTTCGAGGGGCATTGAGCTGCGACGGGCTTCGGCGCTTCACACCACCTCGTCGGGCACCAGCCGGCACCAGCCGTCGCCGTCGGTCTCGATCTGCAGGGTGACGTGGCCGATGCCGAAGCGCTTCCCGAGCGTTCCGGCGACGTCCTCGAGGAAGGCGTCGCCGGGGGGGCCGGCGGGCATAACCAGATGGGCGGTCAGCGCCGAGGCGGTGGTCGACAGGCCCCAGACGTGGAGGTCGTGCAGGCTCGCCACGCCGGGGAGGCTCGCGAGATGGGCGCGCACCGCGGCGGGGTCGATGCCGGCCGGCACGGCGGCGAGGGAGAGGGCGGAACTCTCGGCGAGCAGGCCCCAGGTCGACCAGACGATCAGCGCCGCCACCACCAGTGAGACGATCGGATCGATCCAGGAGAGCCCGGTCGCCAGCACCGCGAGGCCGGCGACGACGACGCCGGCCGAGATCGCCGCGTCGGTCAGCATGTGCAGATAGACGCCGCGGATGTTGAGATCGTCGCCGTGGCCGCGGTGGAAGAGCATCGCGGTGGCGCCGTTGACGACGATGCCGATGCCGGCGACCACCACCATGGTCAGGCCGGCGACCGGCTCGGGGGCGAGCAGCCGCTGGACCGCCTCGAGCGCGATGGCGCCGACCGCGACCAGCAGGAAGACGGCGTTGAACAGCGCGGCGAGGATCGACGAACCCGACAGGCCGTAGGTGAAGCGGCCGCTCGGTGGCTTGGCCGTGGCGCGGGCCGCGACCCAGGCGACGACGAGGGCGAGCACGTCGGAGAGATTGTGGCCGGCGTCGGCGAGCAGCGCCATCGAGTTGCCGAGGATGCCGAAGACCGCCTCGACGACGACGAAGCCGGTGTTGAGGACGATGCCGATCAGGAAGGCGCGGCCGAAGTCGGTCGGCGCATGGGAATGTCCATGGTGGGCGTGGCCGTGCCCATGATGGCCGTGGCCGCCGTGGGGGGCGTGATCGTGCCGGTGGTCGTGACCGTGGTCGTGTTCATGATCATGGCCGTGATCGGACCGGCACCGGGTCGCGGCGGGGCCGTCGTGGTGAGGATCACGGTGATGATCGTGGGGATCGTCGTGACGGGTATGGCGGTCGCTGCTCATCCGGTCCTCGTGGTGGTGTGTTCGCCGCGAGATTGGACCGAGACGGGGACGGATACTATCACACCCGGCCAACCTCGGCGGTCGGTGGTCCGTTGCGGCGCACCTTCGCGGTCGGCGGCCGTGCCGGCGGACGGCTTGCCGCTCGATGCCCGGCGCGGCTATGGTCGCGCCGCTTCGCCGGAGAGCCGGCTCGAACGGGCGAGGAGCGCCGAGTGAAGTATCGGGCCGACATCGACGGACTGCGGGCGATCGCCATCGCCACCGTTCTCCTCGATCACCTCGACGTGCCCGGCTTCTCCGGCGGCTTCGTCGGCGTCGACATCTTCTTCGTCATCTCCGGCTATCTCATCACCACGCTGATCGCCGAGGCACAGGCCAAGGGCTCGTTCTCGCTGCCGGTCTTCTACGAGCGGCGACTGCGGCGCATCTTTCCCGCCCTGTTGGTGGTGCTGACCGCGACGCTGGCAGCCGGGGCGTGGTTGATGACCCCGGCCGACTTCGAGGATCTCGGCAAGTCGGTCGGCGCCGCGGCGATCTCGGGGGCGAACTTCTGGTTCTGGTCGTCGTCGGGCTATTTCGCGCCCGAGGCGGAGCGGTTGGCGCTGCTCCACACCTGGTCGCTGGCGGTCGAGGAGCAGTACTATCTGCTCTTCCCCACTCTGATGATCGGCCTCGCCGCCGCGCCGCGCCTGCCGCGCCGCGGCGTTCTCGTCGCTCTCGCGCTGGCCTCCTTCGCCTGGAGTGTCACGACCTCGCGGATCTGGCCGGACGCCGCCTTCTATCTGCTCCCCGCCCGGGCCGGAGAGCTGCTGCTCGGCGCGCTGGTGGCACTGACCCCGGCGCCGCGGCTCGATGCGCGCGGTCGCGAGACCGTCGCCTTCCTCGGACTCGCGGCGATCGCGGTGGCGGTGGCGGCGATCGATCCGGCCGAGCCGTTCCCGTCGTGGCGCGCGGCGCTGCCCTGCCTCGGCACGGCGATGGTGATCCACGCCGGCCGCGCCGGCGGATCGACCTCGGCCCGGCTGCTCGCGCTGCCGCCGATGCGCTTCCTCGGTGCGATCTCCTATTCGCTCTACCTCTGGCACTGGCCGGTCATCGTCTTCGCCCGCTATCGCTTCGTCGACGATCTCGACGCGGTCTCCACCCTGGTGGTCGCCGCCCTGTCGATCGGGTCGGCTGTCCTGTCGTGGTGGTTCGTCGAGCGGCCCTTCCGCCACGCCCCCGATCCGACCCGGACCCGCCGGGTGCTCGCCACCGGTGTGGTCGCGGCGCTCGCGGTCGGCTTCCTCGGGGTCGGCGCCTGGGTGTCGAAGGGGATCCCGTCGCGCATGGCGCCGGAGATCCGCGTCCTCGCCGATCCGGCCTGGGGACGATTCCGGCCCTGCCTGAAGGGGGTGGGCGTCGCCGAGGCACGCGCCGACGGGCTCTGCCGACTCGGAGCGGAGGACGTCGCGCCGAGCTTCCTTCTCGTCGGCGACAGTTTCGCCGCCGCGCTCGCCGACGGGATCGACGCCGAGGCGAAGACGGCGGGGGTCGGCGGCCGCTTCGTCGGTGTGCAGTCGTGCCCGCCGATCCTCGGGTTGAAGTCCGGCGCCGGATCCGCCGCGGCACGGGCCGCCTGCGTGGCGACGCAGGCGAATCTCGCCGGCATCGTCGCCGCGACCGGGGTCGGCACCGTCGTCCTCCACTCGGTCTGGGCCAATTTCGACGGCGAGCGGGGCCGCGCCCGGCTCCTCGCCGGCTCCGGAATCGCGCCGATGTCCTCGGAAGCCGACGACGCTCTGCGGCAGGCGGTGGAACGCACGGTGGAGATGCTTCGCGCCACCGGAGTGCGGGTGGTGGTGGTCGGCGCGGTGCCGATGGCGGCGAAGACCGTGCCGGCGACGCTGGCACGGGCGCGTCTCTCCGGTCGGCCGGCCGAAGTCGCGTTGGCACCGGTGGAGGCCGCGGCGCGCAACCGCACCGCCACGGCGATCTTCACCGACCTCGCTGCGCGCGGGCGCCTGACCCTGGTGGCGCCCTTTCCCGTGCTGTGCGACGACGCGCGTTGCCGCGTCGAGGCGGCGGGGCGGCCGCTCTATGCCGATGCCTATCACCTGAATCTCGCCGGTTCGGCCCTGGTCGGCGCGGCGATCTGGCCCGCACTCGGCCTCGGCGGGCGCTGAGACCGACCCTCGAGAGTGCGGTGGTTCAGCCTCGCCCCTCGCCCCACAGCCAGTCGCGAGCGAGCCACGACGCCGGGCGGGTTCCACGCCAGAACGATCCGGTCCAGCCCTCGACCGCCTCTTCCATCTTCGGCGTGCCGTGGAAGCACATCACCCGGCAGGTATCGGGCAGGCGCGGCTCTTGGAAGCGGTTCAAGGGAAAGACGCGCATCGCGTCGCGCTTGAAGCTCGAGATCCATTCGCCCGGCCAGTAGACCAGTTCGCCGTGCCGGAGCGCGGTCATCGAGGTGTAGTACTGCTCCGAGCCCTTGTGGCGCGCCACCGAGCCGGCCGGATCGGCGGCGAACTCCTCGTAGAGGAAGGGGTGTTTCGCCGGGTCGAAGAGGAAGACCGAACCGTGGCCGCCCTCCTTGCCCCGGCGCTCGTAACGCCATTCGCGGCGCATGCAGACCTTGCCGGGCGCATGGTCGATCAGATCGCCGAGCGGCCCGGTCACCACCACGTCGACGTCGAAGCCGAGGACCGGCCCTTCCATCCCGGCGAGACCGGGTCGGAACAGCGACACCTTGCGCCACGCCCCCTTGCGGCCCTCGCGGTTCATCGCAGCGACGATGTCGGCTTCGAAGGGCTCGACCGGAAGTGGATGCACTTCGATGCCCGGCTCGAGGCCGTCGCCGTGCTCGGTGAAGCAGAGGAAGCGGAACGGCCGATCGAGAAAGCGCGACACGCCGCGGAAGAGCCGGTTGACGTAGTAGGCGGGGTATTTGGTGCCCCACTTGATGCAGACGACGTTGACCGGAGTGGTGGAAGCGGCGGACATGCGGGTTTCGAGGGCCTCGATGGCGGGAAAGGCGGCTTCCTAGCACGAGCGGCCGGGCGCCGATACCCTCGGCGACGTCGGCGCGACCGGGAGTTTCCCGGCATTTCCGCGGTCGGACGGTCGCCGGCCCTTCCCTGTGACGGCGCCATTCGCTATGCCGTCGCCTCGACGAACCTCCACCATGGCCATGACGAGCGATTCCGCGCCCTCCCTTCGCCGCCGCCTCTCCTGGCGTCTCCAGCACCTCGTGCTCCGCGCGGTGGCGGTGCTGCTCGGCGCTCTCGGTCTCGATCGGGCCTCGGCCTTCATGGGGTGGTGTTGGCGCCGACTCGCACCGTTCAACGCCCGTCATGCCCGCGCCGACGCCCATCTCGCCCTGGCGATGCCGGAACTCACGACCGAAGACCGCCGCCGCATCCTCGGCGACATGTGGGAGAACCTCGGCCGGACCGCCGCCGAGACCATCCTGCTGCCCCGGCTTCTCGCCGAACCGCAGCGGATCACCTGTGCCGTACCGCCGGAGGATCTGGCGAAGGCGGCGGGTGGCGCGGTCTTCGTGTCGCTCCACACCGGCAACTGGGAGGTGGTCTCGGTTCCCCTGCTGCAGGCGGGCTTCGAGACCAAGGCGCTCTACAAGCCACTGTCCAACCCCCATGTCGAAGACTGGCTCAGGGCGCGGCGTGAACCGCTCTATCCCGGCGGCCTGATCGGCCGGCAACACGGCATCGCGGTCAAGCTGCGCGCCATCGCCCGCGCCGGCTCGGTGCTGGCGATCGTCGCCGACCAGACCGATCGTACCGCCATCACCGTCGAGTTCTTCGGGCGGCCGGCGCGCGCCATGCCGTTCCCGGCGATGCTCGCCCGCCGCCTCGGGCTGCCGCTCTTCGTCGGCCGCACGGTGCGCACCGAAGGGGCGCATTTCCGCGTCGAGGGGCGCTGGCTCGAGGTGCCGCACACCACCGACGCCGAAGCCGACGTCGTCGCCGCGACGCGTGCCATCCATGCCGTCTGGGAAGAGTGGATTCGCGAGTACCCCGGCCAGTGGATGTGGGCTCATCGCAAGTGGCGGTGACGGCCGGCGGCCCGGCTCGTCGCCGGAGATGCCACCATCGGTGTCCGATCTGCGAAAAATGCATGGGAGATGCGGCGATTCTGCTCTCGCCCCCTTGGGGATGCAGGGGTCGATCGACTATATGGGAATGACCGGTTCGACGTTCGTCGAGAAAGAGGATCCATGTCGCACACCCACGCCCGCGTCCTGGTGATCGGTTCCGGCCCGGCCGGCTACACCGCTGCGATCTATGCCGCCCGCGCCATGCTCGAGCCCACGCTGATCGCCGGCATCCAGCTCGGCGGCCAGTTGACGGTCACCACCGAGGTGGAGAATTACCCGGGCTTCGCCGAACCGATCCAGGGACCCTGGTTGGTCGAGCAGATGCGCCTCCAGGCCGAACATTGCGGCACCAACCTCGTCTACGACACCGTCACCGCGGCCGATCTCTCGAAGCGGCCCTTCACTCTCACCTGCGACAGCGGTGCGGTGTGGACCTGCGACGTGCTGATCATCGCCACCGGCGCTCAGGCGCGCTGGCTCGGCATTCCCTCGGAGGAGGCCTTCCGCGGCTTCGGCGTCTCGGCCTGTGCCACCTGCGACGGGTTCTTCTATCGCGGCAAGGAGGTGGTGGTGATCGGGGGCGGCAATTCCGCCGTCGAGGAGGCGCTCTACCTCACCAACCACGCCTCCAAGGTGACGGTGGTCCATCGCCGCGGCGAGTTCCGTGCCGAGAAGATCCTGCAGAACCGGCTCTTCGCTCACCCGAAGATCGAGGTGATCTGGCACTCGAAGCTGGTCGAGGTGTTGGGTTCGCGGGGCGTGCCGCCGTCGGTCACCGGTGCCCGCATCGAAAACGTCACGACCGGTGAGGTCCGCGATCTCGCCTGCGACGGCATCTTCGTCGCCATCGGCCACAAGCCGGCGGTCGAGCTCTTCGACACCCAGTTGAAGCTGAAGCCGTCGGGGTACCTGTGGACCGCGCCCTATTCGACGGCGACATCGATCCCCGGTGTCTTCGCCGCCGGCGACGTCGCCGACGACGTCTTCCGACAGGCGGTCACCGCCGCCGGCATGGGATGCATGGCGGCGCTGGAAGCGGAGAAGTTCCTGGCCGGCACCGCCCACGGGGCGGCGGCGGCCGAATGAACCCATCGATCACTCGATCGATCACTCGAACCGATCGATGATATGCCGTACGTGAATTTCTCATACCTCTGCTACCTGTGAGAAATTCGTATGCCCACGACGCTCGGACGCATCCGCGTCCCGGAGCGGCCGAAAGACATCGGACGGTTCCGCGAGCCGAGGCGGAATCGACGCGACCGAGACGAGGGGGGACGGCCTTGGACTGGGACAAACTGCGGATCTTCCACGCCGCCGCCGACGCCGGCTCCTTCACCCACGCCGGTGAGAACCTGGAGATGAGCCAGTCGGCGGTGAGCCGACAGGTGAGTGCGCTCGAGGCCGATCTCGGCGTGCCGCTCTTCCACCGGCATGCCCGCGGCCTGATCCTCACCGAACAGGGCGAGCTGCTGTTCCGCACCGCGCGCGAGGTGCTGCTCAAGCTCGAGCAGGCGCGTTCGCGTCTGGTCGAGACGCGGGAGAAGCCGTCGGGACTGTTGCGGGTGACGACCACGGTCGGACTCGGCACCTCGTGGCTGACGTCGCGGATCCACGAGTTCATCGAGACCTATCCGGACGTCGAGCTGGAGCTGATCCTCGACGATCAGGAACTCGACCTCGCCATGCGCGAAGCCGACGTGGCGCTCCGAGTGCGCCAGCCGGTGCAGCCGGACCTGATCCAGCGCAAGCTGTTCTCGATCCACTACCACCTCTACGCCTCGTCGGCCTACATCAAGCGCCACGGCGCGCCGGAGACGATCGAGGATCTCGACACCCACCGGATCATCACCTTCGGCTCGGCGGCACCGGTCTACTTACGCGACATGAACTGGCTGGAGACCGCGGGGCGGCCGCTCAACGCGCCGCGCCGGCCGTGTCTGAAGATCAACAACGTCATGGCGATCAAGCGCGCGGTGCAGCGCTCGGTCGGCATCGCGCTCCTGCCCGACTATCTCGTCGATGCCGACAGCGAACTGGTGCAGCTGATCCCGGAAGCCGACGTGCCGGCCTTCGACTGCTACTTCGTCTACCCGGAAGAGATGCGCAACACCGCCCGCGTCAAGGTCTTCCGCGACTTCCTCATCGCCAAGGCGGAACGCTGGACCTTCTGATCCGGCGGTAGGCGACGACAAGGACGGCGATCGGCTCGGCCGCCGCCGTGCCGCCGTCGCTTCCCCGCTTGCGAAACGCGGCCGTTTCGACCAAGACGATGGCGAACGGGATCCACCGGCGGCGAAGACGCGCCTAGGTTCCGACCGATGGCAGGAAACGGAGACGATACCCATGGCCCTCACCTTCGACGACCGCGACGGCGTGATCTGGTTCGACGGAAAGTTCGTCGACTGGCGCGACGCCAAGGTGCACGTGCTGACCCACGGCCTGCACTACGGCTCCTGCGTGTTCGAGGGGCAGCGCGCCTACGGCGGCCGGGTGTTCGAGCAGCGTCGCCATCACGAGCGCCTGCACGAGAGCGCCCGCATCCTCGGCTTCGACATCCCCTGGACGGTGGAGCTGCTCGACGCGGCCTGTGAGGAACTGCTCAAGAAGATGAACTTCGTCGACGCCTATGTGCGTCCGGTCGCCTGGCGCGGCTCGGAGATGATGGGCGTCTCGGCGCAGCAGAACACCATCCACGTCGCCATCGCCGCCTGGGAGTGGCCGAGCTACTTCAAGCCGGAAGAGCGGATGAAGGGCATCCGCATCGACCTCGCCGAGTATCGCCGCCCCGATCCGGCGACCGCGCCGTCGAAGTCGAAGGCCGCCGGCCTCTACATGATCTGCACCATCTCCAAGCACGCGGCGGAGAAGAAGGGCTACGCCGACGCGCTGATGCTCGACTGGGAGGGTTTCGTCGCCGAAGCGACCGGCGCCAACGTGTTCTTCGTCCATCAGGGCAAGATCGTCACGCCCAAGGCCGACCGCTTCCTCGACGGCATCACCCGGCAGACGGTGATCGGGCTGGCCAAGGCGCGCGGCATCGAGGTGATCGAGCGGCGCATCCGGCCGGAGGAGCTGCATCACTTCACCGAATGTTTCCTCACCGGGACCGCGGCGGAAGTGACCCCGGTCTCCGAGATCGCCGATTGGCGCTTCACGCCGGGCACGATTTCGCTCACTCTGCTCGAGGACTACATGAAGGCCGTGCAGCCGACGTGAGGACCGGGTCGCCGTTCCGGTGATCGCTCGCCCCGGCGCACTCACTGCGAGCGGAGGGGCACATGAAGCTCATCGGTTCGACCATTCTCGGCACGATCGCGGCGCTGGCGTTTCTCGGATCGGCGGCTCTCGCCGATCCGGTCGGTCGCTACGCCGTCGAAGGCAAGGGTCCCGACGGCAGCAGCTATCGCGGCACGGCGTCGATCGAGGCGACGGGCGAGACCTATCGCGTCGTGTGGCTCATCGGCAATCAGAAGTTCATCGGCACCGCCGTCGGCAACGACGACTTCTTCGCCGTAGCCTATCGCTCCGGCAACTCCACCGGCGTCGCCGTCTACGGCAGGGACGGCGACGACTGGACGGGGGCGTGGACCTATTCCGGCGGCACCTCGATCGGGGCGGAACGTCTCGTGCGCAAGTGAGCCGATCCGGCGATCGCCTCGGACGAACGGTGGCCCGACGGCCGCCGTTCGTCGTCGCGAAAGGAGGGCGCGGTGCCGGTTCTCGTTCGACGACATCAGTGAAACTCCTTATGATCGCTCGTGGTGCTCGAGGGCGATTTCGAGCGGAACCTGGAAGGGGCGTTCATGGTGACGAGGAAATTGTTGTCGGCGGTGATGGCGACCGCCGCCATGTGCGGGGCAGCCCGGGGCGAGGGGATCTATCTGGCGCAGAAGCCGGAGTTCTGCGCCGACATCTCGGGCGGCCGGATGGTCGAGGGGAACCCGATCATGCTGTGGCCGTGCCACGGCAAGGGGCCGCAGCAGTTCGACTACGATGCCGGGCGCAAGTCGATCGTGGCGCGGGCCGATCGCTCGCTCTGCGTCGACGACATCGTCGGTCAGGGATTGGCGCTGGTCCGCTGCAACGCGACGCGGATCAAGTGGAGCGTCGACAACTCCGCTCCGGCGATCCGTTCCCAGGACGGCCGCTGCTGGGATGCCAGGGGCGGAAGCATGGTCGCGCGGACGCGTCTGATCCTGTGGCCCTGCCACGGTAAGGCCAATCAGCAGTTCAGCTATTACTGAACCGTCGGCGGCGGACGAGAAGAGCGTCCGCCGTCACTTCTCCCAACGGGCCGCGGCTCTGTCGTCGTGATCGCGGGCGTCGACCCAGCCGCCGGTGGTGCCGTCGTGCTTCTCCTCCTTCTTCCAGAAGGGGGCGCGGGTCTTGAGGAAGTCCATCAGGTACTCGGCCGCCTCGAAGGCGGCGACGCGGTGCGACGACACGGTGATCACCAGCACGATCGGTTCGCCCGGCGCGATGCGGCCGTGGCGGTGGATGGCGGTGACGCCGAGCAGCGGCCAGCGGTCGATCGCCGCCTTCGCGGTGCGCTCGATCTCGGCCTCGGCCATGCCGGGGTAGTGCTCGAGTTCGAGCGCGGCGAGATCGCCGCCTTCCGAGCGGCACAGGCCGGTGAAGGTGACCACGGCGCCGATGTCGGTGCGGCCGTGCGTCAAGAGGTCCGTCTCGGCGGCGACGTCGAAGGGCTCGCGTTGGACGCGGACGGTGAGGGGGACCTCCGCCATGGGGCTCACCCCCCGGTCATCGGCGGGAACAGGGCGACCTCTCTCACCCCGGCGAGCGGGGTTCCGGGCGCGGCGTGGACCTGATCGCAGGCGACGCGGATCACGTCGGGTCGCTCCAGCGCCCAGTCGTATTCCTCGCCGCGGCTCTTGAGCCAGATGAGGAGATCGGTGGTGGTCAGAACCTCGGCCGGTAGGTCGACGACCTCCTCGGCCTTGCCGATGCGCTCGCGCACCCAGGCGAAATAACGGATCTTCATGGGTCAGTCGTCCATCACGTGGCCGATACCGGAGCGGAAGTAGTCCCACCCCGTATAGAGCGTGAGGAGGGCGGAAATCCACAACAGGATGTAGCCGGTCTCGATCGTCCACGGATAGACCGGCACGCCGGCCGGGCCGGTGATGAAGAAGCCGAGGGCGAGGAGTTGCACGGTCGTCTTCCACTTGGCGAGCCAGGTGACCGGTACCGAGACGCGCAGCTCGGCGAGGAACTCGCGCAGACCGGAGACGAGGATCTCGCGGCACAGGATGATCACCGCGGCGACCACCGAGACGCCTGCGATCGACCCGTCGCCGACCAGCACCAACAGGCAGGAGGCGACCAGCAGTTTGTCGGCGATCGGGTCGAGCATCCGCCCGAGTTTCGATTGTTGCTGCCAGATGCGGGCGAGATAGCCGTCGAAGAAGTCGGTGATCGCCGCCGCCGCGTAGATGCCGAAGGCGACCCACCGCGAGGTGAAGGTCGGCATGCCCGGCAGGGTGAAGCAGGCGACCACCGCGGGCACCGCCAGGATGCGGCCGTAGGTGAGGATGTTGGGCAGGCTCAGCGCGGACATGGGATTCCTCGTCGACATGCCAGTCAGAGCATGGGGGGAGGGGGG
>ERZ1645192.290-NODE-290-length-39805-cov-11.030491_pt1 | contig 39805 bp, 42 predicted proteins | sample MGYA00575354_ERZ1645192 | MGnify/ENA primary metagenome ERZ1645192 (study PRJEB40844, sample SAMN11349763) | freshwater sediment metagenome | isolation source: river sediment | host: Sediment | place: India: Faizupur Khadar , New Delhi | collected 2017-02-21 ...
CATAATTCTCAGTTATCCGTGATTTTAGGCGGTGGCGATGAATGAATCTTACAACATAGAAGGGAAGCCTCCTATCGGATTTTCGCGCAGGACGAGCGCGTCTAGCGTTTGCTCGATCGTAGAGCACATCGCCTGCAGAATGCCTCGCTTGAGACGAATGCCGAAGATCGAATGATCACCGCCTCGGTTCTCGGCCCCAAGGAAATTGCATGAGCCAAACAGAGACGCGCGTTCGGATGAGGCGTGGCGCGCCGACACTCATCCCTCCTGATTGCAGCACCTTCGGCGGCGCCGCAGTGCGGCCTCTCCCGCGGGAAACGTGACCGGGCCCGCCGGTCGTTCAACGCGGCTCGCTTCCTTCGTCTCGTCGCGGTGCCGTTCCGGCTCCGCATCCTCCCCTTCGTGCAGCTCCGCCCCGCTGTCGCGGCGCGCCTATGGGCGCGGCGTTTGAACGCCCGTCTGAGAGGTCCCGGTCCCTCGGATCCCGCGAGGCCGTACTTCCGCGGCCCTCATCCAAGGGAGCCGATCATGACGAAGGACCGTTTCGACATCCACCAGCACATCACCGACCAGATCGTGACCGCGATCGAGCATGGCGCAGGCGAGTTCCGTCTGCCCTGGCATCGTTCTGCCGGCAACATCATGCGTCCGGTCAATGTGGCCTCGAAGAAGGCCTATCAGGGCGTCAACATCCTCGCGCTCTGGGCCGAGAGCGAGCTGCGTGGTCTCGGTTCGGGTCTGTGGGGAACCTATCGTCAGTGGACGGAAGCTGGTGCCCAGGTGCGCAAGGGCGAGAAGGCGGCCTATGTGGTCTTCTACAAGGAATACGAGATCGCCGCCGATGATGCCGACGGCGATATCGAGACGCGGCTCTTTGCGCGGGCGACGCCTGTGTTCGCTGCCGAGCAGGTGGATGGCTATGCGTTGCCGATGGCACCTGTTCCTGCCGACTCGGTCGCGGTGATCGATACCGCCGAGGCCATCGTTGCCGCTACGGGTGCCGTAATCGGGTTCGGTGGTGAGCGTGCTTATTACCGTCCGTCGACCGACAGCATCCAGTTGCCGACGCGCGAGGCATTCATCGGAACGGCGACGAGCAGCCCGACCGAGGCATTCTACAGCACGCTGCTGCATGAGCTGACCCACTGGACGGCACCGAAGCAACGTTGTGACCGTGAACTCGGCAAGCGGTTTGGCGATGCTGCCTATGCCATGGAGGAGCTCGTAGCCGAGCTGGGGGCGGCGTTTCTCTGTGCCGATCTCGGGATCACGACCGTGCCGCGGGTTGACCATGCGCAGTATCTCGCCTCGTGGCTGGGCGTGCTGAAGGCCGACAAGAAGGCGATCTTCACGGCAGCTTCCAAGGCCAGCGAGGCCGTGCGGTTTCTGACGGAGCCGGGCGGCGCCTAGGCGTGCCTCCTTCTCTCGGGGCCACACCCGGCGCCGCATCTTGACATTGTCATATATTTTGTTCAGTATTGCTGACACGGAGGTCGCCATGAGTGATGGACCACATCTCAGTCTCCCGCTACGCCGCCCCTGGCCCAAGCTCGCGGAGCGCGCAGCCAAGCCAGCCTATTCGGTCGACGAGATGGTTGACGCGTTTGAAGCCGGCCTCCGACGTGAGCTCCGCGAGGTACCTTCGGTCATTCGCGAAATCATGGGCGGTGGAGAACAAGCAGCCCTGTTCGACGATGATCGTATCGGTCAATTGGAGGCGGCTCGTTCCGCCGCCTGGGGCTCGGCGCTGGCAGCAGTCGCGATTAACTGCGCAATTGAAGCCACCCAAAGTGGCCGATTCGGTGATGACGGGTTCCTGCACGCGATGAAGGCCGCGCTCCGTGAGTTCGCCTTGGGCCAATTTCGCAGCATGGAGGAGCATTACCTCGGCAAAGCCGGTATTCGCTCTGCCAGTAGCCTCCGCACTCGTCTCGATGCGTGTTTGAGGGCGACCGACCTCGGGGCTGTAGTCAGAAAATACATGACTTCTTCCGCGAGAAAAATGCCGAATCCGCCTCCGGAGATCCGTACCGGCATCGATGAGGGGCCGCATCTATGAGCCGAGGCGAACCCTGTTATGTACCGACGAGGAAGATCGAAGCGCTTGAACCGGGCCAAAGACCTCAGGAAGACACCATCGTCTTTGATTTGAACGATTGTTCCTTTTCAACGCGCGGCCTTGAAACCTTTGCCGGCAAGAACTGGCAGGCCGTGATTTACGATACGGTCGTAGTTACCGCGGCGATCGAGTTTGCCGATCGTATGGTCAAGAGGCCCGAGTCCGGTTGGCGGCGGCGCCTCATCGTTCGAATTCCTGTTCACGAGCCGGGCCAATGGGAGGCTCCCTCCGTCTATGGCGCCTTGGTAAACTGCATCTCCTTCCTGACCGGTGACGATTGGGAATTCGAGTTCGTCCAACGGCAGTTCGCTGCACGCCCGCCGGAACAGGGGGTTCTTGAACTGCCGATGCGGTCTGCCGCCGTGCTTGCCTACAGCGATGGGCTCGACTCCAGGGCAATGGCCGGGATATTCGGGAAGACGCGACGTGGTAGACTTGTTCGTGTTCGCGTCGGCCTGAATGTTGCCGACATCGACAAGGACCGTCGACACCGTGACGCCTTTACCCGTGTGCCTTATGAATTGCGCCTCAAATCGAAATCGCGCGAATCCAGTGCGCGCAGCCGGGGATTTAAATTTGCGATCATAAGTGCGATCGCATCTCATCTGACTGAAACCCACGAAATCATTATTCCGGAGAGCGGGCAGGGTGCGCTGGGACCTGCGCTGGTGTTGGTCGGGCACGGCTATCCCGATTTCCGCAACCACCCGCAATTCACGCAGCGGATGGAACGCTTCGTCTACGCCCTCTTTGGAACGCCTATCACCTACACGTTTCCGCGCATGGCATTCACCAAGGCACAGACCCTTCGCGAGTTTATCGATCTCACGGATGACACCCAAATCTCCACTGCAAAGTCGTGCTGGAGAAAGAATCACTGGGTTTCCGTAGATGGAGGCTGGCGGCACTGCGGCGTGTGCGCTGCCTGCATGCTGCGGCGCATGAGTATGCACGCTGCTGGCATACATGAGAGTCGGGACGCCTACATCTGCGAGGATATGTCCGCGCCGTCGTTGGTCGACGCCGTGGCGCCGGGCTATGACAAAGTCGAAGGCGCTTACACGCGTTACGCCATTGCGGGCGTGCTTCATCTCGATCATTTGGCGGAGATGGCGTTCAGCGACCGGCAAAGCGAGGTACGCCGTCACGCGGGTCTGGTCAGTGCCGCACTCGGCGAGACGCTGGAAAAGTCATATGGGGGCATGAAGACCATGCTTTCGATGCATGCAACTGAATGGAGAAACTTCGTGAATGAGTTGGGGACGCGCTCCTATGTAAGGCATTGGGCGCGAGTAGTACAATGACCGATGCGAACGAAAAGTTGAGCGATGGGGAAGTTGGCGAGCGTCTTCGCATAGCTCGTGAAGAAGCAGGAAAAACGCAGTCTGCCGCGGCTGATGCAGCCGCGGTTGCGCGCACGACGATCGTAGCCATCGAAAAGGGACAGAGACGTATCCGCCTCGAGGAGTTGCAGAAACTCGCCGTCTTCTATGGCACCTCGGCCAACGCCATTCTTAGGCGCGAAGCCGTCCAGCTCGATCTCGTTCCGCGCTTCCGCAAGCTCGCACAAGATGCCGATCCCGCCGTTGAAAACGCCTCGCGTCTGCTCAACGACTTGGTCCGCGCGGAAGTTGAGCTCGAAGATGCGCTGGGGATCCGCCGACCTCGGAATTATCCTCCTGAAAGGCCGATCCTACCGGGAGATGTCCGCCTTCAGGCGGAACAGGACGCCCAAGAACTTCGCGACTGGCTCGGGCTCGGACCAGGCTCCATTCTCGACATTGTCGCGGTTCTCGACCTGCAACTCGGCATCCGTATCTACTTGCGTCGCCTCGAAGGACGGATCTCCGGTCTATTTGCTTTCGACGACAGAGCAGGCGCCTGTATGCTTCTCAATGCCAACCACCCGGTCGAAAGGCTGACCCATACGGCGTTGCATGAACTGGCGCATTTCGTTTCGGCCCGTCAGAAGCCTGAAGTCTTGGCCGACGACGCTCCTGGAGCCTCGCGCGAGGAAAGATACGCTGACACCTTCGCTCGCTCCTTCGCCATGCCCGGGCGCCCTGTATGCCAGCGGTTCGCGGAAATCACGGCCGGACAGACCCACCTTACGCGGCGCCACGTCATTCTGCTGGCCTACACCTTCGGGGTGTCGCGAGAGGCGATGGTCCGGCGGCTGGAGGAACTGAAGCTCGCACGTAGCGGAACGTGGGACTGGTTTCAAAGTAATGGTGGTATTAACGGAGAGCACGTGCTTCAGGTTTTAGGCGAGGCAGCGGAACGCTCCGCTCCTTCGATTGAAGGACGAGCCCTTGTTCCTCACCGTTTGGGCCTCCTTGCTCGCGAGGCGTGGAAGCGAAGCATTTACAGCGAAGGCCAGTTGGCCCGTCTGCTTCGGCTAGATCGTCATGAGATGCGACAGGTGCTCGACGGGGCGGAAGCGGAGGAGAGCGAAGCGCATGATTTCGTTAAGCTCTCTCACTGAGAGTGGGCGCATTCTGGTCCTCGATGCCAGCGTCATAATCAATATGAATGCCACTGGATGTTCGGAAGCGATTCTCGGCTGCTTCCCCGGGAAAGTCGTCGTCACCACGAACGTTGCCGTTGAGTTGGCTCACGGTAGACGCAATGGGCATCTCGATGCCGAACTGCTGGACCGCCTCGTTAGCCAGGGCCTCGTTGCGCTACACCATCTTGGCCCTCCCGCCGAACCCCATTATGAGAGCCTGATCAGCGGTTCGGCGCGGAACACCCTCGATGACGGCGAGGCGGCGACGATCGCTCTGGCGTATGAGGTCGGCGGCGTGGCGATGATCGATGAACGCAAGGCGCACCGAATTTGCGCCGAACGTTATCCCTCGCTGGTCGTCATGCCTTCGATCCGGTTACTTCTTGATCCATCCGTGGCTGAGATTTTAGGAGTGGCGAGGCAGATCCAAGCCATCAAGAACGCTCTTGAGCTTGCCCGAATGCGTGTTCCTCAGGAAATAATCGCGGATCTTCAGGCTTTGATCGGCACTGATGAGATGCGTAGGTACCCGTCCCTTCCAAGATATATCGGAAAAGCGGGCGCCGATTGATGTCGCGACGTCGGCGTTTATTACTCTTCAGCTTCGCTCATCCTCCTTTCAAGCTCGTTCAAAAATGGAGAGCGGCCCCAGTACATTCTTCCCCGCGGCGTTTCGACATACCCGGAATAGAGCATATGAACTTCATCACGCGCGCGCGTGAGGCCGACGTAAAACAGCCGCCTGCTTTCCCTCAGCGCATCGGGTGATTCATTTCGCCATGGCAAACTTCCAAGATCGAGCCCCACCATGATTACGACGTCATACTCACAACCCTTGGCTGAGTGCAGCGTCAACAGATTGAGGTGAAGTGGCGAACCATCACGACCGCCTAGACTCGCGAGGTCGAGGTCCGCCAGTGGCCCGCCTGCAGCAAGCGCAGCCGCCATTCGCTCAACCTGCTCGCGTTGATCTGCCAAGCTCGGCTCGGCCGCCATCAGCGCATCGAGACTCCCGGTGCGTAGTGCCACGACGAAGTCCCGGGCGAGTCCGTCCCTGGCGCGAAGTGACCAGAGGAGACGGGTCACCTTTTGCATTTCTTCTCTGGCTTCCGCATCCGAAAGACGCGCGCGATGAAAGCCGAGCCACCGATCCAATAGCCCGCGCAGTTGCGGCCGCGCTTCGCGCCACCCGCCAGCGCACCACGCGGCACAGTCCTCGATCCAGCTCGTGAGCGCCACCTTGCGATAAGGTGCGGCCGTGTCGACCCGAACGAAGTCGAGCCTCGCGGCAGCGACCGCCTCCGCGACGATGTCGCCAGCGCGATAGTCCCGGTAGAGAATGGCGATATCGCCGAGCTCACGCCCTGGCTTTGCCGCAAGCGCGGCCGGAATGATCTCGGTGACCGCATAAGCGGCTTGGCCTCTTAGTCCGTCCGCGCATTCGACGAAAGCGATTACCGCCTGACGCTCCGGGTCGTTCGATTGGTATCCACGTGCCTCTCCCAGTGCCATCTCCGAGGCGCTGATGATAGATGAAGCTGAGCGATAGTTGAGTTGGAGCTGGACACGCTCGACATCACCGCGCTCGGCCAGCTCATGCAACAAAGCTCCGTCCGCGCCATTGAAGCCGTAGATCGACTGATCCGGGTCTCCGACCGCGAAGAGACGAATGCCACCGTCGAAGACCACGCGCTTGACGATGCGATGCAGCGCCACACCGAGATCCTGATATTCATCGACCGCCAGCACCGGGAATTTTGCCTGAAGGAGCGGGAGCACCCAGTCATGTTCCGATACGAGCCGTTGGCCGAAAATCACGAGGTCATCATAGTCGACCAGCCCTGCACGCCGCAGCTCGGCCTCGTAACCAACGGCCCAGCTTGCGAGCTCGGCTTCGCTGGTCCAGACGATCGATGTCCTGTCGAGGATCGACCTCCGGTGGCGCCCGAGGTCGATCGGCTTGTTCGGATGGCCAACCCCGAAAAGCCGATCGCCGATCCGCTTCATCGCCTGTTCGCTCTGCTTCTGAGTGGCGACGGTAAGGGGAAACGGCACCGGTAGGCCCGCCAGTCGGCCATAGGGCATCAGCAGATGTCTCAGACAAAAGCCGTGGACCGTGCCGATGAAAAGGTTAGGCGCTTCGCGTAACCCCAGGCGCTCCAACCTGCGTGTCAACTCACGCGCGCATTCCTGGCTATAGGTGATGCAGGCCGCGCCGCGAGGCGCACGGACATCTTCGGCCAAGATCCGGGCGAGCTTGAGAACCAGTGTTTTGGTCTTGCCGCTACCCGGGCCGGCGAGAACAACGCAGTTACCTCGTGAATCATAGGCGACCTGCTGGCCCCGATTATCGGCCAGATCCACCGCTTGAGCCAAGTATGCCGCGCTCACGTTACGCGACGGCATTGCGGATATACTCCAGCGCTCGCCGGATGTAGTCCGGGCATGTATCGTCATCGACTTGGGGCGCAAGGGCCTGGGCGAATCGCCCTTTACCGATCCGCTCTATGAGAGCGAGAAGGCCGTCCTCGTCGAGGTCGTCGAGATCGTCGACCCATTTCTGCAATTCTGCGCGTTTGGCGTCGCCGATGGGCAACTCCTCCTCGATGATCTCCTGCATCGCCTCGGCTAGGCCGCCGGTGAACAGCACTGGCTCAAGCGTGTTGCTGTTCACGAAGTAGCCGAAGCGCGCCGCTCGGGCGATGACCGCGTCAGCATCCATGTGCCGGTAATCAATACCTCGCTCCCGCAGTTCGAGCACGTTGATCAGACGTCTGCGAACCCGCGGAGCGCTCGCGCCATTTGGATCGCGATCAGTGAGAATAACGTGCGGAATGTTCAGACCCTGCGGCCCGAGCAAATTGACGTAGGGGGTGAAGTTCGTGCCGCCCACCGAACATACGGTGATGCCCAGCATGTCGAGCGGGATGTCCAACGCCTCGGCGAAAGCCGGTATAAGGAAACGCTCCGCATCGCCTTCAACCAAGATCACCCCTCGTGCAAAGAAGATCTCGCCGCGGCTGACATCGATGTACCGTTGGAGGTCCGCCTCATCGCGCTCGGTCAACGGAGCCGTAGCCGTCGATACTGCGATCGTCGCATCTTCCAAGGCATCATGTCGAAGCAGAACAATCGAGCGTATCGGCGTGACACTGGCTATATGCGGTGAGTGGGTCGTCAGGATCGTAGTGAGAGGCGGAACGTCATCTTGTTCATCCGCGGCGCCCCCGAGAAAATAGCGATAGACGAGACGCTGCACATGGGGGTGGAGATGGGCTTCGGGCTCTTCGATCACGAAGAAGGTGTGGTCACGCTCACCGTCGGCTACCAACCGGTCGAGTTCAAGGCTCTTCAACGCCAGGAAGATGAGGTTGGCAGTACCGAGGCTCGCGTCGCCGATGCCGCGCGCGCCATTGTCGATCAGCAGGCGCAAACTGCGCAGCAGTGCATCGACCCGCGTTGGAGCCAAGCCCAGCGTCAGCGGAACGGCGTGCTGCTCGCCTGCAATCGCAATCAGGCGATCACTGATCTGCTGCGCAGTGGCCACCACCTCCACATGCCCCGCAAGCTCAGACTGCGCATCATTGACCTGTTCCTGGATCTCCTCCCGCGTGGCCTCGTCGAGCGATGACGCCAACTGCTCGATCAACGGCCTGAGCGGCGAGTTGCGCCAGCTCGCCAGGTCTTTCTCGGCATCGCGCAGGGCTACCTGAACGTCGAGCGGGAGCATCCGACGCAAGGACGATCCGATCGCCATATCAGGATCGCTACCGCCGAAAATGATGTATTCGTAGTCGGCAAGGCTGTCCGGAGCGCGGCCGAGATTGCTCTTTGGCTGGAAACGGTAGGTGAGGCGCGCGACCATTGGCGGGCCAGGGTCCACCACACAGTCATTGAGATGGGCCATCAACCGAGGATCGTGCGTGAAGTCCGTGAGATCGACGGAAATCTCGATCGTCTCACCCAGCTTATCCTCGCCTAAGCCGTCCCAGAAATGTTCGAGCCCGAGCTGGCGGTCACGCTCCGATAGTCCAGGATCGAGGATCAGTTGCAGGCCGCGGATGAAGTTGCTCTTGCCGACCTTGTTCTCACCGACGATGACGATGCTGTCGCCCGTCTGGACGTCAATTTCGGAAAAATTGGCAAAATTGCTCATCCGGATCCGTGAGATACGCACTTCGACTCCCCTCGAGGCTTGAGTGTGTCATTTTACGAAAGTTCCGAGTGCGATGCAATTATAGCGCGTCCGGCCGGGATGGCCGGACCGGGCTCTAGGCGCAGACCCGCGGCGACCGGCGGGCGGGCGCCCCGAGCCCGCCCCTCGGGCGGTCTCGGCCTTTCGGTGACGATCCCTCGCGAGAAGGCAATGCGGCAGCCGCGCCGAACCGGCGCGGGAAACGGGGCGTTGGACTAAGGGGCTCCGCCCCTCGCGCGGGCAAGGCATCCCGACCAGGAAAGCCGCATCCCCACGTCTCCCCGCGAAATGCGTGGCCCCTCGTGGGGACCCCTCGGCTTTCCTCGTCCGGAGCCTCCTTGCCCTTGCGACCCCCGGTCTCGCCGACGGGCAGGGGTTCAGAGCAGCCGATCCGGCTGCGCCGAACCCGAACCCCAAGGAGACCATCCATGAACGCCATCCTCTCTCACTCCCTCCAGACCATTCCCCTGTCGCAACTGACCGCCTCCGGCGACAATGTGCGGCGGACCAACCGCGAGGAGGGGATCGACGAACTCGCCGCCTCCATCGCCGCCCATGGCCTGTTGCAGAACCTCACCGTCCGCCCGCTTCCCGTGAAGGGACGGGGGCGCAAGGTCGCGCCCGGCTATGGCGTGCTGGCCGGAGGGCGCAGGCTCGCCGCCCTACAACGGCTTGCCGCCGAGGGCGTCATCGCGGCGGACGCGCCCATTCCCTGTCAGGTGGTGAGTGAAGGCATTCCCGCCGAGATCAGCCTCGCCGAAAACGCCCTGCAATGCCCCATGCATCCCGCCGACCAGTACGAGGCCTTCGCCGCGCTGCATCGGAGCCACGGCCTCTCGGCGGATGACATCGCCTCGCGTTTCGGCGTCTCGCCCGTTCTGGTACGCCAGCGCCTGAAACTGGGGGCCGTCAGCCCGGCGCTCATGGCCGCCTATCGCGCTGGCGAAATGTCGCTCGACCAGCTTTCCGCCTTCACCCTCACCGAGGACCATGCAAGGCAGGAGGATGTCTGGGCCCGGCTCGCCCCATGGGATAATGGTCGCGCCGCCATCCTGCGGGCGCTCGCGCCGGGGGACATCCCCGCCCATGACCGCCGAGCCGTCTTCATCGGCATGGCCGCCTATGAGGCTGCTGGCGGAACCGTGATCCGCGACCTCTTCGACGAAGAAGGGGGCTTCTTCACCGATGGCGCACTCCTCGACCGGCTGGTGCGGGAGGGATTGCAGGCGGCAGCCGACGGGATCGCCGCCGAGGGCTGGAAATGGGTAAGCGTCACGCCGGACTACGACTATGCGGCGACGAGCCGGATGAAACGGGCCACCCCAGAGACCGCGCTCCACACGCCCGAGGAAGAGGCCCGCCTCGAAGAGCTCAACGCCCGGCTCGAAGCCATCGCGTCCGCCTATGATGGCGATCTGACCGATGAGGAGAACGCCGAGTTCGATGCCATCGAAGCCGAGATCACAGCTCTCGAAGGCAAGACCGAGTTCCTGCCCGAGGACATCGCGCGGGCCGGGGTCTTCGTCTCCCTCGGCAGTCGTGGCGAATTGAGGATCGAGCGCGGCTTCCTTCGCGCCGAGGACGGAGAAGGGGAAAGGGAAGGCGTTGCTGCGAAACCCGCCCGCCGTTCCGGCCTGCCGGATCGTGTCGTCGCCGACCTCACCGCCCACCGCACCATGGCGATGCGGCTCGAACTCGCCGCGAACCCCGATCTCGCCTCGCGCTGTCTCGCCCACGCGCTCGCAGGGGCGATCTTCTATCCCCATGCCGATACGCCGTCCTGCCTGCGTGTTCATGGAAAGAGCGAGGCGGTGGAGAGGCACGCCCCGACCTCGGAGACGAGCCAGACCTGCCGTTCCTTCGCGGCCCTTCGCGCGAAGTGGACACAGCGGTTGCCGGACACCGCCGCCGACTTGTGGGATGTGGTGCTGGGGCTTTCCGCCGACGAGATCGCGGAACTCCTCGCATTCTGTGCCGCTGCGACGATCGATGCCGTCCGCCTGCCACACACGAGGCAGGAGGGAGCCCTGCACCATGCCGACGAACTCGCAGAGGCCCTCGCCCTCGACATGGCGCGGCACTGGCAGCCGACCGCAAAGGGGTATTTGGGGAAGGTGAGCAAGGCGCTCATTCTGGAGGCCGTGGCCGAAGGGGTTTCCAAACCCGCCGCCGAGAACCTCTCCACCTTGAAGAAGGCTGCCATGGCCGAAGCCGCCGAAAAGCGGCTCGCCGAGACGGGGTGGCTGCCGACTTGCCTGCGTAGGGTCTCGATCGGCGAGGCGAGTGGGCTGGTCGATGTGGCCCCATAGGTCAACGCGGATTGAGCGGCTTCGAGCCGAGCCGAAACGCGATTGCCAGAAGATCGCGGCCGCTCCGCAGGCCGATCATGCGCAGGATCTCAGCTTTCTAGCCGAGTGTGCTGACGTCCAACTTCACGGCTGCATTCCAGGCTGGCAATGCCGTGCGCTTCTTGAAAATCGCTTCAAAAAGTTGCAAATCTAATCGGCCTTGCCGACTCCGCGGAAGTTGCCCTGCCATGGCAATATGGACAGAGGTTGAGGGAGAGAGATTTCGACTTCTCAAATTCTCCATAAGAGAGTTAGCGCATATACGCTCAATCAAACGCTGTCCATCGGTCAATTTGGAGGCCTCATATGCAACCGGTAATAATTGCTATTGGCGGTGGATCTGGATCTGGGAAAAGTTCGATTGCAGCATGGGTTGCAGCGAATCTCTGTCCTATGAGTATACAAATAATTAGCGAGGATGACTATCATCATACACAAGTCGCGAATACAGGATTAGACCACATAAATTTTGATGATATCTCGAAGAAAGATCACGAACTCCTCTATAAACATATATGTGCACTTAAACGGGGAGATGAAATTGAAAAACCCATCTATAATTTCTCCACTCATATGCGAGAGGATGGAGTGGTTCTAGTCCACCCGAGCGATCTAATAATTATCGAAGGGATTCATGTTCTGTATAGAGAGGAAATTGTGCGGGAAGTAGATCTATCTATATATATAGATGTCCCTGATGATATTCGGCTCGCAAGGCGCATATTGCGCGATATAGAGGAGCGTGGCCGAGATATGAATCAAGTGATCTCACAATATCTTTCAACAGTTCGGCCGATGCACTATAAGTATACCCATCCTGGGCGGTTCAATGCCGATATGATTGTGCTTGACGAGCGCCCGGAAATTACACGTAGGACGGATGTTTCAAATAGTGAGCTGGAGCACATTGGGGCTCCAATACTAGGGAGAATTAAGAATGCGATTTCTAGCCGGACACTTGCCCACCATTCGGACTAATGAATGTTCCCGATAGCGCGTCAGGAGCTGCGAACATAGCAAATGTTACGCACTCAAGAACTTCTTCCAATCGCACTGTTCTTCCTAGATGTCCCTGGGAAACGGCTGCTTGCTTCCTATCGGAATCTTGATTTTTCGACATTGCAGATGGGAAAAGACCTGGAGCTACCCCAATAATTGTAATTCCGTGGCGAGAATATCTTTTTGAACCGGACCGAATTAGGCCTTCAATGCCAGCTTTCGCTATACCATAACCCATATCAAGGCTTCCGACTCGTGCAGCCGCAGATGAAATAATCACAATTCGTGCACTACATCGTTCTTTATATATCTTATCCATAAACATGGTTGCAAATTGCGCTATACCAATAAGATTAACCTGTATAGACGTTCGAATTTCACTCCATGATAGAGTGCTACTTGCAGTTCCACTATACGTGCCAGCTGTGATTAAAAGGCGCCACATTCGATGTGCATTAATTGGAAGACGCTTAACTGCGGAGGAAATTTGTTCCTCCGAAGCGAGATCACAAGCAAAAGTATTCTCATTACTGTCTTCTAATCGGTCGAAAAGAAACTGAGCAGCACAAAGCTCCTTAGTGGATGAACAAAATGCAGAGCCAAGGGTGCCCCGGGCTCCTAGAACGACTAGCCCGTCGGTTTTCATGATAGCAACTTCTTCAGAGCATCAATACGGCCCTCAACCAAAAGGCGATAATCGGACTCAGATATATTGGGGCTATCAGCCTTAGATATGCCACGCGAGACGGGAACAAGGACACCGTTACCCTGCTCACGTTTCAGCGCCGCAATATCTGCAGGGGTGCCACCTTGAGGGCCAATGCCCGGCGCAAGAAAAACTGAGTCCGGCATCCTCGCTCTAAGACGTTGTCCATCTTTCGGAAAAGTAGCGCCAACCACAGCGCCGATAGCGCTTAGACCGGAATGTCCCAAAGTCTCACTGGACCAGCCATGAATAAGTTCTGCGATCCTGTCAGAGACCGAAACGCCGTCTATTTGCTTGTCCTGTAGCCACACCGCCCCTGGATTTGATGTCTTTGTCAAAATAAAGAGGCCTTTGCCAAATTTCCTGGAGCATTCAACGAATGGCTCAAGCGTATCTGGGCCAAGAAATGGATTGATCGTCATGCAGTCAACTTCAAACTCAAGAGCACCACCATCTTCAGCAGGTGTTAGATACGCACGAGCATATGCAGCCGCTGTGGAGCCTATGTCACCGCGTTTTGCATCCAAAATAACGCCAATCTCTCCGCACTTTGCATGCCGTATTCCATTTGCCAAAGCCTGCATACCAAGAACGCCGTAAGCCTCAAAAAAGGCAGATTGAAATTTTACGAAACCAACCCTCCCAATTGATATATCAATTAAGAATTTGACGTACATGTTTAAGTAGTCTAGAGCATTGCTTGACTTTTTCTTAAAAAATATAGGTATATCATCAGGGCTTGGGTCTATGCCAACCACCAAACTTCCAAAAGAATCTGTTTTTTGCTGAACTAAATCACCCCAGTGGGTCATGATGTCGTCTCCATATTGGAATTCGCGAGCCGCATTGAGTTGACTATTATGATTTCTCAATAAGATCGAAGTCAATAAAGTGCGCTTGTTCGTCACGTTTGCTTCGAAGGTACTGTCTGATATCAGGTCTGTCAACAGCGGCGCCGACTACACTAGCGACAGCAATTCCATTGGCTTCAAGAATAAATTTCTTATTTGGATTGTTTGTCATCAGGCGAAGATTTGTAATCCCAAGGTCGTGCAATATAAGTATAGCGGAGCCGTAAGATCTCAGATCGTTGCGATTGGTGAGTTGCTTATGGGCTTCGAACGTGGATATCCCTTCTTCATTCATCTTTTTATAAGAATGTAGTTTTGAAGTAAGGCCCAATCCTCTCCCTTCATGGTGCATATGGTATATAACGAGACCAGGCTCGCTTTTCATGATATTCATGGCCATATGAAGTTGCTCAGTACAATCGCAACGTCTATCACCAAGAATATCTCCCGTAAAACATGCTGAATTTATGCGAACCAACGGAGCTTCCTGATGGCGAAGCTCATCTACCGGACAGCTATATATCAAAGCATGTTCGGCAACCCATGTGGAGAAACATGTCTTGTATGCACCCATGAAAAAGCCCTGATAATCAGTGCTAACAAATGGCACGTCTAATACTTTGTCTACGATACTATATCGTATGGCCTGTGAGGTCTGGTCATGAATCGACCGGGCATTTTCCTCGGTTTCCATTGCACAAGCTCCTAGCCAGCTCATCTAGGGAATGCGATTTATGTCCATCGTAAACGATGGCAGGATTGGTGCAAGCACGGTTCCGCAGCTCGTATCCACGGTGATTGGGCATCTCGACAAATCCTGATTTAACCCTCCGCTGACACAGTCGAGCCGCGTCCTACGGCTTGTGCGGTGGATTTCGAGGCACAGTTCCTCGGACTTGCCATCGAGAGGGATATCCACTTCATCGCCCGTGGGCCGATCTCGAAATACATCGATGCAGCATTCGCGGCGGAGCGCATCGTCGAGATCGACCATCCCGATGGCGCAGGCTGACCGGCGCGGAAGTTCGCCCACCCCAGCCGGGGTGGGTAGCTTCCTGTTTCGATCACGGTGAACTGCTTCATCCCCTCATGCACCTCGGTGACGACCGGACGGACCATCGGTCGGATCACGTCAGTTTCGGCAGGTCCGTTGGCGGAAAAAATCCGGATGAAATTGTATGAATGGGTCTTTGATGGTGATCGTTTGAGACACGCTTGAACATATTGCCAATCAGGGAAACATTCGTGATGACTTGAGTGGACGTGTTCACTTCCAGTCATTCCAATGGTCGTGATTTTGAATGCGGAATAAATTCGGGAACAGGTAGCGAGATGTGTTTCGTCTAGCCGAAACCGCTCGGTCAGGGGCGGCAATCATGCCCCCGACACCCCAGGACGCTTGCGCTCAGCCGACGGTTCCCGATCCATGCCCCGACCACGCCAGACCATCATCCGCGATCACCAGCTCAATCTGAGCCTCACGCTGGCGGAATACGAGACGCTCGTCCGCCAGGCGGACGCAGCCGGCGTGCGGCTCGGCGCCTACGCCCGCGCCGTCCTCTTGGGGGGTGCACTGCGGATCGAGCAGGGGGCGACGACCGCGAAAGCCGACCGGCTCGTCCTGCATCACTGGCAGCGGTGCGGAGCCAACCTCAACCAGTTGACACGGCGGTTCCATGGCCTCGGGCAGATCGCCCCGGATGAACTCGGGGCGGTGCTCGCCGACCTGCGGCGGCTGATCGACGAGGCCGCGCGATGATCGTCCGCTTCGCGCGCCCCGGAAAATCCTTCAAGGGTGTGGTCACCTATCTCGCGCACGACGCTGGTCATGCCGAAACGACCGGGCGCGTGGCCTGGACCCACACGATCAATCTCGCCCATGACCATCTCGCCAGTGCCGTGAATGAGATGGTTTCGACCTGCCGGGATGCCGACCTCCTCAAGGAGGCGGCGGACGTGGCCGTCGCCACCATGGTGGGAAAGCCCGTCAAACACCTGTCGCTGAACTGGCATCCGAGCGAGAAGCCGGAACGGGAGGCGATGATCGCGACCGCGGAATCCTTCCTGAAGCACATGGGCTGGCATGAGCATCAGGTGGTCCTCGTCGCCCATGACGACCGCGATCATGCCCATGTCCACCTCGTCATCAACGCGGTTCACCCGGAGACGGGCCGCAAGCTCGATGACGGTTTCGAGTTCCGCCGGGCGCAGGGCTGGGCTCTGGGCTACGAACAGGCTTGCGGCAAGATCCTTTGCCCCGAACGCCTGAAAGAACCCGTTGCACGGGAGCCCGCCCCGCCGCGCCCCATCTGGCAGCAGATACAGGAGGGTGTTACTCGCGAAGTCGAAGCCGAACTTTCACGGATGAGCGAACCGCCGAGCCCGGACGCTTCGCGGGCCGATCGTCTCGAACGGGAACGAATGGAGTGGGCGGAGCTGAAGACGGCCCAGCGGGAAGCCCGCATCGCCTTTTTCGCCGAAGGAAGGGATCTCTATAAGGCGCTCTCGCGCACCGCCTATCGTGAGGTGCGCGAGGAGCTGCGTCCCGAATGGGCGGCCTACTACGGCGCGGCGAAAGCCGATCAATCCCCGACGAACCTTGCCGCCGTCCGCGCCGATCTCGTCGAACGGCAGGCCCGTCTGATCGAGGAACGGCGGAGCGCCGATGCCGCGGAACTCCGCAAGGCTCGCGATCAGGCCTATCGCGAGCTCCTCGAGGCGCAGAAGACCGAGCGCCGCGACCTCGTCGAGGCACAGGAAGCGGGGATTCCGTTCGTGCGCCGCGAAGCGGAGCCGGAGAGCCGCGATGCCCACCCCTCCGGCGACCAGGCACTCGAGCGGTTCGGAATCCGCCGGGGGCGCACTCCAGGTCTACCGGGCGCCCCGGAAAACCAGCGTAGGCGGCGATCTGTCGAAAACGCGAAACCTCGTGAGCCGGAGCCATGGTCAGCGGTCGCGCCTCCGCCGGGCGAACCGCGAGGGGGGCATTCTCCTGTCGGTGCAGCCGCCGGGCTGGCGGGCGGACTTCTGTCGCTTCTCGGGAACTTGAGCGAGAGTCTGATCGGCGGCCACACACGTCCGACGCCTCGCCGCGATGACGCGCTCGATCGGTTCGCGATCACCAGGGGTCGGCAGCAGACCGCGGAGCCGGACCCCGTCGTGGTCAAGGCACGCCGTGAGGCTGCAGAGCGGGATGAATGGGATGCGTGGCGGACCCGGCGCGAACGGGACCGGTGAAGGAGCGGCCGAACGGGTCTCGGCAGCCGCTCTGCGAAGCCGGGAAGACCCTCGACGCCGGAGCCTTCGACCGCTCGCTGGCATGGTCCCGTCTCGCGGCCACCATGAAGGCGGCGATCGGTGAACTCTGCCGTCGCTTCTCCGGGCAGGTTCATACCGCCTTCGCGCACCGCTTCTGGCTTGCCACGCGTGAGACCTGTGCTGCGCGCCGCATCGCCGAACTCGACCGGCTCGTGCGCGAAAGGGCGGGCGAACTGCAATTCGCGTGGCGGAGAGCACACGACGAGGTGAAGACCCGCCGGGAGGCCGAAGCCTCCCGGCTGAGAGGTGCGGGCCAAGACGCGACCCGAAAGCGCGTCCCGCTCAGGAGCCGATCCGGACCTTCAGGGTCCGCGGGCAGTGATCACTGAGCCAGCTCTTGTTACTGCTTGCACGGTGTGCAGTTATCAAAATATTCTTCCCCACTATATGTGGCAATGCCCCTGGTTGATGTAACCGGGATATATGTTCGTGATGTAATCCGGAAAGGGAGTTGCTTTTTAAGGATGAAGCGATAGCCATTACCTTCTCGTACGCAATCACCAAATGAAATACTTCCGTATCCGACACCATTTTGTGACCATCTTCTCGCACATTCAACTGAAAAGGCATTTGGCCTGTTCGACTGGTTCAGTTCATAGGGCACACCTATGGGATTGCATATCATGACCTCTGAAGAACGGCATGTAGCGGGCGTCGGGTCTGGTTGCCTCGCATGCGAGGGAGTTCGCAAAGTAGCGCCAGAAGGAGGAGTGGGCTGACCTGAAATATCCGTATTTGCCGGGTCATTCATAAACCTTTCGGCAAGGGTGCGCGCATGATTGAGTTTCACCAAATCATTGGCGATAAAATCCTCAGGACCCTTGAATAGTAGCAGGGCCGGGTTTCTTTCAATGAATACTCCGATATAACTTACAGCATTTGAGAGCGTCCTTATCAATGGATTTGTCTTTTCCGCATACTCTTCGGCGGGTCCTTTCTCCCGGGATGCTGGCAAATTGCGATCCTGGCTTGCACTACTACTCCCAAGATTCACAAAGCAGAACAAGGCAAGAATATATCGCCTCATTGCAAACCACTCCCTCATCGTATGTATTTAAGTGCGTCTTCTGCCGAGTTGATATCATAATATTTGCCATTGATGATGAGCGCGGGAATTTTAATTTTCCCATACTTACTTCGAAGAACGTACCAAGAGGCATACATGATCGCCTTGGCGTCTGGAGGGGATGATTGCGGAGATGTCCCCTGAGTCTGTACGCGGCACTGCGGTGACTGTTCAGGGGTGCGCCCCGTCGCAAGAAATCGCATGGAAGCCTCGTCGTATTGATCTTTCGACCCGCAGAAAAAAGGGGCCGCCGCGTCGATTTCACTTTCTGTGAAATCAGTTACAGTCTGCATGAATATGACTAATATCCTGTCTTGCTTGGGAGAGTTTATAGCGGGCCAGATGATATTGCGGAACTTTTTCGTAGACTCTCCATCTGTTGCCGACCAGATGAACAGAATCGCATTTGTTCCCGGTCGAACTTCGCCAATCCGCATCAGGGGAAGGAATTCGTTCTGCTTTTCATTGGAATGTGCAGTAGCGCGGATGACTCGCCGGTCATTCTCCGGTCCTGAACGGCTTGTGTCTGAGAGGATAATCACAGCCCGCCGATTCTGGGCCTTGCAGGAGTCATCCGGACACACGGCAACAGGGCGATTGCGCCCATAACTGGTGGCACGGAAGCGATTCGCAGGGACGCCTTCGGCTACAAGGATCTGCCGCAAGGCCTGCGCACGTCTTGCGCCGAGAGCTATATTGTAGCTGTTGCTACCGCCTTCATCGGCGTGCCCCTCAATAAGTAGATTGTAGCGAGAATTCCGCTTAAGCCAACCGGCCTGTTGAGTGGCCCGAGCACGTTCTTCAGGCGAAAGTTCTGCTTGGTGATCTTCAAAGAATACACGATCGCCGATTTGAACAGTGAACTCCTGCGGGCTTCCTGCCACCTGAGCGAAAGCGGGCAGAATCCCAACGATCAGAAAAATGCAGATATGAGCAGCAACTGAGAAGAACTTCAATGTCACCTCATTGGAAGGGACTGAAACCAACGGTGCAAATGTAACACGACCACCCGGAAGCGTCGAGCAGTGGACCAGAGATGGGCGATATGCCGGAGCATGAGGCCGCTCATGGCCGGGTGAATCAAGGATCTGATCGGCTGGATGTCGTAGCCGTAAGCCTCGCCGAGGGGCTTGGCTCAGGATCTCTGCTTGTGCTCTGAGGTACAGGATGCAAGTACTGGCCCTGCCTCTCCAGAATCCTGTGGCGCGTTTTCGACCTTTCAGAACCAGTGAAGAACTGTATCAAATCGCCATATATTCTTTATATATCAATAAGATAAACTCATTTGTTCAATGGCGGAATTTTTCACGATTCTCATAATATGTAACCGAACGACGACTTTTTTGATTGTCAGCGAACGATGACATATGCTAATGTCATCGTTCGTCGACATGAGGTCTTCATGAAAGTGCGTTCATCGGCTGATCTCGGCGCCGTCATCCGTGACCGCCGCCGGCAGTTGAAACTGGATCAGGCGGGTTTCGCCCGCAAGATCGGCGTTAGTCGCCAATGGGTGATTGAGATCGAGCGCGGCCATCCGCGCGCCGAGCTCGGTCTTGTCCTGCGCGCGCTCGATGCGCTCGACCTCACGCTGGACGCCACCACCGATGAGGCGCGGCGTCAGAATTCCGGCGGGGTCGATATCGATGCCATCGTCGCCAAGGCAAAACGGGGCGGGACGTGATGGCGGAACTCGTTGCTCTGCTCGATGAACAGGAGGTCGGCCGCGTCCGCCGCGATGCGGGAGGTCGTCTGACCTTCGCTTACACCGACAACTGGCGTGAGGCTTCCGGCGCCTACCCGCTGTCGCTTTCGATGCCGCTCGCTGCACGGGATCATGGTCGCGCCGCCATCGAAGCCTTTCTGTGGGGACTTCTACCCGACAACGAGCAGGTGCTCGATCGCTGGGCCACGAAATTCCATGTTTCGGCGCGCAACGTCTTCGCGCTGATTTCCCATGTCGGAGAGGATTGCGCTGGCGCCGTCCAGTTCGTGACCGCGGAACGTCTCGGCGCCCTGCGCGACGGCCGCGAGGATTCCGTCGTCTGGATCGACGAGGCCGACGTCGAGGCGCGTCTTCTCGCCTTGCGCGCCGATCATGCCGCCTGGCGTCTGCCGCGCGATACCGGACAGTTCAGTCTGGCCGGTGCGCAGCCGAAGACCGCACTCCTGATGCGTGATGGTCGCTGGGGCGTTCCCTCGGGACGCCTTCCGACGACACATATTCTGAAGCCGCCGACCGGGCATTTCGACGGACATGCCGAGAACGAGCACGTTTGCCTTGCGCTCGCGCACGCTCTCGGACTTCCGGCCGTGCGTTCGCGCGTCATGCGCTTCGGCGAGGAAACGGCCATCGTCATCGAGCGCTATGATCGCCAGACCGAAGGCAACCGCATTCACCGCGTGCATCAGGAGGATATCTGTCAGGCGCTCGGCGTCATGCCGACGAAGAAGTACCAGAACGAGGGTGGGCCGGGACCGCTCGCTATCGTCGAGTTGTTGCGCACCTATTCGACCGACCGTGCGACCGACCTCGATACCTTCGTCGCGGCGCTCGGTTTCAACTGGCTGATCGGCGGAACCGATGCGCATGCGAAGAACTATTCGCTGCTGCTCGGCGGTCCGCATGTGCGACTCGCGCCGCTCTATGACGTGGCGAGCATCCTGCCCTATGACGGGTTCGATCCGCACAAGCTCAAGCTCGCGATGAAAACCGGCGACGAATATGGACTTGACCGGATCGGCCTGCGCCAATGGCAGAAATTCGCACGGGCCGCTCGCATCGACGTCGATGCATTCGTTGCCCGTCTGATGGCCATGGCTGCGCAGCTTCCGGACGAATTGTCCGCCGTCGTCGGGCAGGCAAAGGAAGCGGGTTTGCAGGGCATGGTGATCGATCGGCTCGCGGCAGAACTGACCCGGCGTGCCGCTTCCTGCCGACGGGCGCTCGGCGACGTCTGACGGGCGTTCGCGTCATCAGCGCCGGCAAGATCGGGAATTCCTGGCGGGCCGTTCTCGCGCCATGTCAGAAGCCACGTCCGAGGGAGGCGAGGACCACGCCAAAGGCGATCAGAACCGCGCCTCGCACGGCATCGCCCATTCCGCGGGCGCCGATCAGCGCGAAGAAGACCGTGAGCGCCCCCCAGAGGAGGGCGACGAGGCCGATCACCTGCGTGAACCAGATACCGGTGCGGAAGAGTTCGGCGAGCATGGGAACCTCCTTCACGTCTCAGGGAAAGATCCAGGCGAAGCCGGGCCGTAGGGCGGGGATGACGATCATCAGTGCGTCGTGCAGCAGCGCGACAAGCACCACGGCGATCGTCAGGATCAGGAGCAGGGGCGTTGCACGCATGACCTCACTCCAGAAGGTTGATCGGCCAGTTCAGGCGCAGATGTTCGACGGCGCCGCGTGACCCGAGATGAACCAGCGCCTCGGCGTGGAAGGGGCCTTCCGGCCCACGACCCGGAATGACGAGGGCCGGAAACGCTTCCGGCGGAACCTTCGGCAAGGACCGGGTGGAGCGGCCATAGCTCGTGTGCCGTCGCCGTGACCAGCCGGTCACCAGTGCCGCCTGTTCCTGCGTGGTGATGACGATTTCCGAGCGTTGCCCGAAGAGAGCGCTCGCCCAGCGCAGCGTTTCTTCCTCGGTGTTGCGGAGGAAGATCTTCACGCCACAGTTACCGGCGAGGTTGCGCACGTCGGCGGAGTTCCTCGTGCCCTTCAGGAATGACGAGAGGTTCTGCACGGCGACGATGGAGGCATGATTGCTCTGGCGCGACCGTTCGAAGAAGTCGGAGTCACCGGTTCCGTCACCCACTGTGTAAGCGGTCTGGAACTCGTCGGCGAGCAGGAAGCTCGGCCGTGCCTTGTCCGGGCGGAGGAGGATCTGGCGCTGGAATTCCAGCTTCAGGAGCGTATTGACGAGACGGCTGAGACGGGGGCGGCGGCTGATCGGCAGATGCACATGGAGGAGGCCGCCGCTGTCGATCAGCTCCCCGATGTCGATGGTCGAAGGGCGTGTGAAGATCTCGGCAAAGGGGTCACCGAGGAACTCGGCGAGGATCTGGTTGATGGTGCCGCGCAGGCCCGAGCGCTCCCGGTCGGCCATGGCGCCCCAGTTCCGCTCGAAATACGCGATCGCGTGCAATACATCGGCAGGCACCTCCTCGGGATATCGCTCGCCGATGCGCCGGATGAGGTCGTGGTAGAGCGGTGTTTCGGCTTCGCTTTCTTGCGAGAGGCCGAGGACGTCGAGGAGAGAAGGTGCATCCCCGCGCATCGCCGCCCGGACGAGAATGATCGCGTGTTCGAGGAAGCCGCGTGCGCTGTCGAGAAAATAGCTGCCTTCGGCTCCCGATTGCAGGCCGATCATGGCGAGGGCGGCGACGATCCGTGTCGCCACTTCCCGTGCGGGTTCGTCATTGTCGAGCGGATTCCATGCGATCGAACGCGCAGTTTCGCCGTGCGTTGCCCAGGTCTCCGGATCGAGAACGACGAGGTCATCGCTCCGGCCGAGGCGGGCGCAGAGCCTTTCCATCCGGCCGAGCCAATCGCCCTTGGCGTCGAGGACGAGGCCCGCGATCTTCGTCTCCTCCGTCCCATGGCTGGCGAGGATGCCGCCGAGCAGGTTGTTGAGCACGGACAGGGTCTTGCCGGCCCCGGTCTGTCCGAGCACCAGAACGTTCGTTTGCAGGTCTTCGAACCGCCACTCGAAATCCCCGACCTTGAAACGTCCCCGCCCGGTCACGACCACGCCGGAGGGAGCGGAAGGAACCGGTCGCCGCGTGGACGCTTCAGGTCCGAGATGGTCGACCTGCTCCTGGAGGTAGCGTTTCAGGAACAGCGTGTTGACGTAGTGCCCCCGCTGGCGCAGCGCGAGCAGCGGGACGGCCGCGAGAGCGCCGATCGCGAGATAGCCGAAGAAGGGGCGCGTCGCGGCGATCCACCCCGACTGCGGCCAGTGGGCGGCGACATGGAGGCCGAGCGCGGCGAGGAAGACATTGAGCGCCGCCAACCGCCCCCGCCGGGCGAGACGGGTCTCGTGGCGAAGATGAGTCAGGGTGTCCTTCACGGCGGAAGAGACATGCTCATACCGCCGCCGGAGGCGGTTCTCATGGAAGCTCCTCCACGCCACGATGCCGCTGTTCATCCCGATGCCGACGAGTGCGAATACCGACAGCGTGAGCACGAACCGGCTGTTCGCCGCGTAGGTAGGGTCTTTCGGGAGTAGGGTGATTAGGCCGGTTCCCGCCCATGCAGAGGCGGCGAACGCCGTCATCGTCGAGAACCTCGTCCCCGGCATGGTCTGATCCCTCCTCGCTCACCTGCCGGGCCGTTCGGCCCGGCAGGGGCAACGCGCTCAACTCGCAGGCAGGCCGACGACCTTGCGCAGGTCGATCTTCAGCCAGTGCGCGCCCGCCATCGGCAGTCCTCCGTGGTTGCCGCGCGTCGCCGCCAGCTTGAACGGAGCCTCGTAGACCTGGCCCCCGAACCACACGCGGATCACACCCTCGGGTGGGGCCGGGAGCTCTCCGGCGAAAAGGTTGATCGCCACCTCCGCCTTCCCGAGGTCGATCTCACGGTTCATCTCGACGAATTCGAACTGGCGGCTCCCGGTTCCGACGAGGAAATCCTTGTTGAAGAGGCCGTCGGCGCTGCGGACATTGCCGAAGAAGAGCCAAGGCTGGCTCGCATCCGAGCGGGCATAGAGGTCGATGTCGCAATTGGCATCCCAGCGAAGGCCGACCCAGGCGAGGCCGCGCGACGTGGGCGGAGGCGTCCGGCTGATCGGAACATCATCGCGCAGGAAATACTCTCCGGGCCGTTCGAAGGAGGCGGGGAGCGCCGGCGCGATCGGCGGGCGCGCCCGGCGCATCTCGACCTTGCTTTCCTTGGCGATCCGGTATTCGGGCGACGCTCCACCGGTCCCGTTGCGGAAGAGGCGGAAGCAGGTCGGAAGGTCGAAGCTGAGGCCCCCGACACGTCCGCCTTGGGCTTGCGTCCAGAGTGTCCACCAGCGACGCACAGCTTCCTCGTGTTCGTGTGTCGCGAACTCGGTCTGGCCTTGCGGCCAGCAGAAATGAAGGCCGGAGCCGGTGAGACGGCTGCCCTTGCCGGCAAGACCAAAGGGCGTGTCGGCGGCAGACGCCGCGATGTGGCCGTCCGAGGGGAAGAAGCGGTCCGACATCGCGAACCGTCCGTCCCGCGGATCGGAATGGAACCACGATCCGATCAGCAGCAGCTCGATCGCCTTGTCGGGAACGGAGGGGATGACGTTACGGGCGATCTCATCGACGACGCTCGGGATCATCAGGTTACCGGGAACCGTACCGGCGGACCCGGTCGCTCGCATCGTTTGGAGATGACGGACCAGCGGCGCGGCCTGTTCGGCGAGCTTCTTGCGGCGCCATGCCGGGCTTTCGGATCGAGGATCATCGGGGATTCGAATGGTCGTGATCGTCGAAGGACCGCTCGCGTCATAGACGAAGAGCCGGTCCGCTGGTGTCATCGCGCCGACGAAGTCGGCGAATTCACGCGCGAGCGCCTCGCGCGGACCGGGATAAGACGCCGGGAGAACTACGACGAAAGTCTTTGCGTGCGCAGCAGGAAGCGAGGCCAGCGACAAGAAAGTCAGGAGGATGGCAGCCCCAATACGGTTCATCACAGGGTCCCTTTCTTCATTTTCCTGCGTGAAAGGAGAGTTCGGCCGTTGCGGCAGCGGCCAGACGCGACTGCTCGAGCTGACGGGCGGTGCTGCGAAAGGCGAAGCGGGCGGTGCGTTCGATCTCGGCCTGCCCGGCGGCAAGTGCCGCGAGATAGTCTTCGGCGCGGCCCTTGCGGCTTCGCTCGGCGTCGATCGCCTTCGTCAGGGACGTGATCTCGTCGCCCAACAGGTCGTGAAGCGGGTTCGGCGCGATGATCCGCTTACGACCCGCGAGAAAGAACGCCTCCGCACCCGTGAAGAGGATGAACCCGCAACCGACATCCGCCAGCAGATGGCTGAGAACGAGGCCGATGGAATAGGCACGCTCCCAATAGTTCGCCGAACCGTTCAGCCAGGATGTCGAGGACTCCCCGGAAGCCGGGGCGAACGTGAGGGCGACGAGAACCACCCAGCCGAGGAAAGCCCCGATGGCCATACCGGCCACGGTGTTGCGGAATGTCCTCCTCGCCCGATCGTCACCAAGCCGGACCTCGAAGGCCTTCAGCGCCATGGCGGCGATGAACTCGACCAGCAGGAAGAGCGAAGCGCCTCGGTAATCGAGCGCATAGAGATCCATCGGTGACTTGGCCAGGTAGTTGGCCCCCACCTGATTGGAAGCCCAGAGCGCCAATGCTGCGGCAGCAGCGAAAAGAACGGCCGTGACGCGGTGTACCCACGGCGGATGATGCTCCTGCTCCGCGACGATCAGGAGCTGCGTGTCGTCGGTTCGGGCTCGGCGCCGCTGAAGGCGGGCCTTCTCTGCCGTCAGTTCCGCAATGGCGATGGAAGCGGACTCGATTTCCGCCTGTGCTTCGGCCTTCCGGCTGTTGGCCCGGTCGAACAGGCGGAGCTGTTGTTCGACAAGCGCGGTCTCACCGTCTCCGGCGGCTACTGCGGACCGCAAGGTCGCCGGATCGATTTTCGGGAATTCGGGCAACGTGAAGCCGTTCGAGACGGCGCTGACGCGCGGGATCTCGTTCATGATCTTGCCTCATGAGTGGAATGAGAGGGATGGAGAGGTAAGCCGTTACCGGGAATGGGCTCTCAAACAACCTTTCGGATTGCGGTCCGAGGCACCGCTCCTGCGTTAGGGCGCCTAGCTGTGGCGTCTGATCAAGTCACCGAATAACGGCGTCTCGGTCAAAAGCTCCGTTTGTATTCTCCAACAACAGCGGCGACTGCGAGAGGCGCCATGCCGTTTCCAGGACACGCAAATATTTACACGTGTCTGTAGACCATTCTGCCGGAACGAAACGCCAGCGATCGCTACCTTCACCCTCAAATCTGAGAAGCCACACGTCCGGTAGACAATCACTCTTCTTGATAAGGCGCGCTTTCCCTTCAATTATAGGTCTAGAGGTAAGAACCAAGTGCCGAAATACGTGGACGACGTCACCGGGTCTTAGGCACTGATGGATTTCGAGCGCCCCAACCGCATTTGCGTCGGCACCGCGACTTGAACCCGCCTGTGACGTGCCGGAGACCCGAACACATCCTGTCCGGGAAAGTGCGCAGTTGAGGTGCCCGCCGCGACGGTCCAGAGTTTTGCTTTGGTTGTGCTTTGTCATGGTACGCCTCCCCCCAAGCCAGCGAAGCCACAAAGGTCGCTCCAGTCGTGCGGGTAGTAGGGCACTGCCCTGTGTGACGGAATTGTTGAATAAGCGCCGCGCAATTGGAACGGGGGGCTCTGCTTGCGTTAGTTGCCTCGCGGATTGCGCATACTCAGGGCAAGAATTTGCGGAATCACACCACAATAATATGGAGTTAAAATGAATGACCATTAACAAAAAACAGAATGAAAATAATGGGCATAATAATGAAAATGAACGTATAACCATAGAAGACCGTCAAATAATTATGGATGCGATCGCCTTTGCGAAACAAAACCCAGGAACAACGCCGGATACACTTGTATCCGAGGCATCAAAGAGAATTTCTGCGTGTATACGCTATTCTATAAGAAATGATATTGTTACACAGCAATCTATAGCGAATACAATTGGAAAAAACTCAAGCACGATCGGGCGGCGCCTAGAAAAAAACATAGAATTTGATATTAAAGAAATCGATGATTTGTACAATTTCCTATTTGTTGAAAAAAATATTATTTTCAGAAAGGCATTACATGATATATCGAATACAAAGGATGCATTGTATTTTGCCATAATGTCCTTTTTTGATATCAAGAGCCCTTCCCAGCTTAATGCGATTGATCTTATTACGGGCACCGGATCTGCAACGTATCAACTCTGGCGGTATTCGGTTGAAGACGATAGCGAGTTTGTGCATGGACGAATTAACTTCCACGTCGATGAGAAAAACGGCGCCCTACATGCAAAAATGTTTCAGCCTAAGCGGAACCAAGACCCCAGCACCGAGCAATCTCCAAAAGAAAATGCCGATCAGGACGCAATTGATGGCACACCTCATCCATTGAAGGGACCATGGATTCGGCCGTCATCTGAGAAATTTGAAGGGTATTTTTTTCGCATTGCAGACATGTATATGATGATACTCAAAGATATGGCGAATAATGATATTAGAATATCCATATTCCCTAACTATAGAATCGAAAGAATCGACCATAAAATTGTCAAAGACTCCGTATTACCTGAGGGTCACAAGCAAATAGTTCACATGGATGGCTTTGGACTAGGAATAGATGGGAATAACTTATTCTTTTCTCCTGTTCACATGGATCTTGTTGATAGCAAATGTGAGGAAGATGTGCTTGATAGCAAATTGGATGTTGTTTCAGAAGAAGCAATTCCCAAGCGAATAGTAAAAAAACTAAAGCGCTATCCACTCATTCGGAAATAATCACTTACATTCTATGCTTCGTCTACTCCCGCTTGCGTAAGCGCGTTTAACCTGCCGATGCTTGCAAGGTCGCCGCGCTTTGACGCAATATCCATAATCAACGATTGTTTTCCTGAGATCTTCGATTTTTCTTTGTAGATTTTCGATTTTTGCATTTTGTAATTCGGTTACTTTCATTCCGTTTAGTTTTTCTACGAGCATATCTACAGTATCTGCCGAACGCAGACATTCAATCTTATCACCGTTTCGATGGTATATTGCTGATTGAGGATGCCCGACAACAATCCGAACTATATCATCTACCTCAATTGCGGCAACGCACCCTCTATCATCTCTATATTTTAGAAACATGAAAACTCCTTTTGGCTTATGCTATTCTATATACTACGAACGTATGAAAGTAATAGTACCTATCTTTTGGGAAAATGCGCTCGCTGAAGGGCGTGGTCGCGCAACCAATTTGCGCAATGCAGTGCCCGTGTGGCATTGCAATAACGGCCGGTTGAATGGCATTTGCCCCAAGCTCAATTGCACCCATCATTCGGTCTGATGGCTATTTCGGTACCTTGCGACAATCTGCCCCGGCAAGTTACCGCTTGGATCGAAAAATCAGCGAACCTCAGAAGCAATCATCACGCCGCTCGCTGCCACAGGTCGTCGGCGAGGGAGCGTTCTTCGGGGCCGGAGGCAGCGGCGTAGATCGCGGTGGTGGAGAGGCGAGAGTGCCCGAGCCAGCGCTGCAGCAGCATGACAGGCACGCCAGACTGAAGGGCGGCGACGGCAAAGCCGTGGCGCAGGCCGCGGGGGCAGGCCTGCGGCCCACGAAGATCCGCACCCCGCATCACGCGACGGGTGAGGCGCCATGCGGTCGTCCGGCACCATGGCCAGAGTCTGATGTCCGGTTCCCTCCCTGCTGAATGCCCTGCCCGCAGGTAGGCGCCAAGCGCAGACAGAAGCGCAGGCGGCAGTGGCACCTCGCGCAGGGCGAAGCGCCTGCGCTTGAGCGTGCGCAGAAGCACGAGCCCGCGGTCGAGCTGCACATCCATTCGCCGGATCGCCAGAACCTCGCTGATGCGCGCGCCCGTCCATACCAGCATGAGCAGAAAAAGCCGCTCCGCCTCGGGCAGGGTGGACGTCGCTGTGATGAGCCGCCGCCGCTCCTCGATCGTCACATACTTGCGGGCGCCTCCCCGCGTGTAGAGCTCCGTAACGTCAGGCACGGTGTCGGCGGAATAGGCGAAATAGGCGGTGTTCCGTTTCGGCATGGCGGCAGAAGCGCTCCTCGCATTTCCGATCAGCCCCGCCCTGCATCCTTTCTGCTCATATTGTTGCAAACGTGGATTCTTCGCGGTATTTTGGCGGGGAGGGATGCGTGAATTGCGGGTTTAAAGGGCGAGTGCCTTCTAGTGCGCTGAAAATATTATGGAATTTTGATGAAACAGAATGAGCAGAACTGCTTCACCTGAATACATCATTACAACAAAGTAACATACCTTAACGGACGCAACTATTTCAATAATAGACGCATAATGACTATTTTGATTACTATATACAACAGGTCATTACTATAGCCGGAATGGAGGCGAGAATGGAACTGCCAGCCACGTCAAGATTCAGCGAGAGATTGCGCAAGGGCGCGATTGCTGCTGCTGCCGTCGGCAGCCTGTTCGCAGCGAATGCGGCTGCAGCAGCGGATGCTTCCTTGCCTTCAGCGCCGCGCTTCACACAGCAAGAATGCCGCTTGATTTCTATTATTGCAGTTGACGTTGCAAAGGCGATGGGGCCGGAAAAGCTCAGTACAGAATTCAAGCAGAGCTTCCGGAACTTTTTAGGGCCTAATCTAACATGCGATGGGCCGACGCAAATCTCCACGCCAAAAGGCGATGATATAGATGCCTATAACACCATAGGCGGCCTGCTGCTTCAGGGGCCGAAGCCGATTAGCTTGAGAGAACGCGGTTTGCGGGCCGTATATAAAGCTGCAGCCCTGTAGAACTAATTGGGCTATGGCGCCGGGGGCTTAGTCGTCTGTTGCGGGGCTGGTGGGGGTGTGCCGCTGGTTTCTTTCTTTGTGGTTCCAGCCTCTGGTTTTTCTGGCGCTTTCTCCGCGGGTTTTTCCGGCGCGGTTGTAGCCGCCCCGAATACGCTGTCTGCATCTGCCGAGTTCTGCGCAACGGTCGTTCTTGCTGCACTGTCTTTTGCGGATCTCGTCACTGCTGCGCCGCGAGCAGCATTTTGAGCCTTCTGTGCATCATCCATATCGGCGGCTGCATCATTTCCAATTTTATACCGTTTATCGCGCTGGTCGGTAATTACCTGATCAATCACGCGCTTCTTGGCCGCCTTTACCCTGGGGTCCTTCGTATTATCGATATCATGATCAACACCAGAAATTTTGCGGTGTTCATTTTCGACTTTCCACATCTTTTCCTGAATTGCCCGGCGTTCGGCAGGGTCAGTCGTTTCTGTAAGCTGTTTCTTGAGGTCCTGATAGGAAGAATCTTCACTGAGTTTCTTCCGCAAATCTTGCGCATTACGGTTGAATTCACGCGCGTTCGGATCATGCTTGTCGATGGTAGCGAGGTCCGTGGCCATCCGCTTGTTCTTCGGATCGAACCCCAATGCCTTCGCATCCTGAGCGGCATGGATGATGTTGGTGGTGGAGAAGCCTTGCGCGGCGAGGTATTTTGTGGTGCCGAGGTCAAGCCCCGCAGCCGCAAAGGGCGTGGAGGCGAAGTTCTGTGGGTTGAGCCCGGCAATGCCGGTTTCGGGGCGCCAGGTGGAGCCGGAAAGGCCTGCATAGCCGCTGGTGCCGGAATAGAAGCCGGCGACGCCCGAGGGGCTCATGCGGCGGTCAAACGGGGTGCGGCCCAGAGCATCGAAGAAGGAGCCTTTGGCATCATCTTTTGCGGCATCGGCGCCCGCGCCGAAGGCATCGGCCTCGCGCCCGCGCAATTGCAGGTCAACGCCGTACACCTGCGCCACCACGGCGCTGGTGCGGGCCAAAACATCGGAAGAGAGAACGGAGTACGGGTCCTTCGCCTGCTCGGGCGACAGGCCCTGGCGCACCTGACCCTTGATGCGGTCCAGCAGATCATCGCTGGGGGATGGCTCCTTCAATATCCGGATGATCGCCAGCGCCGCGACTTCAATATTCGCGTTCAGTTTTTGCTCTATGGCGCCTTGCGATTGAAACAGCATAGGTTTGTTCCGAAATATCGTTTATCAAAATCCACATTAAATATGGGAGCCATTATGGGCGAAACACGATTTCCCGTAGCTTAATAAAGCATTCAATTTTATATAATCTTGATAACTAAGCGCGACTTATCGGCATAATTGATATTTTTTCGGATTTATTGAGCCCGCCCCCCCCTGCGTCTATTAACAAATATACCATTCTAGAGGTAGGGGCATACGAACAGACTGGCGTCTTGACCTCTGGCGGAGGCTACCTGTTCGAGGGAGCCGGGGCCCGCGGCGACAATTCGCCCACGCGTATGTAGCTCGTGCCGGATACGGGGAGAATGAACGGTGAGAAGAGGAAGTCTTCAAGACCACGCACGCCCGCGGTTCCGCGCATGATGATCAGCGCCTTCAGGGCGGGCCCGGAGGGCCAGCAATAGTGCATCTTGCCCGGTATGGGGGCGACCGTGAACAGGTGGTTCGCAAGCCGCTGCGCCAGCGCCGTCACCTGATCGGGGTCGGTTGGAATGCGGCTGGTCTTGTGAACGAGCATGACGAAGCTCGTCGCCGCGAAGAGCTCGAGCGTGCGGATGATGGCACTGTGGAGGAAGTCACTCGTCGCGCCCGGCGCCAGCCCTGCATGGATCTCCGACTGCAGCGGTTCCGTCACATAGTCCATGATGATCTCATGGATGAGGTCCCGGCTCGCTTCATAGGCCGGAACGATGTTCTTCATCTCGGCATACCGCTCCACAAAAGGGATGATATACTCAAGTGCATTTTCGTAGAGAAGAGTCCTGGCCGCCAAAAGAATGGATCCATTTCATCTGATTTTTGAATCCATAGTATTCGTGTAAATGCCACTTTCAATATTTTTATTTTGCGCCTTCTGACGTTGAAAATGTCTGCTTCTTCTTCGGTGAAGCGTAACTCTGGCCGAGCCGAGATCCTTTCAAGGCATGTAATCTCTTGAAAACAGGCCACAATATGGGCATCTGCCAAATGGTGCGCCGGAAGGCGAGGCGTCACGAGCCGGCGGCATGGCCGCCTCTCTCGTGACGCTCCGAAGCAGAATGTGACGGCCCTTGTCGCAATTGTAACGGGCCTTGAGGGCTCAGTTTCTCACACTGGGCCAGCCGCGGTTCTCCTGATCGACGATCCACCGCAGCAGGACCGATCGGCGGGCACAGAGCGTCGAGCCGAGGCGGAAGATCGGCAACCGGGAGGTTTCCACGAGGTGGTAGACCTGTCGCCGCTTGCCATTCTCGCCAAAAATGAAACCGGCGATCGCATCCGCACCTTTCAGCAAATCATTCGAGAAACAATTTTTGTCATTATCACGAGCAATACTGTCAATCATGCCTCTCTCCATCTGTTTAAAATATATTGTCTGGAAAAAAATATTACGCCGCGACTATTGAGAATGATCTAATTGCATCACATGGTACGAGCTTGTCAATTCTTTCGTAACACCATTGACGGGGCGTCACCGACCTTCTTTGGAATTCCGCTCGAACGCATACGATCGCAAGCCGCAGTGCTCAGCCGACCGCCTTGCGCTCCTGCTCGCCGATCCACTCCACCAGCACCGACCGCCGCGCGCAGAGCATGGAGCCGAGACGAAACACCGGCAGGCGGCTCGTCTCCACCAGATGATAGACGCGCCGCCGGTGCGCGGCGCTTCCGAAGAGATAGACGGAGATCGCATCGGCGCCGCGCAGCAGATCCGAGGCGAGAGTGTCCGGCGTCGCCGGGGAGTTCGTCGTGTCCATGGCGGACTCCTTTCAGGTTCCGAGCAGCTCTGCGACGTGGCGGATGGTCGTCTCCGAAATCCGCCGAAATTGCTGGAGATCGCCCTTCGTGCGGGCCTTCAGGCACTGCGCCTCCCATTCCGCGATCGCGCGGTCGTCGGGAGGCTCACCCTTCGCCATGATCCACGGATCGGGACGCAGGTAGCGGACATTGCGAACCCGCCCGTCGGCGCATCCGGCGATCCGGATTTCTCCGAGCGTTCCCGGTGAGAGCGCCGAAACCTCGAGCATGGAGGGCAGCGAGCCATCGCTCCGGCGTGCGCCATGCGGACCGCTCGCCTCGATGAGCGCGGCGAGGGCGTCGATGAAGGAGTGGGCGGCCGGAAGGGTCTGGAGTTCGGTGACGCCGAGCCCTTCATAGGGCGCGAGCTCCGTGGCCCCGAGCAGCGCTCGTGTCTCCTGGTAGCGCCGCACGGAGGTCGCGGCTTCCTTCGCAGGGCCTCCGGCGAGGATCGCCGTGAGGAGGGAGGCGGCATCACGCGGTGTCACACGGGCGGCGCTGACCCCGCGCCCGCTCTTCGAGCGCAGACCGGCGATCGCCAGTTGACGATCGATGTTGGTCACCGCCGCCTCCGGCATATCGACGGCAAGCGCGATCACCTTCACCAATTCACCCGGACTGGCCATGACATCTCCCCCTCTCCAAGCCATTCAAGTTAGTTACGAATGGCGTTGACGGCAACTGTCATTCGGGTAGAATCTGAATGGAAGAATTGGGAAGCTCCGGGAATTCCCCCAGCTTCCCATCGGAACCAAGTGGAAGGGCGGCTATATCGGTAGCCCGGAGGCAGGCATGGCATCGGTGCGCAAACGTAAGTGGACGACGGCGACGGGGGAGGCACGAACCGCCTTCGCCGTCGACTTCGTCGACGCGAACGGCGCTCGCCAACGCCGCCAGTTTGCGACGAGGCGTGAAGCCGATGCGTTCCGCGTCGAAATCGAGGGCCAGCTTCGCGCCGGCACCTTCCGCGCCGATGCCGGCCGTGTCACCCTCTCAGCCGTGGCAGACGAGTTCCTCGTCCATTGCGAGGGGCGGGCAAGGCGCCACGAGCGCATGACCCTCAAGAACTATGCGGTCTATGAGGGCCACGTCCGCAACTACATCTGCCCCGATCCGACCCGCTTCGAAGGGCGCACACGGCCGAGGCGCCTTCGCGCCTTCTCGGAAGGTCTCGGCGGCTTGCGCCTCGCCCAGCTCACCGCCCGCAGGGTCGGCGAGTTCCGCGACCGCCTGCGGGAGGCGGGCGTGTCGGTCGTCACCACGCGCAAGATCCTCGGCACCCTGCAGTTGATCCTCGCCTTCGCCATTTCCCGCGATCATGTCGCAACCAACGCTGCCAGGGGCGTCAAGGTCATCGGTCGCCGCGACGAAGGCGCGCGCCGGATCGTCCCGCCGTCGAAGGAAGATGTGCGCCGACTGATCGCCGCCGCCGATGAGGATTTCCGGGTCGAGCTCGTCTTCGCCAGCGCTTCCGGCGTTCGCGCCGGCGAGCTGCACGCCCTGCGCTGGCGCCACATCGACTTCGAGGCGGGCGAGGTGCGGATCGAGACGCGGGTCGACGCCTATGGCGAGGAGGACGTCACCAAGACCGCCGCCGGCATGCGCACCGTGCCGCTGGCCGCGTCCGTCGTGACGGCGTTGAAGGCGTGGAAACTACGGTCGCGGCGTAAGGGCGCCGACGATCTCGTTTTCCCCAATCGCCGCGGCTGGTACACCTGCCACGACAACATGGTGAAACGGAAATTCGCGCCGCTGTTCGACCGGCTCACCGCGGCGCACGCCGCCGATCCCGCAGCCGTTCCGCCGCCACCCGCGCGTTTCAACTGGCACGCGCTGCGGCACTTCGCGATCTCCTGCTGGATCGACGCGGGACTCTCGCCCAAGACCGTGCAGACCTTCGCCGGGCATTCGAGCCTTCAGGTCACCATGGACCGCTATGGCCACCTGTTCAGGTCGGACGATCATCGCAAGGCGATGGACCTGATCGCCGCCGAGCTGGTGCATTGAGGCGTCCCGATCAATAGATTACGGCAGTGATCGCCCGATGTAGCCTCATGAGAACGCCTGCTTATCATGGAGGCATTGTCTATTACCGATTTCGGCGAGCCAGCTCGCGGATGGCACTGATCATAACTAAACTCGTTCCATTCTGCATTGTGCCGAGTTATTTATTTCTGGTCGTTATGCTCGACCGTTTGTTCGGGTTGTGCTAAAGATTGAGGCGTGGGTATTTTATTTTGGGGCATTGGCATGCAAAATTATCTGGAACTTGTAGGAAGATGCCTCAGATTAGGCGCAAGGCCGATGATCACTGCTACAACCATATTTTTATTGTTGGTTTTCACGCATGGTGCATTTGCCCAACAGCCAGAACAGCGTCCGCGATTTAATCCTTTGCCCGGACTAAATATAAAGAAGACAACTCCGGAACTTTATGACCCAATAGTCAGAATTCCCGGCAAAGGTTACGAGAAAAAAGTCGACCCAGAAAGATTGATTTTTCTAATATGGAGCGCGCGCGATAGTAATTCGACATTTTTTTTAAATAACTGGAAGTCTTTGACAAAATTCATTGATGAAGAAGGCTATACTCTTCTTTTGGTTCAGGTGTATAGTAAGGGAGAATCCGTTTCGGAAACGGCAAAAATGTTTTGCCTTGATCGGACTCAGTATGAAGACAATGTTCTGAGGTACCTGTTCAGGCATCGGGCGCAGGCGGCAGATATTCGGTGCGCCTCACTGCCCGGCAATAGGTCAAATACGGAATCTCCCAGAATTCCAGACGACGTTGTTCAGTATTATATGAGGAATTTTTCCCAAATTGTCGTATCAAATATGCACATTAGGGTAGTTCCTTCCATATGGATTAAAGGAAAAATCTATTCTCAAACAAATATTCAGGAATTATACAACTCGGCAAGGGGTGCTGAGCAATGAACAAATTGGCCGTTTTTTCGATGTCTCTATGCGTCAGTTTTGGTGCTTATGCGCAAAATCGGGATGGTGAGCCCAAGGGGCCATCGGCAGAGTACGCAGAGAGAACCAATCGACAACTGGATTCTCTGCGAAGAGTCTTTGGGTTTTTTGAGAAAATTCATCTTTTGCGGAAGGACATCGCAGGTGAGATGAATTTTATAACTTCGCGCCTCATTGGGCTGAACGCGGCTCGCGCCAGAGCCGAAGATATTTCACAAAAAATGACCCTTCAGGGTGATGAATCTTATGGTGGGCAAGATCAGGATATGGCTAGCCTGTGCATGAACACAAACCTTACGTGCAACACGATTGGTATCTCATATGACAAAATGATCGCAAATTTCCGGTCGACATTTGAAGTGGAGTGCTCCCGTCCAGACCCAGAACTTCCTGGGATCAATTCCCTATACGTATTTGGCTCTTGTGTCTGGAATGGCTCCGGCTACACGTTTGTAAAACGTAGAGAAGGAGATGATATAACTTACAAGACAATCAAGCCTCTCGTTGGATATGAGTACAAAGGCTATAAATTCGCTGACTATTGCCGTCCTTGTAGGTAGTTGCCGCTGCGGTTACTTGAGGTGTTTGAAAGGGGTGTTATTAGAGAATTTCCGCCACCTGTTCAGGTCGGACGATCATCGCAAGGCGATGGACCTGATCGCCGCCGAGCTGGTGCATTGAGGGGTCCCGATCCCACGCCGTCCGGCGGAGTGCCGAACCGTTCCGTCCCTTCACATTGCCCGAACGGGGCCTGATTGCGGAGAATGCCTCCCGTCCAAACAACAACCGACGAGGAGGAAACATGACCGAATTCGTGACCGCGGGCCGCAAGCTCGTTCCCAGCCGCCATATTGCCTTTGCCGAACCCTTCGATCCCGCGGCGAACCCGCAGTTCCACCCCGCGAAGTCCTACGCGGCCCGGCTCGTGCTGCTCGGCCGCGACAGCGTCCTCACCGCCGAGCGGGTGGAGGACTTCGCCGCCGCGAACGGCTTTCGCTGGTTGGCGGAGGACCGCGTCGCACTCAATCCCGCCGTCCGCTTCACTGTGGAGACGTTCCAGGCCGAAGGTGAGTTCAGGCCGAAGCGGGCCTATCGCACGCGCCTGCGCTGGCGTGACGGTGAGGGGAACGAACAGAGCAAGCTGCTGGTCACCGCTCCCGAGACCGTTCTCGCTTCGATCGAGGCTCGGGAACCCGTCGGAGAGGCGGTATCTGCTGCCGGCGCGCGGCGCGGCATCCGCCGCCGACAGGCCAGGGGAGCCGCGGCGGACGCCCTTCATCCCTGACGTATCGGCGTCGCATCCTCCGCGGTCGTACCCTAATGTTATTCGGGAGAAGGCCGACCGTGGATGATCGCATGTTATGAAGCGTCGGTTATTCCCTTGCCATAACCGACGTTTTATAACATATTCAACTCATGGAAGAAACTCGCAGAACGCAATCCGACATCGCTCTCGCCCTGCTCGAGCGGCAGGGGATCGCCCGCCTTTCCGAACTGGTGAATGCGGGGGCCTCCGCGACGGCCATCTCCCGTCTGAAGGAGAAGGGCATCGTCGTCCAACTGGGCCGTGGCCTCTATCAGCTTGCCGACACGCCGTTCGATGCCAATCACGCGCTGGCCGAGGCCGGCAAGATCGCGCCGAACGGCATCATCTGCCTTGCATCGGCGCTCGCCTTCCATGAACTCACGGACACCGTACCCTCGCGCGTCTGGATGGCGATCGGCGCCAAGGATCGTCAGCCGAAGGCGGGACACCTTCCCGTCAAGTTCGTGCATTTCGGAGCGAAGGTCTTTCGCTCCGGCATCGAACGCCATCGCATCGAAGGGGTGAGCGTGGGCATCTACAGTCCCGCCAAGACCGTCGTCGATCTCTTCCGCTATCGTCAGAGCGAAGGCCGCCGCTATCGCAACAGCCCGGGCCTCAATCTCGCGCTGGAAGGGATGAAGGAGGCCCTGCGCCAGCGCAAAGCCACACCTTCCGCCATCGCCACCCATGCCGTCGAGGCGGGTATCTGGAAGATCGTTCAGCCCTATCTGGAGGCCATGACCGCCAATGGCTGACGCTCCCCGCGACATGGGCGCATCCGTGCGTGGCCGGCTGATGAACCTGTCTCGGGAGCGGCGCCAGCCGTTTCAGCTCCTGCTGACGCGCTACGCCCTGGAGAGGTTGCTCTATCGCCTCAGCATGACCGCATACCGCGATCGCTTCGTGCTGAAAGGGGCGATGTTGATGGCGGCCTGGTTCGACAACCCGTTCCGTCCGACCCAGGATGTCGACTTCCTCGGCTTCGGCGATCCCGACCCGGCGGCGATGCTCGCCATCTTCCGCGAAGTCTGCGCTGCACGTCTCGACGACGGCGTCGCATTCGATATCGACGCTCTGGTCGTCGACCACATCCGCGAAGAGCTTGAATATGGCGGCCTACGCATCAAGACCAACGCGGATATCGGCGGCGCCCGTATTCGCATCGTCGCCGACATCGGGTTCGGCGACGCTATCGAGCCCGGACTGCGAGAGCTCGAAATGCCGGTCCTCCTCGGGCAACCCGCACCGCGCCTGCGCGCCTATCCCCCGGAAACGGTCGTCGCCGAGAAGTTTCAGGCGATGGTGATGCTGGGCCGCGCCAACAGCCGGATGAAGGATTTCTATGACGTCTGGGTCCTGTCGCGCACCCAGGAGTTTGCCGGGGACCGCTTGAGCCGCGCGATCGCGGCGACCTTCGCCCGCCGCAATACGCCCATCCCAGTGGAGCCGCCGGACGCCCTGACCACTGCCTTCGCGGGCGACTCGGCCAAGCAGAGCCAGTGGAATGCCTTTCTCCGCGGGATCGAGGCGGATCCCGTGCCGCTGATTACGGTCATCGACGATCTCGCGGCGTTTCTGATGCCGCATGCTGAGCAAGCGGGTCACCCTGCTTAAAGGGTCCCGGCTTTCAGTTGCCGCGCGAGGTACCAGATCATCGGCAGGCTGACGAGGATGGCGGAGCTGACGATGGCTATGGCTTTCCACATCGGAAAAACAGCAAGAAGGCCAAGCCTGTGAGTAACCTGAGACAGGATGCCGAATGCGAATCCACCTAAACCGGCCCGTGCGAAATAGAAACAATCATCGTCGCAAAAGTCGTCATAATTTTTCGAAGGATTTCTAACCTCTCATTTCATTAATATTATTGGATGTCGGCTTTATAAACCGCACGCAAGCCGCGATCCTGCAAGCTGATTGGCTTCGGCCCCTGAAGCAAAAGCCCACGTATCGTGTTGTAGGCATCAATATCTTCGCCCTTTGGCGTAGCAATCTGCGTTGGACCAGTGCAGGTGGCCTTCTTGCCATCGGGGGCAATGAACTTCATAAAACTGGTTCGAAATTCCAAACTCAATTTATCCTTGCCAACAGTCCGCACGACATCACTGGCAATCAGCGTAATCAACCCACATTCCTGCTCAGTGAATCGCGGGGCTGAAGGCAAGGAAGCATCCGCTGCTGCAGCCGCATTCGCTGCGAACAGGCTGCCGACAGCGGCGGCGGCAATCGCGGCCTTGCGCAATCTCTCGCTGAACCTTGACGTGGCTGGCAGTTCCATTCTCGCCTCCCTGCAATTCGTAACTTGGAAGTAATGAGCGGCGGGGTTTTTCTCCCCCATTCACAAAACGCCCGCTTTTCTTCAACAAGCACCCGTGCGGGTACTATACACGCTCGTTGTTACTCGATCGAACCTGAAGAGGGGTCAAGGGGCCGTAGGCCCCTGTGCCGGGACCGATGGTACGCCGAAAGCGCGTGCCGCGCATCAAACCCACCGTCCGCGCACTGCCTACCGGCGCAGCCAATCGTCACACCGGGCTCAAGCCGACTTTCACACTTCTCCGTTCTCCTAGCGGTCATCCGATCCGTAGGAGCTTCGAAGCGAACATAGAGCGAACTTCTGATCCGTATCGATACCGGATCATGTGCCGTTCATGTGACATGGAGGATTTCGAACAAATTCGTAACGGATGCCGGACGGAGCATATCTCATTGAAAAATATGGAGAATGAGCTGTGCTAGTTGCGAAGCTGTTGGTACAAATGAAAAAGCCCGGTAGAGCAAGGCTAAGACCTTGATCTACCGGGCTTATTTTGGTTGCGGGAGCAGGATTTGAACCTGCGACCTTCAGGTTATGAGCCTGACGAGCTACCGGGCTGCTCCACCCCGCGGTGAG
>ERZ1645192.292-NODE-292-length-39660-cov-8.068830_pt1 | contig 39660 bp, 39 predicted proteins | sample MGYA00575354_ERZ1645192 | MGnify/ENA primary metagenome ERZ1645192 (study PRJEB40844, sample SAMN11349763) | freshwater sediment metagenome | isolation source: river sediment | host: Sediment | place: India: Faizupur Khadar , New Delhi | collected 2017-02-21 ...
TCGTACTTATGCAGTGAGATCCCCGATTCCTTGAGCATCCCGGCCGACAGGTCGTCGGTATAGCCTTCGGCGTAGACGATCTTCACGATACCGGCGTTGATGAGCATTTTGGTGCAGATGACGCAGGGGTGGGTGGTGCAGTAGAGTATCGAGCCTTCGATGCGGATGCCGTGGTGGGCCGCCTGAATGATGGCGTTCTGTTCGGCGTGGAGCCCGCGACAGAGTTCATGCCGTTCGCCCGACGGCACCTTGAGTTTCTCGCGCAGACACCCGGTCTCGCTGCAGTGGGCCACCCCGGTCGGGGCGCCGTTGTAGCCGGTGGCGAGCACCCGTTTCTCGCGGACGATCACCGCCCCGACACTGCGCCGCAGACAGCTCGACCGTTTCGCCGCGAGCCGCGCGAACTCCATGAAATATTCATCCCACGAAGGGCGTGTACGCGCCTCCATCACTTCACCAGCGGGAATTTAACGCATATCTTCCGGACCTCGGCGGTCACCTCGTCGAGCACCGTCTTGGCGATGACCGTCTCATCGACGCCCCCTTTGGGCAGTTCGTTCGATTTGATCGCCATGATGACCTTGTCCATGAGCCGCACCACCAGCCGCGCGTCGTCCTCTTTGAGGCCGCGGGTCGTGATGAACGGCGCGCCGACGCGGATGCCGCTGGTGACGAACGGGCTTTCGGTGTCGAAGGGGACCATGTTCTTGTTGACGGTGATGTGCGCCGCGTCGAGCACATTCTGGACGATCTTGCCGGTCTTTCCCTTGTTGCGCAGGTCGACGAGCATCAGGTGGTTATCGGTGCCGCCCGACACGAGGTCGTAGCCGAGTTTCACGAATTCGTCGGCCATCGCGGCGGCGTTCTTGATCACCTGTCCCTGATAGACCTTGAACTCGGGCTTCATCGCTTCGAGCAGGCAGACCGCCTTGGCGGCGATGACATGCATCAGCGGGCCCCCCTGCATGCCGGGGAAAACGGCCGAATTGAGTATCTTCTCGTACTCCTTCTTGGCGAGTATGAGGCCGGCGCGCGGGCCGCGGAGCGTCTTATGGGTGGTCGTCGTCACGAAATCGGCGTAGGGGACCGGGCTCGGATGGTGGCCGGTCGCGACCAGCCCGGCGATGTGGGCCATGTCGACCGCGAGGTAGGCCTTCACCTTGTCGGCGATGGCGCGGAACCGCGGGAAATCGAGGGTGCGCGGGTAGGCCGAGGCGCCGGCGAGTATCATCTGCGGCTTGTGGGCGATGGCGAGCCGCTCCAGTTCGTCGTAGTCGATACGGCCGGTCTCTTTCGCCACGCCGTAGGGGACTATCTTGTAGAGTTTGCCCGAGAAGTTGACCGGACTGCCGTGGGTGAGGTGTCCGCCGTGGTCGAGGTTCATCGCGAGGATGGTGTCGCCCGGTTTGAGCGCCGCGAAATAGACCCCCATGTTGGCCTGCGAGCCGCTGTGGGGCTGGACATTGGCGTACTCGGCGCCGAACAGTTCGCACGCCCGTTTCTTGGCCAACTGTTCCGCCTTGTCGACCACCTCGCAGCCGCCGTAGTAGCGCTTGGCGGGATAGCCTTCGGCATATTTATTGGTGAGGATGGAGCCCTGCGCCTCCATCACCGCCTTCGAGGTGAAGTTCTCGCTGGCGATGAGCTCAAGGCCGAATTCCTGCCGCTCCGCCTCTTCTTCGATGATCTTCGCGATCTCGGGGTCCACCGACGGGATGTGTTTCAGATCAAGCATGGATATTCCTCCACAAAAAGTTCAAGAATCGGAACAGGAAGCGATTCTAACGACCCGGGAAAAGTTTGTCAACCATTTGCCGCCTCGGCCGAAAAGCCGCGCGTCGCAAGGCGGCGGCGCGCTTCGGCGCCCCAGCGCATTTTCGCGGCGAGGAGGCGCGCTATCTCCCTCTCCTCCGTGACGGTGTAGACCGCCCGCAGTTCACGGTCGGAAAAAAGGGCGCGGGCCTTTTTCTGCACCAGTTTCATGCAGAAGAAAAGGAACCCCTTCTTGTGCCGCTTCATCTCGGCGGCGTAGGCTTCGAGCGTCCGCGCGTCGTCGAGGTACTTCATCCCCTTCAGTTTTTCGGCCGCCGCGTCGATATCGTCGCGCGAAAAGCCTTTTTCAATGAGTTTGTCGATAAGTTCGGTGGAAAAATGGTCGCGCCGCGCGAGGAGCGACAGCGCCTGTTTCAGGCAGGCGGCGGGGCCGGTATCAGCCGAGTTCGAATTCGTCATCGTTGACCGGTTTGCCGGCGGCGGCCGGGTTCTTCTCGACCTTCTGGCCGAACTGGTTCCCCTTGTCGTCGAACGCGCTCCAGTCGCCGTCGCCCGATATCGCGACCCCCTTCATGCGGAGCACCAGATCGTCGGGGCTGGTGGCGTTGTCGAGCGCCTCTTTCTGGGTGATATGGCCGTCGCGGAACAGTTGATAGATCGACTGGTCGAAGGTCTGCATGCCGTAGTTGGTGTGCGACCGCTCGATCACGCCGTGCAGTTCCTTGAGCCGCGACATGTCATAGATGAGTTCTTTGACCATCTGGGTGTTGAGCATCACCTCGACCGCCGGGACGCGGCCACGGCCGTCCTTGCTCTTGAGGAGGCGTTGAGAGACGGCGGCGGTGAGTACCGCACCCAACTGCTGGCGGACCTGCGGCTGTTGGTGGGTAGGGAAGGCGCCGACGATGCGGTTGATCGTCTCGGAGGCGTCGAGGGTGTGAAGCGTCGAGAGGACCAGATGGCCCGTTTCGGCGGCGGTCAGCGCTATCTCGATGGTCTCCAGATCGCGCATCTCGCCCACCATGATCACATCGGGGTCCTGCCGGAGCGCCGAACGGAGGGCGCGGGTAAAGTTCTTGGTGTCGATACCCACTTCGCGTTGATTCACGATCGATTTCTTGTCGCGGATCAGGAACTCGATGGGGTCCTCGATGGTGACCACATGGCAGGTGCGGTTCGCGTTGATGTGTTCGATGATGGAGGCGAGGGTGGTCGATTTGCCCGAACCGGTGGTGCCGGTGACGAGAATAAGCCCGCGCTTCTGGAGCGCTACCTTCTTGAGGATGTTCGGCAGGACCAGTTCGTCGAGCGGCTTGACCGAGAAGGGGATGATGCGGAAGACCATGCCGATGCTGCCGCGCTGGCGGAAGACATTCATGCGGAAGCGGCCGACGCCCGCCAGACTGTAGGCGAGGTCCACCTCGCTGTTCTCCTTGAAGTGGGTCTGTTGTTCTTCGTTGAGCGCCTCGGCGACGATGGTGTCTATCTGGTCGGGTTTGAGCGGCCCGAACTCGTCGACCTTCACCAGATTCCCGTTGATGCGGAACACCGGCGCCGAAAAGGTCTTGAGATGGATGTCGCTCGCCCCGATCTTCGCCGCGAGGGCGAGGATGTCCTTTAACTTGGCGTCGGCTGGCATGGCTTATTCTCCGCCTTTTTTCTTTCCTTTCGGTGCATTTTCCTTTTCCTTTTTCTCTTCGACCGGCTCGACATCGGCTTTGAGGTTGTGCAGTTCCTTCACCTTGGCGACGATCCCCTTGAGCAGTTCCGGTTTCTCACGCAGGGTCTGCGCCACGTTGACGGCCCCCTGTCCGAGCCGTTCATCGCCGTAACTGTACCAACTGCCCGATTTCTGGATGATGCCGTCCTTCTCGGCCTGTCCCACCAGATCGGAAAGGCGGTCGATACCCTTTCCGAAGGTGATGTCGAAGATCGCTTCGCGGAAGGGGGGGAACATCTTGTTCTTGATCACCTTCGCCTTGACCTGCGCGCCGACGACCTCTTCGTGCTCCTTGATGTTGGCGATACGCCGGACATCGATGCGGATGGAGGAATAGAACTTGAGCGCGTTGCCGCCGGTGGTCGTTTCGGGATTGCCGAACATCACGCCGATCTTCATGCGCAACTGGTTGATGAAGATGAGGCAGGTCTTCGATTTGGAGACCGCGCCGGTCAGTTTCCGGAGCGCCTGCGACATGAGCCGCGCCTGCACGCCCACCTGACTGTCGCCCATCTCTCCCTCTATCTCGGAGCGGGGGACCAGCGCCGCGACCGAGTCGATCACCACGACGTCGACCGCATTGGAGCGGACGAGCGTCTCGGCGATCTCGAGCGCCTGTTCGCCGAAGTCGGGCTGCGAGACGATGAGCGTCTCGACCTGTATGCCGAGTTTTTTGGCGTAGGTGATGTCGAAGGCGTGTTCGGCATCGATATACGCGGCGGCGCCGCCCCGTTTCTGCACTTCGGCCACCGCATGCATCGCGAGGGTGGTCTTGCCCGACGCCTCGGGGCCGTAGATCTCCACGATGCGGCCGCGCGGATAGCCGCCGATGCCGAGGGCGATGTCGAGACTTATCGCGCCGCTCGGTATGACCGGGATATCGGCCTGCACCTCGTCGCCGAGGTACATGATGGCCCCTTTCCCGTACTGTTTCTCGATCCCCTTGAGCACCCCGTCCAGAACATTTTTCCGTTTCTCGTCCATGGTCTTCCTCCGTTAGGCCTTTTTCTTTTTCTGAAGATGGAATATCTTGTACATGATGTCGGTCATGATGACGGTGCGGCGGTAGCGGCTCTCCTCGTTCTCCAGAACGATGCGCCAGCCCCACTCATCCTTGCCTTCCGAGACGATCTTCGCCCCGTTCTTGAGGTCGTGCAGGACACCCTGCAGGGTCTTCGCCTGCTTATGGACCGTCTTGCCCCGTTCGGTCGAGAAGAAGTCGTAATGGCGGTTCCGCGTGAGAGAACCGTCCACAAGCATCGTGATGAGCGTGGCGTCGTCGCGTTCTGCCCAGTTCACCTGATTGTCGGCGGCCATGATCCCCTCCCTTTCCCGTTCAGTAATAGAGTTGCCCCCGTTCGGTGCGGAACACCTGTTCCCCCTGTGCGCCGGGCAGATAGATCGCCTTGGTCACCGCGGCGCCGCCTTTTACCGTCGCCCCGGTCCCGACGACCAGCCAAGGGCCGACCTCCGGCATCCCCGTCAGTTTCGCGTTGTCGCCGATGATGACCGGCGGCAGGACCGGGACCGCCGGCATGTTGGTCTTTTTGCCGAGCAGGACCAGTTGCTCGGTGTTCAGGCCGTGCGCCTTCATGAGTTGCGGCACCGGATAGGAGAGCGGGAGATGGCCGAGCAGGTCGAACGAGGCATCTATAAGGGCGTCCGGCGTCCCGGTATCGTACCAGCGTCCATCGATGAAGTAGCCGAGCAGGTCGGCCCGTTCGCGCACCAGCCGCTGATAAACCTCGCCGGTGATCGAGTAGAATATCCCGGCGGGGAGATAGTCGAACAGCCCCGGTTCGATGATATGGATACCGCTGAAGATCGCATTGGCCGACGGGACCGCGCCGAAGGGGGAACCGTCGAGCATCCGGATGAGCCGTCCGTCGCCCGCCGCCGCGACCACCGCGTGCTCCTGCCCCTCCTGCGCCCGGATGAGGCCGAGCGTCACCAGCGCCTTTTTCGAGGAGTGGAAGTCGAGCATCTTCTCAAGGTCGAAATCGAATATCGTGTCGGCGTTCATCACGATGAACCGTCCGCCGGCGTGCTCTTTCATGCCGGCGATGCCGCCGCCGGTGCCGAGTATCCGCTTCTCGAACAGGTAGGTGATCTTCACGCCGAACCGGCTTCCGTCGCCGAGGTGGTCTTTGATCTTTTCCGGCATATGGTGAAGATTGATGCAGATATCGGTGATGCCGTGATGCTTCAGGAAGCAGAGATTGTATTCGATGACCGGCACATTGAGGACCGGGACGAGCGGCTTGGGCACCTTATCGGTTATCGGCCGCAGCCGCGTTCCGAACCCGGCCGAAAGGAGGAGCGCCTTCATGCGCCGTCTCCGTCGAGTTCGGGCAGGAAGGGGGCGAGCAGACGCCGCGTATCGTCCATTTCCAAACGGCACAGCGCGTCACGGACATAGCCGAGCGTCGGCCGGACGAAGGGAAGGAACCACTCTTTGCCCTTCACCTGATGCAGGTAGATGAAGCGCCCCGCGTCCTTCATCTTGCGTTGGAGCGTCTGCAGGAAGAAGGCGCGACGGAAACTCTCCCTGTCGCCGAATGCCTCGCGCGCCACCTCGTTGTATTTCCAGTAGTGGTCGAGCAGGTGATCGAGTTCGGCCTCCGCAAGCACGGTGTAGGAATCGCGCAGCAGCGCCACCAGATCGTAGACGAGAGGCGCCTGCAGGCTGTCCTGAAAATCGATGATGTAGGGTCCCTTTTTAGTCAGCATGATGTTCTTCGACTGGAAGTCGCGGTGGGCGACGATATAGGGCGTGCGCGACAGTTCGACCGATACCTTCCGGAACCGTTTTTCGAGTTTCGGCCAGAGATTCTTCCATGACGGGTGGTAGATCCGTTTCTCGATCATGTATTCGTAGAAGTGACGGAACTCCAGCATGAACAACGCCTGATCGAAGGAACGCGTATCGGCGGGGGAATCGAATTTTCTCCGTTCCCACATGGTCCGCTGCCAGACGATGAGGAGATCCAGCGCCGTACGGACGGCGGCCATTTTCTTGTCGGGATCGGCCTCGATGCGGGCGAAGAGGGTATTGTCGCCGAGGTCTTCCAGCAGGGCGCGCCGTTCCTCCGGGTCGGTGTGGAGCACCGCCGGCACCGGCAGTCCCAGCGCCGCGAGGAATTTCTGCATGCCGAGGAAATCGGCCCACGAATCGCCGCGGCCGAACTCGCCGGGCTTGGTGTAGGCGACCGTCATCAGGATGCAGGTCTCCTTTCCGAAACGGATGCGATGGTAGAGACGCCCCGACGCGTCGCCGAAGAGCGGCTCTATCGCGAATTCGAGGATCGCGCGGCCTTTCCAGCCTTTCAGCAGGGAGAATACGGCGTATTCAAGGGTGCGGTCCATATTATTTCTGCTCAAGTTGTTCATAGAGTTCTTCGACCACCATGTAGAAGTAGGGAAGGGCGAACGCAGCCGGCAGCGCCGCGAGCCAGCCCGCGCCGCCGGTCAACTGATAGCTTGCGATGAACAGCAGGGCGATAAGCAGATAGAGAAGGAAGGCCACCAGAAAGAGCGGCAGTCGGTACCCTTTCCCGCCGCGGTAACTCTCCATGCAGGCGTCGATGCCGAACTTGTCGCGCGCCGTCGCGTGGCCGAAAGAGAACAGAAAGAGGCTGAAAAAGAGGATCGACGGCAGAATGAGGGCGACGAACCCGATGAGAAGAAGCGGCAGAACGAAAAGGCTGATGACGGCGCCGTTCTTGAGGTTGTGCCAGATGCGGCCGAAGTTGCGTTTGACGATGTCGGGGTTCTCTTCGCGGTCGGCGAGCCGGATAGTGTCGACCAGCATCATCAGGAAGAGCCCCTCCAGCGCGAAGACAAGTACTATGCCGAGCGGTATCGAGTGGAGAAAACCGAGCGGCGGCAGTACGGCCAGAATGCCGAAGGGAAGCACTTTCCAGAAGTTGGCGCGGTACTGTATCCACGCCTGATCAAAGGCGCCCGACAGGTCGAGCCCGTCGCGCGCGGTGGTTCTTTCATCCATGCAGGACCTCCTCAGGATGCCGGGCATTGTATCTTATCAAGAACGGACGGTCAACTTTATTGGCCGCGTCCGTCGGTCAAAGAGACGGAAATCTTGCCCGACGGAGAAAATGCCGCTATGGTGTCGCCGGAACACGCGGAGGCGGCATGCTCTATTTTCTCGTCACCCTTCTCATCTTCTCCTCGATGGAGGTGGTCAGCAAACCGCTGATGCCCTTCATCGATCCCTTTCAACTCACCTTTCTCCGTTTTCTCGGCGGCCTGCTGTTCCTTTTTTTATTCCTTGCCGCGCGGCGACGACTTCCGGAGTTGGCCCGCATCACGCGGCGCGACCTCGCGACGCTCGCTTTTCTCGGGTTCCTTAACACCTTCTTTGCGATGTCTCTGCTGCAACTCGCGGTGAAACATTCAAGCGCCGCGACCGCGGCGACGCTCATCGGCTCCAACCCCGTCTTCGTCTACCTCTTTTCTCTTCTGATGAGGCTCGAAGCCTTTTCGTGGCGGCGGGCCGGCGGCATCGTCGCGGGTGTCGGCGGTATCGTGCTGGTGATGTTCGACCGCGGTCTTTCGCTCGACATCGGCGCCCTCTACGCGCTTCTGGCCGCCGCCTCGTTCGCCCTCTACACCATCCTCAACAAGAAGGTGGTCCATCGCATCGGGTCCCTGCCGGTCAATATCGTCTCCTTCTCCTTCGGTCTGGCGGTGTCGGCCCTTTTTCTTCTGGCGACCGGGATCGGATTCCTTCCCCCCGCCGCGGTGACGGGCGATACGGCGCGGCTCGCCATTCTGGTCTATCTCGGCGTGGTGGTCAGCGGCGTCGGCTATATCACCTTTGTCAAAACGATCCGGCAGAAAGGACCGGTGGCCGCTTCGATCATTTTCGTCATGAAACCGGCGCTCGCCACCCTGTTGGCGGTGCTGCTGCTCGGCGAGCCGCCGGCGCCTCTTTTTTGGCCCGGATTATTCCTCATAATAACGGGTGGTTATCTGGTTCTTCGGACTGATGTTGCACAAAAAAGTTGACACCGTTTCCCTCCTCCTCTAGGATGTAAACAAAAGTTACACTTCGGAGGCCCCGAATGGTGCAACCCCATGACCCGTCTCAGGTCTACCGGCATCTGGTCCGGATCCTCGGCGCGCTGGTCGGCGCCGGAACGATACCGCAACTGGCCGTATCGCTTGACCGCTCGCTACGGGACCTGCTTCCGCACCTTTTCCTCGGGGTCGCCATCTGGGACCGCTACGAGGACGATCTCAAGATCTTTCTGCCGCGCGGCAGACGGCTGGAACAGACGGTCCGCCGCCATTTCGAAACGATCTTCGCGGCCGAGGCCGAGACCGGTTCGGCCCCGTATGCCGGGAGCGCCGTCCTTTCGGCTCCCATCCTGCGCGAAGGAGGAGGCTACTTCTACGACCGGCGCGCCTTCGAGGAGGGGGTGACGGCGTTGCTGTTCATCGAATTCACCGCGGAGGAGGACCGCGCCACCTTTTCTCTGATGGCCGAGGATCTCGTGCCGCAGTTCTGGTCGATACTCTCCGAACGCTATGTCCGGGTGCAGGCGGGAGAGGAGTCGGACATGCTGTGGCGGCTCACCGACGCCGAGAAACGCGAAGAGGACTGGCTCAACGAGATAGAACTCAATCAGTTGCTCCAGAACCTGCTCCAACTTTCTCTGCGCAAACTCGGAGCGAAGATCGGCACGATACTGCTACTCGACGAGAAAACGGGCGAATTCAACATCGAGCCGCGCGCCGTCATCGGCAAGGCGATATCGGTCATCCCGGAGAAGTTCTCGACCAAGGAGCGCTCCATCACCGCGATCGTCTACCGCACCAACCGCTATTACATCTGCAACGACACCGATGCCGATCCGAACTATTACCCGATCTTTCAGGGGATCAAGTCGTCGCTGATCGTTCCCATCGCCTTTCAGGGGCGCTGTATCGGCGTCATCGCGATAGAGTCGCAACGGAAGAACCGGTTCGCGGTGGTCGACGCCGAGAAACTGCAGTCGATCGTCCGCACCGCCACGATGTTCATCCGGCGCGCCCAACTGTACCGTGAGACCGCGCGGCGCGGCGACGCCATCATGATCTTCGGCCGCACCGACCAGTGGAAGGAGGTCGAGAAGAAAATAGAGAAGGCGTCGAAGACCGACGCGACGGTCATCCTGCGCGGCGAGAGCGGCACCGGCAAGGAGCTGGTCGCCCACGCGATCCATTTCAACAGCCCGCGCAAGGAAAAGCCGTTCGTCACGATAAACTGCGCCGCGATCCCGGCCGATCTGCTCGAAAGCGAGATGTTCGGCCACGTCAAAGGGGCCTTCACCGGCGCCTACGCCGACAAGATCGGCGAGTTCGAGAAGGCCGACGGCGGGACGATATTCCTCGACGAGATCGGCGATCTTCCCATCCTTCTGCAGGTGAAACTGCTGCGGACGCTCCAGTCGGGCGAGATACGGCCGGTCGGTTCCAACAAGCCGCCGCACCGCGTCAATGTCCGCGTCATCGCCGCGACGGGGCGCAACCTCGAGGAGATGACCGCCGCGGGGACCTTCCGACTCGACATCTATTACCGGCTCCATGTCGTTCCGGTGTGGCTGCCGGCCCTGCGCGACTATCGCGAGGACATCCCCTTCATCGTCGAGAATTTCATCCGTCAGGCCAACGAGCGGTTCAATACCGCGGTCCGCGGCGTCGACAAAGAGGCGCTCGGCCTGTTGATGCGCTACGATTACCCCGGCAACATGCGACAACTCAACAATTTCATACAGCAGGCGGTCATCATGGCCGATGGTCCCTTCCTCCGCGCGGAGCACCTGCCGCAGGAGATACGCGACGCATCGCCGGGCCCCATCGCGCCGGTCGCCCCATCGCCGGTGCGCGGCGAGCTTCCCCGTTTCTCGGCCGACGGCCCGATACCGCCGTACCTGCAGGAAAAAGAGCGGGTGCTCGCCGAGTTCTCGCTGGAATACCTGCGTGCGCTGCTGGCCAAAAGCGACGGCAACATCAAGCAGGCGGCTCACGAGGCGGGTATTTCCCGCATGGCGCTCTACAAACTGATGGAACGCTACGCCATCCGGCCGCGCGGAGAAAATTAAACGCAACCAAAGATGTCATAGAAAATCGGCGACGGATTATGGCTGTTTCTTGAGATCGAGTCCGCCGGGGTGCCAGTAACTGGCGTACTGGCCGTAGCGGCAGAAACACTACTGCGACCGCTGCCCCGTCAGCGACCTCTGCCCCGTTTCAATGGTGTAGATATTATTTCGATCCCAGAAGGGTGGCGAGATAATCCCACCCCTGATCGGTGTTGCCGCCCAGACCGGGGGCGCCGTTGTGAAAGGCCATCTCGCCGTCGGCGAAGATACTGCTCATATAGATGCCCGAAACGGCGTAGCCCACCTCCCACTCGTCGCTCGAATGGTCGGTCATGAATATCGCCTCGACGATGTCGCCCGTCGCAACCTCGACCGGCGTATCGAGTGTGAAAAAAACCGGTCGTATCTCGGAATGGATGCCGTAATAGAAGGGTAGGTCATCAAAAGAAAGAGTCTTTTCGGCGAGCAGTTCCCACGCCTCGTCGCCCGACCGCGCCCGGTAGATCGACAGCGTGATGTTGCCCGATCCTTCGGCCCACAGTGCCCCCTTCACCGCCTGTATCGTCAGGGGGAAGGGCATGAAAAACCGCTCTCCCTCGCCGCCGTCGTTGTGCAGCCCGCGCATGAGCGGCGGATCGGAAAGGAAGTACCCGGGGTCGGGTCCAAAGGCGTCGAGACAAAGGCCGTCAAGACATTCGCTCCCAACGGGACAACTGCAACCCGCATCGGGGGTCTTGAAGCAGATCAACCGTCCGAGGTCGTCGAGCCAATCGTTGTTGGGCGCCGGCTCGAAACCCTCCTTGCAGACGCATTCGCCGCTTTCTTCGTTGGGCTCGGTTCCTTTTGCGCAATTCCAGAGGCAGTCGCCGGTTGCGAGATCGAGCTTATGGTAGGGGAGCGGGCAGTCCTCGGTGCTGGGTGGTTCGCAGACACGACGCCCGAACTGATCTTCACCGGTGATGATCATACCTTCCTGACACACGCATTGCACAAGGCAATTGCTGGGTTTGGTTCCTCGGGAGCAACTCCACGCCCCGCCAGCAATATACGGTTCCGATCCTTCCTCTGAATAGTATTCGCAGACGATTCGGAACTCGGTGTCGAATCCGGCCTCGCAGGCCCCCGGGGCGCAGACGCAGGTCCGCATCGAATGGTCCGGGACGGTGTTCTCGGGGCAGTCGTAGTAACATTCTCCATCTTCGTTGACCGCCAGATAGAGTCCGACACACTCCTCGACGGGTATCTCTTTGGCCGAGAAGTCGACCGGTTCGTCGACATCGGGCCACTCGCCGGTATCTTCGGTCGGGGAACCATTCGCATCGTCTTTTTCTCCGATGTCGTCCGTCGCCGGATCTGTATAGGATGTCGGCCCGGTACCGGCGGCGGGAGGGTTGTGACTTACCGCCCCTTGGCATGAGGCGACAAGTAACAAAGACCCGACTAGGAGAAGCAAAAGAACCGTTGGTCGCATAGCGAACCTCCGAGGTGTCTTATTTCTGCCTGCAAAGAAAGATAGCATGAGAGAAGAAAAAGTCAACCGGAAAAAAAAGGGCGCCCCGCAGGACGCCCTGAAAGATCGGAAATAAATCGGTATTACGCGCCGAAGTTCTGGATGTCGGTCCAGTTGGCGACGTTGCGGGTCTTTATCTCGGGGACGATCTGGCTGGAGAGCTTGGTCAGGACATTGCCCGGGCCGACCTCGATGAGTTCGGTGACGCCGCTGCGGTGGGCGAAGAGTATCGAATCCTCCCAGTTGACCGTCGAGCAGATCTGCGAGGTGAGGAGCGGCCGGATCTCTTCGAGCGACGCGAAGGGGCGCGCGGTGACATTAGATATGACCTCGGTCCGGAAACCGGCGAGGTTCATTCCCCAGAGCACCTCTTTCATCCGCACCTCGGCCGGCTTCATCAGTTCGCTATGGAACGGGGCGCTGACCTTGAGCTTCATCGCCTTCTTATTCTCGGTCTTGAGTTTGTTGACGACCCAGTCGACACCCTCGGCGATGCCCGATATGACGATCTGTTTGGGCGAGTTGAAGTTCGCGGGGCTGACGATGTGGCCCGATTCGTCGCATATCTTGTAGACGATATCGCGCGGCACATCAATGACCGCCGCCATTGAGCCCTTGCCCACCTCGACCGCATCCTGCATGAACGAACCGCGCTGATGGACCGCGCGGATGGCTTCGGCGAAGTCGACCGCACCCGATGCCACCAGCGCGGTGTATTCGCCCAGCGAGTGCCCTGCCATGTACTTCACGCCGTCGATCTGGTGCCGTTTAGAGAGCTCCTTCCACAGGGCGTAGGAAACGGTGAGTATCGCCGGTTGGGTGTATTTGGTGAGCATCAGGTCCTCGGCGGGACCTTCGAAACATATCTTGGTGATGGAGAAGCCGAGCGCCGCATCGGCCGCTGCGAATATCGCGCGGGCGTCAGCGCTGTTCTCGTAGAGGTCCTTACCCATGCCGACTACCTGAGAGCCTTGGCCCGGGAACACGACCATCTTACTCATTGTCTTCCTCCTGATACCGTTTTTCAAAGATACTGAACGCTAGACTGACACGCCAGTCTAGTTGCGATGATACGAAAAACAGTTCACGATGTCAATATATTCAGTGAAAATTATATTCAAAAGAATTCAGCGAGTTATATGTGATTTTGAACTCGTCGGTCTAGTAGCGGAAGGCGACCGAGCCGTAGGTGAGGCCCGACCCGAGGGCGGTCAGCACGATATTCTGTTCCCGTTTGAGGAGCCCCTGCTGTTCCATCTCCGAAAGCGCTATCGGTATACTTGCGGCCGAGGTGTTGCCGACATGGGCGATGTTCTGGAACACCTTCTCCATGGGGAAATTGAGTCGTTTGCCGACCGTTTCGATAATGCGGGTGTTTGCCTGATGAGGGATGACCCAGCTCACTTGATCAAGGGGGAGTCCCGCGCGCCGCATTGCCTCAAGCGCCGCCTCGGACATATCCTTGACCGCCTGCTTGTAGACCTCCTGTCCTTCCATCCGGGTGTAGTGGAGCCGCTGTTCGACCGTCTCGTGGGTCGCCGGAAGGCGCGAACCACCGGCGGGGAATTCAATGAGATGGGTGTAGTTGCCGTCGGTGGCGAGATGGCTGGCAAGAATGCCCGGTTTGTCGGATGCTTGAAGGATCGCCGCCCCGGCGCCGTCGCCGAAGATCACGCAGGTGTTGCGGTCCTGCATGTCGGTGAATTTCGAGAGGTTCTCCGCGCCGATGAGCAGAATGGTCCGGTACATGCCGCTCTTGATGAAGGAGTCGGCAATGGTGAGCCCGAAGACGAACCCGGCGCAGGCGGCGCCGATATCGAACGACGGGACCGGACGGGCGATGCCGAGCGCCCGTTGGACGAGCGCCGCAGTCGAAGGGTAATGCATATCGGCGGTGACGGTGGCCACGATGATCAGATCGATATCGTTTTTGTCAATGCCGCTTTTTTCGATGGCCCGTTTGGCCGCCTCGGCCGCCATGGTCGACGCGGTCTCCCCCTCTCCGGTGAAGTGCCGCTCCTGAATGCCGGTGCGTGACCGGATCCATTCGTCGGAGGTCTCCACCAACTTCTCGAAATCGGCGTTGGTCATCACCTTCGCCGGAAGATAGTGTCCGAATCCGAGGATGCGCGCGAAAGAGGCCATGATGATGTGTTCTCCGTTAGTATTTGCCGAGCACCAGAACGCCGTTGACGCCGCCGAAACCGAAGGAGTTGGACATCGCGTAGGTGATGTCGAGCGACTGCGCCTTGTTGGGGACATAGTCGAGATCGCATTCCGGATCGGGCGTCTCGTAGTTCATCGTGCCGTGGACCTTCTTGTTATAAATGGAAAGGGCGGTGACCGCCGCTTCCAGAGAGCCGGCGCCGCCGAGCAGATGGCCGGTCATCGATTTGGTGGAACTGATCTTAAGGTTCTTGGCGTGGTCGCCGTAGAGCCGCTTCAGCGCCGCGGTCTCCAGTTTGTCGTTGAACGGGGTCGAGGTGCCGTGGGCGTTGATGTACTGCACCTGCTCCGGCTTGATGCCGGCCGAGGCGAGCGCGTACTTCATCGCGCGGTAGCCCCCTTCGCCGCCGGGAGCGGGCTGGGTGATGTGGAACGCGTCGGAACTGGAGCCCCAGCCGACGACCTCGGCGTAGATCTTCGCGCCGCGCGCTTTGGCGTGTTCGAGTTCTTCGAGGACGAGCGTCGCGCCCCCCTCGGCGGGGACGAACCCTTCGCGGCCGGCGTCGAACGGACGCGAGGCCTTGGTCGGCTCTTCGTTGCGGCTGGAAAGCGCCTTCATCGAGCAGAACCCGCCGACCGACATCGGGCTGATGGCCGCCTCGACGCCGCCCGACAGCATGATGTCGGCGATGCCCTCCTTGATGAGCCGGTAGCCCTCGATGACGCCGAAGGTGCCGGTGGCGCACGCGGCGACCGGACAGGCCTGCGGCCCCTTGAGGCCGAAGTTTATCGAAACATAGCCGGGGCCGAGGTTCGCGATCATCTGCGGGATGATGAAGGGCGATATGCGGCGCGGGCCGTTCTGCATGTATTTGGCGTGTTCCGCCTCGAAGGAGACGATGCCGCCGAAGCCGATGCCGATGGAGGCGCCGGTGCGTTCGTGGTCCTCTTTCCCGAAGTCGATGCCGCTGTCGCGGACCGCTTCGATGGCCGTGGCGAGACAGAAGTGCTGGAACCGGTCCATCCGCTTCGCCTCTTTTTCGTCGATACCGTGCTCGGCGGGCTTGAAATCCTTCACTTCACCCGCGATACGGGTGGAGAAATTGGTCGCATCGAACTGGGTGATCGGCGCGATGCCGCTCTTCCCTTCGATGAGCCCGTTCCAGGTCGCTGCGGCGTTGTTACCGAGCGGACTGACGATACCGATGCCGGTGATGACCACTCTACGCATCCGGGACCTCCCTCGTGACTGTGCGGTTTAGGCGTTGATCTTGCCGCTGATGTATTCCACGGCGGCGCCGACGGTCTTGATCTTCTCGACATCCTCATCCGGGATCTCGATGTTGAAGGCGCCTTCAAGTTTCATGACGAAATCGACGACATCCAGCGAATCGGCGTTGAGGTCCTCGATGAACGAGGTGGTCTCGGTGATCTTGCCGGCATCGGCCGAAAGTTTGTCGGCCGCGAGGGCGATGACCTTGCTCTTGATCTCAGTCTTTTCCATGATGCTTCTCCTTTCTAGGTTGGGTTGTCTACATATACATGCCGCCATTGACCTTCAGCACTTCGCCGGTGATGTACCGGGCCATATCGGACGAGAGGAACAGCGCCGCGTTGGCGATATCCTCCGGTTTGCCGGTTTCTTTGAGAGGGATGATGTCCATGAGTCCTTTACGCGCCTCGTCGGTCATCGCGTGGGTCATCGCCGTCTCGATGAAGCCGGGGGCGATGGCGTTGACGCGGACCTTTTTCGATGCCAGTTCGCGGGCGAGCGACTTGGTCATCCCGATGAGCCCCGCCTTCGACGCGGCGTAGTTGGCCTGCCCGATGTTCCCCATCTGGCCGATGACCGAGGCGATATTGACGATGCAACCGGCATTCTTCATGAGCGGCCGCATGAGCGCCTGCGTCACCCAGAAACTGCCGGAGAGATTGATATTGATGACCCGTTCCCACTCTTCGGGTTTCATCCGCATCGCGAGGTTGTCGGCGGTGATGCCGGCGTTGTTGATGAGGATGTTGGGGGTCACCTCGACGAGCAGTTTCTTGATCTCGGCGTCGACCATCTCGCGGTCGCCGATGTCGAAGCCGCAGAGGTAGGCTTTGCGCCCCATGTCGCGGATCTTCGCGGCGAGCGTCTCGGCCTCGGCGCGCAGATTCTTCTCCGGATCGCTCTTGTGGGCGTAGTAGTGGACGACGATATCGGCCCCTTCGCGAGCGAAGGCGAGCGCTATCGACTCGCCGATCCCGCGTGACGCGCCGGTTATAAAGGCCGTTTTGCCCTGTAATAACATAACGTTACTCTCCTCAATGGGTTAGAGAACTGACATGTCAGTCCATCTTTAGTATATAACTATCGGGATGTCAACAAAATTTCCAAGATTTTGTTAGAACCAAAAACCGGCTCCGATGAACGGACCGTCGAGATTCGCCGATTGAGCGCGGAATACACGGTAGCCGACATGGAGGTCGACCATTTTTATATGGAAACGGGCAGCAAAAGAAGTATCGATGAAAACGATATGGGGGTATATCTCGACACCGAAACTAAGTGATAGGGAGAGGGGCCGAGCCGGGAAAATATATGCTTTGACCCCTACTGCGCCGCCGTCGCGTGCCAAGATACCGCGCATGAAGGCATATTGCCCGTACAACGAAAAAGAGCCGTGCGTACCGTAGAAAAGAGCGACATTGAGGCCAATCTGGGCGTGTGTCAGAAGCGAGTCGCCGTCGAAGATGAGGGCTGCGCGGAATTCGGGACCGACGAACTTGTAAAAAGCACCCGAAAGCGAGACATTCAGCGCGTGTCCCACATCGAACAGATATCCGTAATCGGTCGTGAGATCGAAAAAGTAAGACTTGTCCTGCTGTTCTTGTCGCTTTTTGCGAGCCTGCTCCTGTGCCGGGGTCCGTTTAGGCGGCCTCTTTTCTCCCGTCTTTGGGTCCATGACCATAAAGCCGCAGGTGGTCCCTTCCTCATTGCAAATATCCGACGAGTGTATCTTGCGAATGAAATGCTTTCCGTCCCGGTAGCCTGACTCGAAAGGATAATTCGGGAAATAGATGTCGGTCGCCGTACCCGAGAAGATGTCATAGAATTCGAGGTTCAGGGTGCCCAGCCCGCTCAAAATGGCCCAAAAAAGGTCGCCACAATCCTCGCCGCAGTCGCCCGAACTATAATCGTTGTCGTCAGAACTGCTTTCTTCCACTTTTTCGACCTGGTCGGCGAACGAGTTCAAGTCAGCAAGGAGAGATTGAGACAGAAAGATAGCGATGAAAAAAAGAAATGCCGCGAGGCGTAGGTTCATACTACATAAATTAAAAGAAGAACGCCTTTGGTCTTTTTCCCGTCGAGGTCGTAGCCGGCGACAAAGGAGCCGCCGATGACCGGCATGAACACGGCGTCCATCTCGCCCGGAATTTTTACGCGGACGAGGAGGTAGTTGTCTTTCTTTCCCTCTATGGCGACCGTTATCTGCTTATTCATGAAGTCAGTCACCGTGCGCGACTCGGTCCCGGTGAGGTTGATCGCGATGCGCCCTTTCTGCACCGCGCAGGCGTAGCCGGCCTTCTTGGTGATGGTGTCCATCATCGCGTTCTCGGCGGCGCACGGCGTGCCGGAGACCTCGTACTGGACAATGTTAAGTGAATACTGCGCCGACGCTGGCGTCTCTGCCCACAGCAGGCCGCAGAACACCAGCGAACAAAGGAACACGAGGATGCGCATCAGTTCTCTCCTTTTCTCACCCAGACCATCGGGACCGGCGCGTCGGTCTGGATATCGGCGCGGCCCGACTGGTACAGTATGGTCACTTCCTTCAGACTATTGGTGTTGAGCAGCCGTTCGGCGTCGTCGAAGGTGAGACGCGGCAGAGGCGCCTCCGCGGGATGACTCGGCGGCCAGTAGAGCGGTAGGGCGGCCGCGGCGATAAGCAGCATCAGGGTCAGCCCGAAGGAGAGGCGCACCAGCAGACGTCCGCGTCGCTTCGGGGTCCGTTTTTTCAGCGTTCCGGTCATGATCGCCGCGATATCGACCTCGGGGGCGCGCGCCGCGTCGGTCTCGAATTTCCGCTTCAGCAGATCGGCAAACGGGGCGAATTCACGCTCCTGCGCCGCAATTTTTTCTTTCATCGGATCGTTCATTTATTTTTTCGCTCCAAAAATTTCCGTATGTTCTGCCGCGCATAAAAAAGGCGCGACATCACCGTGCCGATGCCGCATTTCATCTTTTCGGCGATATCTTCGTAGGAAAGTCCCTCGATCTCGCGCATCAGCAGGACGGCGCGGTGTTCGGGGGAAAGTTTGTCGAGCCCTTCCTGCAACCGTTCCATCATCTGGTCGGCATAGACCGACCGTTCGCCGCCGTCGTCGGGAGTCGAAAAGACCTTTTCGGCCACGAAGTCCTCGAGTTCCACGAAAACATTACGCTGCGCGGCGGTGAGCGACTTGTTGACCGCGACGGTCTTGAGCCAGCGGTAGACCGCCTCCTTGCTGTCGAGGGCGTCGTAGTGGGTATAGAGGGCGAGAAAGGTTTCCTGCATCACATCCTCGGCTTCGGCGCGGCTACGCAGTATGTGGTAGGCGGTCGCGAACACCCAGCCTTTCGTCTCCTTAACGAGTCTGTCGAAGGTCGAACTATCCATCCCGTGCTCTACTTCGACCCCGTGCCTGTCCGTTTATTCACTGAAAAAAGGGGGATGCGTCACAATTCGTAGTAGTAGGTGAAGGTCTGTTCCTTGCTCTGGAACATCCGGAACTTCTCTTTTTTGATGGCGGCGCCCAGACAGTCGGTGAAAAGGGTCGCCTTGTATTTGTCGTCGGGGAAGAGCACATCGAGCACCGTGCCGTCGCCGGCGACCCGTATCTTCATGTTGACGGTGCCGCGCAGTCCCTTGTCGCCCGCCTTGGCGCGGTCGTTAAAACAGGTCTGCAGGCCGGGCAGGTATTTGTCCATCTCCTCCTTTATTTCCAGCGGTCCGAGCGAGACGGGCAATTTCTTTTTGGACTTGTCCCACAGCGCGGTGAGCGTTTTCTCGTCGGGCGCTTTGCCGAGGAATTTGTCGTCGCCGGGTTGCGGATCGCGTTTCGTCAGTTGGTTCATCGGGACCGGCTTGACCGGTTCGACCGCCTGTTCGGTCGCCTGTTGCTGCGAAAGGTCGTGAACGCGGCGCGATTGCTCCTGTCTGGTCAGGGAGCGGTAGACGAAGGTGACCAGCACCGCCACGATGATGAGTCCCGCCACCGCGCCGACGATGTAGAAAGGCATCTTGCTTGGCTCTTTGATCTCCACGCTTTCGGAGAGTTGCCGTTCCTTTTCCTCCCGCTCCTTGGCCTTCTGGACGAAAAGCTCGGCATGTTTGACCGCGAAGACCTCCCAATCCATGAGGTCTTTCTGGCCGCCGGTGGAGAAATAATATTTTTTTATCGTCTCCTTGTTGCTCATGCAGAAATCGACGATCTGCCGTTCGTTGAAGGTCGCTATCGGTTCCTTCGAGCGTTTGTGATAGACCTTGAAATAGGTACCCATCGGCTTTCTCCGTTACAGGTCCATGATGTCGGCGGCCGAGGGAAGGCCGGTCTCCTCGTTATTGTCGCCGAAGATGATCCCGAGGTCTATGTATTTGAGTATCTCCGACACCAGCAGGAAATCGTCCTGATCGGGGAACATGTTGAGATAGGCGGTCACCTCGAGGGCGTTGACCATGAACTGGATGGTATCGAGTTCCTTCTTGCCGAGCGCCGAAAGTTTACCGGTTATGGGTATCGAGAAGCGGAGATTGTTGGCTGCCACGATCTTGCGATAGCGGGTAAGGAGAGGCTTCTGCGACGATATCTCCATGAAGATGTCGAAAAGCGCCTGATTCATCTTCTCCTTGCGCGGTTCCTCCGATTCCTTGAGTTGGTAGTCGCCGTCGCGGGCCAGCAGAAAACGGGTGAGCGCCTTTTCTTCGGCGAAAAGTTTATTGGTGAGCGACGTGGCGCCGGTCATCCCCTGTTCGCCCAGACGGAGTTCCATTTTTTCCATGAAGGGATCGGTCATCTTTATCTGCAGGATGCCGACGGTGTTGGCCTGCATGAGCAGTTTGAGCAGATCGAGCGGGTCGACCTTGGAAAGTTTTCCCTCTTTTGCGTGGAGCGCGCCGTCGAAGCGGGTCTTGGCCATCGCCGCCTTGACATCCCGTTTTTCGAGCGAGACTTTGGCCACGCTCACGCCGTTGGGGGGCGGGGTGTTGCCGTTGCGATCATCCTCGCTGGTGAGGTTGTCGAGCGCCGCATCGAGCCCCGCGGCGGCGGCGGCGGCGCTTGTCGGCATCGGTATCGGGCCGGGGGCGATGGTCTGCTTGCCGGTGACCGCGGCCGGCGGTCTGGGGGCCGGTTCGGTGGCGGCCGGTTTTACCGGTTCGGGCGGTTTTTTCTGTTCGGCCGGGACATCGGAGCCTTTCGTGCCGGTGAAGGTGAAGGTCGAGTCGCCGATGACCAGTTCGTCGCCCGGGGTCAGTTTGTGCGGCTCTCCCGCCTTGAGCGGTTTGCCGTTGACCGAGGAGCCGTTGGTGCTGTTGGAATCCTCGATAAAGGTGGCGCCGTTGTTGTTCCAGATGCGGGCGTGTTTACGCGACACTTTCGCGTCGATGATGGCGACATCGCAGGATATATCGCGGCCGAGGATGATCTGGGCGTCGCGGGTGACGGTGAATTCGCCTCCCTTGTACTTACCCTCGATAAAGACGAAAAAAAAGCGATTCGCCTGCTGGCTCGACTGTTGAAGAAGCGAACTGAATTTTCCCATGCGCCTCTCGTTCTCCTGTCAACGGCGCTCCATCTTAACCACGGGTAACGCGATTTTCAAGAAATTAATTCATTTAACGGGAAAAGGTTCGGGTCGAAGCGGTCCCACGGGTCGCCGGAGGGGGGCATCGCGCTTATCCGGAGCGGTGCGCGGCGGACCGGATGTTCCAGCGACACTGAGGCGGCGTGCAGCGCCAGGGCGCTCAAGGCGGCGCCGCTTTTCGGGCCGTATTTCTCGTCGCCGACGACCGGCGCGCCGACGGCGGCGAACTGCACCCGTATCTGGTGTGACCGCCCCGTCAACAGTTCAACGGCCACAAGCGTCAGCCCGTCGCGAGCGGCGAGGGTATGGTAGGCGAGCCGCGCCCGTTTCGCTCCCGGCGTACCGGCGGGGACGACCGACACGAAGTTGGCGGCGCCATCCTTGACCAGCCAGTGCTCCAGTTCGCCCTGCGGCGCGGCCGGGGCCCCGCGCAGAACGGCGAGGTAGGCTTTACGGAAGCGGCCGTCGCGCAACTGTTCCGACAACCGCGACGCCGATTTGGAGGTGCGCGCGAATACCACCACGCCGCCGACCGGCCGGTCGAGCCGGTGCGCCATTCCGATGTAGACCGCCCCCGGTTTGCGGTATTTTTCCTTGATATATTCCTTCACGAGCGTCAGCAGATCGGCATCGCCGCTCGCGTCGGCCTGCGTCGGGAGACCGAGCGGCTTATCGACCGCGATGAGGTGGTTGTCCTCGTACAGGATGGTGAGGATCAACGGTCAGTTCACCTTGATGTTGAAGGTGCCGAGGATGAAGCGGTCGGTGCCGTCGTTGAATTTCACCTCATCGACCTTCATGCGGTCGTTGCCGATGAAAAAGCCGGTGTAGATCTTGATGCCGCCGCCCGGGTGGTTCCGCTTGACGGTCTCTTCGAACTGGTCGTGGATGATGTCGCCGACCTGCCATTTTTCGCTGGTGTAGAAGCCCTTGAGCGGATATTCGTCGATCTTGATGCTGTTGGGGAGCGCGCCGTCGTAGACATCGAGGTGAAAGAAGACCTGCCAACTCTTGTCGAGCGGCTTGAGGACGCGGTAGTACATGTCTATCTTGATGGTGTCGCCCTGTTCGAAGTAGGATTTATTGATCTGGTAGCCGATGATCTCGATAGCTTTGTCCTGCAGGGTCGAGCCGATCTTGTTCATGTTCTTGGGCAGTTTGTCCTCGGTCAGCAGGTCCTTTTTCCAACTGTCGTCGGACGAGCCGCGTTCCTTCATCGAGGCGCGGTACATCTCGACCTCCATGTAGGTGTCGACCGCGTCGTCCATGATCTTGACCAGCGGCACGCCGATCTGCGAAAGGAACGAGCGCAGTTCGGGGACCTTGTTCTTCTTGGTGGTGATGTAGACGGTGTTGTCGGGATGCTGCTCGATGGTCTGCTTTATCACCCCGGGGGTGTTGAGCCGCAGCAGTTCCTCGTCGACGCCGAGGTAGAAATACATGCAACGGTTCTTCCAGTTGTCGTAGTCGACGATGAGATCGCCCGGCTGTTTGATCTCCTGATATTTCTGGACCAGTTGCTTGGGCGAGAAGACCCAAAGCACTTTGGGGACCCAGTAGAAGTTGATGTAGGCCGAGAAGGCGACCGCACCGAGGAAGAACAGCACGAGTCCGGTCCGCAGCAGCGCGACGCTCTTGAGGCGCAGGAGCGGCAGGAGCAGGAACGCCACCAGCGGCGGTACCAGCGCGTAGAGCCACGGCAGCATGTCGTAGATGCGGCCGAACCAGTCCTGCACCCGGTGGGTCGTGATGATGTAGAGCAGTTCACGATAGTTGATGCCGGTGCCGAGGTCCTTCGCGGTCACGCCGATGATGAGACAGGCGAGCACCGCCGCGAGCGGGTAGAGAGAGCGCCGCTCACCGCGCCAGAATTCGATGAACGGTATCGCCGTGATGATCGCGAAGAACGGCATCGCCGGGAAAATGTAGTGGGGGAACTTGGTCGCCGACAGCGTGAAGAACAGGAAGATGAAGAAGAAGGACATGATGATGAAGCCCTCTTCGCGCTTGTGCTCCTTGTGATCACCGGCGAAGATGAGTCCCGGGATGAAGAAGGCGAACCACGGGAAGGCGCCGATGGCGATCTGCCACAGATAGAACTCGAACGGGCCGTCGGGCTTGTCGATGAGCCCCTCCATGCGGCCGAAGTGGTTCTCGACGAAGAACTCCTTGAGGAACGGCATCCCGTGCTTGGCCGCCATGTAGAGATACCACCACGCCGAGACCAGAAGGAACAGCGCGATCCCTTCGAGGAGCCGCGACTTCTTCAGGAAATCGCCGTACTGCGCGAACATTTTCTTTACGCCGCCCTTCTCGGCGAGCACCCCGTAGTCGGTGGTGGCGAGCATCCACAGGAAGAAGATGCCGCCCGGGAGTACTATCGCGAGAAGCCCCTTGGCGAGCATCGCGAGGCCGAACAGGGCATAGGCGATGCGGATGAGTTTCTTATCGTCGTCGCGCATCCCGAGGTAGAGCAGCATCGTGCCGCCGTAGAGGAGCGTGACGGTGGTGATGTCCCACATGAACTGCTTGGTGATGAGATAGTAGAACGGGGTGAGCATCAGGATGAGGGAGGATACGAAGGCGCGGGCGTGGTCGCCGTGGAAGAAGCGTTTCACCGTCCAGTAGAGGAGCAGTATTCCCAGTACGCCGTTGATGGCGAAGGGGATGCGTGTCGCCCATTCGGTCGGTCCGAGTATCTCGTAGAAGGGGATGACCATCCAGAAACAGAGTATCGGTTTGCTCCAGAAGTTGTACTGGCCCAGATAGATCGGATCGAGGAACCAGTCCCAGATGCCGTTCTTGTTGGCGACCATCTCCATCGCGACGCGGCCGTAGTGCGTCTCCCACTGGCCGAGCAGCGGATAACTGCCCAGAAGCGGGAAGAAAATGCACGACGACAGGATCGTCAGCACGATATAGGGGTGTTTCTCGGTCAGGCCGTATATCGCCTTCCAGAGGTTCGACATGGCATTCTCCTACCGGTACCTTATCAATCGCGAGTCAGCATACCAACCGAATCGGAAAAATCAACCTTATCGGGGGGAAGGGGAGAGGGGAAAAGGACAGGAAAAGGGAAAAGGACAAAAGGGACATAAGGGACATAAGAGACGGGGAAGGGAAGAGAAAGGCGGCGGAGGTCATTCGAACGGGCAAACATCTTCTTTGGCGCAGTAGCAGTCCATATCCCTGATATAGGTTTGATCTCCGGTAAAAAGTTGCCAGACGAGATAATTATCTTCAAACTCGGAGTAGGAATAGTTATGTTTTATATATGACACATCTCCAGAATAAATATGGTCTATAGGCTTCATACAATAGCTCTTTTTCTGATCAACTCGGTAAAAACATAACTTGGAATCGGTGTTACCCGAACTTTGGGCAACATCAAAGTTGTTTCGGTAAACGAAGACATTGCCATTTACATGGTTTATCGGCGACATGTAAGTGTTTGTCTCAATTTCCTGTATTGGCAGTTCTTCGTACACCCACGGCGTCTTTCCGACATCGACCCGGAAAAGCCGGTCGCGGATGTTCGCGTTCTCGTAGTAGATAAGATTGTCGTTTGTCATGTCGGGGGTCGGCGTCCGTATCTCTTCGTTCTCGCGGTTGATTACCTTGCAATCGAAAAGAGCCTTCGGGCTCTTGTCGAGGTCGCAGAAGTAACCTTTGAAGTCGTCGGTATAGAAGACCAGTCGGTCTCCGACAATGAAGGGCTCATTGGCAACGCCCTGTCCAATGCTCTGCCATTTCCATTCGCCAATCTTGGCATAGGACATTTCATAGGGTTGTCCATCAACAATGTTGATGACGGCGAAGGCCCAAGTATCGTTGAGGGCGGGATTGTAGAGCAACATACGAATAGGACTGTTGTATGTGATTGACCTAGAGCCATCGCTTTTGATATAAGCAATATAGTCCTTCTTGGACACATTGGGGTCGCTTAATGACAACAGATAATTGCCGTTGTGGTAAGACAGCGCGCTTCCTTGAGGAGCCATGGAAACCTGATATTTTTTTGACGCGATATTGTATCTCATTGCTTTGATGTTATTTTCATATCCTATTTCCACATTGACGTTGTCGAAATAGAATCCTACCTCGCCATTCGATATGTTGAAGTGTTTAAAGGTACTTATCCCCGTTGTCCATCCTGTCGGATTCTTTGCGTTCAAAGCAATATCGCATTCGTGCATACCAGTGTATCGTTCATCTTTATAAATCGGCTGCAACCATGGCATGTCGCAGGGGTAGTCATAACAATCATACTGCGGCTTTTCGGTACAGAGTTTAAGGTTATCTTCTGCATACATGTTCTTCATGCATTGCGGGTCTTTCTTTCTGACCTGATCACACTTGCGGCAGAAGTGAATAGTGCCGTCGGTGTCGTAGTACGGGAACTTCGCTGAGGCAAGGACAGGACATTCCTCGTTCCCGGTGTGGGCATTCGGGATGTACTCGATGTCGGCATCAGGATTCTCATCCACGACACAGTAGACCTCATCGGGACCGGCATCGACATCGGTCAGCAACTCGTCGGCCTCGACGGAAATGAAATCATCGGTTTCTATCTCGGCGGCCTCATCGGCCGCCGGGATATCGCCATCAGGCGTCACCGTGTCGGCATCGTGCGCCGACTTCGGCGAAGAGCAGGAGAGGGAAAAGGACAGGAAAAAAGAAAAGGACAAAAGGGACAAAAGGGACAAAAGGGACGGGGGAAAAGGGAGATGCGCGAGTGCCCGAAGTTTTCGCATTTTGTCCTTTATGTCCTTTATGTCCTTTTAGTCCTTTAGGTCCTTTAGGTCCTTTGCCATCTTTTCCCTTTCTGCTATTCTGGCCCGCGTCATCCGCTCCCGCAGGCCGCCTTCTTTCACAAAGGTTTCTTCCAAGTGGTGCAGTTGTTTGTCCAACAGGTAGTTGGTGACCCGGATGAGTCCGATGATGACATTTGCCGCTATTATCGGGTCGGGATTCTCTATCCCCTTGCGGAAGGTCTCGTAGGTCGCGTCGGGTGTCCGGTTGAGTTCGCGGAGTCGTTTGGCGTAGGGAGCATCCTTTGACCACTCGGTCTGACCGCGCGTCCGGAGGAAGTCGAGGTAATCGGCCAGCAGTTCTTCGAGGCTGGCCCGCGCCACATTGGTCAGTTTTATCTCGGTCTCCTTCGAGGTGCCGGAGGCCATGCTCCCTTCGATGATGTTCTGTTTTCCGGAGCGGGCCGCCTGCACCATCTGGTCATGCGTGCGGCTACGCTTCTCAATGAAATGATCGCAGAAATAGACCGTGGCGTCATACACGATCTCCGCCTTCTGGTAAGAACGCAGTTTCTGATAGCCGCCATGCGGCGGGATAAAGGTGGTCATGGTCCCTGTCCTTTATGTCCTTTTGGTCCTTTATGTCCCTTTTCCCAGACCCTTTATGTCCTTTCGGTCAACAGGCTCTTAAAGGCTTTGAACGGCCGGCCGCCGCCGTCGAAACACCAGCGGTACCATTCAAGGAAATTGAGACGCAGGCCGTGGATGACGCCGCCCATGATGCATAGGGCGATATTGAGCGCGTGGCCGGCGACGAAGATGAGGGTGGCCGGGATGATGGTGAAGAAGAGCGGGCCGGCGTCCCAGACCATCATCGCGAGCATGTTGAAGTTCTGTGCGATGAGGGCGCCCGACAGGCCGAGCGCGAAGATGCGGAGATAGGAGAGAATGTCGGCGAAGAACTGGACGCCGTTGTAGACGCCGAGGAAGCCGCGGAAGAGTATCCGGAGCGGGTTGAGGGAGGCGGCGCTGGTCAGGAAGACGATGCCGACCGCGCCGTAGAAGATGTTGAGCCCGAGGGCGGCGGTGGCCGGATCGGTCTCCTTCAGGGTGACCCACGCATAGAAGGCCCAGATGCCGGGGATCCACGCGAGGTTGGGTATCGCGCCGGCGATATCCCTCAGCGACAGGATCGACCGGAACGACTTGAGCAGGAGCGACACGGTGATATGGATGAGCCCGAGGACTATCGAGATGGTCATCATGTTCCCGAGCACCCCCGGCTGACGGATATCGGTATTGATGAGGGCGAGCCGCACCACCCAGCCGAACAGCGGGTTGTCGCCCGAGAAGCCGTAGAAGCCTCCCGTCAGAAGGCCGTATACCAGCGCGCCTCCCGAGAGGGCGAGCGAAAGATTCAGGAATCGCGAAAGTCCCGGCGCGGGGCTCTTGACTTTGTGTTTGACCCAGAGCAGGAGCGCTATGAGCGTCAGCGCGTAGCCGGCGTCGCCGAAGATCATGGAGTAGAACACGAGGAACGAGAAGAAGATCCACGCCGAGGGATCCCAATCACGGTAGGCGGGGGTGTCGTAGATCCTGACGAGATCCTCGCCGAGCGCCCGGACCCCCTCGTTGGCCATGAAGGTGGGCACCCGTTCGCCTTCGTCGGGCGCTATCTCTTCGACCTGTATCGGGAATTCGGCCGTGATCGTCGCCAGTTCCTTCTCGGCGTGCGCGGGGCACCACGCCTGCAGGACGAATACGGCGTCGTCGAGCAGTTTAACCGTTCCCCACGCGGCGGTGCCGTAGTGGAACAGGTCGAGTTCGTGGAGGTAGTGACGGAAGACCGCATCGATCGAACCGATCATCGCGTAGATACGGGCGGTCGTGTCGGCGAAGTCCTTCTTCAGGGTGTCGATACGGCCCGTGAGGGTGCGATAGTCTTCGTCATAGCGGATCTCGAGACAATCGGCCAGTTGGAGCGGTCTAGCGGAGAAGGAGAGGAAATAGCGCCGCTCAGGGTCGACCGTCACCTCCATGACGGCGAGCGCGCCGTCGATCACGAGGTTGTCGGCGTAGGCGTGGGCGACCTCCCAGAACTGGATGGCCAGGCGGCCTTGTTTCCGGATCGTGTCGAGCGTCGCGAGGTCGAAATCGCCCCACGGTTCGATCGACTCGCGTTTGTTGGAAAGTTGCTGTATCTTGTCGCGCAGTATTCGTATCCGGTCCTCGAGCTGCGGCAGTTCGTCGATGATCTGTTGCGGAGTGAGTCCGCACGATCCGGCCGGCAACGCGGTCCCTTCCTTATGCGCCTGTTTCTGGTAGCGCTGGAGGGTGCGGTAGGCCGAAAGGGCCAGATCGGCCTTGAGCGGGACCACATGGCGGCCGTCGACCGGGAGGGCCGCGCCGCGGTAGGGCTCCACCTGTACGACGCCGGCGCTCTGCAGGCGGGCAAGAAATTCTTCCTTGCGGTTCTCGGGGCCCATCACGAGCAGTTTCCGCATCCGTTCTATCACGCCGCCGCCTCCGCCTCAGCCTCGAGCTGTTCCCTGCGTTTGAGTTTGTCCTTGGCGATCTTCGCGTTGCAGATGGCCGCGATCTCCTGATCGCCGAGAAAGATGCGTATCTTGCGGATGTTCTCGCGGCAGTCGGGGATCATCCGTTTCTCGAAGAGGTTCACCTTGATGTTGGTCTGGCGCAATTCCTCGACGAGCAGCTCGAGTTTCTTCTGCATCACCTTGATCTTTTCGCGCAGGGCGATGAGTTCCCGCAGTTCCTTGATCGCCTTGTCGAGCCACACCGGCATGATGAAAAAGCCGTAGGGCCGCTCCTTGAACGAGATGCCGGTGAAGACCGGGACATCGATGCCGGCGATGTTCTCTTTGTCGGTCGTTGTTCCGGCGATCTCGAGATAGTCGAACATGTCGACCGTGAGCCGCTGGGAAAAGAGTATTGACCACGAATCGAGTTTGCGGTACCGCGCCCCCATCTCCTCTTCGACCCGCTGCACTTGGCCGCGGCAGGTCTCGACCTCGGCCTGCAACTGCTGTTTCTTGAGCTGGAGGGTCGGCAGGTATTTGGTCAACTGGTCGAGCAGATTCTTCTGGTTCTTGAGCTCGGTCTTGTTGAGTTTCAGTTGCGCCATCGTCAGGCCGCCTTACCTTTCCATTTGCCGTATTTCGTGATCCATTCCGCCTTGAGACCGACCTCGTGCCGGTCGAAGCATTCGGCGAGTATGGTCCAGCCCAGATCGAGCTGTTGTTCTATGTCGAGGTTGACCTCGAGGTCCATCATCCGCGTCTCGAATTTCCGGGCGTAGGCGAGCAGTTTCTGGTCCCAGTTCGACAGGCGGAAGCCCATCGATTCGCGGTCGCGCGCCTTTTTCGCGTCGGCGTAGAGCCGGATCATCGCGTTGGCGAGGTCGGAGTGGTCCTTGCGGGTCACCTTCCCCATGACCTGCTGTTTGAGACGCGACAGCGAGCCGAAGGGATTGATGACGCCGCCGTGGAGGTAGAACTGACCTTCGGTGATGTAGCCGGTGTTGTCGGGGACCGGGTGGGTGACATCGTTGCCCGGCATGGTCGTGACCGCGATGATGGTGATGGAGCCCGAGCCTTCGATGTCGACCGCTTTTTCGTAGCGGGCGGCCAGATCGGAGTAGAGCGAACCGGGATAGCCGCGGTTCGACGGGACCTTTTCCATCGATATCGATATCTCCTTGAGCGAATCGGAGAAGGCGGTCATGTCGGTCAGCAGGCAGAGCACATTCTTGTTCTGCACCGCGAACTTCTCGGCGACCGCGAGCGCCATATCGGGAACGAGCAGGCATTCGACCACCGGGTCGGAGGCGAGGTGGATGAACATCGTGGTCTTTTCCATCGCGCCGGTCTTCGAGAAATACTGGTGGAAGAAGGCGTAGTCGTCGAACTTGAGCCCCATGCCGCCGAGAATGATGATGTCGGCGTCGGTCTGCGACGCGATACGCGCCAGCAGTTCGTTGTAGGGTTCGCCGGGTATCGAGAAGATCGGTATCTTCTGCGACCGGACCAGCGAATTGAACATGTCGATGAGCGGTATGTTGGTCTTGATCATCCGTTTCGGGATGATGCGTTTGGTCGGGTTGAACGACGGTCCGCCGATCTCGACCTTCTCCGACATCACCTCGGGGCCGCTGTCCATCGGGACGCCCGAGCCGTTGAAGACGCGGCCCAGCAGCGCGTCACCGCAAGCCACCTGCATCGGTTTCCCGAGGAACCGGATGGAGTCGCCCGTCGATACGCCCTTGGTGCCGGTGTAGATCTGGAGCGTCACCTTGTCGCCGTCGAAGCTGATCACCTCGGCCAGCGACGAGCGGCCGTCGCGCATCTTGACCTGCGCCAGTTCGCCGAGTTTCACCCCCTCGGCGCGGATCTGGGCGATACTGCCCTTGATCTTCTCGATACGGTTGTAGGTCTTAACCATGGGTATGTCCCTTCAGCGTTTTCAGTACGGTTTCCTTGCGGTCGGCGTAGGCCGCGTCGTTCTTCGCCGTGTAGTTCCACTGGATGACCTTGTCCTGCAGGGTCAGGAAGAAACGGCGGGCCGCATCGTGCGAATCGAAACTAAGGTCCGCGTCGAGTACCTGTTCCACCAGTTCCAACTGTTCGGTCTGCCGCGCGATATCGGTGGCGGTGTCGACCTTGTCGAACGCGTTCTGCTGGAGGAAGACGGCGTCGTAGAACTCACCCTTGAGGAAGGTGACCATATCGTCGCGTCCGATGCCCTCTTCGCCGACGACCGACATCTTCTTGCCGATCTCGTCGGCGGCGAAAAGCACCCGGTGCGCCTTCTTCGCGATCTCGATGCGGCGCCGGGTCGTCTCATCGCCGAATTCGGCGAAGCGATCGTTGTATTTCGACCAGCTGATGAGCGGATCGACGGCGGGGAAACGGCGGGCGTCGGAACGGCCGCGCGACAGGCCGAGGAAACAGCCGACCACCGCGAGCGTCGACTGGGTGACCGGTTCTTCGAAGTTGCCGCCGGCGGGACTGACCGCGCCGCCGATGGTGAGCGAGCCGGTCGTTTCGTCCTTGAGTTTCAGGACGCCGGCCCGTTCGTAGAGTTCCGATATGCGCGACGAAAGATAGGCGGGGAACGCCTCTTCGCCCGGTATCTCCTCCAGACGGCCGCTCATCTCGCGGAGCGCCTGCGCCCAGCGGGAGGTCGAGTCGGCGAGCATCAGGCAGTCGATACCCATCTGGCGGTAATACTCGGCGATGGTGGTGCCGATGTAGACCGACGATTCGCGCGCCGCGACCGGCATCGATGAGGTGTTGCAGATGATGCAGGTGCGGTCGATGAGTTTGCGGCCGGTCGCCGGATCGTCGAGTTCCGGGAACTCCTTGAGCAGTTCCACGACCTCGCCGGCCCGTTCGCCGCAGGCGACCACGACCACGCCCTGTATATGGGCGTATTTCGATATCTGATGCTGGAGCACCGTCTTGCCGGCGCCGAAGGGGCCGGGGGTGCAGAAGGTGCCGCCTTTGGCCACCGGGAAGGCGCCGTCGATGATGCGGCAGGCGGTGGTGAGCTGTTCCACCGGCAGTATCCGCTGGCCGAAACGGATCGGGAATTTCGCGGGCCAGCGCTGGAACATCGTCACCTTGTGGGCGACCCCGTGTTCGTCCTCGATGACCGCGATCTCCTGTTCTATCGTGTAGGAGCCGGCCGGGGCGATGCTCTTCACCTTTCCTTTGCCGATGAAGGTGAAGGGGACCATGATGCGGTGGGTGACGACCCCCTCGGGGACGCTGCCGAGGTAGTCGGCCCGCTCGACGGTGTCGCCGACCTTCGCGGTCGGGGTGAAGTCCCATTTCGCGGTGCGGGAGAGCGGTATCAGGTAGACGCCGCGCGGCAGGAAGTAGCCCGCCTGCTCCGCCACCAGTTCCAGCGGGTTCTGCAGGCCGTCGTAGATGCTTTTCAGCAGGCCGGGGCCCAATTCGACCGTCAGCAGGTCGCCGTCGAACTCGACCGTGTCGCCGCAGGTGATGCCGCGGGTCAGTTCGAACACCTGCACCTTGGCCAGATTGCCGCTGATCTCGATGACCTCGCCCTTGAGGCGCTGGCCTTCGGTCTTGATGAAGGTCACCTCGTTCTGGCGGACGATCCCGTCGAACTCGACGGTCATCAGGTTCCCCTGCGCCGCGACGATCCGTCCCGTTGCGTTGCGATTCTCCGTGGTCATGCCGCTATCTCCGTTCCGTTATCCTTTCATGATGTGGGCGAGCATCAGGTCGCCCCGCTCCTTATTGAGCGTGTTCCAGATGTCGCGCACCTGAAAGCCGATGATGTAGGAAAGGAGGATGTGGTCGCCGAAAGGCGATTCCTGTCCGACCTCCTCCATCAGTTTGAAGCGTATCTTGTCGAGTTCATGTTCGAGTTCGACCGGTTCATGGGTGAAGAGGTTGATGATGTCGACGATCTCGGGGAAGATGCTCTTGAGGCCGAGGTCGCTTGAGGAGCGGTTCTCGAGTATCGTCTGGACGATATAGGGGTCGCCCTTCAGGTGCTCCTCGAGGTTGAGTCCCAATTGCAGGATGCGCTGGGCGGCGAGCACCGTACGGATGACCGTCGCGACGCGGCCGTAGTAGCGGACGAAACGGCTCTTGCAGTTCTGCAGATAGAGGAAGTAACTGATGAACAGGTCTTCGAGATGGTCGACCCGGTCCTGCGGTGTCCGGTAGTGCAGAAAGTAGTCGAGTATGAATTCGGGGAAATTGTCGTCGGGAAGGTTGTGAAAGGGATCCTGCAGGAACTTGACGATATCCTCGACCTCGAGGTAGTTCGGCTTATATATCTTGAGCGGCTGCGGCTCCATCGCGGGGCCCGCCTTGCTTTTGGGCAACTGCGAACGGAGGACCAGTTCGATGTTGTAGAGATCGTTCTGCAGGAGTATGTCCTTGAGCGGGTCCATGAGCGTTTCAAGTTGGTACCAGTTGTCGTCGAGGAACTTTTCGAGCGTCGAGGGGAGCGGGCTGTTCCACGCCAGTTTGGGAAGCGCGCCGACGAGATAGTGATTGAAATTCATGGTCGCCCGGTCCTGCGGTTATTTGAACAGGTAGCCGCGGATATCGGAACGGAGGAATTCCCCCATCAGTTCCACCAGCGCCTCGTGGGTGAACTCGTAGGTGAATCCCTTGTCCTTGAAGATGACCGCGAAACCGGCCGGGACCTTCTCATCCGACAGGGTGATGCCGCGGGCCGCTTTGGCCGCGATCTCGCTCTTCACGAAGTCGCCGATCTGTTTTTTCATGTCGTCGGAGAGCGCTATGGCCACCTGCCCCGCGCCGGCCGCCGCCGTCTGGCGGATGACCTCGGCGAGCAGGCTCTTCATCACTTCGGTGTTCGACAACGCCCCTTTGAGTCCGGCGCCGACCGTCTGCGCGAAGACCTCTTTCTCGAGCGTTATCTTCAAGGTGTCGACCGACTGCCGCGCGGCGAGGCGCAGCGACGACTCCATCGTGGAGAGGGTGAGGCGCGCCTTCTCTTCGGCGGCGTGAACTATCTGTTCGGCCTTCTTTTCGGCCTGCGCGATGATCCGCTCCTTCTCGGCGTTGGCCTCGGCGAGTATCTTCTCCTTCTCCTGTTCGGCGGGGGAGAGGACATTCGATTTGAGGTATTCGCTGATGTCCTTGATCTTGTTCTCGAAGGTCTTTGTCTGTTCCTGAAGATTGCCGCTCATCGCGTAACTCCTATCTCTCTACCATATTAATAAGCAAAAAATCACGCGACTATATCCTATGAAAAAGAAAAGTCAACAATAGGGGTCGCGCTCAAAGGAGTACTAACGAACCAAAAATATTGACCTGACCCGTCGGCGCGACTAGGCTTGCCGCACGCGTTGGAGGTATCTGATGGATGCGGTGACGGTCATAGATTTCGAGACGACGGGGCTCGAGTTTGCCAAGGAGGACCGCATCGTCGAGATCGGCGCGGTCAAGTGGAGCGACCACCGCATCACCGGCATCTACGACGCGCTGGTCAACCCCGGCCGCCCGATACCGGCCGAAGTGGTCCGTGTCCACGGTATCACCGACCTGATGGTGGAACACGCCGTCACGCTCGATGTCGCCATCCCCGAACTGCTCAACTTCATCGGCGACGACATCGTGGTGATGCACAATGTCGAATTCGACAGCGGCTTCCTCATGGCGCAGATGCGACTGCTCGGCATTCAGCGCGAATTGACCTACTACGATACTCTTCCCGCCGCCCGCAAGAAATTCCTCGGTTCGCCCAACTACCGCCTCGCGACGCTCAAGAACTTCCTCAACCTCAAGCAGCTCGGCACCATGCACCGGGCGCTCGCCGACGCCTATGTCACCCTGCAGTTGTACCTGAAACTGGAGAACCTCTGGGCGGTCGATTCGAAAAGTCAGCTCGAACGGCAACTGCGGAAACTCACCCTCCAGCGTGAGCCGGGGGCGCGCTTCATCGTCGCGCCGTAACGCTTTTTCCCGGAAATTTAGTGGATGTGAAGGTCGTCGATATAGATACCGGCGGCGGCGGAACTGCTGTCGGAGCGGAACCGGAACGCGATCTGGACCGACTCTCCCTTGACCGCCGAAAGGCTTGCGCGGTACAGTTGCCAGGTGGCGTCGGCGTTGTTGGTGTTGCCGGTCAGTTTGGTCTTCGACGAATCGAGATAGGGGCCGACGGTGAAGACCGCCTTGGTCGCGCTCTCCCAAGTGTCGGTCGACTTCTTTATCAGCACCTCGACATAGTCGTTGGCGATCATCGAGGAGCCTTCGGCGTTGACGTAGGCGTAGAATTCGATGACCGGCTCGGCCGCGCCGCCCGGTATCGATAACTGTTGGTTGAGCGTCAGTTTCGCGTCGGCGTCGTTGCTGTAGACCCCCGTCAGGTTGGTCCCGGCGCAGTTCGCGCCGCCGTAGGTGGTGAAGATGCCGTAGGCGGGGGCGCCGATCTGCCAGTCACCCTCAAGCGTCCAGTTGGCCGCGCCGTTCTCGAAGTTCTCGGTGAGGTCGAGCACTCCGGTGGTGTCGGTATCGGGGACGACGGTGTCGGGCTGGGTCGTATCGGTATCGTTGTCGGGCTGAGGGGTGTCGGTATCGGTGTCAGTGTCGGGGAGAGTGGTGTCGGGCAGGGACGAATCGGTATCGCCGTCGGGGAGAGCGGTGTCGGTATCGGGCAGGTTGTTGTCAGGCAGGTTGTTGTCGGGCTGGGCGGTGTCGATATCGGGACCCTCCCCCTTGAAACAGTACCCGGTCGTTTCGCAGTACCAGCCGATGGGGCAATCCTGCATCTCGTAGGAACAGGTGTCGCGCAGGGTGCATTCGTATTTCAATTCGCCGGTCGGGAAGCCGCTATCGTCGAGCACTTCGGTCTCGGCGCAGTATTCGGCGTAGTCACAGCCGCCGTTTTCCAGAGAGGGATCGCAGTCGACCGTGAAGGGACCCTCTTCGTCGTCGGGGGTGCAGGCGTTGAAGACGACCATCGCCGTCAGAAAGGCCGCCGCTATCAGTATCAGATATCGTCCACTCATGGTCCACCCTTTTCAAATGGTCATTCAGCGGCCCGTATAGTAGCGAAAAGCGACGATTTTTCAACAAAAAAATGTCCCGCCGCCGCTCCGCCGCTTTACATCGACTCTTTTTTTCATATACTGGCGCCGTACCGGTCGAACGGAGGAACGATGTCTCTGCTCAAATTACAGGTTGCCGGCGCGGCGGTGCTGAAGAAGAAGGCGGCGCCCGTGCCGGAGATAACCCCCGCCATCCGCGCGCTGGCCGACGACATGGCCGAAACGCTCAATGTGGCCCACGGTCTGGCGCTCGCGGCGCCGCAGGTCGGCGAACCGGTGCGGCTGGTGGTGGTCGACCGCGGCTATCTTGAGTGGGAGGCGCTCTCCGAGGAGGAGCGGAAGAAGGTCCGCTGCGATTACCGTCCCGAACCGCTGGTCAACCCCGAGATACTGAAGAGGGAGGGGGGCGAGGAGGAACTCGAGGAGGGGTGCCTGTCGGTCCCCGGCTACCGCGCGGTGGTGAGACGCCCCCGCATCGTCACCTACCGCTGGCAGAATCTCGACGGGAAGATGCATGAGAAGCGGGCCGAAGGACTTGAGGCGGTCTGCATCCAGCATGAGCTCGACCATCTCGACGGGGTGCTTTTCATCGACCGCATATCGCGCCTCAAGCGTAACCTAGCCCTCGGCAAGGTCAGAAAGTTCGTCGAAGAACTCGATCCGGAGGATGATGAGACCGAATATCGTCTGTATGGGAAGTCCTGAGTGCGCCGTCCCCTTTCTTGATCTCGCGCACCGGAAAGAGGCGAACCTCATCGTCTTTACCCGCAAGGACAAAGTGCGCTGCCGCGGCGGCAAACTTTCGCAGACCCCGGTGAAGAAGCGGGCGCTCGAACTCGGCCTGCCGGTGTACGAGCTCTCGATGAAAAACGACGAGGCGCACCGCGTCATCGCCGATTTCAGACCCGATCTTTATCTGGTGGTCGCCTACGGCCAGATACTCCCCCAGCGGATACTTTCCCTGCCGAAGATAGTGCCGCTCAACGTCCATTTCTCGCTCCTGCCGAAATACCGCGGGCCGATCCCGGTGCAGGCGGCGGTGCAGAGCGGCGACGACACGACCGGCACCACCGTCATGGTCATGGATAAAGAACTCGATACCGGTGATATCATCTATCAGGAGCCGCTCTCCATCGCTCCCGAGGAGACGGCGGCGAAACTCTTCGGGCGGCTCATCGATCTGTCGGTGGACCTGCTCGACCGGAACTGGGACGACCTTACGGCGGGCCGTTTTACCCGCACCCCGCAGACCGGCGAGGCGAGCTACACCAAACTGATACGGAAAGAGGACCTCGTCGTTGACTGGACCCGGCACGCGCTCGAACTCCACCGCATGATACGCGCTTTCGCCTTCAACCCCGGGGTCCGGGCGCGGTTCCGCGACAAACTCCTGCTCGTCGGTTCGGCCCAGTGGCGGCCCGATATCGCCGGAGCGCCCGGCGAGATCGTCGCGGTCGAAAAAAAGGGCTTTGCCGTCGCCTGCGGCGAGGGGGGCCTGTTCCTCACCGAGGTCCAGCCCGAATGCAAGTGCTGCATGCCGGCCGCCTCGTTCATCGCGGGATACCGTCCGCAGGTCGGTGAAAAACTATGCTGATCGGCCAGCGGGCGCAGAATCCGAAGATCGCCGCCGCGTCGCTTACCCGCAAGGTGCTGGAAAAGTCGCTGTTCATCAACGAACTGCTCAACAATACGCTCGATGTCTTTCCTCTTTCCGAACGCCGGTTCATCACCGAACTGACCTACGGGACGATACGCAATCTCGCCCACCTCGATTTCTGGCTGGAGCAGGCGTCGGGAAAACCGGTGTCGCGCATCGACCGCGATGTGCTGTCGCATCTGCGGATCGCCCTCTACCAGATGCTCTTCATGCATAATCGCGATGCGGCGCAGATCGTCCATGAGGCGGTCGAGATCGTGAAAAGTTCGTCGCGCCGCGAGGCGGCCGGCTTTACGAACTTCACCTTGCGCGAGGTGCTGCGCATCGGTCCGTCGCGCTACAAGATGTTCCAGCGGCTCGGACTCGACCGCGACCGTTTCTACCGCGTCCGGCATTCGTTCCCCGACTGGCTGGCCGATCTCATCGGCGATCTGGTGGGGGAGAAATACCGTTATAAATATCTCGGTTTCGCCAACACGCCGCTGGGCATCACGCTCCGGGTCGAAGGTGAAGCGGCGCGGCGCGACGCGGTCATCGCCGACCTGCGGGCGCAGGAGGTGTCGGCCGAACCGGCGGCGATAAGCCCCTACGGCATCTACACCGACCGCGCGGTGACCTGGAGCATGATACGCGACTGGTCCGATGTCCACATACAGGACGAGTCGAGCCAGTTGGCGGTGCTCGACATGGAACTGAAGGCGGGCGACACGGTGCTCGACCTCTGCGCCGCGCCCGGCGGCAAAACGCTCTTCGCTTCGTGGCTCGTCGGTCCGACGGGACGCGTGACCGCCGCCGATGTCAACGCATACAAACTCAAGAACATCACCGAGGCGCTGCTGCGGGCGGGTCGCAACAATGTCGATATCCGCCTGCAGGACGGCGGCGCCCACCGCCCCGAATGGAACGACCGCTTCGACGCGGTACTGCTCGATGCTCCCTGTTCGGCGCTCGGGACATTGCGGCGTCATCCCGAGGTGAAGTGGCTGAAAAAACCGACCGACGGCGCGCAGATGGCGACGCTCGCACTGACGATACTCGAAAATGCGGCGCGCTATGTCCGGCCGGGCGGCACGCTTCTCTTCTCAGTCTGCACCTTCACCCGCGAGGAGACCACCGGCCAGATACAGCAGTTCGTGCAGAAGCACCCCGAGTTCAAAGTGGAAAAGGCCTACTACACGATATCGTCGCTCCTCGACAACCGCGATGTCTTCTTCATCGCGCGGTTGAGAAGGACGAGATAACACCCTCAGTCGCTACGCGCCAGCTCCCTGCGACAGGGAGCCTTCCGATAATGGCCCCTTGGTGCAGGGGGCAGCGAAGCGGGGGTGTTCTAGTAAGGTTTTTCGAACGATTCTTTAGAGAAACTTCCCTCGGCGGCGCGCCAGTAGGTGTCGCGCTTTTTTAGGAAATGGTCGGCCGCCGCGCGGTTGAAGAGGCGATAGACGAACGCCAGCGGCGTGAGGAAGAAAAAGAATATCAGCGTCATAATAAGGCGCGACATGACCGCGCCGAGCAGTTCGGAGAATTTGAGCCATCCTTTGGTGATGAGCGTCGCGAGCGGATTGGGGAAGATCGCAAGGACAAGGAGCGCCGTCGCGAGGTAGAGGAGCCATGCGTGCCCCAGCCACAGATGGAAGATCAGCGCCGCGAGGGCGAGTACCGCGAGCGTTTCGAGGATGGTCTTGCGTGTCACCGTCAACTCCCTAGAAGAGCGTATAGATGAACGGGGCGACCGCCGTTCCGCTCGACAGCACGATGAGCGCGCCGATGAGCAGCAGCACCACGATCATCGGGAGGAGCCACCATTTCTTCCGTTCTTTCAGAAAGCCCCAGATGTCTTTCAGGAACTCCATCCTATCCTCCTAGTCGAGCGCAAAGGTCCGTTTCCATTTGTCGCGGTCGTTCCAGTCGGGCTGTTCTTCCTTGATAAAAAGAAGGTCGCCGATGACCAGCGTATCTATCTCGGTCGCCATGAAGCAGGCGAAGGAGTCCTCGGGGGTGCAGACGATCGGTTCGCCGCGCACATTGAAGCTGGTGTTGACGATGACGCCGTAGCCGGTCTTTTCCTTGAAGCGGCTGATGAGCCGGTGGTAGCGCGGGTTGGTCTCTTTGTGGACCGTCTGTATCCGCGCCGAGAAGTCGAGGTGGGTGATCGACTGGACATCGCTGCGGGTCATATAGAGTTTGTCGAACAGCGGCAGTGCGTGGTAGTTCTCCGGAAGGTTCTTCCGCCGTTCTTTAACCACATCGCCGATGATGAGCATGTAGGGCGAACCCTGCCGGAGATCGAAGAATTCGGGCGAACTCTCGGCGAGTACCGACGGGGCGAAGGGGCGGAACCCCTCGCGGTATTTTATCTTGAGATTGAGTTTCTTCTGCATTTCGGCGTTGCGCGCGTCGCCGAGTATCGACCGGTTGCCCAGCGCCCGCGGACCCCATTCCATGCGTCCCTGATGCCAGCCGACGACCTTACCGTGGGTCAGGTGATCGGTGACGAGGTCGATGAGTTTCTCGAAGTCGCCGATGCGGTGGTAGACCGCCTTGTGCTTGCGCGCCATGAGCTCC